>Ga0208887_100395_pt1 | contig 15007 bp, 13 predicted proteins | sample LakWasM106_HOW12_2_FD_183924 | JGI IMG/M metagenome (GOLD analysis project Ga0208887, IMG submission 183924) | Freshwater sediment methanotrophic microbial communities from Lake Washington under simulated oxygen tension - Sediment Metagenome... | ecosystem: Environmental > Aquatic > Freshwater >...
GTTGATTTTTCAGAATGATTGCTAATGTATTGCTTGTACTTGGCTCTCCTTTGACTCGCCGTTGCATGTCACGGGAATGTGTCAGCCAGCAAAAAGGAGCCTAAGCTCCCTTGTTAAAACAGCAATAGCCGCTTGGTTAAATTTACGGCAGCCATCAGTCCCGATGATTGAATGCAGCGAATACAGAAGCCGCCACAATCAGGGCGCCACCTATCCACTCATTCGTCTGCATGGTTTCATCTGTCAGGAAATACGCAGCAATAGCCGCCACTACCAGCTCAAACAAAAACAACACCGAAGCCCTGGTGGCTTTAATCAGCGTGACGCCATATTGCACAAGAAACGTTGCCGCAATCAACAGGATGGCAATCAAGCCCATAACAAGCCAGTTACCTGACGTGAACACGGCCGGTGACGTAAGGTTAACCTGCATCAGCGGCATGGCGACCAGGCAAACCATCATCACACCTATCCATATCGCGAAAGATTTTGCGCGCAGCGTCAAATGCACGGACTTCCTGGTCATTACATTGGTCAGCGCAAAGCCAAATCCGGAAGAAAGCCCCAGCCACTCTGCGCTATTTGCAGGCACAGGCAATTGGCTCGTAGCCGGGTTATACAGCATGATATAAGCACCAAGCAGTGATGTAATGATAGCAACCACCCCAGGCAAGTGCGTCTTTTCCTTAAGCCAGAAATGCGCGAGTATAAGCGTCCACAGCGGCGAAAGATAAAACAGCAGCATCACGCGCATGACTTCACCGTCGATAATCGCCAGTACATAACTGAGATTGGTCCACCCCGCCACCAGACTCAGCCAGACAATGCTCAAAGGCAACTTGAATATTCCCCGCCAGTGAGCGGCAAAGTAGATGCCGGCCAGAGACACGGCGATACTGTAGGTATAGAAACTGGAAACGACACCCGACACGCCGGCTTCAGCCATGATGCGGTATGGGTACCAGATGATGCCCCAGCACAGGGCGCCAAAAAGTAAACCGAAGACTGCAAAAGAGTTTTTATTATCGCTATTGCTCATTATAATGATGCCTATGAATCCTAATTTGAATTTACTACAGCCCTACCCTTTCCAGCGCTTGCGCGACCTGTTTAAAGGGATTGTTCCCAACCCAGCTTTTACGCCGATCAATTTATCCATCGGAGAACCTAAACACGCCACGCCGCAACTTGTAAAAGACGCGCTGGTTGGAAACCTGTCCGGGTTAGCCAATTATCCCACGACTATTGGTTCAAACGAGCTGCGCGAAGCAATTTCCAGCTGGATTTCCAGGCGTTACAACATTCCGGCATTAAGTGCCGAAAAAGCGATACTGCCGGTCAACGGCAGCCGTGAAGCGCTGTTTGCTTTCGCACAGGCCATTATCGACACCTCAGAAATCACCCCTGTCGTGATTTCGCCAAACCCGTTTTACCAGATTTACGAAGGCGCGGCATTCTTGGCCGGTGCCGAGCCTTATTTCCTGAACACATTGCCGAATGCAGATGCTGAACATAACCATGTCATGGATTTTTCAAGCGTACCGGCCGATGTATTAGCCCGTACCCAGCTGGTTTATGTATGCAGTCCCGGCAATCCGTCCGGCAAGGTAATGAGCCTGGCGCAATGGAAAAATCTTTTTGAGCTATCCGACCGTTATGGCTTTGTGGTTGCGGCAGATGAGTGTTATTCAGAAATCTACTTTGACGAAGCACACCCGCCATTAGGCGCATTACAGGCAGCACACCAACTTGGCCGTAGCTACAGAAACTTGGTTGTTTTCAGTTCGCTTTCCAAACGCTCCAATGTGCCCGGCATGCGTTCAGGATTCGTGGCCGGTGACGAAACCATCATAGAGAAATTCACGCTGTACCGTACTTACCATGGCTGCGCGATGAACCCTGCCGTGCAAGCCGCTTCGGTCGCCGCATGGAATGATGAAGCCCACGTAATCGAAAACCGGAGGCAATACGCAGCAAAATTCAAAGACGTGACGCCACTGCTGACTGACGTACTGGAAGCGGAAGTGCCTGATGCGGCGTTTTACCTATGGTCCAGGATCAAAAGTGACCAATATTCAGACACCGAGCTTGCAGTAAAACTCTACCGCGACTTGAATATAACAGTATTGCCGGGCAGCTTTCTTGCGCGCGAGGCGCATGGCATCAACCCAGGTAAAAACTTTGTGCGCATTGCACTGGTTGCGTCTTATGACGAGTGCATAGAAGCAGCGCAGCGCATACGCGAGCATCTGCATTTGTAATTTGCATTCTTGAATTAAATTAAACCTGGGTTTACTTGAACCCAGGACAAAAAGCACCGCTGAATTCTGATAACAGATTTAGCGGTGCTTTTTTCTAGGCTGCGGCTTTGATATATTTATTGTTCAGACGTACTGCCAGTGAACTCAGTCCGATCAAGGCGATACCGATCAGCACCAGCGCAATCGGCCAGCCGACAGCATTCGCAAAGTGCTTTGCCGTGTAATAACCGATGTAGCACAGCATAGACAGCGTACCAACCAGCAGCAGCGTTCTGCTGCGCACATAGGTACTCATGAATATCATCAATGCCGATGCGCCCAGGTATACAGGTTCAAGTGCCGAATTTTTCACCAGGTCGAATATCGACCACAGCTGTATCACCGAGCCAACAAAATACCAGAAAGCTGCAATCGCAATATGCCTGGACTGGTTAAGCGCATACGCAACAAAAAGCAGCGAGGTGCCGATCACCAGCCCGGTCAGTTTTTCGCTGATGTCCAGAATATCAAACAGGTTGGCAAAGAAAATACAGCCGAACAGAATGGTGCTGAAGGCCAGGACACTGCGTTGTTTAGCCCAGAAAGCGCTCCCCTGCTGAATGAGCATGTAAGTCGCCATAAAAAGCAAACCATGCCGCGCATCACCGCCGGAGGCATATTCCTGCAGCATCACCAGAATGCCGGTTGGCTGCAATAATGCTGCAATCAGGAACAGCGGCGTAGCAGCGCGCTCATATTTCTGGTCAGCCAGGCACACCAGCCCCATTACAAAAGCCACCAGCCCGACCCCAAGCGTGACAATCACCCGTGCTGCCGATCCAAAGTCATCCCAGTACATTGAGATAAAGACCCCGATCCCCGCAAATACAAAAATGCCACCTACGTAGCCGAACAGTTTGGATAAGATACCGGCAGACTGCTTTTCACGACCCGATTCAGAGGCATTCAGCGCCTGGGTTATTTCTTCAAGCGTGAGCTGATGGTGCCTGGCGAGTGAGACGATGTCCTGCAATGCATCTTCTTTAAGCGACATGATGCCCCCTTATTTTTTGATAACCCAGCCGATGAAATGTACCTGGTTATAGTAGTAATCGCCCTGCGTGTCAGGTATCCGGTAAGCCACACTGCCTTTTTTAATCCTGAAACCGCTATTACGGTAGCCGGCGCCGAACATTCCGCCTAGCATGCCGCCACCGTTGTAACTGGGCCCATCCATAATATAGCCATCCGGCGACACCCTCGATGTATCAACAGTCCAGCCGGCCGTTTCTTGAAGCACCGTTTCATTATGATCTGCCGCGCCGTCTGCCTTCACGGCATCTGCATTGATTTCACGCACGCTTTCACTCTTTGCGTCATAGACCATTAATAATTTCGAGTTATAGCCGCGGTCCTTATGCTCACTCTTGTGGGATTTAACAACGAGCTTCTGGTTTTTCACTGCAAAATCAATCTCATAATCGGGAGGCGCCTGATAATCATATCGTGTTGTGGTAAACAGCATTTCATATTGCGGCGGCGTACCGAACGCCTTGGGAACCACCGTAGCCACAAAGAAAAGTACGACCAATAACAGTGGTAATGTCAGGCCAACTACGAGTACCAGGTTGGCTTTAATGAAATCCTTCATTAGTTCACTCCTTGATAAATGCGCTTATTTCATGCAGTACGGTTTCATGCAGCTTCGGGCTCAGGCAGTCAATCTCGACAATATCATCCATCCCGCGCAGCCAGGTCAGCTGGCGTTTAGCCAATTGGCGCGTTGCGAAGATACCCCGGTCGCGCAGTTCCTTGCTGTCATAGAGGCCGGCCAGGTGTTCCAACGCCTGGCGGTAACCTACGCAGCGCATGGATGTGCTGTCTGCGGTCAGCTCAGGGTATTTTTTCACGAGCGCCTTCACTTCATCAATAAACCCATCGGCGAGCATCTGATCAAACCTGAGCGCGATGCGTTCATGCAGCACTTTACGCTCACTAGGCACCAATGCAATTTTCAGCAGGCGATACGGCAGCGCCTCACCGGCAGACGCCTGATGCAAAGCGGTCATTGTCTGACCACTCAGGCGATACACCTCAAGCGCACGTTCTATGCGCTGCACATCGTTAGGCTGCAGGCGTGCCGCCGTTTCAGGGTCAACCTGCGCCAGTTTTGCATGCATGGCAGGCCAGCCGACCTGCGCGGCCTCATGCTCGATCTGCTGCCGCACTTGCGGATCGGCCTCAGGCAAACTACTTAAGCCGCCCTGCAGCGCCTTGAAATACAGCATGGTACCGCCCACCAGCACCGGCACTTTGCCGCGCGCCGTAATATCGGCCATCAGGCGCAGGGCATCCGTCCTGAAATTTGCTGCAGAATAAGCGGCCGTCGGCGGAATGATATCGATCAAATAATGCGGAGCCTGGGCTAAAGTTTCGGCATCAGGTTTTGCCGTGCCGATATTCATGTCGCGGAATACCAGCGCCGAATCGACGCTGATAAGCTCTATCGGCAATTGGGAATACAGCGCAACTGCGGCGCCGGTTTTGCCGCTGGCAGTCGGGCCCATCAGGAAAATTGCAGGGGGTAATACGGTATGGTTCATCAGCTATGGTTTTACAGTGACATATTGCCGGACAACGCGATCTACACTTGCGCGCATGCCGGCTGATTTATGTGCTTATTTAAGAAAGTGAATATAAGTGTGTATATAATACATCTTACTGTAGCTTTATGATTTTACTGCCTGATGATTTCACTATCTGATGATCTCACTGCAGATGATTTCATCTGTTGCATGATTTCACCCATTATGATGTTACACATCATCGCATTCAATTTTAGTAAGCATTTTTACTGGCGGGTTTATCCATGAATTTAGAAAAAGTTATTTTCGGTTTTTTTATCGTATTGGCAATGACACTGAATTTCGGTTTCTTCCTGGGTGATATCGACAACCCCAGCCACCATCATGTCTACGAGCTATATGCGGCTATCGTCGTCAGCCTGATTGCCACCGTACTCAAATTCGGCGACCGCACGCATGTGGGTGCTATCCTGTTATCCACCAGCCTGGCGGCTGACCTGCAGCTGATCACTGCTGCCATTTTATGGGCTGCTGTAGGCAATAACATGGACAATGCAAGTCTGACCGTCTACATCGTCTCACTGTCAGGTGGCGCACTGATGGCCAACTTTGTCTCGGTGATACTGCTGATCGCGGAAACCATAGGCCAGCGCCGTTAATCGAGACTGGCATATCCCACCCCCATCTGCGCGCACCGTTCTAAATGAATAGCATCCTGTTCCTGATCCTGCGTCGCCTGCGGCGGCCGCTGATCTTGATCATCGTATGCTTTGCGATTGCCATTTTCGGGCTTACGCTCATGCCCGGGCTCGACAACGAAGGCCGCCCATGGCACATGAGCATATTCGAGGCGCTGTATGTCATCAGCTACACCGCAACCACCATCGGTTTCGGTGAACTGCCCTATGCCTACAGCCAATCCCAACGGTTGTGGCTGACAATCTCGATCTACCTGACAGTAATTCCATGGTTTTACGCCATCGGTAAAATCATCACGCTGCTGCAGGACACCGCACTGAGGGTGGCAATCACGACAGAGCGTTTCTCGCGCGCCGTAAAGGAACTGCAGGAACCGTTCTACATCTTATGCAGTTATGGCGAATCTGCCAGCGTACTGGCCAGGACACTGGATGAAAAAGGCATGCGTGTCGTAGTGATTGAAGCGCAGCAGGAACGTTTAAACGAGCTGGACCTGGCCGAAACCTACAGCGTGATCCCGCATCTGTGTGCAGATGCGAAACTGCCAGAAAACCTGATCCGCGCAGGCGTGCATCACCCGCTGTGCAGTGGCGTAGTCACACTGACCGATAACGATGAAGTCAACCTGGCCGTAGCGGTTGCCGTCAAGCTCATGAACCCCACCCTGCCGGTGCTGGCACGCGCCGAGCGTGATGATATTGCGGCCAACATGGCATCGTTCGGCACTGACCACATCATCAACCCCTACACCTTGTTTGGCGACCAGTTGGCAATGCGGGTACATGCCATCGGCACTTATATCCTGCATGAATGGCTAACGGATGTACCGGGTGATACATTGCTACCCCCTGAAGCACCCCCCAGGGGACGCTGGGTCGTATGCGGCTACGGCCGTTTCGGTAAATCCGTGGTAGAAAACCTGGAGCGCGAAAACATTACGACCACTATCGTAGAAGCGATGCCGGAACTGACAGGCTGTGATGAATGCATTGTCGGCAGCGGCACCGAATCGAAAACACTACTAGAAGCGGATATTGAAAATGCCGTCGGCATCGTAGCCGGCACCGACAATGACATCAACAACCTGTCTATTGTGATGACGGCTTATGAGCTGAACCCAAAACTGTTTGTGGTAATACGAAAAAACAGGCGCCATAACGATACCCTGTTCAAGCAGTTTAATGCCGACATCACCATGCAGCCTACTGAGATTATTGCGCATGAGTGTCTGGCGCACATGATTGCCCCCCTGCTGGCCCAGTTCCTCACCCTGGTGCGCAACCAGAGCAACAGCTGGGCAAATCAGCTCATCAGCGAACTGGTTTCGGTTGTCGGTGAAACCGTGCCGGAAAGGTGGGCTATTACCGTCAATAAAGACAGCACGCCGGCCATTGCAGAACTGCTGGGCAAGAATATCCCGGTTTCCCTGCACAACCTCACACAGGATCCCGCCGACCGCAGCATCCGGCTCAATCTCGTACCGCTGCTGCTGCTGCGCGACGGTGTACCTATGCTGGTACCGCCGATTTCAACTGCATTGCGCACAGGTGACCGTGTGCTGTTCTGCGGGACATCTGATGCCAGGTCAGCGCTTCCTACGCTTCTCAACAACAGCAAAACACTAACCTACGTCATAGATGGCATTGAAGTACCCGATAGCCTGGTCTGGCGCTGGTTCAGGGATAAGCTGAAAAAGTAAGATTTTACTAATGTCCACACCACTGATCCTCACACGGTATGCCATCACCGTCTCCATCGGTAATAGTGCCAGGGCAGCGCTTTAAATAAAACTTAGCTTCTTCACACGACTCCATCTGCGAGCATTTCGTTTTGCCTGCACACTGAAAGCTCTGATTATCGACACGCTCTGCAACTGCATTAACATGGTTAGCGCTAGTCATAGCAGGCTCGTCATTGTTATTTCCTGAACTTAATAAATCAGAGTTCTTAAATACAAATGCACCAATCAAAATCAATCCAAAAACTTTAGCAAAAGCACCGAATTGATTACTAGATCTGCCTGTTGAGATTTTCTTATCAGGGCGTTTTGTTTTCATTGAAAGAGATTGCCGATCGAGATAAATCACGTTATACGCTTGCAAGCCTTTTTGAATATCATCTGCAATCTCAAAACTGACGTTATCGCCAACGTTTGGGCGTTGTCCATTTTTAAAACCACTGATATGGACGAATATCTGCTTAGTCTTGCCATTCTCTGCAATAAAACCAAAACCTTTATCATCGATCCATTTTATTAATTTTCCCTGATAACGCATTTTTTAGTTACTTCCCTCGCATAAACATCTTATCCAAATCACTCATTGACACCTGAAACCAGGTTGGGCGGCCGTGGTTACATTGGCCGGAGCGCTCGGTCGCTTCCATATCGCGCAGCAGTGCATTCATTTCAGGGATCGTCAGGCTGCGGTTTGCACGCACGGCAGCATGGCAGGCCATGGTTCCCAGCAATTCATTACGCCGCTCGGTCAGCGCCCTGCTTGCACCGTATTCGCGTAAATCCCTGAGTACATCCCGCGCCAGTTCCACAACATCTGAACTCTGCAGCATGGTCGGCACCGCGCGTACCGCAAGTGTAGTCGGCGACAGTACGGCAATATCGAAACCCAGCTGCCGCAAGCTGTCATCATTCATGCTGAGGGCTTCCTGCGCCGCTGTCACTTCCAGCTTATCTGCATTAAAACTCACCGGTATCAGCAATGGCTGCATCGGTACGCTTTTGCTATCCAGTGCGGATTTGAGTTTTTCATACATGATGCGTTCGTGTGCAGCGTGCATGTCTACCACGACCAACCCCTGCGCATTCTGTGCCAGTACATAAACACCATGTACCTGCGCTACAGCAAAACCGAGCGGGTATTCTTCTGCAGGCAGCTGTGGCTGGCTGGCCGCACTTTCAGTTTCAAATTCAGGTGCATAACATACCGGGCTTGCGTATTGCACCTGGGCACTGCCATTGCCTCCTGCGCTCAATCCTCTTGTGCCGAACCCCATTTCGCTTTTACCGAACCCCACTCCGCTTTTGCCAAACATGGTATCGTAAAAACTGCCCGGCTCGCTTGCGCGCAAGTTGATTTGCGACTGATAAGTAGGGTAAGCCGTATTCGAAGGCTGCGGACTGAATGGGTTATACCCGGCCTGGCTAGCTGTCACCGCGCTGGATACACCTGTCGGCGTGCCCAATGCCTTGTTCAGCGCATGGAATATAAAGCGATGCATAGACTGCGCATCCCTGAACCTGACCTCGGTCTTGGCAGGATGCACATTGACATCGACCAGTGTAGGGTCTAACTCCAGAAACAGTACAAATGCCGGATGCCGGTCATGATGCAGCACATCCTGATACGCCTGGCGAATCGCATGCGCAATCAGTTTATCGCGCACAAAGCGGCCATTCACATAGACATACTGGGTATCACGGCTATTACGGTTAAACGTAGGCTTGGCGGCCATACCCCACAAACGCAAACCGGCCGCAGATTCATCCAGGCTGATCGACTCTGCAGCAAACTCGCTGCCCAATACTTCGGCAAACCTTCGTTCCGGCTGGCTTGCCGCATAGCGGCTCAAGGCGCGGCCATTATGCTGCAGCATCAGCGCCACATCTGGGCGTGAAAGCGCAATCCGGTTAAACACATCTTCGCAGTGGCCAAATTCGGTACCTTCCGTTTTCAGGAATTTGCGGCGTGCCGGGGTATTGAAATACAGGTCAGAAACTTCGATCACCGTTCCGGCATCCAGCGCGGCTGGTTCAATCGCAGAAATATCACTGCCTTCCGAGGCGATACGCCATGCATGCTTTGCCTCAATCTGGCGGCTTAACAGCTGCGTGCGTGAAATGGACGCGATACTGGCCAGGGCTTCACCGCGAAAACCCAGGCTGGCGACTGATTCCAGGTCTTCAAGGCTGGCGATTTTACTGGTGGCATGGCGCGTCAGCGCAAGCTCCAGGTCTTCTTTCGCCACACCGCTGCCATTATCGGCCACGCGTATCTGCTTGATGCCACCCTGCAGCAGTGCAACCTGAATATCCGTACTGCCTGCATCCAGGCTGTTTTCAAGCAGCTCTTTCAATGCGGATGCCGGCCGCTCCACCACCTCGCCGGCGGCGATCTGGCTGATAAGCTGATCGGGTAATAACTGAATATGCATGGGCTCAATCAATAGGTTCAAGGTAACTTTAACGATGGTTATTTTACCTGTTTTAGGCTAAATTCCTGAAAGTATGCATTCAAACTCCAAAGATTTATCACTCAGCGGCTTTACTGATAGTTTCAGCGTTGCCCGCAGCATAGAACGCCGCCATCATTTTTACCTGGGGCCGACCAACTCCGGCAAAACCTATCAGGCACTGCTTGCACTGGAAAAAGCGCAATCTGGAGTTTATCTTGCACCTTTGCGGCTGCTGGCAATGGAAGTACGCGACAGGCTGGTTGCCGCAGGCGTGCCCTGCAACCTGATTACCGGCGAAGAACGCGTGCTGATGGAAGGCGCAAGGCATACCGCTTCTACCATTGAAATGATGAACCCGCGCACGCAGGTTGAAGTGGCTGTGATTGATGAAATCCAGATGCTGCTGGATCCGGATCGCGGTTCGGCATGGACAGCCGCGCTATTAGGCGCGCCTGCCGCTAAAGTTTACATCTGCGGTTCAACTGCCGTCACGGCACCCTGTATAGAGGCCATTATGGCTTTAGGTGAAACCTGCGAGATCACCTACCTGGAACGCAAAACCCCGCTGGTGCTCGAACATGAAAGCCTGTGCGGCAAACGTTACAGCAAACAAAAGCTGAAACCGAAATTGCAGAAAGGCGATGCCGTGATTGCCTTCAGCCGTAAAGACGTGCTGACCTTCAGCGCCAGGTTCCGGCAATGGGGATTTACCGTAGCCTCCATTTACGGGGCATTGGCACCGGAGGTACGACGCACCGAGTCCGAGCGCTTCAGCAGCGGCCAGGCAGACATACTGGTTGCAACCGATGCAATTGGTATGGGCTTGAATCTGCCGATACGGCGTGTGGTCTTTTCGCATATCCACAAGTTTGACGGCATTGCCTCGCGCATGCTCAACATGACAGAAGTACGGCAGATTGCAGGCCGCGCCGGCAGGTTTGGCATTTATGACACTGGCTACGTGAACGTACTGGAAGATGATGAGCTGATTCATGTTGAACACATGCTGTCAGCGGATGACACTGCCGACCTGGCAAAACTGCCTGTCAACATCAACATGATGCAGATTGACGGCATTGCCGCTAAACTGCATACGCGCAAAATATCCGAGGTCCTGATTTACCATCAGGAACGTACACGTTTTGCGCATGCGCTTTTTGCAATGGTATCACTTGATAGCCAGATCAGACAGGCATTGCTGGTAGATGAATACGCACCCGATATGTCTTTGAAAGACAAGTATATATTCACCTGCGCCCCCATCTCGCTCAACGTGGCGTTTGAAAAAGACTACTACCTGCTGTGCCTGCAAAGTGTCGCACAATCCAGGGTAAGGCAGCTCCCCGCCCGCCCAGCCTGGCTTGATTCAGAAAGCCCCAAACACCTGGAGCAGGCCGAACTGCTCAGCCACAACCTGAGCCTGTATGCATGGCTCAGTTTCAAGTTCCCGCAGTTTTTCACCGACGGCAGGCTGGTAACTGCGTTGCGCCAGCAGGTCAGCCGCTACATTGAGCGCGCCCTGCTCACGCAGGCTGGCTATGGCGACACCAGCCGGGAAATTGACTATCTGATGACCAGGGGCCGATAATTGCAGCCATCAGGACGATGAATCAATCGAGATTGACGGTTTCCAGGTAATCCGGCACCTCTGCGCGCCAATGCAATGCTTCTTCAACGTGGCGCCGCATGCTATCGGCGGCCACCGGTTCACCATGTACGATAAAGGTCTTTTTAGGTGCAGATTCAAAGCCCCGCAGCCAAGTGATGATCTCCGAATAATCAGCATGCGCCGAAAGGTTGGTGATAGAGGCAACAGTTGCCTTTACCGGTACGTATTCACCATGTATCTTGATTTCTTTTGCGCCATCGAGCATGGCTGCACCGCGTGTGCCTGCTGCCTGAAATCCGGCAAATAGAATGGTGTTGTTGGATTTTGGCGCAAACGCTTTCAGGTGATGCACCACCCGCCCGCCCGAAGCCATGCCGCTGGCAGACAGGATAATCATCGGGCCTTTCATCTGGTTCAGCGCGCGCGATTCCTCAACGCTGTTGACCATACGCGCGGTGCGACTCAACGCTGCACATTCTTCTTTTGACAGCCGGTGTTCGCCGCGGTGTTTACTGAATATCGCCGTTGCATCCACGGCCATCGGGCTATTCAGGTACACCGGGATATTATCTTCGATCGCTCCTGAAGCTTTAAGCAGATGGATGTAATACAGCAGTTCCTGCGCGCGCCCCACGGCAAATACCGGGATCACGACCACGCCCTTGCGCTTTACGGTCCTGTTAATGATCGTCGCCAGCTTCAGCATCGGGTCGTCGCGCTCATGCAGGCGGTTGCCGTAGGTCGACTCAAGCAGCAGGTAATCAGCCTGCTTCACCGTTACCGGAGGTTTCATCAGGATGTTATTGGAACGGCCTATGTCGCCGGAAAACAGGATAGATGTCTTTTTATTATGGATGCGCGCAAAGGCCGAACCCAGGATATGCCCGTTGGGATAATACCTGAGCGTAAGGTCATCACCGATATTGATGTCCTGGTCGAACGGCACCGGGGTCAGCAATTCCAGCGCTTTGAAGGCATCTTCCGTTGTGTAAAGGGGTAATGCCGGGTGGTGTTTGGAAAATCCGCGGCGATTTGCGTATTCCGCTTCCTCCTCCTGCAGATGCGCTGAATCGGGCAGCAGTATCTTGCACAGGTCGCGTGTTGCTTCCGTGCAATACACCTTGCCGGAAAAACCATTCTTCACGAACAGCGGCAGGTAGCCAGTGTGGTCAATATGCGCATGTGTCAGCACAACCGCATTGACCTCTGCGGGCTTGATCGGCAGCTGTGCCCAGTTTTTCAGGCGCAATTGCTTCAGCCCCTGAAACAGGCCGCAGTCAATCAGGACGCGATACTTATCACTGGTCAGTAAATATTTAGATCCGGTTACGGTACCCGTTGCGCCTAAAAACTTGAGTTGCATGCCACTCCTCCTTGATAGAAACTGCCCGCTTTCAAATCTGCGACATCACCCGGTTAGCGAAGCATTGGTTAATCCAGCGCGATCTTGGTTTTTGCAAGTGCAGGGTTGGTCGCAAAATACTTTTTGACCCCCTCAAAAATAGAAGTAACCAAAGTATCCTGATAAGTTTCATCATTCAGCCTGCGCTCTTCTTCCGGGTTGCTGATAAACGCAGTTTCAACCAGGATGGATGGAATATCCGGTGACTTCAATACCGCGAAACCGGCCTGCTCCACATGGTTTTTATGCAGCTTGTTGATGTTACCGATCTGACCCAGTACCGCCTTGCCAAGTTTCAGGCTATCGTTAATCGTGGCAGTCTGCGATAAATCCAGCAAGGTTCTAGCCAGCACCGGGTCTTTAACATTCAGGCTTACGCCGCCGATCAGGTCAGACTCATTTTCCTTTTTAGCCAGGTAGCGCGCACTGGCACTGGTTGCGCCTTTTTCAGAAAGCGCGAATACCGATGAGCCGCGTGCCGCAGGGTTGGTAAACGCATCGGCATGGATAGAGATGAAAAGATCAGCCTGTAATTTACGCGCCTTCACCACACGGCCATGTAGCGGGATGAAATAATCGCCGTCACGCGTCAACACGGCCTGCATATTAGGGTCGCTATCAATTTTGGCTTTGAGTTTTTTAGCCACCATCAACGTGATGTCTTTTTCACGGCTGCCGCTGGCACCCATGGCGCCCGGATCTTCCCCGCCATGCCCGGGATCGATTGCAATCGTGATTTTACGCACCCCGTTATTATCGATGCTGGGGCTGGGAATGTTTTTGATGCCGGCGCCATCCGGAACAAATACGGTTTTTTCAACGGCTTTATCAGCGCTTTTTGCTGTGGTCGTGTTAGCTGCCGGGCTTTGGTTGGCTACAGTGCTTTGATTAGCTGCGGCAGTCTGCACTTCCTGCATTGCCGACCCAGCCTCAGGCTTTACTTCGGTCTTCTGCGTAATGGCCGGCTGCTCGGCATTGCCCTGCGCTAACGGTTTAGGTTCCGTTGTCAGCTGCGGCTGCGGCGACTGTGCAGCCACAGCGGGTTCTGCCAGCCTAGTGCCCTGGTCAAGTTCCGCAAGCATGGTCATGAGCGGGTCTTTAACGGGATAAATATCCAATACCAGCCGGTGTCTATATTCACCCGCCGGCGGCAGCGTAAAGATCGCAGGTTTGACTTCCGTCTTTAAATCCACAACCAGGCGCACTGTGCCTGGCTTATATCTGGCCATACGCAGCTGGGCGATATACGGGTCGTTGCTGAGTATCTTGTCACTTAACGATTTCAGGGCAGGATTAATATCAACATTATCAATATCAATAACGACACGTTCAGGGTCTTTGAGCAGCGTCATTTTATAAACAATGGGCTTGCCGGCTTCCAGCGTGATACGCGTGTAATCCTGTGCCGGCCATACACGTGCAGCGGTGATGATATTGTCAGCCGCATACGCCACCTGAGCTGTGAAAATACCGAAAACAAGAGCCAGGCCTGAAACTGCAGCCCAATTACGTTTTGCCATTACACCTTGCATGCCGTGAGTTATAAAGTTTTGAATCATAAAGTATCTAGTCATAAAGTATCGAGTCATATTGTGAATACTAAACATACTTATTTGAGTTTGATGTGTTGAATGCACTGCTGCCCGCGTGCAGTATGCGCCGAAACACGGACACTGCGGCCAGTTTCCCTGATATTAAAGCTGATTTCAATATCAGGTTGCGGCAACACCCGTGCTGCTTTTTCCGGCCACTCGATCAGGCACACACTATGGGGATTGAAGTGATCGCGGAACCCGGCGGCTTCCCATTCCTCATCGTCGTTAAACCGGTACAGGTCAAAATGATACAGATCGAGCTGTGCTGAATGGCTATCCAGCATTTCATAAGGCTCAACCAGGGTATAAGTCGGGCTTTTCACGCGCCCCACATAGCCCAGGCCGCGCAGCAACCCGCGTACCAGGGTCGTTTTTCCGGCACCCAGATCCCCATGCAGGTAAATGGTAAGATCAGGGATGATCACCCCGGCTATCGCGGCACCAAAATCAATCGTTGCCGCTTCGTCTGGCAAATCAAGTGTAAAATCACCCCCCATGACCGACTCCACCCACCAACCCGACAATCTGCAAATGCAAAAACTGAGCGCCAGCATAAAAAGCTGGGGGCTGGCACTGGGTTTCAATCATGTCGGCATTACCGACACTGACCTGCACGAGGCCGAAACCAGGCATCAGGATTGGATAAATAAAGGTTTCCATGGTGAAATGGATTATATGGCAAAACA
>Ga0208887_100406_pt1 | contig 14704 bp, 12 predicted proteins | sample LakWasM106_HOW12_2_FD_183924 | JGI IMG/M metagenome (GOLD analysis project Ga0208887, IMG submission 183924) | Freshwater sediment methanotrophic microbial communities from Lake Washington under simulated oxygen tension - Sediment Metagenome... | ecosystem: Environmental > Aquatic > Freshwater >...
CTGTTCTTTCGCTAACTTAACCGCTTCGAGCATGCCTGCGGTTGATGCCGTGCTGCCATCAACCGGGCAGAGTATGTGCTTGTACATGGGGTTTTCTCCTGATGACGGAAAAAGCGGCTTCATAACATGCGGTCGAGTAGGGTTGTGCCATAAGCATCACTAGGGGATAGATTTCAGGATCAGGGGCGCTTTGCGCGAACTGGGGCTGGTTTCTGTTTTCAGGTAGCCGATAATGATCGGCGCAACGGCTGTGAATTCAGGCGGAATGCCCAGTGTCACCTTGACGTCAGGCAGGCACATAGCCGGCAATGCCGATGCAATGACGCAGCTGCCAAGGTTCATGGCACAGGCGGCGAGCATCAGGTTTTCCGCCGCCATCCAGCAGTCGGCGACCGGCATGTGGCCGTTAGCCCGGGCGCAGATGATAATCAGGGTGCCGGCATCGTAAAAAAGGTTTCCCGCAGTGTTCTTTAAAATATCTTCTCTGGTGCCTGTTTTCCGGAGTTCTTCAAGAAATAGCGGTTTTGCGAGCGTGGACAGGTTGTGCAGGAGCTCTTTATTCTGCACGATGACAAAGCCCCACGGTTCTTTATGCATAGCTGTAGGTGCCCACACGGCTGCTTCCAGCAGGGTTTTTAGAATACTGTCCTCGACTTTTTTCGGTGCATAGCTCCGCACCGAGCGCCGGCCAAGGATGGTTTCAAATATGGTTTGTTCCAACTCGGGTAACTGCATGGCATATTGCCTCTGTGATGCATTACTTCAGAAAATATTTTCTGACCGATAGTGTGAATAAAGTAGCAATATTTTTGCACTAAGATAATCCGCGCGAGCACGTATATTGCTTGCATAAATGCCGATATCAGGGCGCCGGAGCATTCAGGCAGCGTTGATGCACCAATCTTGCCACACTAAATCTGGGGGGCCGGATACTGGTGCAGGCATTGCCTGGGTTGAAGTTTTCTGCAGATTTAAGTGGTCGAGAAAAATAAAAAAGTCACCAGTTTTTTTATAGTCCGCATGGATAAACGGATTGAGGTACTACGTGCTAGCCCTTACGTGTTTACACTCATTTTGTTCGTTTAAATTAGGTTGTAAATTGCATTTTATTAAATTAATTGTAGTCATCCGCATACTTTTCGGCACGGAAGTTCGGCATGGTATTTTGGCAAGTGAGCAACTGCCTTGAATCAATTGCCATGAACCAAGTGCCCTGAATTAAAAGTATTTTGTCCTGAAGCGTAATTTTTTCATCCGTAATCAGCAGGTAACTGTCATACCCATTAACTACAATACCATCACAAATAGCAGGCTGGCATTTAGGCAATTGGGTTTCTGACAGAGCCTGAGGTGGATGATCTATAGAATACAAGCTATAGAGTGCAAACAAGGAGATACAGCAATGATTGCCCAGCGCACACCCCCTTTGATTGAGTTTAAACATTTTCCGGTCAGTAAAAACCAGCTTGCAGCAGAAGATGATGATGAGAACCGATTGGTTTTGACGCTGCATTACAACGGCATGATTACTGAATGCAATAAGGCCGGGAGCAAGCTGCTGCGCTGCATGCCGTCAGAGTTGATCTGGCAGCATATTTCCAGGCTGCTGCCGCAATTGAAGAACGTCGCACTTATGGAAGGCTCAAACCTGAATCCGTACCTGCACTTTCTTACCCGGGTCGGATACAGATTCGAAGTGATGAGCCTCAGCGGCGCACGCTTGATTGCGCGCGTGTTCTTTTGTGAGGTCGGCAGTACCGAGCACAGGTTCCTGCGAGTCATTATCTGCCCGCTTACCCAGGAGATAATGGCATCCTAGCTGGATTGCAGTGACATGAACTGTTTGAGTGGCGTATGTTGGTTTGGTGTGTCTTTAGGTTTGATATATCTTTGGTTTGATGTGTCTTTGTGACGGTACTTTGTGATAGTACTTGGGGTGCAGAATGATCCATTTTAAACTGGGTCAAGACGTAAACTGGTCTGGCCGCTTATTTTCATTCAATCACAAGAAAGAAGAGCCACATGAACTATTTTAAAGTCATTCTTGCCACAATCACGATCCTGTTCCTGAGTTCATTTCACGCTACGGCAATGGGGTTCCTGCCGCCGGAAAACCTGTCGGAGACACATGAAGCAGAAGTGGCTGCTTCCGATAATATAAGCACAGAGGTAGATTTCACAAAATGCCTGGCTGATTCGGCGCCGGGTGGCGTCTGTTATATATCCGGAGGTATCAGCGGCGATGAGGTCAGCCAGTTCAAATCACATGCTAAGGAATATCAACTGGAGATCGTATTCGTGCAGAAAGCGGATACAGAAAGTAATGACCGTATTGAAGAGTACATTGCGGGAGTGCAGCTGCAAATCAAGGATGCCAAGGGCAATCTCGTTGTCGATATGATGACTGAAGGCCCGTTTTTCCTGGCCAACCTGCCGCCGGGAAAATACCAGGTCAGCGCTGATCATGAAGGCGTGATAAAACATAATATGGTGAATATCTCGGCAAAAAAACACCAGAGAATCGTATTTCTCTGGCCGAGGTAACGCTATCCTGGCAGCCATATCCAGGTAAGCATACCTAAATATGCCCAGTTAGGCGTAAGCGCCGATGACGATAGGAATGCGCTTCCTGCCGAAATCTCCTGCCATGTGGTCGAAATGCCCGGCAATCGCGGCATTGCAGTCCGGGCAATGTCCATTTTCGGTCAGCCGGTATTGATTGATCTGGTACCAATCGCGCACGATAAGCGCTGCTTTGCATTCAGGGCAAAAAGTAGTATCGCCCTGCTGGTGATGGACATTGCCGGTGTAGACATACTGCAAGCCGGCCTGCATGCCGATTTCACGCGCGCGTATGAGCGTGGCGGGCGGCGTGGCGGGAATGTCCGGCATTTTGTAATCGGGGTTAAACGCCGAGAAATGCAGCGGCACATCAGCGCCCAGTTCTTGTTTAATCCACCGGCACATTGCGCTTAGTTCTTCATCTGAATCGTTCTGCCCCGGAATCAATAAGGTGGTAATCTCGAACCACACATCGGTTTCATGCCTGAGGTAGCGCAAGGTGTCGAGTACCGGCTGCAGCTGTGAGCCGGTAAGCCGGTAATAAAACTCTTCGGTAAAGGCTTTCAGGTCAACATTGGCAGCATCTATCTTTGCGTAAAAGTCGCGCCTGGGGATGTCGTGTATATATCCGGCGGTGACGGCAACGGTTTTGATGCCGCGCGCATGGCAGGCATCGGCGACATCCATCGCATATTCAGCAAAAATGACAGGGTCATTATAGGTAAATGCCACGCTCCTGCATTGATGCTGTTCGGCAGCAACGGCGATGGCCTGCGGCGAAGCCTGATCCATCAGCCTGTCCATATCCCTGGATTTGCTGATATCCCAGTTCTGGCAGAATTTGCATGCCAGGTTGCAGCCGGCAGTGCCGAAAGACAGCACGCTGCTGCCCGGGTAAAAATGGTTAAGCGGTTTTTTTTCTATCGGGTCTATGCAAAACCCGGATGAGCGTCCGTAAGTGGTGAGTATCATGCGGTTGCCTTTGCGCATGCGCACGAAGCAGGCACCACGCTGATTCTCATGCAGCCTGCAGTCTCTGGGGCAGAGGTCGCACTGCATGCGGCCATCATCCAGCATATGCCAGTACCGCGCCTGATAAGCGGTTTCGTTCATAAGGCCAGCCTTTCCATGTCGTGCTGCCTCAGGTCTTTTTCCTCGAATTTTGTCACTGTGTAGCGATCAATTTCAACGTCATCGTGCCAGAAATCCGGGGGCAGGCCGGATTTGCGTTTCAGTTGCGCCATGAATGCTGCCGGCTCGGGCAATTGCTCCCACACCTGCGGCAGGAAAGTGCTGCGGTAATGGCCATATTTGAACACCACGCCGTCAATCTGCGGGCGCAATTGCGACAGGGCATCCGCTTCATTTTTAAACGAAAGCCGCTGCGGGGCGGATAGCAGCGAAATCTCTATACGGATGGTATCCAGTTCGGCTACGGTCAGCGGCGGAAACCTGGGGTCACGGAAAGCCGCGGCATAAGCATTGGCTTTTATATCCTGCAGCAAAGGCCGCACTGCCTCAAGCGTACCAATGCAGCCGCGCAGCTGATGCTGCATGGTTAAGGTGACAAAGCTGGCGCCTTTGTCATGCAGCCATGGCAGGCTTTCGTCCACAGGTTCAGCTTGCCTGCCTAAGGCTTCGGCAATTGCGGCACGGGCGATTGACAGCAATACCTTGCCTTGGTGTTCAAGTGCGCCGGACATTACAGCCGGATTGCGATTATTGATATCGTCATGCATAGGCCGCCGAATCCTCCGTGAACGCAAATGCGGCATAACCGACCACACGGTCTTTGTCGCCGGCAGTGTCGCCGGAATTGCATAAGTCCAGCAACATGGGTTGCAGCCCATGTTTTTTTGCCGCCAGGAGCAGGCCATTGAGCGGGGTGCCGCCGCAAGCTTGGTGATGCGTCAGCCCGCCCTGCATATCGAGTATGTTTCTTACTGTGGATTTATCGACCTCGCTGGCAACGGCGTAAGGCAGAAAGTGTGACAAGTCCGAACTCACTACGATGATGGTTTCCGAACCGCCCCATAAGATTTCCATAACTTCGGCCACTTCTTGCGGTGTGGCATCTCCAACGGCCAGCGGCACCAGGCTGAAATTATCCAGCACTGATTGCAGAAACGGCAGTTGAACCTCTAAGGCGTGTTCCTGCGCATGGGCAGGGTAACTATGTACCACTTGTGGCATGTGGGCGATGGATGCAATCGCTGCCTGATCTAGCCTCACTTCACCCAGGGGGGTAGTGAACGCATCTACATCCGGTAATGCCAATCCCCTGACCGGCACCCGATGCACCGGCCCCAGCAGGATGACACGCTTGATCGCAGCGCGCCATTTGCTTAGATGGCTGTAGGCAATTGCAGCCGTCTGCCCTGAATAAATATAGCCCGCATGCGGCACTACAATCGCCTTGGGTGGTAGCGTGTCTGTGTCCTGGCCTGATGCGAGGCGGGTGCCGACGGCAGCCTGCTTGAGCAATTCGTTCACATTGTCAGCCAGCATTTGACGGTCAGCCGGATAAAAACTGCCGGCGACTGCGGCGGGGCGTATAGTATGCACTTGGCTCTCCATTAAGCGAGATCAATGCATGCCGAGAGGTGTATCGTGTTTAGCCTCCCTGGCTGCAAGGGCTTTCAGTAGCAGTTACTCTAGCAAAAACGCAAGGGCGGGATAATCCGCGCGAACACTTATTTCAGGGAGGGGTTTCAGGAAGGGGGCAAGACGGCAGGTTTCAGGTTCAGTACTTCAGGATCAAGGTTTTAGGCTTAAGGTTTAAGAGCAGGAGCTATTCGAGCAGGCGGCCTTCACTGGCTATTCTTGCCAGGTCCAGCAGGTTGGAGGCACCGGTTTTATGCATGATCTTTGATTTATGGATTTCTACAGTGCGGTGGCTGATGCCGAGGCGTCTTGCAATTTCCTTATTGGGAGAGCCGGCAACCGCAAGAGCCATGACTTCGCGCTCGCGTTCGGTCAGGTCTGACAGTTTTGATTTGGCATCCTGGCCATTTTCCAGCTGGGTCACCAGCCGCTGGCATTCCAGCAGTGCGGACTTGACCGATGACAGCAGGTTTTCGCGCGTGACGGGTTTAGTCAGAAAATCAACGGCGCCGGACTTCACGGCCTTGACGCTCAGGGGAATATCGCCGTGACCGGTCAGGAAAACAATCGGCAGTTTGATATTGCGCCGGTTCAGTTCCTGCTGCAGCTGCATGCCATCCATGCCCGGCATGCGTATATCGAGAATTGCGCAGCCATAAGTGCCGTTGTGGCAAACACTCAGAAAATCTTCACCGTTATTGAATGTTTCTACCCTGATTCCTTCCTGCTCGATCATAAGCATGAGGGAGTCCCTAACAGCTGCATCATCATCTACAATAAAAACCGTGGCTTCGGAAATATTCATGTTGATTTTTTCATGGTGCGAATGGTCGCGTGAAATCAATTATAGCGCCTGTTTTTGAATTTGGTACATGCAAAACGTATCGTCGTGCGCTTTAACTAATGTGTGGCTATCACCATGGCTGGCTTAGCGGAGCCTGAATACAGGGGGCTGATTCATAGCATGATAGTAACTTAACATATCGCTTGATCTGGATTAAACCTTGGCGCCATACATCGTGTATATTGCTTTTAATTGAATTGGTTCAGATAACGGATGTATGCAGCTTCTGCACCGGTTTTGTTCGCTAAATGTATCGTCAGGCACGCTATTTGCAGTGTAAACTAAATAAACGTGCTGCTAAGCAGATAATGAAACCAAAAAATAACTAACTATAAGGCAGGATGGATGAGTATCGAGGGCTTAGATCAAATAAAAAGCGATGGCACAGGTGACTCTTTATTAGATAGCCTGGCATTGATTTGCCGCCTTTACGGCGTAGCCACGTCTAAAGACGCATTAGTGTCTGGCTTGCCTTTGCGCAACGGAAAAATGACCCCGGCGCTGGTAAAGCGGTCAGCAGATCGTGTCAATCTGGCCGTGACGCTTTTAAAGAAACCCCTGAACGAAATCAGGCCGGAATTTTTACCGGCCATCCTGCTGCTTAAAGACGAAGAAGCCTGCGTCATCACCAAACTGGACCCGGCCAGAAATCAGGCGGGTGTTATTTTCCCCGAGCTTGGCGAAGCTGAGGTCATGATGCCGTTAGACGAGCTGACCGAGCGCAGTTTAGGATATGTAATTGTTGCAAAACTGAAATATGTGTTTGACCAGCGCGCACCCAGTGTTGGCAAGGTGCGCCTGCAGCACTGGTTCTGGGGTTCGCTGGCAGAAAACAGCCGCATTTATCGCGACATTATGATTGCGGCTTTTGTCGTGAATATGTTCGCGCTGGCCATGCCGCTTTTTACCATGAATGTTTACGACCGCGTTTTGCCAAACCGCGCTACGGAAACTTTATGGGTGATGGCAATCGGCATATCGGTTATCGTGATCGGCGATCTGATGTTGCGCACCATGCGTGCTTATTTCCTTGACTGGGCAAGCACCAGAATCGACGTGAAGCTGACCCGGCGCATTATGGAGCATGTATTGGGGATCCGCCTGGAACAGCGCCCCAATTCGGTAGGCTCATTTGCCAACAACCTGCGTTCATTTGAGACTGTCAGGGATTTCATCACATCTGCCACAATTACGACATTTATTGATATTCCGTTCGGCCTGATTTTTGTCGGCGTCATTGCCTGGATTGCGTGGCCGATGATTATCCCAGTTCTGCTGGGTGCGGTGGTTATCCTGATTTACTCATTCAGCGTACAGACCAAAATGCATGATCTGTCAGAGACTATGTACCGTGCAAGTGCAATCCGCAATGCAACTTTGATTGAAAGCCTGGTCGGCCTTGAAACCGTCAAAGCGCTGGGCATTGAAGGGCAAATGCAGCGCAAGTGGGAGCATAGCTCGCATTTCCTGACGGAGGTCAGCAGCAAGCTGCGCCTGCTCACGACATCGATCAACAACGGCGCCACCAGCATACAGCAGCTGATTACCATTGCGATTGTAGTGCTGGGCGTATACCTGGTGATTAACGGTGAACTAACCATGGGTGGCTTGATTGCATGTTCCATGCTGGCTTCGCGCGCGCTGGTGCCTGTTGCACAGACTGCCGGTTTGCTGACGCAATACCACAACGCAGCTACCTCGCTGACTTCGCTGGATGAAATCATGAATCGCCCGGTCGAGCGCCCGCTGGATGGCACGTTCCTGTCCAGGCCGCAATTTAACGGCGATATCGAGTTCAGGGAAGTGACGTTCCGCTACCCAGGCGCTGAAGAAGATGCTTTAAGCAAGGTGTCTTTCAAGATTAAAGCCGGTGAGCATGTAGCGATATTGGGGCGCATGGGCTCCGGTAAAACCACCATACACAAATTGATCTTAGGTTTATACCAGCCTACTGCGGGTGCGATTCTGGTTGACGGCATCGATGCGCGCCAGATTGACCCGGCCGAACTGAGGCGCTGTGTCGGTTATGTGCAGCAGGATACGCAGCTGTTTTATGGATCCATGCGTGACAATATAACGATTTCATCGCCGCATGTGGATGATGACACGGTGCTCGCGGCGGCGCATGTCGGCGGTATAGATGAGTTTGTGAACGCACACCCCAAAGGGTTTGATATGCTGATCGGTGAGCGAGGCGAGACCTTGTCCGGCGGGCAGAAGCAGGGAGTTGGCATCGCACGAGCCTTTATTGCCAGACCATCGGTTATCCTGCTTGATGAGCCGACCAGCGCCATGGATCACTCCGGCGAAGAGGCGATTAAACGCAGGCTGGTTGAAGCGACCAGAAGCAAAACACTGGTACTGATTTCGCACAGGTCTTCTTTATATGATCTGGTCAACAGGATCATTGTGATTGATTCGGGCAGGATCGTGGCTGACGGGCCTAAAGACCAGGTAACGGATGCACTGAGAAACGGCAAGATAGGTAAGGCGCTATGAGTGAGAAACTGTTTGACAAGCTGGGAACGCTCAATCGCGTTCTGAAGAGCCAGACCTGGCTCACCAAGCCGATTTATTATTTTATCGACCGCACCGTGCCGACTGAAACCCGGGAAGATCTGCATTGGGAAGACGAGGCTGACCTGGCCATACTTGAACAGGCCCCGGTTAAAGCCAAGGCGCTGCTGTACGCAATAGCCATAGCGCTGGGCGCGTTGATTCTCTGGGCATCAATAGCCAGGGTGGATGAAGTCACAAGAGGTGAGGGGCGCGTCATTCCATCCAGGCAGGTGCAGGTGATTCAGTCCCTGGATGGCGGTATTGTGGCCGATATTCTGGTTAAGGAAGGCCAGGCAGTCGCGATTGGTACGCCGCTGGTGCGTATTGATGAAACGCGTGCAGTGTCCTCCCTCCGGGAAAATCAGGCGCAGTACCTGGCGTTTTTGGCCAAGCAATCCAGGCTAAGGGCGCTGGCGGAAGGCAAGCCGTTTACCCCGCCTCCTGAGGTGCGTAGCCAGACGCCGGAAGTTTATGACCAGGAGTATGCGTTATATATTTCCAGCCAGGATGAATTGGCATCGGCAATTGATATTGCACGCAACCAGATGGTTCAGCGTGAAAAAGAATTGCAGGAAGTTCAGTATAAAAAAGAAATCGCAGAAAAGAATTATGAATCTGCCAACAAGGAACTGGCGGCGAATAAACCTTTATTGGCCAGCGGAGCCGTATCCGAGATCGATATCCTGAAGCTGGAGCGTGAGGCAACCAGAGCCAGGGGGGATATTGACCAGTCGCGTGCGCAGATTGCCAGAATTCAAAGTGCGATTGGCGAGGCGCGCCGTAAAATCAGCGAGGTAGAGCAGAACTTTAAAAGCAAGGTTCGCACCGAGTTGAGTGATGTCACGGCGCGGCTGAACAGCCTGTCTGAGGTGAGCGTTTCACTTCAGGATAAGGTGAATCAAACCACGTTGAAATCGCCGGTAAACGGTAAGGTAAGCCGCTTGTTCTTTAATACGGTTGGCGGTGTGATCCAACCCGGAAAAGAGGTGCTGGAAGTGGTGCCTACGGATGATGCGCTGATTCTGGAAACCAAGATCCAGATCAAGGATATTGCTTTTATCCGTATGCTGCAGCCTGCGGTTGTGAAGCTGACGGCTTATGACTATACGATTTATGGCGCCCTCGATGCGGTTGTGGAAAATATCGCAGCTGACTCTGTTGTGGATGAAAAGGGCAATGCCTATTATCTAGTGAGGGTGCGTACACTGAAATCCAGTCTTGGTAAGGATTTGCCGATTATTCCCGGCATGATAGCCCAGGTGGATATTATTACGGGCAAAAAGACGATTCTTTCTTATTTGCTAAAACCGGTGTTAAAAGCAAAGTCATACGCTTTCAGTGAGAGATAAATGCAGGATATATTTGTTAGTACGTTGCCCAAGTTTGTGAGCAGCTGGGTAGAAGCTTTTCCGGATGCATTATTGATTAAGGATGTTCTTGAAGCCGGTTCGAATTTAGAGATTGTGACCAGTTACGGTGCTGCCCTGGTGTTCTGGCTGCATATCAATGATAGCCAGAACGGTTTGCTGCCGGCAGCGGTAGCCTCGGTGCTGCAAAGTTACCCGGATGCAAAAATCGTGGTTCTGGCCAATACGCCCAGCCATGCCGAGACTTTACAGGCTTTGAGTGCCGGAGCCATGGGCTATGCGCATGCGTATTCGGCTCCGGAAATGCTTAAGGAAATAAAGACTGTGATTCATCATGGCGGCATCTGGCTTGGGCAGCAGCTTTTAAAACGGCTGATCGAGACCTCGGTAAAGCTTACGGGCAACCCATCTGAACTGGTTGAAGAGCTGCTTAACCGTTTAACCAGCCGTGAAAAAGAAGTGGCGACAGAAGCGGCTAAAGGCCTGAGTAATAAGGAAATCGCACGTACATTGCAAATCACGGAGCGTACGGTCAAAGCGCACTTGGCAAAAAGTTTTGAGCGCCTGGGTGTGAAAGACCGGCTGCAATTAGCGCTGATGCTCAATAAGAAATAAACCATGGCCTGAATTCAGGCGTTGCCGGCAGGAGATTAATGTTTAATCTCCTGTTTTCATTTTACATCCTGATGCCCGGGCCGGTCATGCCATCAATGCCGATCTGTTTCAATACGGCGATTTCATTCTGTGTATGTACGCCCTCGGCGATAGCGATAACGCCGATGGAGTGCGCAATCATGCACAGGCCGCGCAGCAATGTCTTGTTTGCCTCGCTGCCGTCAATATCGCGAATCACCGAGGCATCGATCTTGATGTAGTGCAAACCGATGTCATGTAGTTCACCCAGCCGTGAAATGCGCGTGCCGACATGCTCAATGCCGATTTTGCAGCCAAGTCCCCTGATTCTTCTGCAGAATAGGTGAAACTCCGGCAGGTGGTCAAAGGCTTCCTGTTCCGGTATTTCAAAATACAGCTTATCGGCGATATGCGGCTGGGCAGTCACGGTGCTGATGATTTTGTCTATGAAAGACTGGCTGCACATGGCGCTGGCCGATATATTGAGGCCAATGGCCTGGGCGCCATTGCTGAGGGAATCGGCTGCGGTTTCAAATGCCAGTTCATCCAGGCGTGCCATCAGGTTAAGCTGTGTTGCCCAGGTGATAAATTCACCGGCACAGAACCATTTTCCATCAGGTGCGAGCTGCAGGCGTGCCGGAGATTCGAAGTGCAGCAGGTGCCCGGCCTGGTTGATGACAGGGTAGCGTTCAAGTTTGATTCTTTTGTTATCCAGCGCCGAAGTAAGCTGGTTCAGCCATTCGTTTTCATGGTGATCCTGATATTGGTTTAGGTCGCCGGTGCTGATGACATGCAGTACGTTGCTGTGTTCTGCATCGATTTCATTCAGCAGCTTGCTGCTGAGCGCGATCATCTTGCCGGCATCGTCTGTAGCGGTAACGCGCATTGCAACGGTGGTAAAGTTAACATTGACTGACTTATTGCTTGTGCCGTCGATTTTTTCCAGCAGTTTCTTGATGTGGTTGCCAAAAGAATAGCTGTCTGCAGGCTGGTTGGAAAAAACGGCAAAGTCCGTACCGTTCAAACGACCGACAGATAACCCAGGTTGCAGGCTGCAAGCGTTTTGCAGCGTGTCGCTGATCGCTTTCAGCAGGGTGTTGGTTTCTTTGTAACCCAGCTTATGGTCAATAGCCGCCAGGTTGGTGAGCCTGGAGATGATGAGTGCGCCTTCATGAAAATACTCCTCGTGGCTGATGTTCGCGTCCAGGTTTTTAATGAAATAGTCATGATTCATGAGGCCGGTGATATGGTCGTAATTGTTTTCCAGGCGCAGCTGTTCCAGCCTGGCAGATTCTTCGCTGACGGTTTTTTTAACACGGTTGGAGAGGGCATTCATTGCATTTACCACCGCTTTGAATTCCTTGGTTCTGGGCACGCTGATGGTAATGAACCGATTTTCGCCTATGGACTCGGCTTGGCTGACCACATCGTTCAGCGGGTTTAATATTCTTCTCAGGATCTGGCTGCCGGCGACGCCGCCAAGGAATCCGATCAGTAACACCCAGAGCGCGGTCATTATCGTGTTGTCCCATAGTTTATCGTAAGCAAAATTGGAGTCACTTTCGATTTTCAGCGTGCCGTACTGTGACCATCCATCCTGAATGTCGGCCTGGCCGGGCTGCAGCTTCAGCGGGGTAAATTTTACAAACCAGTCCGGCGCCTTGGTTTTGCTCGTGTTGTTGATGCGCTCGCTGATGACTTTTCCGTTTGGATCCAGCAAGCCGATATAGCGGTAATGGCCGGTATCAAACTGAGCCGAGAGCAGTAAATCCAGCGCAACCGGGTCTTTCTCGATCTGCGTGATCGACAGCGCAAGCGTAGTGGCGTTGTCGTCGTTCTTGGCCTGCAGCTGCTGCTCGAAATAGTGTTTGCTGGCGACCGTGCTTAAAATAAACGCCCCGGCAAATGCCAGCGACAGGATCACGACAATAGCCAGCCATAATTGTTTAATTAAAGACATATTCTGTTCCTAACCTTCATTTATTCTAGACCTTCCATCTGCATACGCAACAGCACATCACGCCATTTTGAAAGGTGTGATTGTGCATCGTCTTTTGGGTTGGGGTTGCTGCCGACCCAAATACCTTTATCGTTAAAGCTGAAAATAGGGGATAAGTCTTTTCTTTCGGAGGCCGGGTAAATTCCGGGAACCAGGCTATCCAGAATCAGCGGCTCTGCCTGCGGCGTTGAATAATAGCTCAGTACCATGTGTGCGCGTACTGACTTTTGGCCGTCATTATTGAGCCGGGCCTTGACATAAGTGAGCCTGAGCTTGTTGTTTGGTATATTCGCTGCCTTGAGGAACATGTATTTTGCGATGCTGAAATCTTCGCAGTCGCCAGCCTGGCGACCAATAGACTCAAGAGGTGTAGACCAGTAATCGGATTGCCCCCAGATTTCAATATCCTCGGCAAACAGCATTTTTTTATTGAAAAAATCGTTTATTTTCCTGAGTTTTTCAGCATCAGGCGCGGTTTTTAGCTGAGAGACCAGCTGCTGCAAGTCCTCAATATCTTGTCGAGCCTCTTCTCCATATCTTTGCCTGGCAAGCGCACCTAATTTATCAAAATCATAACCCGCAGCAAAAATACAGGAAAAGCAAAGCAACATCAGCATCATGAAAACAGCAATGCTGAAGGGGCGTTTAAATGTATTTGAATTTATTTTAAGACCCGTAGGCACTTACGCTCCATTGGTGCAATGAGGGGCTGCCGAATTTGTATGGTGAAGCTTGCCATGATTAAATGAACCGGAACTATCCAGCTTACGCATTTTTACATCACCGGCAGCATGGTTCCAACATCTTACCTGTATTGGCCATCAGTACAATATGTTCGTTTACAAATAACGTGTTTAATGCGAAAGCGGTAAAAGAAAAAATACTTAAAACACTGAAAAGTTAAGGCACAAAAAATGGCACTAATCGGCAAAATCGTTGGCATGACAGGCACAGCTTCATTGATCACAGGTAATGGAGAAAAGCGCGACTTGCATCTTGGTGATAGCATCCAGACCGGCGATACCATCCAGACCCCGCGCGGCGTGGAGGTAGATCTTGAGCTTGCTAACGGCCGTGTTGTCCATATCAGCGCCGAACAGCTGGTGGCTTTTACCGAAGACCTGGGTAGCGTGTTTGTGCCCGACCCGCTGGATAGCTCCATTAACCTTGCCACAATCGATACCGTAATCAAAGCCATCGAAGAAGGCAAAGACATTAACGCGGTATTGGAAGAAACTGCAGCCGGTATCGCTGGGCAATCAAATGCCTATGGGTTTGGGTTTGTGGATTTGCTCAGGATTAATACTGAGCTGATAAGCAGCCAATATGCACTGGATGCGGATTCAACTCGTGCAAATGATTCATCTTCCGTTAATAATTCATCGTCTATTAACAATCAAATAATCGGCGATGAAACCGCTCCTGTAATTAATTCGGGCGGTACGGCTGCTGCGATTGATGAAAATAGTGGGGTAGGCCAGGTTGTGTACACCGCGACTGCCACAGATGAAAGTGCCGTGACCTTTAGTCTTGGCGGCGCTGACGCAGCATTGTTTAGTGTTGATCCAATTACGGGCGCAGTCACACTGATTGGCAACCCTGATTATGAGAACCAGTCAAATTATAATTTCATTGTTATTGCAACGGATACTTCAGGCAATGCTTCCACGCAAGCGGTCACGCTTGCAGTCAACAACCTGGACGAAGTCGCACCGAGCATCACCAGCGGCGCGACCGCGAGCGCCATTGATGAAAACTCCGGCGCCGGCCAGGTCGTGTACACGGCGACTGCCGACGACAGCCTGGACATCAGCGCGGGCGTGACCTTCAGTCTGAGCGGCGACGACGCAGCACTGTTCAGCATCAACAGCAGCACCGGTGCGGTGACCCTGATCGGCAACCCGGACTATGAAAGCAAAGCCAGCTACAGCTTCACGGTAGTCGCCAATGACGGCGTCAACACGCCGACCACGCAAGCGGTCACGCTCGCCGTCAACAACCTCAATGATAACGCGCCGACCACCAGCGCCGTCACCCTGACCGCGATCGGCGAAGACAGCGGCGTACGTGTCATCACGCAAGCCGAACTGCTGGGCAACGCCAGTGACATCGACAGCGCCAGCCTGACCGCTACCA
>Ga0208887_100412_pt1 | contig 14547 bp, 13 predicted proteins | sample LakWasM106_HOW12_2_FD_183924 | JGI IMG/M metagenome (GOLD analysis project Ga0208887, IMG submission 183924) | Freshwater sediment methanotrophic microbial communities from Lake Washington under simulated oxygen tension - Sediment Metagenome... | ecosystem: Environmental > Aquatic > Freshwater >...
TGGCGTCGCCTTTAACCTGGTCAAGAAACTGCTCGCCCTCAACGCGGTCGACCCGGCCAATCCGCGGGTAGAAGTGATTCTGCTGTCACGCAACAGTGCCGATACCGGTTTGAGAATCTTCAATTCTATCCAGCATCATCAGCTCGATATCGGACGTGCCGCATTTACCAAAGGCGCAAGCACAGACCGCTATATCTCGGCTTTTGGCACCCACCTGTTTCTTTCTGCCGACCCGGACGACGTGCGTAAAGCGCTTGAAGCGGGGTTTGCAGCGGCAACCATTATGTCGTCCACTTCCACCGAAACGATGGATGCGACACATCCATCACAATTACGCATCGCTTTTGATGGAGACGCCGTGCTGTTTTCGGATGAATCTGAACGTATTTACAAACAAAGCGGCCTTGATGCGTTTCAACATAACGAAGCGCAGGCCGCTAAACAGCCTTTATTAGGCGGGCCATTCAAGAACTTTCTGGCAATGCTGCACCAGATTCAGCTGGATTACCCGGAAAACGCATCACCGATACGCACTGCACTGATTACGGCACGCGCCGCCCCAGCACATGAGCGTGTCATACGTACGCTGCGCGCATGGAATATCCGGATTGATGAAGCCCTGTTTCTGGGTGGAAAAGATAAAGGCGTATTTCTTAAGGCGTTTGGCGCAGATATTTTCTTTGATGACCAGCGCAAACACTGCGACTCGGCACGCCAGCATGTAGCCACAGGGCATGTGCCGCACGGCGTTGCAAACGAACCGGAAAAACCGAAAGCTGCAAAAGAATAGTTCAGCGCGCCTATTGGCAATCAGCGAATGTTTCAGACATAAAAAAAGGAGCCTAAGCTCCTTTTTCTACTGATGGGCTCTGCCGCCTATCATTTAAACCAGATTTAATTAAACCTAATTAAATTAAAGTTGGTTAAATTAAACCTATTTTAAATCTGGTCGGCGTGGAGAGATTCGAACTCCCGACATCCTGCTCCCAAAGCAGGCGCGCTACCAGGCTACGCTACACGCCGAAGGCCGGCAATATACTGCTAACAGGCCTGTCAGTCAACAGTACTCATGGGTTAATCATCGGTTAATCAAAAAAATAATGCTTAATCGAAAAAATAATATGCGCTTATCCAGCAATCACATGATGGATTGCCTGAAATAGTGTTTTAATAATGATTAAATCCACACTTGAAAAGTAGTTTAATTTCATAAAATTGACGCGCATCAATTTATATTGCACCCGACCTTACTAAGATGACATTACAGTAGTTCATATTCATCAATTTATTCCGTTCACTGGTCTTTTATTTGGATGAAATAAATAAAAACAGAAAGAGAAAATCATGAAAAAAACTAGACTATTTGTTTTGGGAGCCGCACTTTGCATGGCTGGCCTCACGCAGGCGGCACCAGCACCTAAAGCCTCCAGCAGTAAAATCTCCAGTCAGGAAATCGCGATACTCACCGATGCACCTGCCGTGCCTCCGCGCATTACGAGAAAACATGCTGCCAAAGTGATCGTGAACCTGGAAGTCAAAGAAGTGGAAGGCCGTCTGGCTGATGGCGTTAGTTACACCTTCTGGACTTTTGGCGGCAAAGTGCCGGGCAAATTCATCCGCATCCGCGAGGGGGATGAAGTGGAATTTCACCTGAACAACCATCCGGATAACAAAATGCCGCACAACATTGACCTGCATGCGGTCACCGGCCCCGGTGGCGGTGCGGCGGCATCACTGACCGCGCCTGGCCATAGTTCGGTATTTTCGTTCAAGGCACTCAACCCTGGCCTGTATGTTTATCACTGCGCTACCGCACCGGTAGCAATGCACGTGGCGAACGGCATGTACGGCCTGATTCTGGTGGAGCCTAAAGCAGGCATGTCTAAAGTTGATCATGAGTTTTATGTCATGCAGGGTGATTTCTACACCCAGGGTAAAAACGGCGAGCAGGGCCTGCAGGCATTCAGCATGACCAAAGCGATTGAAGAAGAACCTGAGTATGTCGTATTTAACGGTGCAGCAGGCTCATTAACCGGTGACAATGCACTGAAAGCCAAGAAAGGCGACACGGTACGCTTGTTTGTCGGCGTGGGTGGCCCTAACCTGACCTCATCTTTCCACGTAATCGGCGAAATATTTGACAAGGTCAATCATGAAGGCAGCACCGCCAGCCCTGCCAAAAACGTACAGACCACGATGATTCCTGCCGGCGGTGCCGCTTATATGGAGTTCAAGGTTAATGTACCGGGCACTTACATCATGGTGGATCACTCGCTTACCCGGGCATTCAACAAAGGCGCTTTAGGCATGCTTAAAGTCTCCGGCGATGAAGACAAGACCATTTACTCCGGCAAGATGACGGATGAAGTATACCTGCCGGAAGGCACCAGCATGAGAAACACCGGCGTTGCCCAGGCACAGGCACCAACCGCCAAAACCAAAGCTGACCGTATCAAAATGGGTGAAGGCATCTACAATACCAACTGTGCCGCCTGCCACCAGACCACCGGTGCAGGTGTACCGCAGGCATTCCCGCCGCTGGCTAAGTCCGACTACCTGTCAGGCAGCACAGCGCCGGCTATCAAAGCGGTTACCGGCGGCCTGCAGGGCAAGCTGGTGGTAAATGGCAATGAATATAACGGTGTGATGCCTTCATGGAGCCTCAACGATGAAGAAGTCGCCAATGTCCTGACCTACATCTACAATAGCTGGGGCAATGGTGGCGATGAAGTCACGCCGGAAGATGTTAAAAAACACCGTATCAACCCCGTAAAGCATGAAGAGTAAACAAGCCACTTTCATATCCGTGCTGATACTGTCTAGCGCCCTCATATCGACGGCGGCAGTATCGGCAGAAGATATGGTGCTGGTTCCGGAGGGCAGCTTCACGCCCTTCTTCCTGAAAAAAGACGCTGCTGGTAGCAGTACAGCCACCGCAACCGTCATCAACGCATTCTGGCTGGATACTACCCCGGTTACTAACCGCAAGTTCCAGGCCTTTGTAAACCAGCACCCGGATTGGCATAAATCGAATATCCGGAAGATTTTCACCGATTCACATTACCTTGCGCATTGGCAGAATGTGCAGGGTTCAGCCGATACGGCAGACCTCGGTAAACCGGTGGTGAATGTGTCCTGGTTTGCGGCTGAGGCTTACTGTGAAGCGCAGGACAAACGCCTGCCTTCCACCGATGAATGGGAATACACCCTGACCGATAACGGCCGCGATCAGGAAAACCTGCAGAAACAGATCATCAACTGGTATTCGGTTCCCAACCAGGCGTTACCGGCCGTCAGGGCTAAACCGGCCAACGGCTTTGGTGTATTCGATCTCGTGGGTTTGATATGGGAATGGACGGCCGATTTCAACAGCTATATGGCACCGCCGGATTCAAGAAACTCCGGTGACAAAAACCTGTTTTGCGGCAGTGGCAGCCTTAACGCCAGCAATCTAGGCGATTATGCCGCTTTCATGAGGTACTCTTACCGGGAAAGCCTGAAAGGTAACTTTACAGGTAAAAACCTGGGATTCCGTTGCGCAAAGGATGCAAAATGAACACGAATTCAAAACGTAAATTACTGTTACCGCTATTACTCGCATGCAGTGCCCTAACTGTCAGTTTCCAGGCACTTGCCGAGGAGCATGAACACCATCATCACCAGCACGAAACTTCATCTGCAACACCAGACCCTGCAGCCGTCAGCACTGATTCGATATTCAATATCACCGATAGCTGGACTGCCGCAGACGGCAAGGCTTTCCAGCTTGACCAGCTGGGCGGCAAACCGACCGTAGTGGCAATGGTCTACACTTCGTGCCAGTATGTATGCCCGCTCACAGTGCAGAACATCAAGCGTATCGAACGCGCACTCCCTGCGGCACAGGCCGGCAAAGTGAATTTTGCCTTATTCTCGTTTGACCCGCAGCGCGATACCCCGGCAAAGCTCGCGGAATTTGCAAAGCTGCATTCCATCACTGCGCCATCCTGGGTATTGGCACAGGGCAGCGAAAGCGCCGTGCGTAAACTGGCAGTCACACTAGGCATCAAATATAAAAAAGTGCAGTCCGGCGATTATGAACACGATGCTACAATTTCAATCCTCGATAGCAACGGCGTGGTCAAATTCCAGTCGGATGCAATGAACAAAAACGTCAATGACGCGACAGACGCACTGAAAGCATTACTGCATTAAAGACCGGCAAACACAATGACCCTGATTATTCACCAACTGAACCCAGATGAGCAGCGCATCTATAAAGCGCTGCAAACCGTGATAGACCCCGAAATAGGCGAAAACCTGATCGACCTCGGCCTGGTTTACGGCATTCAGATCCATGACCAGGTCGCCACGGTCACCTTCACCATGACTTCATACGCCTGCCCGATGTCGGAGACCGTCATTGAAAATATCCATGAAACCGTCAGCAAAGCGCTGAATGCAGGCATAGAGCTGGATTTAGACCTGGTGTGGGAGCCGGCATGGGAACCCTCGATGATGTGCGATCAGGCAAAGCAGCGGCTGGGCTGGAGTTAAGCGACGACGGCAATCATTGCCGGCAGCCTGCTGGCTGATCATATCAGTCTATAAAAACCAATCTATGAAAACCAATCTTTCCGTACGTTACCGCATCCCCATGCTGATGGCGGGTTTTATCAGCCTGATGTGCGGCATGTATATCGGCCTTGCCCGCCTGGGCTGGCAGCTGCCAATATCATCGGCCGCGCAGTTTGCACTGCATGGGCCGCTCATGGTGTGCGGTTTTCTGGGCACGGTTATATGCCTGGAACGTGCCGTTGCAATAGGAGAGCGCTGGGCTTACCTCGCGCCACTGGCATCGGCCTGTGCTGCGCTTTTATTAATTACAGACGCCGCCCCAGGCGCAGGCGCGGCACTGGCCGTCATCGCCAGCGCGATACTGGTCATGGTTTCCATCCGTATATTTCTCCGGCAGCGCGAGCTGTTCACCTTCACATTGCTGCTCGCTGCGCTATGCTGGGGCCTGGGCTGCGTTTTGTGGATATGTGGTTTTAATCCGGCACAGGTCATGCCATGGTGGATGGGTTTCCTGGTGATTACGATCGTCGGCGAACGCCTTGAACTATCCAGGTTCCTGCGGCCTTCCCTGGGCAGCAAGCTTCTTTTCATACTGGCCCTGGTGCTGTATTTTGCAGGCGCCATTGCCGCATCGGCGAGCGCAGTGCCCGACTTTCGATTACTGGCGGCATCACTTATCCTGATGACAGTGTGGCTGATGCGTAACGATATCGTGCGCCACACCATCAAGCAGCAGGGGCTCACACGCTATATCGCGGCAGCGTTAATCTGCGGCTATGCATGGCTGCTGGCCGCAGGCATTATTGGCATCAGCCTGCCGCAGCTGCATGCCGGATCGAGTTACGATGCCTTTAGCCACGCCATATTCCTGGGTTTTGTATTTTCCATGATATTCGGCCATGCACCGATTATCTTTCCGGCAATCTCAAAACTGAAGATCCCTTACCACCCCAGCTTTTACCTGCCGCTGCTGTTACTGCAGGCCTCACTGCTGCTCAGATTAAGCGGTGACTTCCTGTATGCGGCAAATCTGCGCAAAGCCGGCGGCGTACTGCATGCCGTGACTATCATACTTTTCATACTGGTACTTGCCGCCAGCGTTATCCGCAATAAAAATAAATCTATGTGATTCGAGCTGGTTTCATTGCATAATCAAACCTACGTTTTTCCTGAGGTCTGAAAATGAATAAAGCCTTCATATCGCAAACCCTGTCAGATTTTTTCATGTTCAAAGAGCTGGCGGCTGAACAGATTGAAACCATCGCGGGGCATTCGCAGCTGATTGAGTTTCCGAGGGGCACTTCGGTGTTTAATCGTGGCGATGCGGCTGTCGGGTTGTATATTTTATTGGGGGGCCAGTTAAAACTGGGCGTTACCTCGCCGCAGGGAAGTGAAAAAATCATCAGCATCGTTTCCCCCGGCGAAAGCTTTGGCGAAGCGATCCTGTTTCTGGAGCGCCAGTTTCCCGTATATGCGCAGGCCATTCTCGATTCCCAGGTGCTACTCGTACCCAAAAGCCTGATATTTTCGATGCTGGATAATGACCCGCTGTTTTCACGCAAGATGCTGGCTGGCCTTTCCATCAGGATGCACCAGCTGGTACAGGATATAGAAATGCTATCCCTGCAGTCCTGCACGCAGCGCTTTATCGGCTACCTGCTGCAAATCAGCGCAGATGCTCCCGATGCCAGCAACATCACGCTGCCTGCCAGCAAAATCACCATTGCATCATTGCTGAACCTGACGCCGGAAACCCTGTCGCGCACGCTGGCAAAACTGCAGCAACTGGGCTTAATCGAGGTCAACGGCAAAGACGTCACCATTACCGATGTTAAAAAGCTGCGCAGCTACGATTTATCGGTTTAACGCGTCATCTGCGCATACAGCAGCGGCAGCTCTTTCGGCAGGTCTTCAGGGTTGCGGATCACCACATAACCTCCCGCACCGAACAAATGCGGCAGGTAATCACTGGCTTCCGTATCAATGGTGACGCAGAACGGCCGCAGCCCGAGCTTTCTTGCTTCGATCAGCGCCACGCGCGTATCTTCAATACCATAGCGCCCCTCGTACTGGTCCAGGTCATTCGGCTTGCCGTCCGTCAGGATCAGCAGCAGGCGCTGGCGCTTTTTCTGCTGCACCAGCAGGCTTGATGCCTGACGGATAGCAGCGCCCATGCGCGTGTAGTAGCCGGGCTTGATCGCCGTAATACGGCCACGCACCTGGCCGCTATATTTCTCATCAAAACCCTTGATGTAATGAAAGCGCACATGGCTGCGTTTGAGCGATGAAAAACCATACAGCGCGAAACTGTCGCCGGTTGCAGCCAGCGCCTCGGAAAACAGTAGCAGGCTATCGCGGATCACATCAATCACACGCGCATGGTTCGATACATAGGCATCGGTAGATAAAGAAATATCCGCAAGCAGCAGACACGCCAGATCACGCTCCTGATTGACCTGTGCGCGATACAGGCCATGTTCCGACGTCGGCATGGTGCTGTTTCTTTCAGAAGCCAGCTGCACCCATGCATCCATATCCAGCTCATCGCCATCCTGCTGGCCTTTGAGCCAATGCCTGACCGGTGTGAGCGCCTGGAACTGGCGCCGCAGCCGGTTAGCAGTATTTTTCAGGGCATGCGGCAATTCACAGGGTTCTGCATCTGTCGCAATCAGCTGCTGCAGGCTGCAGTAATCCGGCTGCAGCAGCTGTTTTTTCCAGTTCCATTCCGGTAATAAAACACCTTCACCCAGCGGCGTATCGTCCGCAGCGCCGGCAGGCAGGTCTAGGTCGAAGCGCACGCTGGCGGCACTGGTTTTACCGTCACGGGCAATGGTCAGGCTGTCCATATCTTCAGCGGCCTGTTGCGCGGTTTCCGCATCGTCTTCTTCATCCTGCGGGCGGTTCACCTTGACGAACTCAGACCATGAGAACAGGCTCTCGGCGCGGAACATCATCAGAAAACCGTTTTTATCTTCTTTCGCATCGGTGCGCTCTGCCATGTGCTTGCGCCGGCTTTTTTTGTTGGCGGCACTGCTGCCTTGCTCGGGTGAACCTGTACCCGTAGCGCCTGATGCCGCGGCGCTCACCGGAGGGTATGGGTGCGGCCACAGCGGCACTGGTTGAAATGGGCGCGCAGCCAGGGCAATGGCATCGACCGTCCCCGGATACTGCAAGGCCTGGCGAATCGTATTTTCCTGCGCCGCCTCATCAGGCGGCAGTTTCTGCGGTGGAATACGCAGGGCGATGACAGCATCTACCAGCCTGGCATAGCGGCTCTGCAAACCGGGAAAGCGCTTGAGAGTTGTTTGTGTAGCCAACTGGTTTCTGATGATCCATGGCTGGCTGCTATCGGTATCTGCTGCTGCCAGCGCTACCAGCCAGAAATAAAGGTCGCGGTTGAGCGCCTGTTCCGCAAACAGGTCGATCTGCGATGGCAACCGCAGCACTTCGCCATCACGCCATGACAGCTCTACTTTTTCACCGCTGCCTGCCACGCGCTGCAGCAGTCGCCTGCGCGCACCGTGGCGCAGCGCCGGCGCTGCCGAAATACCCAGCCCGGGGTCGCCGCCCAATGCCCGGAAAAATATCGCAGCTGACTTGGCTATATCATCGAGCCTGACAGCAACCGCAGCATGACGTTTCTCGGCCGCACCTGTAATCAGGCGATCCCACAGCTCTCCTACGTATTCTTCCATCAGCGTCCGAAGGTGGCGCTGACCACCTCATTCAAAGCGACTGCCGTTTCTGCGTCGTCGGTCAGGGTTTCCACCAGTGCCGCTCGACAGGCACGTACCGGGTCATAGCCGTCTTTAATCAGCGTGGCGGCATAGACCAGCAGGCGGGTGCTGGCGACTTCTTCAAGATCATGGTCGCGCAGCGTGCGAAAAGCCCCGGCGATAGAAACCAGGCGCTTGGCGGTCATCGCGTCAATGCCGGTTTCGCCGATCAGTACTGCTTCTTCCTGCGCGGCGGTAGGGAAATCAAAGGTCAGTGACACAAAACGCTGCCGGGTAGAAGGTTTCATGCCTTTTAAGAAATTCTGATAACCTGGGTTATAAGACACCACGAGCATGAATGACGGCGGTGCCTGCAACTGCTCGCCGGTGCGGTCGATCGGCAGCATGCGCCTGTCATCCGCCAGCGGGTGCAGTACCACGGTGGTATCTTTACGTGCCTCCACCACTTCATCCAGGTAGCAGATGCCGCCCTCACGCACTGCGCGTGTCAGCGGCCCATCGTTCCAGATAGTTTCGCCGTCACCGATCAGGTGGCGCCCGACCAGATCCGCTGCGGTCAGGTCATCGTGGCAGGCGACGGTATACAGCGGCAAGTTCAGGCGCGCTGCCATATGTGACACAAAACGTGTTTTACCGCAGCCGGTAGGGCCTTTGATCAGCAATGGCAGGCGGTTATTCCAGGCGCGTTCAAATAGCTCGCACTCATCGCCGCCGGGTTCATAAAACGGGGTATTGTTTGTTTTTGTATCCATGTCTATGCTTTCAGTTCAGCCTGCGTGCAGGTGTTTCTATTTCAGGTAAGCAATCGCAATCATGCCGCCTACCACCACAAAATAACCAAGAATAATGCCGCGCCACAGCCAACTTACATGGCGCAGCCCCATAAAATAATTAGCGATCAGCTGCCCTTTGATCAGGGAGATTAACAGTACACTCAGCATTACGGTTTTGCCGGCGCTCACTTCTTCGCCTATGCAAAAGGTCATGATGGTGAGTATTACCAGCGCCAGCCAGATCAGTGTAGCAAAACGGTTCAATGGTGTATTCATGGTTAACGGATAATATATATCAACGGAAAAAGCACGATCCACAGCAGGTCTACCATGTGCCAGAACGAGGCGCCGGTTTCAACCCCGAAATGCTCCTGTGCGCTGTAGTCGCCATGCTTTAGTTTATAAACGATACAGGCAAGGATAATCATGCCCATCAGCACATGCATCAGGTGAAAAAACGTGAGCGTCAGGTAGTACATGTAAAAATCATTGGTTTCCAGCGTAATGCCGGCCGCGAACTTCTGCTTGAATTCCCATAACTTCACTGCCACGAACATGGCACCCAGAAAAATCGTGCCAAGCAGCCAATGCGCTGACTGTCTCGCATTGCCGGTTTTGATTGCTGACACCGCGCGCACTACGAAATAACTGCTGGTGATCAGGATAATCGTATTCAGCGTGCCCATGCCGCGGCTCAGCGTAAGCTGCGATGCATTGAACACTTCAAGCTGGTTGGAGCGTGCAAAGGCGTACACGATAAACATCACGCCAAATACCAGCATTTCTGCCAGGATAAATATCCAGATGGCAAAGTCACCCGGCAGGTCTTCTGTTTTATTCACTAATGCTGTATTCGTATTCATCAGATTACCTACAATGCCCGATTGATCAAAAAATTCCTCAGTTGAAACAAAAGAAGGAGGCAAGCCTCCTTCTTTTGCCGTGCATGCACTACTGCAAGTGATTAATTCGCTTTGGTTTCACCTTTAATAAAGAAACTGGTGATATAAACAATCAAGCCAATCAGGAATATCACACCGGCGCCTTCACGCATCCAGTAGAAAATCGCTACTGAATCCTGCGTTGCCATAAAGCTCATCGGCGTTGTAGAAATACGCTGCAGCCATGTTTGCAGCACGCCTGCCGCTGTCAGGAACAAGGTGATGAACACCATGGCCACTGTCATCAGCCAGAATGACCACATCTCGACTACTTGCGCCTTGTTGCTGTTGGCAGCACGGCCGCGCAGTATAGGCATTGCGTATGAAATCATGGTCAGCACTACCATTGCATAGGCACCGTAGAAAGCCATGTGGCCGTGCGCTGCGGTGAGCTGCGTACCGTGGGTGTAGTAGTTGACCGGTGCCAGCGTATGCAGGAAACCCCACACACCTGCGCCCAGGAACGCCATCACACCGGTACCGAGTGCCCACAAGATAGCAGCCTGGTTAGGATGCTCACGGCGGCGTTTATTCACCATGTTGAAAGCAAAGATCGTCAGCATGAAGAACGGTATCGGCTCCAGCGCAGAGAACACGCTGCCCCATACTTGCCAGTAGGCAGGTGCGCCTATCCAGTAGTAATGGTGACCGGTACCGATAATGCCGGTAATCAGGGTCATGGTAATAATCACGTACAGCCATTTTTCAACCACTTCACGGTCAACGCCGGTCACCTTGATCAGCACAAAGGCCAGGATCGCACCCAGGATCAGCTCCCAAACGCCCTCAACCCACAGATGCACCACCCACCACCAGTAGTATTTATCTTTTACCAGATTGTGCGGGTTATAGAATGAGAACAGGAAGAATACGGCCAGACCCACCAGACCCAGTACCAGCACTAAACTGATTGCGGTTTTACGCCCCTTGAGCATGGTCATCAGTACATTGAAAATGAATGATAGCACCACAATCACGATGCCTACCTTGGTCGGCAGCGGCTGCTCCAGGAATTCACGCCCCATGGTCATCAGCAGGTCATTGCCAGTGAATTTTGCCAGCGTGGCATAAGGCACGGCAAGATAACCAAGGATGGTGGCTACACCCGCAGCCAGGAACACCCAGAACGTGATGATGGCCAGCCTGGGGCTGAACAGCTCGGTCTCGGATTCTTCCGGTATCAGGTAGTAAGTTGCACCCATGAAGCCAAACAGCAGCCACACGATGAGCAGGTTGGTATGCACCATCCGTGCGACGTTGAACGGAATTTGAGGGAATAGGAAATCCCCCACTACGTATTGCAAACCCATGATCAGGCCAAATAGAATCTGGCCGGTAAACAAGGCGATTGCGGCGATGAAATAAGGCTTCGCCACGGCCTGAGATTGATATTGCATAATGCCTCCTGGTAATTGTGACGGTTAACCTTCGATATTCGGAGGCCAGTTGTTGGTGTTGATCTCTGAGGTGTATTTCAGGAACTCAACCAGGTCATCCAACTCCTGCTCCGTGAAATTGAACTGCGGCATTTGCCTTCTGCCCGGTGCGCCTGTCGGTTGCGCCTTGATCCATGCCTTGATGAAATCAGGGCCGCGGCGCTTATACACATTACCCAGCTCCGGTGCAAAATATGCGCCCTCGCCGAGCAAGGTATGGCAGCCGATGCAGTTATTGGTCTCCCATAGCTTTTTGCCATGAATGACCGAAGCGGTCAGGTTCTGGCTGTTATCGCGCTTGGGCAGTTTCTGGTTGGTATCGAAAGTAAGCGCCAGGAATAGCAGGAAAAAGAAAAGCGACCCGCCGAAGAAAATATTGCGCGCCATGGATTTAGTAAATCTTGTTGCCATTGCGACCTCCCTGTAAATGTAAATGACGACCAGAATGTACAGGATTGACCATTTCATATCCTTGACTTTGGTCAATTTTAAAATCCGGCCATGAATATGGAGTGGGTGGCATCTGATTATCAGCCGACTTGACCAAGGTCAAATACACACACTCAGAGTGAGGACTATGATGGGCTCATTGCAATGCAACCTTACGATTGGGAGCTCATTATGAAACCCGCACCTCTGTACAGTAGCACACTTATGCGGCACTTTTACTGCCTGGGTGTTTCCGTCCTGCTGGCCGGCGCCTACCCTGTGTCTTTCGCTGCTGAAGCGGAGCCCGTGACGCCGCCATCCAGCATCGGTGAGGCAGTCATTGCCGGCAAGGCCATGACCAGTTTTCGCCTGCGTTACGAACATGTTGACCAGGATGGCTTAACCGATGCCAACGGCTTGACGCTGCGCAGCCTGATCGGCTGGCAAACAGCGCCATTCCATGATGTGAGTCTGGCCGCCCAGTTAATCAATGTAACGCAGCTACAGGATCATTTTAACGATGGCGTACCTTACAGCGGGCCGATATACGCATATTCCAGCCATCCGGGCAAAGCGACCTATGCAAAGATCGTTGACCCCGATTACACCGGCGTGAATCAGCTTTATCTTGAATCAAGCGCGTTCAGCGATACCAGAATCAGGCTCGGCCGCCAGCAGGTCAACCTGGATAACGTCAGGTTCATCGGCGACATCGGGTTCCGTCAGGTGATGCAGGTTTATGATGGCGTCTCTGTGCTCAATAAATCCATCGCGGATACCGAAATCTACCTGGCGCACTTTGAATCCGTACGCCAGATCAACACCAGACTGCGCACCGACGGCGCGCTGGAAATTGCCAACGTCAGATACAAATTCACCCCTGCCGAATCGATCAGCGCCTACGGTTATTTCTCCAGCTTCGATAACCTTGGTTTCGGCAAATCCTGGCTCGGCAATGACAATGCCGACCAGTCCAACCGCATCCTGGGTGTACGCCTGGATGGTGCGCACAAACTCAACGATGACTGGAAACTCCTGTACACGGCTGAATATGCCCGCCAGCAGGACTACTCAGGGGGTGACAGCCGTATTGATGCCCATTACTACAAGCTGGGAGGCGGCGCGGCACTAGGCAACTTCTCCCTGCGCGCAGACCAGGAGCTGCTAAGCAGCAACCATGGGCAATATGCCTTCCAGACCCCGTTTGGCACCAACCATTTATTCCAGGGTTGGGTTGACCGGTTTCTTGTCACCCCGAAAGAAGGGATCAGGGATACATTCATTACCGCGACTTATAAAATCGGCGATTTCGCATTATTTGCCGACTACCACTGGCTGGATTCGGACAGAAACTTCAACCGTAGCGGCGGTGGCAGCGGAGATCAGTACGGCAGGGAGTGGAACCTGGCCGCAAGCTACAGTTACAACAAGAACCTGCTCACCAAAGTAGAGTACGGGCAGTATTCCGAGCGCGACCAGTATGCGGCAGGGCGCATTAAAGACACCGATAAACTATGGCTGACCCTGCTATATACTTTCTAGATCGCAGCGCCGGGCCGGTCGGGAATACCGGCAGCCGGTTTTGATGCATGTGTGCAATTCAATGGCCAGGATGCATCAAAACCATGACTCATTGACCGAGGTCAATGCCGGCCGATGAATTTGCCGTAATGATGGGTGACATTCAAGAAACTCATATTTTCAAGCACAGTATTTCTAAAACAATATATCTAAAACAATATATCTAAAACAATATATCTAAAACAATATTTATAAACCAAAATTTTGTGACCGCATACCTATGAATTTCGACATTGTCATTGTGGGTGCAGGCCCTTCCGGGCTATGCTTTGCGCAGGCGCTTGCCGGCTGCGGATTGCGTATCGCCATTATCGAGCGCCAGCACGAATCCCAGTTAGCCAGCCCCGCGTTTGACGGACGCGAAATCGCACTCACGCACCGCTCCGCGCAGCTCATGCAGGCACTGGGAATATGGAATCGCATAGATCAGGCTGCAATTTCCCCGCTGCGTGATGCACGCGTGCTGAACGGGCCATCCCTATACGCCATGAACATTGATCACCGTGATAGCCCCAAACAGGAGCTAGGCTACCTGATCGCGAATGACCTGATCCGTAAAGCAGCCTATGAGGCAGTCAAGGCATCGCCGGATATCACGCTGCTGACAGAGGCAAGAGTCAGTGCGGTTGCTACCGATCATGCAGGCGCATCCATCACCCTGGCAAACGGAGAAAAAATCTCGGCACAGCTCCTGGTAGCAGCAGACAGCCGATTCTCGGAGACCCGCAGGGCGATGGGCATTGCAGCAACCATGCACGACTTTGGTAAAACCATGATGGTATGCGTCATGGAACACAGCATCCCCCACCAGCATGTAGCCTGGGAGTGGTTCGATTATGGCCAGACCCTTGCACTACTGCCGATGAACGGCATGCAGTCATCGGTCGTCATCACCCTGCCCGCAGCCGATATGCAGCAACTCATGGCCATGAGCGAAGCTGACTTTAACCATGCCGTGACCATGCGTTTCAAGCACCGGCTGGGCGACATGCAGCTGAAATCCACACGGCACGCTTACCCGCTGGTGACCGCTTACGCCAGCAGGCTTGTCGCAAACCGTTTTGCATTGATCGGTGATGCTGCGGTCGGCATG
>Ga0208887_100415_pt1 | contig 14402 bp, 10 predicted proteins | sample LakWasM106_HOW12_2_FD_183924 | JGI IMG/M metagenome (GOLD analysis project Ga0208887, IMG submission 183924) | Freshwater sediment methanotrophic microbial communities from Lake Washington under simulated oxygen tension - Sediment Metagenome... | ecosystem: Environmental > Aquatic > Freshwater >...
GCGCGGTGGTGTTCCAGAACCATTCGCTGCTGCCCTGGCTGAGCTGTTTCGACAATGTGCTGCTGGCGGTGGAATCGGTGTTCGGCGCGCGCGAACTCAAGCGCCAGTTGATGCAGCGTACCGAGGATGCACTCGAGCTGGTGGGCATGGGCCACGCCATGTTCAAGCGTCCGCACGAGATCTCGGGTGGCATGAAGCAGCGCGTGGGCATCGCGCGTGCGCTCGCGATGGAGCCCAAGGTGCTGCTGATGGACGAGCCCTTCGGCGCGCTGGATGCGCTGACGCGCGCGCATCTGCAGGACGAGCTCCTGAAGATCGTCGCGCGCACCCGCAGCACGGTGGTGATGGTGACGCACGATGTCGACGAGGCGGTGCTGCTCTCGGACCGCATCGTGATGATGAGCAACGGGCCGGCCGCCAGCATCGGCGAGATCTATGCGGTGGACCTGCCGCGCCCGCGCGAACGCGTGGCCCTGGCCGAGGACGCGCGCTATGTCGCGGCGCGCAAGGCGGTGATCGATTTTCTCTACACGCGGCATCGCCGCGTCGAGAACGCCGCCTGATCAGGCCAGGAGGGTCTGCAGGCTCTGCTGGTATTGCGCGGTCAGCGCGTCGAGCTGGCTCAACAGCAGCTCGCTGCTGCGCGCCAGGCCGGCGGCGGCCTCGGGCCCCTGGGTCTCGCGCAGGCTGCGCAGCAGGCGCAGCCATTCCTCGCGCACCTCGGCCAGCAGCGTGCGGATCTCGGCGTTGCTGAGCGGCGCTGCCTCCAGCTCCAGCAGGCCGGCCTCGAACTCGCTCAAGCCCGCGCCCAGCAGGGTCGGGTCTTGCCCGTTCAGGAGATCGGCCAGCAAGGCCTGCTTGGCCAGGCGCTGGCTCAGCATGCGCTGGCGGCCGCACAGATTCACCAGGCGCAGCGGCTGCTGCGCGCCCGCCGCCACCACCGTCGCGGTGAGCTGCTCGGAGCGCTGCAGGAGCGTTTGGGCGGCGGCCTCGGCGCGCCGCAGCACATCGGCCGTGGGCTTGCCCACCAGCAGGCCGCGCAGGGCCTGCCAGGCCTGTTGCAGGCCGCCCAGCGCCGGCCCATGCTCGGCGCCCAGCAGGGCCGGCAGGCGCGCCAGATTGGCATCCACGCGGGCGGCGGATTCGTCCTGCAAGGCCTTGGCGCGGCGCGCCTCGATGCCGGCGGCGCGTTGCGCCATCAGCTTCACCAGGCGTTGCGAGAGCATGCGCTGCTGGCCGGCCAGGTTCACCGCCTCGGCCAGTTGCGCCGCCTGCACCACCGAGCGCGCCACCTGGCCCAGGCGCAGGTGGGCTTGCATGGCGGTTTCGCGCAGCAGGCGGAAGGCGCTGTCCTCGTCGATCTCGCGCGCCGCCATCAGCAGGCCCTTGGCGCGCTCGGTCCACTTGCGCTCGTCCAGCTGGGTTTGAAGGGCCTCCAGGCGGCGCGCCTGCCAGCCCGCCCAGCGCAGCTGGCGCAGCAGCTCGGCGGGCGGCGGCGGCGCGGCCAGCCAGACCTGCAGGCCCAGGGCCAGGCCGCGTTGCTGCTGCTCCGCACTGCTCGCCGCGGCGATGCAGACGCCGGGCAGGGGGGGGCTCAGCCCCGCCAGGGCTTCCAGCCATGGATCGAGTTCGGCCGCGCTGGCGGCGCACAGCAGCAAGGCGGAACTGGGCTGTTCCTGTGCGTGCTGCACCAAAGCGTGGCGCTCGCGGCAGATCTGCACGCCGCAGCCCAGCGCCCGCAAGGCCTCCGCCAAGCCTTCATCGGGCGGGTTCAGCAGGAGCAGATGGCTGGGCAGATCGGGCTCGGACATGGGGCGCCAGCATAAGGCAAGGCAGGCCCCGCCCGCCCTTGGCACGGCGCTTGCAAGTACCCAGGCGTGGCGCAATGGCGCGCCGCGGTTTTCTTTCCCACTGCTTCCTTTTTCAAGGCCTCGACGAGCCCGGTGCTCGACGCGGCCTTTTGGCGTTCTTCTTTCCTTCAACCTGGCGATCCGCAGCATGTCCAGCTTCAAGACCTTTGTGCGCTCCGGTCATTGGCCCACCCTGCTGGCCTCGTTCCTGTACTTCGACTTCTGCTTTGCGGTCTGGGTGCTGAACGGTGCCATGGCGCCCTTCATCAGCGAGAGCTTCGGGCTCAATGCCGCGCAGAAGGGCTTCATGATCTCGGTGCCCATCCTGGCCGGCGCGCTGATGCGCTTTCCGCTGGGCGTGCTCTCGCAATACATCGGCCGCAAGAACGCGGCGATGGTGGAGATGAGCCTGATCGTCGCCGCCCTGGCCTTCGGCTACACCATGGTGGACAGCTACAACGAGGTGCTGCTGATGGGCGTGCTCTTGGGCATTGCCGGCGCCAGCTTCGGCGTGGCGCTGTCGCTGGGCAGCGGCTGGTTCCCTCCGCGCTACAAGGGCCTGGCCATGGGCCTGGCGGGCGCGGGCAATTCGGGCACGGTGCTGGCCGTGCTGTTCGCGCCGCCGCTGGCCACCGCCTATGGCTGGCAGGCCGTCTACGGCCTGGCCGCCTTGACCATGCTGCTGCCGATGGCGGTGATGTGGTTCGCCGCCAAGGAGCCGCCGGACCGCGAGCACCAGAGCCTGCGCGAGCACCTGGCATGCCTGTGGGAGAAGGACGGCTGGGCCTTCAGCCTGATCTACATCGTCACCTTCGGCGGCTTCATCGGCCTCGCCAGCTTCCTGCCCACCTATTTCTACGATCAGTTCAAGGTCACCAAGATCGAGGCCGGCCAGCTCACCATGCTGGCCACCCTGATGGGCTCGGCGGTGCGCGTGGCGGGCGGCTATATCTCGGACCGCATCGGCGGCGTCAACACCCTCAGCGGCGTGCTGCTGCTGGTGGCGGGCAGCCTGCTGCTGTGCGGGCTCAGCGGCCAGTCGGTGGCGGTGACGACCCTGCTCTTCATGCTGTGCTTTGCCGCCCTCGGCGCCGGCAATGGCGCGCTGTTCCAGCTGGTGCCGCTGCGCTGGCCGCTCAGCACCGCGGTGGCGGGCTCGATGATCGGCGAGATCGGTGCGCTGGGTGGCGGTTTCTTGCCCAATGCCATGGGCCTGTCCAAGCAGCATGTCGGCAGCTATCTGTGGGGTTTCGTCGCCTTCGCTGTCCTTGCGCTGGCGATGCTGGCGATGCTGCGCGTGGTGCAGATCCGCTGGACCCGCACCTGGGCCGAGCGCGGCGGGCGCGCTCGGCCCGCTGGGCCCGCGCCACGTGCCGCGAAGCCCACGGGCAAGGCCAGCTATGAGGCCTGATCATTCATCGCGGCAGGAACAAGAGCCAGTAGACCAGCAGGGCGTTGAACAACAAGGAGATGCCCAGCGCGATCTGCCACAGCGCCAGCGGGTTGCGGCGCGCCAGTGGCGTGCTGCCGGGGGCGGGCAGGGGGCGCGCGGCGCCGCGCTCCAGCGCCAGCAGCAATTCCTCGGCGGTCTCGAAGCGGCTGTTGGCCTCGCGCGCCACCGCCTTCAGCAGCACATGGTCAAGCCAGATCGGCACCTCGGGCCGGCTGCGCGAGGGCGCGCGCGGATCGCGGCGGAAACGCGCGCTCTGGTAGGGCTCGATCTCGCCATAGGGCAGGTGGCCGGTGAGCCATTGGTAGAGCGTCACGCCCAGGGCGTAGAGATCGCTGCCGGCATCGGGCGGCAGGGGCGGCTCGGCCCATTGCTCGGGGTTGATGTAGCTGGGCGTGCCGGCGTGCAGATCGCGCAGGGCCTCGGGCTCGCGGCCCGACAGCGCCACGCCCAGGTCGAGGATGCGCCATTGGCCGTCGGCGCCCAGCTGCAGATTGGCGGGCTTGATGTCGCGATGTACCACGCCGGCGCGGTGCAGGCGGCCCAGGGCCGCGGCCAGCGCGCTGGCCGCGCTCAGGAACTGCGCCAAGGTCGGACGGCCCTCGTCCCCCTTCATCAGCTGCTCCAGGGTCTGGCCCTCCTGCCAATCGAACAAGAGGTAGAAGCAGGAAGCAGCGCCGGCATGGGCATGCACGCGCACCAGGCCGGCACCGGCGAGGCGCTGGCCCAGCCAGCCCTCATGGGCCAGCATGGCGCGTTCCTGCGGGTCACCGGCGCGGCCCTCGCAGAGGGTCTTGAGCGCCAGCAGCTGGCCGTCGGACTGGCGCTGCACGCGGTAGAGCCGGTGCACGCCGTTGTCGGCCACCAGGGCCTGCACCGTCAGGCCGTCGAGCTGCGCGCCCGGCGCCAGCAGCGGCGGCACGGGCAGGCCCTGGTCGGCGTCCAGCAGGCTGCTGCCTTCGCTGCCCAGGCCGCGCACCTGCAGGAGCAGGGCGGTGGCGTTGTCGTGGCTGCCCGCGGCCAGCGCGGCCTGCACCAGCGCCTCGGCGGCGGCCTGCGGTTCGTCCGCGCCATGGCCGCCGGCCAACTGGGCCAGGGCCTTGGCGCTCAGCGCGCCATGCACGCCATCGGTGCACAGCAGCAGGCGATCGCCGGCGTGCAGCTCGCCGCTGGCGTAGTCGATCTGCAGGCGCTCGCGCAGGCCGATGGCGCGGGCCAGGCGCGCGAAATGCGCGCCGCCTCCTTCATCGGTCTTGTGGTCCTGCGTCAGCGCCAGGCACTCGCCGCCGCGCAGCAGGTAGATGCGGGTGTCGCCCACATGGGCGAGGGTGTAGCGGTCGCCATGCAGGGCCAGCACGCTGAGCGTGGTGAGCGCGGCGGGCTCGTCGTGCTCGGCCTGGCGCTGGCGCCGGTTATGGCCGTAGAGCCAGGTGTTCTGCGCGCCGATCAGTCGGTCCAGCGCCACGCTGACGTCCCAGTCGGCCGGTGCGGCGAAGAAGTCCTGCACCAGGCTGGTGACGGTGGTGCGCGCCGCCATGCGGCCGCCGCCGCCGGCCGAGACGCCATCGGCCACCGCGGCAATCCAGCCGCGTGCGGCATCGCGCTGCACCGCGGCGCAGTCTTCCATGTCGGCACGCGGGCCGCGCGCGCTGGCCAGGCCGATGGCAATGTCAAAACTCATGGCCGCGATTATTGGTCGGGCATGGATTGTGCGAATCAAATTTCAAGTCGATGCGAGGTGCGCTCATGAAAAAGATGAAGCTGGTGTTGGTGGGCAACGGCATGGCCGGTGTGCGCACCCTGGAAGAGTTGCTGAAGATCGCGCCGGATCTCTATGACATCACGGTGTTCGGCGCCGAGCCGCATCCCAACTACAACCGCATCCTCTTGAGCCCGGTGCTGGCCGGCGAGCAGACGGTGGACGAGATCATCCTCAACCCGCTCTCCTGGTACGAAGAGCAGGGCATCACCCTGCACCTGGGCAAGCAGGTGACGCAGATCGACCGCGTGAAGCGCAAGGTGATCGCCGCGGATCCGAAGGGTGAATCCATCGAGGCCGACTACGACCGCCTGCTCATCGCCACCGGCTCCAGCCCCTTCATCCTGCCGGTGCCCGGCAAGGACCTGGACGGCGTGATCGCCTACCGCGACATCGCCGACACCAACGCCATGATCGAGGCCGCCACCAAGTACCGGCATGCGGTGGTGATCGGCGGCGGGCTGCTGGGCCTGGAGGCCGCCAACGGCCTGATGCTGCGCGGCATGCAGGTGACGGTGGTGCACCTGGGCGACTGGCTGATGGAGCGCCAGCTCGACGACCAGGCCGGCGAGCTGCTGCGCAAATCGCTGGAGCAGCGCGGCCTGCGCTTTCTGCTCGGCGCGCAGACCCAGGCGCTGATTGGTGACAAAGACGGCCGCGTGATGGCGGTGCAGTTCAAGGATGGCAAGGAGATCCCGGCCGACCTCGTCGTGATGGCCGCCGGCATCCGCCCCAATACCGAGCTGGCCGCATCGGCCGGCATCCATTGCAACCGCGGCATCGTCGTCAGCGACACCATGCAGACCACCACCGATCCGCGCATCTACTCGGTCGGCGAATGCGCGGCCCACCGCGGCATCGCCTACGGCCTAGTCGCGCCCCTGTTCGAGCAGGGCAAGGTCTGCGCCACGCACCTGGCCGAGTTCGGCATCGGCCGCTATCAGGGCAGCCAGACCAGCACCAAGCTCAAGGTCACCGGCATCGACCTGTTCTCGGCCGGCGATTTCATGGGGGGCGAGGGCAGCGAGGAGATCGTGATGAGCGATCCCTTTGCCGGGGTCTATAAAAAGCTCGTCATCAAGAACGACCAGCTGGTGGGCGCCTGCCTCTACGGCGACACCGTCGACGGCAGCTGGTACTTCAAGCTGCTGCGCGAGGGCCGCAAGGTGGCCGACATCCGCGACAAGCTGATGTTCGGCGAAAGCAATATCGGCGGCGTGGGCCACCAGGGGCACAGCAAGGCGGCCGCCATGGCCGACAGCGACGAGGTCTGCGGCTGCAACGGCGTCAACAAGGGAACGATCTGCAAGGCCATCAAGGAGAAGGGCCTGTTCACGCTCGAAGAGGTGCGCAAACACACCAAGGCCAGCGCCTCCTGTGGCAGCTGCACCGGCCTGGTGGAGCAGCTGCTGATGTCCACCGCTGGCGGCGACTATTCGGCCACGCCCAAGAAGAAGGCGATCTGTGCCTGCACCGACATGAGCCACCAGGACGTGCGCGATGCCATTTTTGCGGAGCACCTCACCAGCCTGGATGCGGTCTACCAGACCCTGGGCTGGAAGACGCCCAACGGCTGCGCCAGCTGCCGGCCAGCGCTGAACTACTACCTGATTTCCTCCTGGCCCAAGGAGGCGCAGGACGATCCGCAGAGCCGCTTCATCAACGAACGTGCCCACGCCAATATCCAGAAGGACGGCACTTACAGCGTGATCCCGCGCATGTGGGGCGGCGAGACCAACAGTTCGGAGCTGCGCCGCATTGCTGATGCCGTGGACAAGTACCAGATCCCCACCGTCAAGGTCACCGGCGGCCAGCGCATCGACCTGCTGGGCGTGAAGAAGGAAGACCTGGTGAACGTCTGGAAGGACATCGGCATGCCCTCGGGCCATGCCTATGCCAAGGCCTTGCGCACGGTGAAGACCTGCGTGGGATCGGAATGGTGCCGCATGGGCACGCAGGACAGCACCCAGATGGGCAAGGACCTGGAGCGCGCGATGTGGCGCATGTATGCGCCGCACAAGGTCAAGTTCGCGGTGAGCGGCTGCCCGCGCAACTGCGCCGAGGCCGGCATCAAGGACGTGGGCATCATCGGCGTGGACAGCGGCTGGGAGATGTATATCGCCGGCAACGGCGGCATCAAGACCGAGGTGGCGCATTTCTTCACCAAGCTGAAGACGGCCGAGGAAGTGCTGGAGTACACCGGCGCCTTCATGCAGCTCTACCGCAAGGAGGGCTGGTACCTGGAGCGCACCGTGCACTACGTCGGGCGCGTGGGCCTGGACCATGTGAAGGCCCGCATCCTGGACGATCACGCGGGGCGCCGCGCGCTCTGGGCCGAGCTGCAGTTCGCGCTCGATGGCGAGCCCGATCCCTGGTTCGATTTCGACCAGGCCAAGGTCGATCTGCGCCAGTTTGAAGCTGTTTGAGGAGCCCTTATGAGTGACTGGAAAACCATCTGCGCCGTGGCCGACATCCCCGTGCTGGGCGCCCGCCGCGTGCAGCGCGCCCAGGGGCCGCAAGTGGCGCTGTTCCGCACCGTCGACGACCAGGTGTTTGCGCTGCTGGACCGCTGCCCGCACAAGGCCGGGCCGCTGAGCCAGGGCATCGTGTTCGGCAAGGCCGTCGCCTGCCCCCTGCACAACTGGACCATCGCGCTGGACAGCGGCTGCGCGCGCGAGCCCGACGAGGGCGCCACGCCCACCTTCACGGTGCGCGTTGAAGAGGGTCAGGTCTTGCTGAACCAGCATGAGCTCGACACCATCGCGATCGAGCTGCAGCCCGTCAAGGCGGGGCCCTGCGCCAGGGCTTGCTGAGATGACCGAGACACGCTCCACCTGCCCCTACTGCGGCGTCGGTTGTGGGGTGATCATCGAGAGCGAGGGCGCCCGCATCACCGGCGTGCGCGGCGACCCCGAGCACCCGGCCAACCTCGGCCGCCTGTGCAGCAAGGGATCGACCCTGCATCTCACCGCCACGCCCATGGTGCTGCAGACGCGCCGGCTGCTGCAGCCGGCCTGGCGGCCCGCGCGCGGCGCGGCGCCCGAGGCGCTCGGCTGGGGCGAGGCGAACGAGCGCATCGCGGCGCGGCTCGCGGCCATCCGGGCCGAACATGGCCCCGACGCGATCGGCTTCTACATCTCGGGCCAGCTGCTCACCGAGGACTACCACGCCTTCAACAAGCTGGCGCGCGCGGTGGTGGGCACCAACAATATCGACAGCAACTCGCGCCTGTGCATGAGCTCGGCGGTGGTGGGCTACAAGCAGGCGCTGGGCGCCGATGCGCCGCCGGCCTGCTACGAGGACCTGGAGCTGGCGGACTGCCTCTTCATCGCCGGCGCGAATCCGGCCTGGGCCCACCCCATCCTGTTCCGCCGCATCGAGGCCGCCCGCCAGCAGCGGCCCGGCATGAAGATCATCGTGGTGGATCCGCGCCGCACCGAGAGCGCCGAGTTCGCCGACCTGCATCTGCAGATCCTGCCCGGCACCGATGTGGCGCTGTTCCACGGCATGCTGCACGCCTGCATCTGGGAGGGCTGGATAGACCAGGCCTTCATCGCCGCGCACACCGAGGGCTTCGAGGCGCTGAAAGCTTTGGTGCGTGCCATGACGCCGGCCGCGGCGGCGCGCGTCTGCGGCATTGCCGAGGCCGATCTGCTGCAGGCGGCCGCGTGGTTTGCGCGCTCGCCCGCCAGCCTCTCGCTCTACTGCATGGGCCTGAACCAGAGCAGCAGCGGCACCGCCAAGAACACCGCGCTCATCAATCTGCACCTGGCCACCGGCCAGATCGGCCGCGCCGGCGCCGGGCCGTTCTCGCTCACCGGCCAGCCCAATGCGATGGGCGGGCGCGAGACCGGCGGCATGGCCACGCTGCTGCCCGGCCATCGAGACCCCGCCAATGCCGAACACCGCGCCGAGATCGCGCGGCTCTGGCGCGTCGAGGCCCTGCCCGAGAAACCGGGCAAGACCGCGGTGGAGCTGTTCGAGGCGGCGGCGCGCGGCGAGATCAAGGCGCTCTGGATTGCCTGCACCAACCCGGCCCAGTCGCTGCCCGAGCAGGCCCTGGTGCGCCGCGCGCTGGAGCGCTGCGAGCTGGTGATCCTGCAGGAGGCTTTTACCGACACCGCCACCGCCGCCTATGCCGATGTGCTGCTGCCCGCCGCCACCTGGGGCGAGAAGGAGGGCACGGTCACCAACAGCGAGCGCCGCATCTCGCGCGTGCGCGCCGCCGTGCCACCGCCCGGCCAGGCCAGGGCCGATTGGCAGATCGCGAGCGACATCGCCGCTGCGCTGGAAAAGCGCCTCGGCCTGCCGCGCCGCTTTGGCTACGAGCGGCCCGAGCAGCTCTGGCTGGAACACCGCGAGGCCACGCGTGGCCGCGACCTCGACATCAGCGGCCTGAGCTACGCGCTGCTGGACCGCGCCGGCCCGCAGCAATGGCCCTTTCCCGAGGGCGCGCTGCAAGGCCGGGCCCGGCTCTACGAAGACGGCCGCTTCGCCACCGCCAACGGCCGCGCCCGCTTCGTCAGCCAGCCGTTCGCCCTGCCGCTGGCCCCGGCGAACGCGCAATATCCGCTCGCGCTCAGCACCGGCCGCCTGCGCGACCAATGGCATGGCATGAGCCGCAGCGGCGTGGTGGCGCGCCTGTTCGGCCACGAGGGCGCGCCGGCGTTGAGCCTGCACCCGCAGGAGGTATCGCGCCGCGGCCTGGCCGAGGGCGATCTGGTGCGCCTGCGTTCGGCGCAGGGCGAGCTAACGCTGCCGCTGCGCGCCGATGCCGGCGTCGCGCCCGCCCAGGCCTATGTGCCCATGCATTGGGGCAGCGAGTTCGTCGCCGGGCTGGGTGTCAACGCGCTCACCCAGCCGGGCTTCTGCCCCGATTCCAAGCAGCCCGAGCTGAAGTACGCCGCCGTCTCGCTGCAGCGCCTGGAGCTGCCCTGGCGGCTCAGTGGCGCGGCCTGGTGCAGCGCCGGCGAGGTCGCGGCGATGCGTGCCAGTTTGCGCGCCCTGCTGGCCGAGTTCGCCTACGCGCATTGCGTGCCGGTGGCCGGTCCGGAGGGACGCGAGGGCTTGAGCTTCGAGGCCGCCAGCGCCGAGGCGCCGCCGGCCGCCCTGGTGGCGCGCTTGGCCGAGGCGCTGGGCCTGCGCGGCATGGGGGTGCTGCGTTATGCCGACAGCCAACGCGGCCGCAGCCGGCTGCTGCGCCTGCAGGGCGAGGGCGCCGAGGCACGCCTGCAGGCCCTGCTGCTGGTGGGCGAGCGCGGCACCGCCGCCTGGTTATTGCCGCTGTGGCGCGATGCCCTGCCGGTGGCCCCCCATGGCCGCCAGCTGCTCGCGCCCGAGCAGCTGGAGACGGCGCCCGCCGCCGCGCGTAGCCCCCAGGTCTGCAACTGTTTCGACGTGTCCGAGGCCAGCATCCGCAGCCAGCTTGGCAATTGCAGCGGCACGCCGGCCGAACGCCTGGCGGGCCTGCAAAGTGCGCTGCGCTGCGGCACCCAATGCGGCTCCTGCCTGCCGGCGCTGCGGCGCCTGGTGGCCGCCCAAACCGAGGAGGTTTCCCCATGACCACAAGCCACCCCGTCTGCCTGCTTGGCGCCGGCCCCGGCGACCCCGAACTGCTGACGCTGAAGGCACTGAAGCGCCTGCAGAGCGCCGAGGTCATCCTCAGCGACGACCTGGTCGACGCCCGCGTGCTGGCGCTGGCGAACCCCGCCGCGCGCGTGCTGCGCGTCGGCAAGCGCGGTGGCTGCATCTCCACCGAGCAGCGCTTCATCCACGAGCTGATGATCCGCGAGGCGCGCGCCGGCCACCGCGTCGTGCGCCTGAAGGGCGGCGACCCCTTTGTGTTCGGCCGCGGTGGCGAGGAGATGGACGCGCTGCAGGCCGCCGGCATCGCGGTGGAGGTGGTGAACGGCATCAGCGCCGGCCTGGCCGCGCCCGCCAGCATCGGCGTGCCGGTGACGGACCGCCGCTGCACCCCCGGCGTGGCCCTGGTGACCGGGCATAACGGTGAGGGTGGCGTGGCGCCAGACTGGGCCGCGCTGGCGCAGAGCCGGCTGACCCTGGTGATCTATATGGGCCTGGCGCGCGCCGAGTCCATCGTGCAGGCCCTCGTCGATGGCGGCCTGCCGGCCCATACCCCGGCCGCGGCGATCGCCTCGGCGCATACGCCGCGCCAGCGCCAGCAGCTCTGCCGCCTGGCCGAGCTACCCGCCATGCTGTTGCGCGAGCAACTCGCCAGCCCGGCCATCCTGGTGGTGGGCGAGGTGGTGGGGCTCAGCGCCGCCTGGCAAGGCCTGCAGGCCGAGCTGGGCCTGCAGAGGAGCGCCTGAGCGATGGTGGCAGCGATCGGTTTTGAATCACCCGATCAGCCCGAGGTGATCGCGCTGATCGCCGAGCTCGATGCCTACCAGGACCGGCTCTATCCGCCGGAGAGCCGCCATGCGCTGGACCTGGCCGCGCTGCGGCAGGCGAACGTGCTGTTCGCGGTGGCGCGCGATGGCGCCGGGCGGGCCGTCGGCTGCGGCGCGGTGGTGCTGGGCTCCGCTCATGGCGAGCTCAAGCGCATGTTCGTGAGCCCGGCCTGCCGTGGCCAGGGCCTGGCGCGGCGCTTGCTGGCCGCGCTCGAGGCGGCCGCGCTGGCACGCGGCTGCTCCCAGCTCAAGCTCGAAACCGGGCCCTTCCAGCCCGAGGCGCTGGCCTTCTACGCGGCGCTGGGCTACACGCGCCGCGGCCCGTTCGGCAGCTACCGCGACGACCCGCTGAGCGTGTTCATGCAGAAGCGGCTGTCGTGATGAGGGGTGGCGGGGGCGGCGCTGGTTGATCGATGCCGCTGCCAGGCGGCTTCCAGCTCGGCCTGGCGGCGCCGGCTCACCGGGTGCTGGCTGCCGTCGCGCATCAGCACCGTCAGCGCCGCGCCGGGCGCGCGCGTCAGGCCCTGCACCGCGGCCAGATTGACCAGCACGGTGCGGTGGATGCGCACAAAAGCGCTGCCGGGCATGGGCGCCAGCAAGGCCTCGGTGTCGGCCATGGTGCTGCGCAGCAGGTGGCGCCGGCCGCGCGCGCACAGCTCCACATAGTTGCCCGCCGCCAGCACCGCCTCCACCTCGGGCCAGGCCAGGCGTTCGCCCGGGCTCTGCGGCAGCTCGATCAAGGCCGGCGCTGCGGCGGCCGGCAGCGGCCCCGGTGCGGGCGGGCCGCGCCAATGCAGGATCAGCGCATAGGCCAGCGTCGCCACCGGCCAGGTGGAGAGGGCGGCGAAGCTGTCGCGCAGCGCGGTGCCGGCGTCAAAGCCCAGCAGCAGGCATTCCAGCCCGAGGCGGCCGGCCCAGGCCAGCGCGGCCAGCGCCGCTGCCCAGGCCCACAGGGCGCTGCGCCGGGCCGGGCGCCAGCCGCGCCGCGCCAGCACCCAGGCCGCCACCCAGGGCAGGCTGACGGCCGCCGCCCAGGGCAGGGCGCAGTGGCCCCAGTCCAGCCGGCTGCCATGCAGCAGGCGGCTGGCGGCACAGTAGAGCGCGGTGGCGGCGAACAGGACCAAGGCCACCGGCCATACCCGGCCGCGCAGCAGCAAGGCGTACAGCCGCGTGTCGATCCACGGGGTCTCAAGCGAGATGGCAGGGGATGCGTTGTGCATGGCCGCGCATGGTAAGGCAGGCCGCGCGCCCAGCCATTCGCCATTCGTCCCAGGGCCGTGCCGCTCGTCCCAGCGCCCGGGCGCTGGTCACAAGCCTCGTCACGCGGGCCGCCGTGCACCCTAGGCTGGGGGCCTTCAATTCGGGAGGCGAGCGTGGGCAAGGTGATGGTGGAGTTGCAGGTGAATGGCGCGCCGCTGCGCGGCGAGGTGGATGCAGGGATGCCGCTGCTGTGGTTTCTGCGCGATGTGGGCGGGCTCAAGGGCAGCAAGTTCGGCTGCGGGGCCGGCCTGTGCGGCGCCTGCACGGTGCATATCGACGGCGCCGCGGCGCGCGCCTGCCAGGTGCCGGTGGGGGCGCTGCGGGGTCAGCAGGTCAGCACCATCGAGGGGCTGGCGGCACAAGCCCTCGAGCATCCGCTGCTGCGCAGCTGGGAGCGCCATCAGGTGGCCCAGTGCGGCTATTGCCAGACCGGCCAGATCATGAGTGCCGCCGCCCTGCTGGCGCAGGGGCGCCCGATCAGCGAGGCCGATGTGATCGCCGCCATGGAAGGCAATCTGTGCCGCTGCGGCAGCTATCTGCGCATACGCCGGGCGGTGCTGGACGCGGCGGCCGAGCTGGGCCTGCTGGCGCCGGGCACGGCGCGGCCGGGGCCCGGGCCGCTGACGCAGGAGGAGGCGCCATGAGCGGCCTGAGCCGACGCGGCCTGTTGCGCGGCACTGTCGTGCTGGGGCTCTCGGCCAGCGGCACCCTGCTGTGGCGCAGCGGCCATGCCGAGACGGCGCCCGGCCCGCTGCTGCATCCGTTGCTGCTGATCGACCCGGTGCAGGGCCTGCGCCTGCGCATCGCCCGGTCCGAGATGGGCCAGGGGGTTGCCAGTGGCCTGGCCCAGCTGCTGGCCTGGGAGCTGGACCTGCCCTGGGCACAGCTGCGCATCGAACATGCCGACATCCCCGCCGCCATCAAGCGCCAGGGCACCAGCGCCAGCGACAGCCTGCACAGCCAGTTCCTGGTCTACCGCCAGGCCGGCGCACTGCTGCGCCAGGCCTTGCTGGAGGCCGCGGGCCGCCATTGGGCCCTGCCGCCCGCGGCCCTGCGCTGCGCCGGTGGTGCCGTGCATGGCCCGGCCGGCGCGCTGGACTATCGGCAGCTGTGGGCGCAGCTGCGTGAGCCGCAGATCGCCGCGCCGCCGCTCCGCCCCGGCCTGCCGCCGTTGGGTGCGGTGCTGCCGCGCCTGGACATGGCCGAGAAGCTGCGCGGCCGCGCCGTCTACGGCGTCGATGCCGCGGCCGCGCACAGCCAGGCCCTGGCCTTCTGGATCCCGCCGCATGGCTACAGCGTCGTGCGTGTGCAGCGCGCGCCGGCCGGGGTGCGCCTGCTGGCCGGCCCGACGGCGGTGGCGGTGCTGGCGGACGATACCTGGTCGGCCTGGCAGGCGCGCGACGCGCTGCGCGTGCAGCTGCGCCGCAGCGACCCGGCGCCCAACGACAACGCCGCGTTGCAGCGCGCCTTTGCGGCGCGCTGGCGGCGCCCTCTGTTCGAGCAGCAGCGCGCCGGCGCCGACTGGCCCGCGCCCGATCCGGCGCGCAGCATCAGCCTGCAATTCCACATGCCCTTTCTGGCCCATGCGACGCTGGAGCCGCCGGCGGCGGTGTGGCGCGGCGCCAGCGCCGAGGCCTGGCTGGCCACGCAAAGCCCGGCCGGCGCGCGGCGCA
>Ga0208887_100421_pt1 | contig 14144 bp, 13 predicted proteins | sample LakWasM106_HOW12_2_FD_183924 | JGI IMG/M metagenome (GOLD analysis project Ga0208887, IMG submission 183924) | Freshwater sediment methanotrophic microbial communities from Lake Washington under simulated oxygen tension - Sediment Metagenome... | ecosystem: Environmental > Aquatic > Freshwater >...
AGTCGGTAAGTGATAGCGAGCCTGTGAGATGCTCGCCTCTTTTAGCAAAGGCAATGTTATCAATTAGCAATGGTTGGCTACTCATTTTAAATCTTCACTATAGTATTAAATTGTGTATTAAATAATGTAAATATTGGCACTAAAATTAGCGCTGGGGATTTAGCAATCAGCTTGCGCATGCTACAATTACGCGGTTTTTGTATTAAATTTTTAAGGTTTACTACGTGTTCAAAAAAATTCTAGTTGCTAACCGCGGTGAAATCGCAGTGCGTATTGTACGCGCTTGCTCAGAAATGGGCATCAAATCCGTTGCAATTTATTCAGATGCGGATCGTCAGGCTTTGCACGTTAAAAAGGCTGATGAGGCTTATCATATCGGTACGGATCCCGTATCTGGCTATCTTAATGCGCACAATATCGTAAACCTCGCTGTGGCGACAGGCTGTGATGCCCTGCACCCGGGCTATGGCTTCTTATCCGAGAATCCTGAGCTTGCCGAAATCTGCGAGCGTCGCGGTATTAAATTCATCGGACCTAGTGCCGATGTGATTCGCCAGATGGGCGATAAAATCCAGGCCCGCAATGCAATGACCAATGCAGGCATCCCCTGTACGCCTGGCAGCAATGGCAATCTGGAGAATCTGGATGAGGCGGTTGCGCTTGCAGCCCAGATTGGCTATCCGGTGATGCTTAAGGCAACCAACGGCGGTGGCGGTCGCGGTATTCGTCGCTGTGACAGTGAAAAAGAATTGTTGAGCAATTATGATCGCGTGATTAGCGAAGCCAGCAAAGCTTTCGGCAAACCTGAAGTGTTCCTTGAGAAGTGTGTCATATCACCGCGCCATATTGAAGTGCAGGTGCTAGCCGACTCCGAAGGCAATGCAATTCATTTGTTTGAGCGCGACTGCTCTATTCAGCGCCGCAATCAGAAGCTGATTGAAATTGCCCCATCACCGCAACTGAGTCAGGCGCAGCGTGATTATATCGGCGGCCTGGCGGTTAAAGCGGCTAAAGCCGTTGGTTACGAAAATGCAGGTACTGTAGAGTTTCTGCTGGATTCAGATAATACGTTCTATTTCATGGAAATGAATACCCGCCTGCAAGTTGAGCATACGGTGACAGAAACAATTACCGGTATTGATATCGTGCAGGAGCAGATTCGTGTTGCTTATGGCCTGCCATTGCAATACGAGCAAAGCGATGTGCAGTTCCGCGGTTACGCGATGGAATTCCGTATCAATGCAGAAGACCCGAAAAACGGATTTTTACCGAGTTTTGGCAAGATTACACGTTACTATGCCCCGGGTGGCCCCGGTGTGCGTATGGATGCAGCCATTTACAGCGGTTACGTTATACCGCCCTACTACGATTCCATGTGTGCAAAACTCACGGTATGGGCACTGGATTGGGACAGCGTCATTGAACGCGGTCGCCGTGCGCTGGATGACATGCTGATTTATGGCGTAAAAACAACGATTCCATATTACCAGCAGATTTTGAAGCATCAGGACTTCAAAAATGCAGAGTTCAACACCAGCTTTGTGGAATCACATCCTGAACTGGCGAATTATGCGAACGAGCTTCCACCGGAACTCATTGCGGCTGCAATTTCTGCAGCGATCGCAGCCCATGAAGGCATTTAGTTGCCCTGGCAGTTACAGCAGGCAACCCTTTAAAATTAACTCAAACCTTAAAGCGATAGATTAAAAAATGGCAAAAGTACATGTTACCGAATTAGTTTTACGTGATGGACACCAATCACTCATTGCAACGCGCCTGCGTACCGATGATATGCTCCCCATCTGTTCAAAGCTTGATTCTATCGGCTTTTGGTCACTCGAAGCCTGGGGCGGCGCAACCTTTGATGCCTGTGTACGTTTCCTGAAAGAAGACCCATGGGAACGCCTGGCTAGGCTGCGTAAAGCGCTGCCGAACAGCCGCATTCAAATGCTGCTGCGTGGCCAGAACCTGTTAGGTTACCGTCACTACTCTGATGACGTCGTGCGCGCATTCGTGCAGAAATCGGCAGATAACGGCGTTGATGTTTTCCGCATTTTTGATGCGATGAATGACATGCGCAACCTGAAAACCTCGATTGAAGCCGTTAAAAAAGTAGGTAAGCATGCCGAAGGCACAATCAGCTATACCACTAGCCCGGTACATGATGTTGCGCATTTCGTTTCCCTGGCGAAAGAGCTTGAAGCTTTTGGCTGCGATACGATTGCAATTAAAGATATGGCAGGATTGCTAACACCGTCAGCCACCACTGACCTGGTGACAGCATTGCGTGCGGCCGTGAATCTGCCGATTCATTTGCATAGCCATGCCACATCAGGTTTATCTGCCATGTGCCTGTTAAAAGGCATCGAAGCAGGTGCCGCTATTGTAGATACCTGCAACTCATCTTTCGGTGAAGGCGCCAGCCATACATCAACTGAAAGCATGGTTGCGGCTTTACAAGGCACAGAATATGACACCGGGCTTGATTTACAGGCGCTGCAGGAAATCACTGCATACTTCCGCGATGTGCGTAAGAAATACTGGCAATTCGAAAGCGAGTTTACCGGTGTAGATACACGTGTACTGGTGAACCAGGTTCCGGGCGGAATGATTTCCAACTTATCGAACCAGTTAAAAGAGCAAGGTGCGCTTAACCGCATGGATGAAGTGCTGGCTGAGATTCCGCGTGTACGTAAAGACCTGGGCTACCCTCCGCTGGTAACGCCAACTTCACAGATCGTTGGTACACAAGCCGTTTTAAACGTGATGACAGGTGACCGTTACAAATCCATCACCAATGAAGTAAAAAACTACTTCCGTGGCCATTACGGAAAATCACCGGCTGCGGTTGATGACAGCATTAAGCAAAAAGCTGTAGGCAATGAGCAAATCATCAGTTGCCGCCCAGCCGACCTGCTTGAGCCGGAGATGGAAAAACTGGCCGCAGAAGCCGAACTGTTTGCAAAAACACAGGAAGACGTTCTGACCTATGCCATGTTCCCGGACATCGGCAAAACATACCTGCAGGAACGCAATGCAGGCTCAGCTACGCCTGAAGCGCTTCTGGAAAAATCAGCGGTACAATCCAGCGCTTCGCGTTTTGCACCAAATGAATTCAAAGTGACGTTGCATGGCGAGACATTCCATATCAATTTAACCGGTAGCGGCCATGCCGGCCAGGAACAGCGTCCATACTACGTCACAATCGATGGCATCGCAGAAGAAGTGATTGTGGAAACTTTAAGCGAGATCGAAGTTTCCGGCAGTGGCGCGACATCAGGCGGCAGCAAGAAAAAAGCGGCTGGTAACACAGCAAGCGGCCGCCCTCGCGCATCACATGCCGGACATGTCACCACATCCATGCCGGGAACCATCGTCGCCGTTAAAGTGAACGTTGGCGACAAGGTCAAAGCCGGTGATGGTGTTCTGGTGATTGAAGCGATGAAAATGGAGAATGAAATCCAGGCAGCAACGACAGGTGTTGTAGTTGCGGTCAATGTAGGCAAAGGTGATACAGTAACACCTGATGAAGCTTTGCTTGAAATTCAACCAGAATAAGCAATTTGTTTTTTAACGTAAAAGCCGACAGAATAGTACTGTCGGCTTTTTTATTAGCAGCAGAAAATCATGGATAAAAATCTCATACTTGCCTCATCCTCCCCCTACCGTCGTGAACTTCTCACGCATTTACAGGTACCTTTTACATGCATATCGCCAGATGTGGATGAAACACCCCTGCCAGGTGAACTGCCGCAGCAGACTGCGCTGCGCCTGGCGCAGGTAAAAGCAAGAAAGATCGGCGATACCCATAAGGATGCGCTGATTATAGGCTGTGACCAGGTTGCAACGCTGGATAACCAGCAGCTGGGAAAACCATTAACGCATGATAATGCGACCCGGCAGCTGCGTTTGATGCGTGGCCGCGAAGTAACTTTCCATAGTGCTCTTTGTCTTTACAATTCAGCAAGCAACAGCATGCAGGCTGAGGTTGTGCCGTATGTTGTCAGGTTCAGGAACCTGACGGATGCGCAGATCGAAAACTATTTGCTGAAAGAACAGCCTTACCATTGTGCCGGTAGCGCAAAATCCGAAGGCCTGGGTATTGCAATCATAGAAAAAATGACCGGCGATGACCCTAACGCATTAATCGGGCTGCCGTTGATTGCACTGGTTAACATGTTGCACAACGAAGGTTTCGCAGTAATATAAAAGCACTAGATGTGCATTATGACCTCGGCAGATACGGCAACCCACTCAAAAAAAGGAATACGACATGTCAGCTCAATACGCATTAATTACCTCTGCCATTTTGTCAGCGTTTTCTACTGCTGCGGTTTCCGCAGAGTTAAATGAAATACGCAGTACGCTCAATGACCAGCAAAGTGTTGCCGTTACTATCTACAATAATAATCTGGCTTTAGTGAAAGACCAGCGTAAGGTTAACCTGGTCAGCGGGTTGAACAGCCTGGCGCTGCGTGACGTGAGCGCGCAGATCAGGCCAGAAACCGCCCTGCTCCGCAGCCTGACCAATGCCGGGAGCCTGACCACGCTAGAGCAGAACTTTGATTTTGACTTGCTGACCCCGCAGAAGCTACTTGAGAAATATGTAGGCAAAAATGTAACAGTCGCCAGGATTAACCAGGCTACAGGTGTAGAAACAACCGAGCAGGCTACGGTCCTGTCGGCAAACAACGGTGTGGTGATGCGCATCGGTAATCGTATTGAAAGCGGAATCCCCGGCCGCATCATCTATGATGACGTGCCCGCAAACTTGCGTGACCGTCCAACTTTAGTGACCAAACTTAATAACAAGGCAGCTGCCACACAGACGGTAGAGCTCAGTTACCTGACCGGGGGGCTGGGCTGGAAGGCTGATTATGTGGCCGAGCTAAACGCTAAAGAAGACAGTATAGATTTATCCGGCTGGGTCACGCTGACCAATACCAGTGGTACCAGCTACAATAATGCCAAGCTGCAGCTCGTTGCCGGCGATGTCAATACCGTAAGGGAAAGCCATCCGCGGGCGGCAGTGGCCATGCATAAAACCCTGGCCATGGCAGAAGACAATGCCGGCATGGCTGAAGAGTCTTTGCTTGAATATCACCTGTACTCTCTGGATCGCCCTACGACTATAGCCGAAAGCCAGACCAAGCAGGTTGCATTACTTGCAGCATCTAATATTCCGGCGCGCAAGGAGCTGGTGCTGCGTGGTGCCGATTACTATTACGGCTCCAGTTATGGCGATTTAGGCCAGAAAATCAAAGTGGCCGCTTTCATGGAGTTTGATAATAAAGACTCCGCCAAACTTGGCATGCCTTTGCCTAAGGGCGTTATGCGGGTTTATAAAAAAGACAGCCAGGGCAATGCGCAGTTTGTCGGTGAAGACCAGATCGACCATACACCTAAAAATGAAACTGTGCGCCTGAAGCTGGGTGATTCTTTTGATGTGACGGCCGATAAAAAACAGACAGATTTCAAGGCGCTGCCTCGCCCGGCAAAAGGAAATAGTCTATCTGAGAGCGCATATGAAATCGTGCTTAAGAACGCAAAGAAAGAACCCGTGGTTGTAACGGTTCAGGAACCGATACCCGGGGACTGGAAAATACTCAAAGAAAACCATGCCAGCCAGAAGGCTACTAGCAATACAGCGGTATGGAAAATAGAAATACCTGCTGAAGGCAAAACCATTTTAAATTACCGTGTACAAGTAAAGTATTAATCAATGACAGCTCCTACTGCCTACGGCACCCTGTTTTTCATTCCTGTTACGTTGGGTGACGATAACCTGACGCGCGCATTGCCGCCGGATGTGATTCACATCGCACAGAACCTGGAAGTGTTTGTGGTGGAGAACGAAAAAACCGCAAGGCATTTCCTCGGGCTGATGAAAACCCTGAAACCGGTGCGCGAACTTACCTTGTTGACACTGAACGAGCATACCGAGGACAAGGCGATTCCTGCCTTGCTTGCCCCTGCTGGCAGGTAAAAATGTAGGTGTCATGAGCGAGGCCGGGTGCCCCGGTATTGCTGACCCGGGTGCAAAACTGGCGGCACTGGCTCACCAGAAAGGCATACGTGTCACGCCGCTGGTCGGCCCCAGTTCTATTCTACTGAGCCTGATGGCTTCCGGCTTTAATGGCCAGCGTTTTACTTTCCTGGGGTATTTGCCAGCAGACAAAGCGGCGCGTGTGCAGCGCCTGAAAGAAATCGAGAAACTCTCGCAAAAATCTACCGAAACACAGATTTTTATTGAGACGCCCTATCGCAACCAGCATCTGCTGGCAGATATCCTGGCACACTGCCATCCTGAAACCAGGCTCTGTGTCGCATGCAATATCAGCCTGGATGATGAATTGATTATCAGCCGCAGTATTAAAGCCTGGAGGCAACAGCCCTTGCCTGATCTGCATAAGAAACCGGCAGTTTTTCTGTTACTGGCCTAAGTTATTAGCTTAAGCGTTCGCTAGTAATAGCTTGACCGGCGCGTAGCTGCGCCTGTGTACTGCGGATACCCCATGTGTATTTAGCATTTCCAGATGGTAAGGCGTCGGATAGCCTTTGTGCCTGGCAAAGCCATATTGCGGATATTCCACATCAAGCGCATAAAGCTCAGCATCACGTGCCGTCTTGGCCAGGATAGATGCGGCAGAAATAGCCTGTACCTTGCTATCCCCTTTGACGATTGCCTCACATGGTAAAGCAATTTTTGGACATTTATTGCCGTCGACCTGCACCAGGTCGGGTAACGTTTCCAGCATTTCTATTGCGCGCTTCATTGCCAGCAGGCTGGCCTGCAGGATATTGATCTCATCAATTTCTTCGGCACTGCAACTGGCAATGGCCCAGGCCAGTGATCTGCTTTTAATTTCGATAGCTAAAAAATCACGCTTTTTCTCCGATAGCTGCTTGGAGTCAGCAAGGCCGGTGATTGGCTGGCTGGGATCAAGAATGACCGCTGCTGCATATACGCTACCGGCCAGAGGGCCGCGACCTGCTTCGTCTACGCCGCAGATCAGCATGGCAAAGTCATTTCAGGTAAGCTAGAACCGCTGCGGCGGCTTTTTCGGCAGTATTTTGCCGCAAGCTATGGTGGATCTGGGTGAATTCCTGCTGAATGTCCAGCAGCTTGTTTTTGTCGTTAACCAGATTCAAGGCAGCGGCAGCCAGTTTTTCAGGAGTGGCATCGTCCTGCAATAATTCCGGTACAACAAACCTTTCAGCCAGCACGTTGGGTAAGCCGACATAAGGCTGCAAGCGCATGCGTTTCAATAGCTGCCAGCTCAGTTTAGGCATACGGTAAGTGATGACCATAGGTTTTTTGAGCAATGCAGCCTCCAGGGTTGCGGTGCCTGAAGCGACAATCACGACGTCTGCAGCTTCCATTGCGTCATGCGCATGGCCAAACAGCAGTTCCAGCGGTAATTGTTCAGGTTCATTGAAAATCACCTGTTCAAAAATCCGGCGTGTTTCGCGTGTAATTAACGGCACAAGGAACTTGGCATCCGGACGTTCAGCATAGATGCGTTTTGCGGCCTGAACGAATAGATCCGCATGCTGCTGCACTTCACTCTGACGGCTTCCGGGCAGCATTGCGATAATAAGCGCCGTACTATCCAGTTTCAGGGTTTCGCGTGCCCCTGCAACATCAGGTACCAGCGGCAGCATGTCCGCCAGTGGGTGACCTACGTAACTGACGGGTATGCCGGCATTGCGGTAAAGTGCCGGTTCGAAAGGAAATAACGCCAGTATTTCCGTCACAGCGTGCTTGATTTTCTTGATGCGGTTCTTACGCCATGCCCAAATCGATGGGCTGACATAATGTATGGTTTTAACGCCTTTGTTTTTTAATTTTCGTTCCAGCCAGAAATTAAAATCAGGCGCATCTATGCCAATAAATAAGTCCAGGCGGTTTTCCAGGAAATGATTCAATAACTGACGCCTGAGTTTTAGCAGCCCCCAAAGGTGTTTGATCACCTCAAGGTAACCGCGTACCGACAGCCTCTCGATAGGAAACAGTGACTGTGCGCCCTCGTTCATCATCTTTGGGCCTGCAATGCCGACAAACTCAATGTCCGGGCGCTGCTGTTTCAAAGCACGGATCAGATGACTGCCAAGCAGGTCGCCTGAAGCCTCACCAGCTACAATACCAATTCTGACCATAGCAGTGCTCTAGCGAATGATGCCGCGTGTGGATGCGTTCAGGAAGTCAGTCAGCAATGCTATTTCAGGTGTATCTGAATGCATGGCCAGTAATTCAGCTTTTGCCTCATCCAGAGACAAGCCTTTACGGTACAGGGTTTTATAGGCGCGTTTGATCTGCAGGATACTTTCTGCCGAAAAACCGCGCCGCTTCAGGCCCTCGGCATTAATGCCATGCGGTTTTGCATCATAGCCGGCAGCCGTCACGTAGGTTGGAATATCCTTAAAAACGACCGAGCCGACTGCGGTGATGACATGGGAACCGATCTTGCAGAACTGGTGTATCAGCGTAAAGCCGCCCAGAATTGCGTAGTCGTAAACGTCCACATGGCCTGCCAGTGACGAGTTGTTTGCAAAGATCGTGTTGTTGCCAACCTGGCAGTCATGCGCGATATGTACATAAGCCATGATCCAGTTATCATTGCCGATCTTTGTGGTGCCTTTGTCCTGAATCGTGCCGCGGTTGAATGTGCAGAATTCGCGAATGGTGTTGTTATCGCCGATTTCCAGCAAGGTGGGTTCATCCTTGTATTTTTTATCCTGCGGCACTTCGCCTAGCGATGAAAACTGGAAAATCTGGTTGTTTTTACCGATAGTAGTACAACCATTGATAGATACATGGCTACTGATGCGGGTTCCCGCATCAATCCTGACATCGGGGCCAATAATAGAATAAGCGCCAACCTCTACACTTGAATCTAGCTGTGCGGATGGATCTATGATTGCGGTTGGGTGGATTTTTGCAGTCTGCATTATTACGTCACTTATTTTTTTATTAACTATTACTTAGCCGGGCGCTGTTACTTTTCAATGGCTTTTAATATACACATCATTTGCGCTTCGGCAACGACAGTGCCATCAACGCTGGCTACGCCGGTATATTTCCATATCCCTTTCAGGATACGGTCAATTTTGACATTCAGGATAATCTGGTCGCCGGGAGAAACCGGTTTTTTAAAACGTGCGCTATCGATGCCTGCAAAATAGTACACAGAATCATCACTCGGTTTTGTATCCATGGTCTTGAAAGAAAGAATGGCTGCGGCCTGAGCCATTGCCTCCACGATCAAAACGCCAGGCATCACCGGGTGATACGGAAAATGCCCCGGGAAATATGGTTCATTCACGCTGACGTTCTTAATCGCAACAATTTCTTTACCCAGTTCCAAAGACACGACACGGTCAACCAGCACAAACGGGTAGCGATGTGGTAAGTGTTCCAGAATTTCATGGATATCCATGCCGGTAGTGTCTACTGTATTTGTCATGATGATTTCAGCCTGCTTTAAAAGTGTAATTTTATTAATTATTCTTACGAAAAGTTATTGTTGAGATTTTAATAATGCAATCTCTTTTTCCAGCGACTTGATTTTATCTGCAAAATCGTCGAGATGACGTATTTTAGCAGCAGTGCTCAGCCATGCGCGGTGCGTCTGGAATGGCATCAAGGCTGTATAAGTATCAGCAGTGGCAAGAGAGCGTGTAATCATGCTTCCTGGCGAAATTGTAACGTTATCCGCTATTTCCAGATGCCCAAGCACCATTGCTGCGCCGCCGATTTTGCAGTGTTTTCCGATGCGGGCACTGCCGGCAATGCCGACACAGCCGGCAATAACGCTATGTGCGCCTATCACGCAGTTGTGACCGATCTGGATCAGGTTATCAAGCTTTACACCCTCTTCAATGATGGTGTCGTCCAAGGCGCCCCGGTCTATCGTAGTATTCGCACCGACATCTACATGATCTTGCAGAATTGCGCGACCAACCTGCGGGATTTTAATCCAGCGGCCGTTTTCTTCGGCATAACCAAAACCATCAGAGCCGATGACCGCACCAGAAAAGATATGGCAGCTTTTACCGATTTCACAATGATGCTTGATCGTAACGTTAGGTTCCAGGCGCGTATTGTCGGCAATCGCAACATCATTTTCTATCACACAGCCGCTGCCGATGATGACGTGTTCACCTAAAACGACATTTTCACCGATGACTACCAACGCTCCGATACTGCATGTGGCAGGAATCTTGGCAGAAGCGGCAACAACCGCCGTAGATGCTATGCCTACCGGAGCAACTGTGACCGGATTTAAAAATGCAGATACTTTAGCAAAATAGGCATACGGGTTGTCGACGATGATTTTTGCGGCTGCCGTTAACTCAGCATGCGCATGCTTCAATATAAAAGCACTGGCCTGGCTTGTTGCAACCGCTTTTTGATATTTAGAATCACTGACAAAGCTAATGTCGCCTGCTTTTGCATTGGCAAGAGACGATACGCGCCGGATCAATGTACTGCCATCTCCAACGACAATTCCACCTAGGGCGCTGACAATCTCATCAAGCGAGTATTGCTTACTCATTTATATAAACGCACATCTATCTGCACTGGCTGCCTGATTACTTTTTACCCAGTGTTTTCAGTACTTTGTCGGTGATGTCAATTTTTTTACTAGCGTATGCGACACCGCTATAAACAACCAGGTCGTAGCCTTCAGCTTCAGATACAGATTGAACCGCTTTGTTTACGCGGTCTTGTAAAGAACCAAGTTCTTCATTCTTGCGTAAATTAATATCTTCTCTAAGCTCTCTTTGTTTGCGCTGAAATTCAATTTTAATATTCTGAACATCGCGTTCTTTGTTACGTCGCTCGGCTTCGGAGATGGTTAAGCCTTCCTTATCCAGGGTAGCTTCCAGGTCTTTAATCTGTTTAGCCATGCGATCCAGTTCTTGTGAACGCGGGCTGAACTCACGTTCGAGTTTCTTGCCGCTTTCAGCTGTCTGCGGGGCTTCCTGCAGAATTTTATCAACCTGTACGTAACCGACTTTCAAGTCTGCGGATTGCGCACTGACTGCAAAGGTTACCAAACCCGCCATTACTAAACTTTTGAAAATTTTATTCAATTCATTTCTCCTAAAACCTACACTTCCGTCTTCGTCATATTATGCCACAAGACATCGCAAAGCCCCTGATTACATAGCTCTGCGGAGCTTAAATTAGAACTGCTGACCCATCTGGAATTGTATGGACTGCGTATCATCACCAGCCGCACTGTTAAGTGCTTTGGCATAAACGACTTTTAAAGGGCCAAATGGTGAAATCCAGCTTGCACCTATACCGGCTGAATACCTGAGGTCACCTAAGCTGTAAGATTCGTTAGCGCCATATACGTTACCGGCATCCACAAAAGCACTCATCTTGAACTGACCTGAATTTTTCATGCCGGGAACAGGGAAAAACAGCTCGGCATTGCCAAGCAGGCGCTTGGTGCCGCCTACGGAATATTGCCTATTGGTTACAGGATCATAATCTTTAGGTCCGAGGGTACCGTTCTGGTAGCCACGCACAGAGCTTACACCGCCCATATAGTAGTTTTTAAAGAATGGATATTTTTCGTTGCCGTATGTATCCGCATAGCCAACTTCACCGTTTAGCATAAAGGTGTAGCCGCTGAACACCTCTTTATACCAGGATTGCTTATAGTCAACCTTATAATATTGCAGATCCAGCACAGGCAATGATACTTCTGCAGTCAGGCGCTGCAGCACACCTTTGGTCGGGAAGAACACGGTATCTCTTGAGTCATGCGTCCAACCGGCTGATAACACCACAGAATCACTGCTGCAGCCACTGCTACTCAGACCGCAGTAATCTCTGTATCGTTTAGGACTGTCACTGTTTAAATCAATCGTGGTGAAGTCGGTAGCAATACCGAAGTTAATGCCATCACGCTCGTTTAATGGAATACCGAATCGTAAACCAGCACCATAGGATGATGACTGGTATGAACCAACGTTATTCAGCTTGCTGGTATCTACATCACGGCGATACAGGTCAATACCCCTGCTCACACCATCTGGCGTGAAATAAGGGTCAGTAAAGGATAAAGAGTAAACTGTGTTATATCTACCCGTATTTACCTGGGCACTTACGCGGTTGCCGGTGCCCAAAAAGTTATTCTGGTTCACGGTAACGCCAAATACAACACCCTGGCTGCTCGACAGGCCGGCACCGAACTGAACGCTACCTGTAGATTTTTCAACCACACTGATATTCAAATCCACCTGGTCTGATGTGCCGGGCACTGCAGGCGTTTCCACATTCACGTCTGAGAAGTAATCTGTACGCCTGATGCGTTCTTTTGAACGGTTGATTTTGTTTGAGGCATACCACGCAGACTCCAGCTGGCGTACCTCGCGGCGGATAACTTCGTCACGCGTACGTGTGTTGCCGACAATATTAATGCGGCGTACATACACACGTTTACCCGGGTCGACAAAAAAGGTAAATGCTGCAGTGTGCTGCTCTTTATTCAGTTCAGGCACCGGGTTGACGTTTGAAAAAGCATAACCGTCATCGCTCAGCCGGTCACTGATGGATTTGCTGGTTTGCGTCACTTTTTCGCGGCTGAAGGTGTCGCCGGCCTGGACTTGCATCAGCAGGCGCAGCTCTTCTTCAGGCACCAAGGTTTCCCCGGCCAGTTTCACTTCTGAAATCGTGTATTTCTCACCTTCGGTGATATTGACCGTAATGTAAATGTCTTTTTTATCCGGTGTTATCGACACCTGCGTAGAGTCGATGTTGAATTCAAGATAGCCCCGGTTCATATAGAAAGACCGCAGCGTTTCCAGATCGGCATTAAGTTTTTGTTTGGAGTACTGATCGTCTTTATTCCACCAGCTCATCCAGTTTGGTGTAGTCAGCAGGAATTCTGCGCGCAGGTCTTCAGTACTGTAAGCCTGGTTACCGACAATGTTGATATCACGAATTTTAGAAACAACACCCTCTTCAATATCAAAGCGGACAGCAACACGGTTACGCTCAAGCGGCGAAACCGTCGCTTTGACCGTTGCACCATATTTACCCTGTGATAAATACTGACGCTTGATTTCCTGTTCGGCACGATCCAGCTGCGATTTATCAAAAATCTGGCCTTCGGTGATGCCGATCTGTTTCAAGCCCTCTTTCATTTTATCGGTAGGGAATGACTTGTTGCCGCTGAAGTCAATTTGAGAAATGGCGGAGCGCTCTTGCACCGTAACGATCAGGACGTCTCCCTCTGCCTCGATGCGGACATCCTTGAAAAATCCTGTGCCATAAAGAGATTTGATCGCCTGTGAAGCCAAGTCATCATTCATAGTCTCGCCGACTTTGACCGGCAGGTAACTAAAAACAGTGCCGGCTTCTGTACGCTGAATCCCTTCAACTCGAATATCTTTCACTACAAAGGGCTCAAGTGCTGCAGCAGAGCTTGCGTATAAGCCCGAAACCAGCAGCAATATAGACTTGAGTTTAATGTTTTTGTGTTTCAAGTTTTGAATAGCCATTCAATTAGCCTGTTATCAATCTGTTCATATCATTGTAAAGGGCCAAAACCATCATCCAGCCCAGGATAAAGAGACCTATCCTTTGCCCGATACTTATTGCCGCCTCTGATACAGGTTTGCCCGTAAAAAATTCAACCATATAATACATGAAATGCCCGCCATCTAGTATCGGTATCGGTAATAGATTTAATATACCGATACTAATACTTACCAGCGCCAGAAAACCGATAAAGACTTTAATGCCCATATTGGCACTTTGCCCGGCGTAACTGGCGATGGTGACCGGGCCGCTCATGCCTTTCCATGACACGTTGCCGATCAGCATATTGCCCAGCATTTTTAAACTAAATACGGATGTTTCCCATGTTTTTTCTAAACTTTTTGTAAGTGCTTCTACCACGGTAAAATGCTGGGTAACAAAGTACCGGTCTAGCTGCGCCTGCTCGACCTTGAATCCGGCACCAACACGGCCAATCACCTTACCATTATCTTTTACGGTATCGGGAATGATGGACAGATGCTGCTGTTCTGAGCCGCGCTGAATCACCACCTCAATTTTTTCCCCAGGATGCAGCCTTACTTCCTGTACAAAAGATTCCCAGTCACTGATTTTCTTATCG
>Ga0208887_100430_pt1 | contig 13986 bp, 13 predicted proteins | sample LakWasM106_HOW12_2_FD_183924 | JGI IMG/M metagenome (GOLD analysis project Ga0208887, IMG submission 183924) | Freshwater sediment methanotrophic microbial communities from Lake Washington under simulated oxygen tension - Sediment Metagenome... | ecosystem: Environmental > Aquatic > Freshwater >...
CACAATGCACAACCCCGGGTACTTTGATATCCTGCCCGTTCAGGCAGCTGATGAGTACAGCAGGCTTGCCATTCAGCATATGCAGGCTGACGCCGGCCTCACTGGCAATCGGCTGCGGGCAAGGCACGCCGTGGGTCGCAAGATGGCTCATCAAATCGATGAAATAGGGCAGCTCTTCCATGGAGTTGTGCTCAAACAAGGTGAGCACATACTTACTCTGCGTCGTAGTGACGAAATAATTGGTATTGGTAATGCCTGATGAAATACCTTTCAGCTCAACCACTTCACCGATTGCGTAATCCTGAAGCCAAATTTGTAATTCTTGAATGCTAACTGAGGTAAAAACAGACATAAATGAAATATTGAAATAAGAATTTAAGGGGAAAACCAGCTGCTGTTAAATAATTAAAGAGGGCAATGACCCTCTTTAATTATTTAACAGCGATCCAGCGCATGATTCCTAGAATCTGAAGATCGTCCATTTTGGAATAACCAAGGGCGGGTTAGGGCCAGAATTGGTCCAGCCGCCGTCCTGATCTTCTTTATACAGGTAATAAGGCACGCCATGTGAAGGGGTGACTTTCATCATATAAAGCTCACCGTTCATGCGGTACTCTTCAACCGTTTCGCCATTGCCTTTTTTAACGATGGTGACTTCCGGCTCATCAGGATCGGCGTCTGTACTCAGCTTAGGTGGAGGTATTTCCTCAAGCGGCTGCAAGTTCTTAGGTGTTTCTGCACTCTGCGCAAACAAAGGCATCAGCATCAGCCCTAATAACAATGCACCTGTCACTTTATGATTTTTAAACATACGTTAAACACCTATTCTTAAGTGAGACTTTTATTACAAAATATTCTATCAAAGATAATGCAATATAACGCTTTTCTTTATAAATAAAGCTGAATGCGCTCTTCTTCCGGCGAGAGTTTAAAGCCTCGGGTTTCATAATGCTTGAATATCGCCGCTACGATCATTTCCGGTTCATCGATAATCTGGATCAGGTCCAGGTCTTCCGGTGAAATCATGGCTTCATCAATCAGCGTGGTTTTGATCCAGTCAACCAGTCCGCGCCAGAATGGCTCACATACCAGGATAATCGGCATATTCAATGTCTTGCCGGTCTGTACCAGCGTAATGCACTCCATGAGTTCATCCAGCGTGCCGAAGCCGCCAGGCAGTACCACATAGGCGCTGGCATTTTTCACGAACATGACTTTACGCATGAAAAAGTGTTTGAAATTCTGGCTGATATCCTGATACGGATTACTATTCTGCTCGTGCGGCAACTCAATATTCAGGCCTACGCTAGGTGAATAACCGGCAAAAGCGCCTTTATTGGCCGCTTCCATAATGCCGGGGCCGCCACCGGATATGACGCTGAAACCGGCATCGGACAGCATGCGGGCGATTTTTTCGGTGAGTTCGTAATATGGGGTGCCGGGCTTGATGCGCGCTCCGCCAAAAATGGAAACCGCCGGCGTGATCTCTTTCAAACGCTCGGTTGCACTTACAAACTCGGCCATAATTTCAAAGGCCTGCCATGAGGCATGGCCGCTTTTCTGAACATCCCTCACCCGGGATGCCCTGCTTACCGGAATTTTTTTATCGACTGACATAATAAATCACCTTCAATAGGATGCAGTAATCACTGCTTAAATGGCTACGCGTGCAAGCTGCTGTGCTGCACGCTTTTTTGGTTTCAATATTTTGGTTCAATACTAAAGCTAGAGCTTACGCTACATCACGCCCGCTCAATTAATCTGTACTTGCTTAACAAAATCTCCATCTATAGCGCCCAGATGTTTTATCATGTTAGCAATTAAAAAACTGTTAGCAACAACAAATTGCAACTATTTGCAGAAACCCGACCCGGCCTGCATTCAAGCCTGGCAGCCCCTGCCCGAAGAACCTGGATTTTTACATGAAAACATTGCTATTAGTGGATGGCTCATCCTATCTTTACCGCGCCTTTCACGCCATGCCTGATTTACGGAATCACCTGAATGAACCTACCGGTGCCATTCAGGGCGTGCTTAACATGCTGCGCCGCCTGCACAAAGATTACCCGGCAGACTACAGCGCGTGCATCTTTGATGCCAAAGGCAAAACCTTCCGCGATGACATTTACCCGGAGTACAAAGCCAACCGCGCCTCCATGCCTGACGACCTGCGCAGCCAGGTAACGCCTTTGCATGAAGCCATCAAGGCCATGGGCTGGCCACTGATTATTGAAGAAGGCGTAGAAGCCGACGATGTGATCGGGGCACTGGCAAAGCAGGCAGAACGCGAAGGCATGCGCGTCATCATCTCTACCGGCGATAAAGATATTGCACAACTGGTGAACGACCACATCACCATCGTCAACACCATGCCCAATGCATTCAGGAAAGGGGATGAAAAACTGGATGTCGCCGGTGTGGAAGAAAAATTCGGCATTCCGCCCAGCCTGATTGTGGATTACCTGATCCTGATCGGCGACACTTCAGACAACGTTCCGGGCGTAGAGAAAGTAGGCCCCAAAACCGCGGTGAAATGGCTCAAGCAATATGGCTCTCTCGATAACATCATCGCTAATGCCGAGCAGATCACCGGCGTGGTCGGCGAAAACCTGCGCAAGGCGCTGCCTTGGCTGCCAACCGCACGCGAATTGATTACCATACGCTGCGATGTCGGCATTCAGGAACACTTAAGCGACCTGGCGCCGCAATTGCCGGACAAAGCCAAGCTGGCAGAACTGTTTGACCATTTTGACTTCAAATCCTGGAAACGTGAGCTGGAAAACATGCCGGATGGCAGACCAGCTACCGCCACCGAACCCAGGCAGCCGCAAACTGCGGATATGTTCAGCAGCGCTGAGCCGGCAGGCGACGCTCAAGCCTACATTGCCAACCATACCCGCCATTATGAAACCATCCTGAGCCAGCAGCAGCTGGATCAGTGGCTGGAAAAAATCGCCTCGGCACAACTGGTTTGCTTCGATACCGAAACCACATCACTAGACCCGATGCAAGCAAAACTCGTCGGCATGTCGTTCAGCACTGCTGCCGGCAGCGCCGCCTACCTGCCGCTGACACATGATTATTTCGATGCGCCGCAACAGCTTGATTTCAATGCAACACTCAGCAGAATCAAGCCGCTACTGGAAAATCCGGCGCTTAAAAAAGTCGGCCAAAACCTCAAATACGACCAGCACGTACTGGCCAACCATGGCATTCAGCTCAATGGCATTGCGCACGACACGCTGCTGCAATCCTATGTGTTTGAATCGCACAAATCACATGGCATGGATGCTTTAAGCGAGCGCCATTTAGGCATCAAGACCATCAGTTTTGAAGAAGTGGCCGGCAAAGGCGCCAAGCAAGTGAGCTTTAACCAGGTGACTGTTGAAGTAGCGGCAGAATACGCGGCCGAAGATGCCGACATTACACTGCAACTGCACGAGGCCATGTATCCGCAGATTAGCGCTGACGCCAAACTTGAATACATCTACAGCCAGATTGAAATGCCGGTTTCAGATATTTTATTCACCATTGAGCGCAACGGCGTGCTGATTGATGCCAACATGCTCAATGCGCAAAGCAATGAAATCGGCATGAAACTGGTCGCGCTAGAGAACCAGGCTTACGAACTGGCCGGCCAGCCATTCAACCTGGGTTCGCCCAAACAGTTGCAGGAAATCCTGTTCGGCAAGCTAGGCATCAAACCGCTCAAGAAAACCCCCAGCGGCACCCCTTCTACCGATGAAGACGTGCTGCAGGAGCTGGCGCTGGATCACCCGCTGCCAAAAGTACTGCTGGAGTACCGCGGCCTCGCCAAGCTGAAATCGACCTATACCGATAAACTGCCGCGCATGATCAACCCTGCCACCGGCCGCGTGCATACCAGCTACAATCAGGCCGTCGCGATTACCGGGCGCCTGGCCAGCTCCGACCCCAACCTGCAGAATATTCCGGTACGCTCGGCAGAAGGCCGCCGTATCCGCGAAGCCTTCGTTGCCCCGCAGGGCAGCGTGATTGTTTCTGCCGACTATTCGCAGATCGAACTGCGTATCATGGCGCACCTGTCGCAGGATAAAGGCATGCTGGATGCGTTTGCCAATAATGAAGATATTCACCGCGCCACCGCCGCCGAAATTTTCGGCGTGGAGCGCGAAAACGTGGATAACGAACAGCGCCGCTATGCCAAGGTCATCAACTTTGGCCTCATTTACGGCATGAGCGCGTTCGGCCTGGCGCAGAACCTCAACATCGAGCGTAGCGCTGCGCAAAGCTACATCGAGCGCTACTTTGCGCGCTACCCCGGCGTGCGTGAATACATGAACAGCACCCGCGAAATCGCTAAACAGAAAGGCTACGTTGAAACCTATTTTGGCCGCAGGTTATGGGTACCGGAAATCAACAGCCCCAATGGCATGAGAAGAGCCGGCGCAGAGCGCGCCGCCATCAACGCACCGATGCAAGGCACCGCGGCGGATCTGATCAAACTTGCGATGATTGCAGTAGACAAATGGCTTAAAGACGAAAAACTGCAGACCAAACTTATCATGCAGGTACACGATGAACTGGTGCTGGAAGTACCGGAGAGCGAGCTTGAATTAGTTAAAACCACCCTGCCGCAATTAATGCAGCATGTAGCAGAACTGGATGTACCTTTACTGGCTGAAGTTGGCGTAGGTCAAAATTGGGAAAGTGCGCACTAACGTGCGCCCTAATGCACTGATTTTTTTGCTAAACTAATAAATATGGAAAAATCAAAAGTAATTCAAGCGCTTACCGAACATAAGCCTATACTGGCCGAACGCTACGGTATAACCCGGCTAGCACTGTTTGGTTCGACCGCGCGCGACTCTGCAACCGACATCAGCGATGTGGATATTCTGGTAGGGTTTGATGGTACCGCGACCTCACAGCGTTACTTTGGCGTGCAGTTCTATCTTGAAGATTTGCTGAACCACCCTGTAGACCTGGTTACCGAGAAAGCGCTACGCCAGGAGTTGCGTCCATATATTGAACGTGAGGCAATCAATGTCTGAAATAAACGCCAGGGAATGGCGTTTTTATGTCACTGACATGATTAAATTCGCCGAAAATATTATCAGCTACACTTCGGGCTTTGACCAGAAGCGATTCGAAAATAGCGGAATTACTTACGATGCCACCATTCGCAACCTGGAATTAATCGGTGAAGCCGCTACGCATATTCCACAGAACATCCGTGAAGAATATCCTGCCATCATGTGGCGTATGATTATTGCTACGCGCAACCAGCTTATTCACGGTTACCTTGGTATCGATAACGACACACTATGGAGATCGTTCAGACAGATGTTCCGGCGTTGTTGAACGAATTACAAAAAATCACACAGAATTAAGACTATGCAGCAATTCGGCATTTACATCATCGGCGATGAAATACTCTCCGGCAAGCGGCAGGATGCGCATCTCAGTTTCGTGATTCAGGCGCTGAAGTCACGTGGCTTGCAGTTAGCGTGGGCGCATTACCTTGGCGATATTCCCGAACAGATCACAAATTTGCTGCGAGCCAGCATGCAGCGCGGCGATATCGTATTCAGCTTTGGCGGCATCGGCGCGACGCCGGACGATTTCACCCGCCAGTGCGCGGCAGATGCGGCTGGCTTGCCAATCGTACGCCATGCCGGTGCGGTGGCTGAGATTGAAGCACAGTACGGCGAGAGCGCATACCCGAAACGGGTACTGATGGCAGACTTTCCGCTAGGTGCGGAACTGATTCCCAACCCGGTCAATCGCGTGGCTGGTTTCTCAATCAACCAGCATTACTTCGTACCCGGCTTTCCGCAGATGGCGCATCCGATGATCGAATGGGTGCTGGATACGCACTATGCGCACTTGTTTCACCAGCAGGACTACACCGAGATTTCCATTCTGGTCATGGATGCCGGCGAAAGCCAGCTGATTGATTTAATGCGGCATATCGTTGCCAAATACCCCGACCTGAAACTATTCAGCCTGCCCAAACTGGATAACCGCCGCACCACCGAAGTGGGTGTTAAAGGCACCAGTGCGCTGGCAAAAACAGCCTTAGAGGAAATCAAGCTTGCAGTGACTGCGCTGGATTTTCCGTGGCAAGAACTTTAAAACCTGAATGATGGAATGTAGAAGTTCATGCGGTGCGTGCTGCACCGCCCCCTCTATCAACAGCCCGATTCCCGGCATGCCCAATGGCAAACCTGCCGGGGTGCGCTGCATTCAGCTTGATGACAGCAACCGCTGCATGATTTTCGGCAAGCCGGAAAGACCCGCATTCTGCGCCGGTCTGCAACCCAGCCAGGAAATGTGCGGCGATACGCGCGAACAAGCCATCAGCTGGCTTACCAACCTAGAGCGGCTCACCATGCCGGCTCTCCCCCAGCAATAGCACCGCGCTGAAACTGATGGCGGCGGCAATCGAAACGTAAGCGCCCACCCATGCCAGACCACCCGCCGTCACTAGCAGCTGAGAAATATAGGGTGCAAACGATGCGCCCAGAATTCCGCCAAGCTGGTAGGCCAAACCGGCACCGGTGTAGCGTACGGCAACCGGAAACTGCTCCGGCAAATACGCTCCCATAGGCGCAAATGTCGCCCCCATCAGGAACAGCGCCAAAGACAGCAGCACGGTCACCTGCAGCATAGAGCCACTTGCCAACAGCGGACTAAGCGCAAACCCGGCAAGTACCGCACACGCCCCGCTCACCAGCAGCACCGGACGGCGGCCAAAACGATCGCTCAGTGCTGCAGAGATCGGCGTCGCAATCGTCATGAACAGGATAGCAACACATAGCATGCCTAAAAAATCCGCACGCGCTATTCCCAGCTTGGCTGTACCGTAACTGAGGCAGAATACGGTAGCGGTGTAAAACAGGTTGTAACACACCACCATCGCCAGCGCGCCCAGCAGTACAGGACGCAAATGTGTTTGCAGCAAAGGTTTGATCGGCACCTCATGGGTTTTATTTTCAGCCAATGCTGTCGCAAAAGCCGGCGTTTCTGCCAGCTTGAAGCGCACATACAGGCCGACTCCTACCAGCAAGGCACTGGCGATGAAAGGCAGGCGCCAGCCCCAGGCTTTAAACTGGGCATCGGTCAGCCACAGTGACAAAGCCAGATAGCTTAAAGTGGCCAGCAGGAAACCGACCGATGGCCCCAATTGCGGAAACATGCCGAACCAGGCGCGCCTGCCTTCAGGCGCATGCTCGGTTGCCAGCAGCGCAGCACCGCCCCATTCGCCTCCCAGCCCCAAGCCCTGGCCGAAACGCAGCACGCACAACATGACCGGCGCCCAAATCCCCAGCACCTCATAGCCCGGTAGCAGCCCGATCAGCAGGGTAGAAATACCCATCAGCAGCAGCGAAGCCGCCAGCGTGACCTTGCGCCCGACTTTATCGCCAAAATGCCCGAACACGATGGCGCCGACCGGCCTGGCGATAAAGGCAATGCCGAATGTCAGAAAAGCGTTCAGCGACTGCGTCGCCGGATCACTGGCCGGGAAGAACACCTGGCCTATCACCAGCGCAGCAGCCATGGCATAGATATAAAAATCATAGAATTCAATGGCTGTGCCGATAAAGCTGGCAAACGCGATATGACCGGTAGAGGCTTTGTGCATATTGAATCAATTCAGTAGCTGACGATTCCGGATTGTATGCCTAAATAATACATTTTTTGGTTTTCTCGAAATGCAATTGCGTATAAAATAGGCAGCTTTCGCGTTTGAGAAATTCAGCTAGTGCAAATCGGTAACCACATCTTAAAAAACAATCTGGTAGTCGCACCCATGGCGGGCGTGACGGACAGGCCTTTCCGCCAGCTTTGCAAAAAAATGGGCGCAGGCTTGGCCGTGTCCGAAATGGTGACCTCGAACTCATTGCTTTACGGCAGCGAAAAAACAAAACGCCGTGCCAACCATGAAGGTGAAGTCGACCCGATTTCTGTGCAGATTGCCGGCGCAGACCCAAAAATGATGGCGGAAGCCGCAAGACACAATGTCGATAACGGCGCACAGATTATCGACATCAACATGGGCTGCCCAGCCAAAAAAATCTGTAATGTAATGGCCGGTTCCGCATTGCTTAAAGACGAGCCGCTGGTATCGCAGATTTTAAAAGCGGTGGTCGGTGCCGTCGATGTGCCGGTAACGCTTAAGATCCGCACCGGCTGGGACAAAAACAACCGCAATGCGATTGCGATTGCCAAAATGGCTGAAGACCTTGGCATACAGGCGCTCGCCATGCATGGCCGCACCCGCGCCTGTGCTTACATGGGTGACGCCGAATACGACACGATTGCCGCCGTTAAACAGGAAATCCGTATCCCGCTGATTGCCAACGGCGATATTACAACACCGGAAAAAGCTAAATTCGTGCTGGACTACACCGGTGCCGATGCAGTCATGATCGGTCGCGCCGCACAAGGCCGCCCCTGGATATTCCGTGAGGTTGAGCATTACCTGGCCACAGGTACGCATCTATTAGCACCAACCGTTGATGAAATTCACTCCGTGATGCTTGAGCATCTGCACGACTTATATGATTTCTATGGCGACCTGACCGGCATGCGCATGGCGCGCAAGCATATCTCCTGGTACACCAAAGGTCTGGCCGGCTCTGCGAATTTCCGCCACACCATGAACACGTTGCAAACCATAGAATTGCAATTGCAGGCCATTAACGACTTTTTTACCGAACTTAAAGCTAAAAATGACCGTTTGGTATATATCGATAACAATGATGCCGAAGACGCCGACAACGCGTCAGAAGCACTAGCCGCCTGAGTTCAGACTATGTCAGCAGATTGTAAATTAAGCCAAGCCGTCAGGGAATCACTGGATGACTACTTCACCCACCTGGATGGTGAGCCACCGCATGCCGTGTATGACATGGTACTCGGCTGCATTGAAAAACCGTTATTGCAATACATCATGCATAAAGTAGGCGGCAACCAAAGCAAAGCTGCAGAAATCCTGGACATCAACCGCAACACCCTGCGCAAAAAACTGCAGCAATACAATATTGATTAATCAACCTTCCACAACTATTTATTTCTTTTAGAGTTTTCACATGGCAACTATAAAACGTGCGCTGATCAGCGTTTCTGATAAAACCGGTATTATTGATTTTGCTAAAAGCCTGAGTGCGCTTGGCGTTGAGCTGTTATCCACCGGCGGTACCGCTAAATTATTCCGCGATAACAACATTCCGGTCATCGAGGTCAGCGACTACACGGGTTTTCCTGAAATGCTGGATGGCCGCGTAAAAACACTGCACCCGAAAGTGCATGGCGGCATTCTGGGTCGCCGTGACCTGCCCGAACACGTTGCTGCCATGCAAGCGCAAGGCATTCCTAACATTGATATGGTAATCGTTAACCTGTATCCATTTGAGGCTACGGTTGCCAATCCGGACTGCACACTGGAAGACGCGATTGAAAATATCGACATCGGCGGGCCGGCTATGGTGCGCTCTGCCGCCAAGAACTGGAAAGATGTTGCCGTACTGACCGATGCCAGCCAATATGCCGACGTATTGCGCGAGATGCAAAGCACCGGTGGCGCAACTTCACAGGCGACCAAATTCGCACTGTCAGTCGCTGCATTTAACCGTATCAGCAACTATGATGGCGCAATCAGCGATTACCTGTCGAGCTTTAATAACGACGGTACACGCAACCCATACCCGGCTCAGGTAAACGGCCGCTTCGTAAAACTGCAGGATTTGCGCTACGGCGAAAACCCGCACCAGAGCGCAGCGTTCTACCGTGATTTAGACCCGGCACCCGGCTCACTGGTTACCGCGCAGCAACTGCAAGGCAAAGAACTCAGCTACAACAATATTGCCGATGCCGACGCAGCATGGGAAGCAGTAAAGAGCTTTGATACAACTGCCTGCGTGATCGTAAAACACGCAAACCCATGCGGTGTAGCCGTAGGCAAAAATGCACTCGAAGCCTACAGCAAAGCGTTCCAGACCGACCCGACTTCAGCGTTCGGCGGCATTATCGCTTTCAACACCATCATGGACAAAGCTGCAGCCGAGGCCGTCAGCAAACAGTTTGTAGAAGTATTGATCGCGCCGGAATATACAGAAGAAGCATTGGCGATTTTCAGTGCAAAAGCGAATGTACGCGTACTTAAAATCGCTTTGCCGCAAGGCGGCAGCACCCCTTGGCAGCAAGGCCGCAATGCGCAGGACATCAAGCGCGTAGGTTCAGGCATTCTGATCCAGACCGCAGACAACCACGAAATCAGCGTGGCTGACCTGAAAGTGGTCACCAAAAAACAACCGACACCGCAACAGCTGGAAGACATGCTGTTTGCATGGCGTGTGGCTAAATATGTTAAATCGAATGCCATCGTATTCTGCGGTAACGGCATGACCTTGGGCGTAGGCGCCGGCCAGATGAGCCGCGTGGACAGCACTCGCATTGCCGCAATCAAGGCTCAGAACGCAGGGCTGGCGCTGACAAACTCAGTGGTCGCTTCCGATGCATTCTTCCCGTTCCGTGATGGCATCGACGTGCTGGCAGAAGCCGGTGCGGCCTGCGTGATTCACCCGGGCGGCAGCATGCGTGACGAAGAAGTGATTGCAGCAGCAGACGAACATGGTCTGGTGATGGTGCTGACCGGCATCCGCCATTTCAGGCACTAGCCGTAATGTAATCCATCATGCGCCTCTACATATTATTAATCGCTGCAATTTTTTTCGCAGGTGTCAGCAACGCAGCTGACAACAGTGAACAGCTTGCGATCAGAGGCGCTGATTTAAACAATAATGGCATTCGCGATGATATTGACGCCTACATTGCGAAACAAGCGTACTCGACAGCACAGTTGGCAGCAGTCGCCCGTCACGCCCGTTGGATTCAATCAGCCGTCATTTTCACATCCGGCAATCGTGAAGACGCCCGCCTCATTGCCATTGAAGATGGGAAGGCGATTGATTGTATTTATGAAAAATTTCAATCTCAGGATGCCACGGACAATGCGGCAGCTGCCATTATCAAAATTGAGTCACTGACTGTGAATACGCCGGCACGTAAAAAGTCTTATCAAAAATTCAACGAACTGATCAGCGGTATGGCGTTTCAACTACAACAAGGAAATACTTGCGAATGAAAATTTTAGTTATTGGTGGCGGTGGCCGTGAACACGCTCTCGCCTGGAAAGCAGCACAAAACGAAAAAGTAAGTCGCGTTTATGTGGCCCCCGGCAATGCAGGCACCGCGCTTGACCCCGACCTGATGAATGTACCGGTTTCATCAGTACCGGATCTGGTTAAATTCGTACAGGATGACAGCGACATTTATCTCACTATCGTAGGCCCTGAAGCACCGCTGTCACAAGGTGTGGTCGATGCGTTCCGCGCTGCCGGCCTGAAAATATTCGGCCCGACAAAAGCCGCAGCGCAACTGGAGTCTTCCAAAGATTTTGCCAAGGCCTTCATGGTCAGACACAACATCCCCACCGCTGCTTACGCTACATTTACCGATGCGCAGCTTGCACATGACTACGTGAAACAGCAAGGCGCGCCTATCGTGATTAAAGCCGATGGCTTGGCCGCCGGTAAAGGCGTTGTAGTCGCGATGGATGATGATGAAGCTCACGCCGCAATCGATGCCATGCTGGAAGACAACAAGCTGGGCGCCGCAGGCGCACGTGTCGTGATTGAAGAATTTCTGCAGGGTGAAGAAGCCAGCTTCATTGTCATGGTCGACGGCAAAAACATATTACCGCTTGCCACCAGCCAGGATCACAAACGCCTGCAGGATAATGACTTAGGCCCCAACACTGGCGGCATGGGCGCATACTCCCCTGCACCGGTAGTCACGCCTGAAATTCATGCCAGGGTCATGCGCGAGATCATCACACCAACGGTTGAAGGCATGGCCAAAGATGGCATTCCCTATACCGGCTTTTTATATGCAGGCCTGATGATTTCACCAAACGGCAGCGTTAAAACCCTGGAATTCAATTGCCGTATGGGTGATCCGGAAACTCAGCCTATCATGCTGCGCCTGAAAAGCGACCTGGTCACGCTGGCCGACCATGCAATTAACGGCACCTTAGATCAAGTTGAAGCTGAGTGGGACAGGCGCACCGCATTAGGCGTGGTGATGGCTTCAGCCAATTATCCGGACACGCCAAGACTCGAAGACGAGATTACCGGCCTGCCTAAAGACCTGGTCGATGCACATGTTTTTCATGCAGGCACCACCATGAAAGACGGCAAAGTGCTGACCAGCGGCGGCCGCGTATTGTGCGTGACCGCTTTAGGCGAGACCGTAAAGTTCGCACAGCAGCAGGCCTATAAAATTCTCAATGAAATCAAGTTCGATGGCGAGCAGCACAGGACTGATATTGGCTACAGGGCGATTAAAGGCTAGGTTTAGGATCGAATGATGAATACCAATGATGTTTTAAACTACCTGCAAAATCTGCAAGCCAGGATCGTAGAAGCCGTTGAGCTGGTTGACGGTAAGAACTTCCTGCAGGATAGCTGGCAGCGGCCTGAAGGTGGTGGCGGCAATTCCTGCATGCTGGAAGACGGCAATGTATTTGAACGCGCAGGCATCGGTTTTTCTCATGTACTGGGCACGAAATTGCCACCCGCGGCCAGTGTGGCGCACCCTGAAGCGGCAGGCCGCCCCTGGGAGGCCATGGGGGTATCGCTCGTGTTCCACCCGCGCAATCCGTATGTGCCTACCGTACACATGAATGTGCGCTTCTTTATCGCGAAAGCGCAGAATGCTTCAGAGCAGGATATCTGGTGGTTCGGCGGCGGCATGGACCTGACGCCGTATTATGGTTTTGAAGAAGATGCCGAGCATTTCCATCGCACCATCAAAACCGCCATCGATGCCTTCGGCAGCAGCTATTACCCTGAATTCAAAAAAGAATGCGACGAGTACTTCTTCCTGAAGCACCGTCAGGAGCCACGCGGTATCGGCGGTATTTTCTATGATGATTTCAATGAACTGGGCTTCGAAAAAAACTTTGCCTTCCACCGTGCAGTCGGTGATGCGTTCGTGCAGGCTTACCTGCCGATTGTACAGCGCCGCAAAGACACGCCTTACGGCGAACGCGAACGCGACTTCCAGGCATACCGCCGCGGACGCTATGTTGAGTTCAACCTGATTTATGACCGCGGTACTATTTTTGGCCTGCAATCCAATGGCCGCACCGAATCCATCCTGCTTTCCATGCCGCCTATCGTAAAATGGCGCTATGACTGGAAACCGGAAGCCGGCAGCGCAGAAGCCAAACTGTATACCGACTTTTTGATTGAAAAAGACTGGTTATCAATTAACTCTCAGCAATAATCCATAACCATGAAAATCTCAGCCGAGACCCGCAGCTTAGCGCAAGACTTGCTCAACTTTATTGATGTCAGCCCAAGCCCATGGCATGCCGTCAATACAGTTGAAAATCTGCTCACCAAGGCTGGTTTCACGGCACTCAATGAAGCGCATGCGTGGCGTCTGGAAACAGGAAAAAGCTATTTTGTAACACGCGGCGGCGCATCCATCATCGCCTTCACCATCGGCAAACAGGCGCTCGCCGACACCGGCTTTCGCATCGTTGGCGCCCATACCGACTCTCCCGGCCTGCGCCTTAAACCGCATGCAGCCTTCGGCAGTGACGGCCTGGTGCGTATCGGCGTTGAAGTCTATGGCGGCCCGATCCTGGCGACATTTACCGACCGCGATTTAAGCATTGCCGGCCGCGTGACTGTACGTATGCCTGACGGCCATGAAATAAGGCTGCTCAAATTTGATAACGCATTGATGCGCCTGCCTAACCTCGCTATCCACATGAACCGAGAGGTGAACGATAAAGGGCTGGTTCTCAACAAGCAGACCGGATTACCGCTGCTTTTTGCAGAAAGCGAAGACGGTGTTGCAGCCGATCAGCAGTTCCTGGCTTATATCGCAGAGTCGCTCGGCGTAGCTACAGCAGAGATATTAACTTTC
>Ga0208887_100432_pt1 | contig 13903 bp, 10 predicted proteins | sample LakWasM106_HOW12_2_FD_183924 | JGI IMG/M metagenome (GOLD analysis project Ga0208887, IMG submission 183924) | Freshwater sediment methanotrophic microbial communities from Lake Washington under simulated oxygen tension - Sediment Metagenome... | ecosystem: Environmental > Aquatic > Freshwater >...
ATGTTGATGTGCTGTTATCCATAGCAAACAAACCAAACCAGTAACCTTGCCTGGCAATCACGATATGAATGAAAAAAAAGTAGATGTACTATTAGTCGGCAGCGGAGTCATGAGTACGACCTTGGCTGCCCTGTTGTCGGAACTGGACTCCTCACTGAATATTATGATGCTGGAACGCCTGCCCAATGCCGCGGCCGAAAGCACCGACGCATGGAACAATGCAGGCACCGGCCACGCTGGCTACTGTGAATTAAACTATACGCCTGCGGATGATGCAGGCAACGTAGTGATTAACCGTGCACTTGCCATTAATGCTTCATTTGAAGTTTCTTTGCAGCTATGGTCTTCGCTGGTTGAAAAGAATGTGTTGCCGACGCCGAAAGACTTCATTAATGCAGTGCCCCACCTGAGTTTTGTCTGGGGTGAAGCGGATATCGATTTTTTACGCAAACGCCATGCGGCGCTCTCGGCACACCATTTATTCCAGGATCTGGAGTACAGCGATGATGCAGCAAAATTACGGGAATGGATGCCGTTGATCATGCAGCACAGGGAAGACGGCCAGCCGGTTGCCGCTACCCGCGTAAGCTATGGTAGCGATGTGAACTTTGGCGCACTGACCCGCAGCCTGCTGGCTTCGCTGCAAGCCAGAAACAACTTTACGTTAAAACTGAACACCGAAGTCAGCGCATTAAAGCAAACCGATAACGGTCGCTGGCAGGTTAAATTAGCGAACGTCAACGATGGCGCAACATCGACGGTTGATGCCGGTTTTATCTTTCTTGGTGCGGGTGGCGGCGCATTGGAACTGCTGCAGAAATCAAAAATCCCCGAAAGCCATGGCTACGCCGGTTTCCCCGTCAGCGGGCAATGGCTGGTATGCAAAGACCCGCAAGTAATCAAACAGCATAATAGCAAGGTCTACGGCAAGGCCGCCCTGGGTGCGCCACCGATGTCGGTGCCGCACCTGGACTTACGCATCATCAATGGTGAACCGGCTTTGTTATTCGGCCCGTACGCCGGATTTACAACCAAATTCCTGAAACAAGGCTCATACCTGGATCTGTTCAAATCCATCCGGGCTAATAACCTGAAGCCGCTGCTGGGCGTAGCCTGGCATAACTTCGACCTGACACGTTACCTGGTGGGCGAAGCGCTGCAATCCCACGCATCACGCATGGATACCCTGCGCAAATTCTATCCGCAGGCGGCTGATAGCAGCTGGCACCTGCAGAATGCCGGCAAACGTGTGCAGATCATCAAGAAGTGTGAATACAAAAGCGGCAAACTGGAATTTGGCACCGAGATCGTAAATTCGGCAGATGGCAGCATTGCAGCCCTGCTGGGCGCATCCCCCGGCGCATCGGTATCCGTACAGGCCATGATAAACGTGATAGAGCGCTGCTTTAAGGCGCAGCTGGCAAGCCCTGAATGGCAGCAGAGGTTAAAAACGCTGGTGCCAAGCTACGGCGAATCATTGATTGATGATGCAGAGCTACTGAAACAGGTACGCGCAAGAACGCTCAAGGTATTGCAGTTAACACCTGACTAGCAAACGTTGCAGCGCATAGCAGAGCGCACACCTTTAAAAACAAACAGGCCTTCATGAATGAAGGCCTGTTTGTTTAACTTAATACTTTCACAACTTGTACTTTCACAACTTGTACTTTCACAGCTTGCATTTTAGCGACCTGTAATTGCGCAACTTGCATTTGTACATTCGCGCATTTACAGCTGATTGCTATGCCTGTTCGCGCTGACGGCGTATCTCGTATAAACAGATGCCGCTGGCAACGCTTACATTCAGGCTTTCGACAGAACCGTACATCGGAATCGTAATCAGCGCATCGCAGGTTTCTTGCGTCAAGCGACGCATGCCGTCACCTTCGGCACCCAGTACCAGTGCAATCGGGCCTTGCAGCTTGGTGTTCAGCAAGGTGCCTGGTGCATCCATCGTCGTACCTACGACAAAAACACCGGCCTCTTTCAACTCACGTATGGTTCTGGCCAGATTGGTCACGGCAATGAACGGAACGGTTTCTGCTGCACCGCACGCCACTTTACGCACGGTCGCATTCAACCCGGCCGCCCTGTCTTTAGGCGCAATCACCGCATGCACGCCCATTGCATCTGCAACGCGCAGGCATGCACCGAGGTTATGGGGGTCTTCAACACCATCCAGAATCAGGAAAAACGCCGGTTCTTTAAGGTCGGATTCCAGGATGTCATGGATATCCTTGTAAGGAATAGGCGTGTCCACCACGCGTGCAATCACCCCTTGGTGGCGGCCATTCATACCGGCCATGCCATCCAAGCGCGAACGTTCTACCTGCATGGTGCGCACACCGGCAGATTCAGCCATGTTGAGCAGGTCTTTCATACGTGCGTCTACACGGTCACGATCGATTAGAATCTCCTGTACACTCGCGCTATGTTGGCGTAAACGGCTTAATACTGCATGAAAGCCAAACAGGATACGTGCATCACTCATTTTTTCACCTTGCGTTTAGTGGTTTTCTTAGCCACTTTTTTAGATTTAACTGGTTTATTCTCAGGCCCGGGTTTTGCTGAACCGGCAGCCGGTTTAGCAGGGCTTTTAGCTGACCGGCTGGCCGGCTTCCTGCCAAATGCGGCATCAGATTTACCGCCTTCAAATTTAGGCGTGGATTTTACCGCAGTTTGGCTTTTAACGCTCGTTTTAACTGCCGCAGGTTTTTTAGCAGATTCAACTTCAGGTTTACCGTCTAATTCACTGTTTTTATTTGCTAAAGTGAAATCTATTTTTGTGGTCTCCAAGTCAACACGTACCAGTTTGACGGTTAACCTGTCCCCCAGGCGATAACGTACACCCGTACGTTCACCGGCCATTTCATGGCGTGCCTTATCGTGATGGAAGTAATCGTTACCCAGCTCGGTCACATGCAGCAAACCTTCAACGTAGACACCATCCAACGCCACAAACAAACCGAAGCTGGTCACACCGGCCACTGTACCTTCGAATACCTCACCGATCCTGTCCTGCATATAGAAACATTTGAGCCAGTTCGTAACGTCACGCGTAGCATCATCAGCGCGGCGTTCAGTCATGGAGCAATGTATGCCCAGCTCGCTCCAGTCACCTGCTTTATATTTATCGCCATTTAACACGGCTTTGATAGCCCGGTGTATCAGCAAATCAGGATAACGCCGTATAGGCGACGTAAAGTGCGCGTAAGCCTCATAGGCAAGGCCGAAGTGGCCGACATTATCTGGGCTGTAAACCGCCTGCTGCATGGAACGCAGCAACACCGTCTGCAATAGCTGCGCATCAGGCCGGTCTTTAATGCGATCGAGCAGCTTACAGTAATCTTTAGCCTGGGGAGAATCACCTCCACCTACACCAAACCCGAACTCAGCCATGAAAGTACGCAGGAGTTCCAGTTTTTCAGGGGTCGGCCCCTCATGGATGCGATACAAGGCCGGGTGCTCATGCTTTTTCAGGAACTCTGACGCACAGACATTGGCAGCCAGCATGCATTCTTCAATCAACCGATGCGCTTCATTGCGCAGGCTTGGCTCTATGCGCTCAATCTTGCCGTTCTCATTGAACACCATGATCGTTTCTGATGACTCAAATTCAATCGCACCGCGCTTTTCACGCTGTTTGAGCAGCAACTGGTACACGCTGTACAGATCCTGCAGTTGCGGGTTCAGCCAGGCATATTCCTGCGCCAGTTCACCTTCCGGGTTTTGCAGAATATCGTAGACCTTGGTGTAGGTCATCCGCGCTTTAGAGCGCATCACAGACGGGTAGAACTTATACTGTTTGACGATACCGGCACCATCGATCTGCATATCGCAGATCATGCACAGCCGCTCTACGTCAGGATTCAGTGAGCACAAGCCATTAGATAAGGCTTCTGGCAGCATCGGTATCACACGGCGCGGGAAATACACCGAGTTACCTCGGTCATAGGCATCCTTATCCAGTGCGTCCTTGGGTTTCACATAGAAACTGACATCGGCAATGGCCACAACCAGACGCCAGCCTTTGCCCTGGCGCTCGGCGAATACCGCATCATCAAAATCACGCGCCGTTTCGCCATCAATCGTAATCAAAGGCATTTCACGGCAATCGATCCGGCCTTTGAAATCATCGGCCTGTACTAATTTGGGGTATGACTCGGCAATTCTGAGCGCCTCTGCGCTAAACTCGTGCGGAAGGTTATGTTTGCGTAAAGCAATTTCAATCTCCATGCCGCTATCGGCGTAATTACCCAGAATCTCGGTAATCTTGCCCATCGGCTGCGCATGTGCAGATGGCTGTTCAGTCAGTTCCACCATCACCACCTGGCCAGACTTGGCGCCCATATCCAGATGGTATGGAATCAGGATATCCTGATTAACACGCTTATCTTCCGCAGCTACGATAGTCACGCCGCTGGACTGAATAACGCGGCCTACCAGCTTCTGCGTGCGGCGATCCAGCACTTCTACGATCTTGCCCTCCGGGCGCCCTCTTCGATCCAGGCCGCTCATGCGCACCATGGCGCGGTCGCCATGCATGACCTGTGACATTTCTTTCGGACTCAGGAATAAATCTTCACCGCCGGTTTTGGTTTTGTCATCCGGAACCAGAAAACCGAAGCCATCAGGATGCCCCTGCACGACACCGGCAATCAGGTCCAACTTATCGGTAATGCATAAAGCGCCTTTTCTGTTCTGTATGATCTGGCCTTCACGCTCCATGGCCTTGAGGCGTCGATTGAAAATCTCGCGTTCATCTCCGCTGATATCCAGCAGTAGATAAAGCTGCTCTACACTAAGCGGAACACCCTGATCTGCCATGGTACTCAAGATCAATTCCCGGCTCGGTAATGGTGTTTCATACCGGCTTGCTTCACGTGCTGCATGTGGATCATTACTTCTATTTGTTTTATTTTTATGTTTTGTCATTGACAAAGCCTGCCTTTAATATAAAATTGCGTCTCTCTTGTTGCAGTATAGTTATTTTGCAAACAAAAGCCCAGATGGCGGAATTGGTAGACGCGCTAGTTTCAGGTACTAGTATCGAAAGATGTGGAGGTTCGAGTCCTCTTTTGGGCACCATCAACCCTGGTTTTATTCGGGTTCCAAAAAATGAATGTGCGATTTTTGTGCACTCAGTAAGAAAACAAACTATTCAACGCAGTAGTCCACCAAGTGGACTTTCAGCGAATGACCGCAGTGTATTACCCACCACGCTACAAAGCAAGCAGTTAATTGGCTTAACGTTAAATTAACGGCTCTACAGACAGCACCGGCACACAGCCGCCTGCAAAAAATATCACCTTCAATACATACCGATCAACGGCTGATAGATGTTACTTCGGCAACTCATCCGCCGATGCAGAAGTATTAATGTCGCCGCATTTGATCATTTTGGCATGGGTACAGGTTGAATCAGGCGTTTCAGCCAACGCCCTGGCTTTTGTAAAATATGTTTTTGAAGGCTCGATCAAGCCCAAGCCCTTTGCCGCAGCCCCCAGATAATAATAAGACAGGTCAAATTCGTATCCTATCTTGATGACATTCTGCGCCAAGCCCCGCCAATCCTGCTTGTCATAAAGCTTTTTCAGGTCTGACTGGTTCATATAAAATTTCATGCTGCAATTCTTGCAGGCTAACTCCATGGTGCCTTGCTTGAACGACTCATAGCTTGATGAATAAAACGCCATCGCCTGTGTTGCATCGATTGCCGGAGCTTCAGCCAGCGCCGAGCCTTCGGTGATGACCCTCACATTCGAAGATGAGAAGCCTGCAGCGTCCTTGGCTGCCCGCACATATTGATATGCAGGCTTGTAATTCGCATATAGCGGAGCCCGCTCCAGGTAGATTTTCTGCATGGGTTCCTGCAACGCCTGAAATGCCTCAATCCTGTTGGGCGGAGATGGATGCGTACTCATGAAGTCAGCTTTGCCCTTATTTCCGGTTTCAGCCATCATTTTTTCCCATAGCGTAATGGCTGACTGCGGGTTGTAGCCGGCCTGAGCGGCAAGTTCAACACCAAGTTTATCGGCCTCGGTTTCTGCGCCGCGGCTATTCGGCAGTGTTACAAAAGCGGCCCCTGCCAATATGGCCAGGTCTTGCGTTGTACGCATATTCTGCTGCCTTTGGTTACCGCTGGCACTTTGGTCTGATGCGGCAACGGCGACCGTCACAGCCCCGATGGCAATTTTAGTCAGCAGGTCAACTGACATTTTCTCTGCGGTATGATTCGCCAGCGCATGTGAAATTTCATGCCCCATTACCTGCGCCAGTTCATCATCAGTTGGCTGCAGCTTATTCACAAGCCCGGTATACACCGCCATTTTACCGCCGGCCATGCAGAAAGCATTCACTTCATCAGACTCAATCACATTGACCTGCCACTGCCACTTCTGGGAATCCGGCTTATATAAAACAGCCCGCTCAACCAGGCGATTTGTAATAATCTGCACCCTTTCATTCAAGGCGGTATCGTTACTGACTTTGTTTTTCTTATCATAAGCATTAATCATGGATTCATACAATGACGAGCTTTTATTAATCGCTGCAGATTCAGATACGATCATGAGCTGGCTCCTGCCTGTCATGCTATTTGTTGCACAGCCTGAAAGTAAAGCTAAACAGATCGCAGAAACTGTTAACAATCCTTTGTTCATTATTTTATAAACCCTTATTAAGATACTCAGCCAATAGGTCAGGATGGACATTGAAGCAAAGTCATACATGACGTTTTTGTATTGCCTTTGATTCAAAGCAGGATACCTGAAATGGCGCGATAGGATGCGAAGTCGATTCTAAATACAATCGAAATTTCTGATTTAATACCTGGTGCTTGGTACAGTTTTTTAATGCTTTGCCAACAATGCTACTGCCTGAGCCCGTTTACCGACATTCAGTTTCTGGTAGATTCGTTTAAGATGGCTTTTTACGGTGTTTTGAGTGATATTGAGGATGGATGCAATTTCCTGATTGGTTTTACCCGCTTTAATCCATTCAATGACTTCCAGCTCCCTCTCGGTAAGGCAAGAAAGATTAAACGGCAGGCTGATTTTGGACAAGGTCTTTACCGGCCCCAGGTGCTGGATTTTCCTGAGTACATAATCAATATGCGGCATCATGAAGTCCATCACCGTATTCTTGAATTGAAATTTTTCGTATTTACTGAAAAATACATACAGGCAATCGTTCCCGCCACGAAGGTCGCTCACGCCGAACACCAGCAATGAGTTCAGCTCGTGCGGCAATTCAGGAAATACTTTGCGGAATTTACAATCAAACTCGCTGGTTGCGAAATTATTCAGCGCATAGAAATGGCGGTTATTATCCAGCCACAGCTGGTACAGATAGGCCATACATTGGTTAACTTCTTTTGACGCCCCGATGATGGCACGTGTATTGAATACATCAACATTGGAGGCCACATCATACTGCAGCCTGGCATTATCGGGACCATCGCTGAAGTTGCCCCAGGCCGCAAGTAAAGCATCGTGCGGAATAAACTCAGCCACAGAGTTTTGCAGCCAAGTAAAAAAATCGATATGCCTTTTTACTTTATTAGAGCGCTGGATAGCTGAAAACAACCTGTCCAGATAATATCCTTTAACTTCAATATCCATTTTGATGCACCTGTTGAGCGCTAACATACGATGCTTTTATACACGCAAAATAGATGCCAGAGATAAAAATCCTTAATTAACAGTAGTTTACAAATATTACCATTATTTACATTTTAAGAAATTGTTATGAATTCGACCGTTCTGTCAGTTTTATGACAGGTTTTTAACAACCTGATTATGATGCCTTTAAAGCATAGATAGCCGGCAGGTTACGCCACCATCCATAAACGTCCATACCGTAACCGAACACATAGCGGTCTGGCACCACAAGCCCTACAAAATCAGCAGTAATCGGCTTTTCCTGATCCAGCAGTTTTTCTACCAGAACCGCGCTTAATACTTTTGCGGCGCCCAGTTCAAAACACTTGTCCTGAATGGCTTTCAGGGTAACGCCTTGATCCAGGATATCATCAACAAGCAATACGGTACGATTAGCCAGCTTGAGTTTAGGCAATACCTCCCACTCCAGGGCGCGACCCACCGTTGCATTCTGGTAACGGCTGGCATGCACATAGTCCAGCTCCATCGGGAAATCAAACTGCATCAGCAATTGCCCGGTAAACACGATGCCACCGCTCACCACACACAACACCACCGGGTTTTCATGCCGCAGCACGCCGGATATTTCTTCCCCAAGCCTGCGGATTGTGGCCTGAATCACTTCAGTAGAATGGATTAACTCAGCCTCTTCAAGCAAGTGCTGTGGATGTGGTGTACTCAATTTATCACCTGCCGGGAAATGTTATTAAAAAAATCATGCTGCAACTGGCCGAGAAAAGCGTCTAATGCAGTGTCAGCTGCTCTGGATGCGCCATTGAGGCTGCTTTTGTGTCGGTTTGAACCTGGGGATGATACTCCTCCACCCAAACCGCCAATTCCGCTTTCAGAATATTTTCATCGGCAGTAGTTGCGCCTGCAATCCATTTCAAAAGCCTGTTTACCCAGGCCGAGTCAGATGTCCTGGCTTTTGCAATACGCAGTTTCTCATGCGGCGTAGGCATCGTATGTTCATCGTCTGCCAGTAATTCTTCATACAGTTTTTCACCTGGGCGCAGCCCTACGTATTCTATTTTAATCTCATCGGGCTGCAAACCTGACAGTCTGATCATGTCAGCTGCCAGGGCAGCAATTTTCACCGGCTCGCCCATATCAAGCACAAATATCTCACCGCCTTTACCCATCAGCCCCGCCTGCATGACCAGTTGTGCGGCTTCAGGGATAGACATGAAATAACGCGTGATTTCCGGATGCGTAATCGTGACCGGCCCCCCCTTGGCGATCTGCTCACGGAATTTAGGAATCACGCTGCCGCTGCTGCCCAATACATTACCAAAACGTACGATCACAAAGCGAGTGCCGGCCATATCTTCGGCAAGGTCATCCTGCAGCCCCTGGCAGACCATTTCTGCAAGGCGCTTGCTTGCGCCCATCACATTGGTAGGATTAACCGCCTTGTCTGTTGAAATCAGTACAAATTTTGACACACCAGCCTCTTTGCAGGCCTGGGCCAGGGTATGTGTACCTACCACGTTATTTGACAGCGCTTCCCATACATTCGCGGTTTCCATCATAGGCACATGCTTATAGGCAGCAGCATGGAACACCACAGAAGGTTTGTATTGGGCAAGTAAACTGGCCACCCTCTCCTGGTTTTTCACATCGGTGGTGACATACACCAGCCTGGTCCACAGCTGGCGTGAAGTCAGCTCCTGTTCGAGCTGATAAAGCGAAAATTCTGAAATATCCAGACAGATCAATATGCCGGGATTGAACTTCACAATCTGCCGGCAAAGTTCAGAGCCGATTGACCCGCCTGCCCCGCTCACCAGCACCGTCTGCTGGTCGATCAGTTTCGTCAAGCCTGAATTATCCAGGCTGACCGCATCCCTGCCGAGCAAATCTTCGACATCCACCTTGCGGATCTGCGACACACTGACCTTGCCGCTGATCAGGTCATCGATCGCGGGTACCGTCAGCACTTCCAAGCCAAGCTGGTTAGCCAGCTCAATCGCCTGCCTGCGCTTCTGGTGATGCGCCGAAGGCATAGCAATAATCACATGGTCAACATTCAAACGCTGACTGACTGCGCTGAGGGTATGAATAGCTCCATGAACCTTTACGCCAAAGACTTCACGTCCCAGCATACGGCTGTCATCATCCAGCAGCCCGACCACCTGCCATTGCGTGCTTCGCGTCAGGTCCTTGACCAAAGCCACCGCAGCTTCACCAGCCCCCAGCACAATTACCGGGTTGCCTTGCTTGAGTGTAATACCGTAGAGCTGATGCTCTTTCCATGCCCGGTAGGCAAAACGGCTGCCGCCCATCATCAGTAGAAGCAGGAGCGGATCCAGGATGATCACCGAGCGTGGGATCACGATACCGGTTTGCAGCATGAATATCGCGGCAATGATCAGCGCGGTTGACGATGCGATTGCCAGGCAGATGCGCTTAAGATCCGAAACGCTCGCAAAGCGCCATACGCCACGGTAGAGCCCCAGGCTCATGAATACCAGCGTCTGCAGAGACACCACCCAGATTAATGAATGCAGCATGCTGGCAGTGAACTCCTCCGGGATGGAAAAGTTAAAACGCAGCAGATAAGCGCTCACCCAGGCAATGGCGGCGGCGGCAATATCATGCAGCAATGCAAGAAAAGTACGGAGGTTAACCGGTGTTTTATTCATGTAATGTCTTTTATTGGATTAACTTTATCTATTTTAATGCTGTATACCTTCTCTTCTCAGCACTTTCAGGAATGTAAGCACAATAATTTTCAAATCCATCAGAAAAGACTGCTGCTGCATATACTCGACATCCAGCCTGACTTTATCCGGTATCGGCAGTTCATCTCGGCCATTGATCTGAGCCCAGCCGGTCAGGCCGGGCACCAATGTATGCACACCGTATTGCGTACGCAGTGCAACAAGGTCATCCTGGTTGAACAATGCCGGGCGCGGCCCGACAAAACTCATATCGCCATGCAAAATACTCCATAACTGCGGTAATTCATCCAGGCTGGATTTGCGCAAAAAAGAACCAATCGGCGTTAAATAACGGTCAGGATCACCCAGCAGATGGGTAGCTAACGCAGGCGTATCAACCCGCATGGTGCGAAACTTGGGCATTTTAAATATCCTGTTGTTGCGCCCTACCCGGTCAGACCAGTAAATAACAGGCCCGGCTGAAGTCATACGCACCATGAGCGCCACAAGTAATATAGGCAGAAGTAAAATCATGCATGCGAACAGCGACAGGCATAAATCAAAAAAACGTTTCATTATTTATCCATCTCTAACAAACCAATCACAGTTGCCCGCAAACCGTCAGCTACAGAAACCGGGGGAACCCAGCCTAACAGTGTACGCGCCTTGCTGATATCCACCTGTAAATTCCCGCATAGCCGCTGCGCCACCGCCTTTTTACCCAGCAGTGCGGCACAAAGTTCTATCAGCCGCTGTGGAACCGGCACCAGTCTTGCATTTACACCCAATGCGGCGGCACAGCTGCACAGCAGGGCTGTGGTTGACAGATCGTTTCCGTCAGAAACCAGGAATACCTGATTTGCCGCTGCAGGATGATCAACGCAGCATTCGATCAAACTTAACAGATTACCCAGATAAACAAAGCTGCGCTTATTATGAATCGCACCCAGCGGCAGCGGTATGCCGCGCTTGACATAATTAAGCATGCTCGCAAAATTTGCCTTTACCCCGGCACCATATATCAGCGGCGGCCTGATAATGACAACCTCCATGCCGGTTTGCCCGGCAATCGCTATCAGACCCTGCTCTGCCTCATATTTCGATTGCCCGTAGGCATCCTGCGGACTGGCGGTGCTTGCTTCCGTGTAAGCCTGGCCTGGTAATGTCTGCTCGCCATTGACTTTGACCGAGCTCATGAACACAAAACGTTTTACGCCGGCAGCAGCGGCCTGCCGTGCAAGGTTAAGCGTGCCTTCGACATTGGTTTTCCTGAATTCCGCCAGCGGGTCTGCAGCGCTGTCATTCATGACATGCACACGGGCGGCAAGATGCACCACCACACTGCACTCCGATAAAGCCTCAGCCCATACGGTACGTTCATCCATCGCAGGCAGAATGACTTTTCGCGTTACCCCGGCAGTCGGCATATCATCTGAGCGCATGGCACAAGTCACCGGCCAGCCTTTGCCCAGCAGGTAATGCGTGAGGGCTCGCCCGACAAAGCCATTGGCTCCGGTAATTAAAACTCTGGATCGGCTCACGGCTCGCGTTTCCCTAAAATACTTAACAGCACACAGGACAGCAGGAAAAAAACCTGATCCCTGTGCCGCCTGCGGCATTGATAAAAATGCAAACCCAGACACAGCAAACCGGCGCGGCTACCGCCTGACCAGCGACTTACAAAGGGGTCATCAGCCACTCCGGCCATATACGCTATTTTAGCAGCCTGGGTAACCCCCCAGCCACTGACGACTTTAGTGAACCGATGCAGAAACGCTTTCAACCCGGCATTCACCCCCACCTGGTTATGCGCATGCTGGCGATACAGTATTGCGGAGAAATTATCAATCACCCATCGATAGCCGTTAGCCCTGGCATAGGCGTAAAACAGCCAGTCATGCAAGCCAACCGTCTGTACTTCGTCCCACTTACTCATCAGGCAATGCTGTATATCGAGCGCTAATTTCCGACTCAGAACGTAGGTACAGCCGGGGCCGGCTGCTTCAAACAAAAAGTCCCACTTTACCTGCGGCTGGGATTTCTTAATCAGCATTCGCCGCCCATCCGGCCAGAAGGCAGTCGCATTGCTGGAATAGGCATCAGCACCGGCTGCCGCCAGTACATTGCATGCCCGGCCAAGTTTATTGTTTAACCAGATATCATCCTGGTCAGCGAGCGCAATATAATCAAATGCCGCAAAGTCAACATCCCTGACTAAGCGATAAAAATTGGGGGCTGCTCCGCCAAAGCGCTGGCCATGCGGCAGCACGACGATACGATGGTCTGCCGCAGCCATGCGCTCGACCAAAGCCTCGGTGCCGTCAGTGGAGACATCTACACTCACGAACAGCGTCACATCGACGCCTTGCTGGGCAAAGATTGACTCAACCTGCTCTTGTATCCAGGTGCTGCCATTGTAAGCGGCCAAAATCACTGCAATAGAAGGCATCGTTTATGCTCCAGCAGCAGAGCGCCAGCTCCGGTTAAACTTACGCCACAGGAAGAATGACAGCGGGAATACAAACAAAGCCTGCACACTGAGCATCACCATCACTACCCCGTTCGCAGCGTAAGGTTTAGCGGCATAGACTGAGCCCGGTAAGATCAGCAAGGCGCCGGCTAATGATACCCAGGCCAGAGGCTCTTTCCTGAATGAACGCAGCTGTGAAGAAAACGCGCCATTGATATGGTAGAAAAATACAAACCCCAATAAACCTGCAAACGGCCAGAACGGCAGCACCCTCGTAAAATATTCCGTTTTTGCAACCAGGTAATGCATTGCCATGACAATGCATGCACCCGCAGAAAATACAAGCAGCGAATGCCTGAGATCCTTTTTAAACAAGCGGTCAAACACCTCCCACTCCTTCTTTGCTACTGCCTGAGACAGCGCAGGCACCCTGCGTGCAATCCACGACTGTGCAACGATGCCCAGCATATGAGCAATCGTCAGCGACAGCCCCATTTGCCCCGCCAGCACCGGATCCTGGTAATAAAACAAAATCGGCGTAGCCAATTGTGACATCAGGAACACGCTGATCCAGTTCAAACCGACGCGCCATTGCAGGGGAAGAATCTCATGAGCCCAATTAAAACCGGCGCCTGTGTTTTCCCTGGCCAGCCCCCGCAGCAATCCGCTGCGTTTTTTCAGTATCCAGCATACCGTCACCGCAATCCCGCACAGCGGCATCATCAGGGCCGCCCACAGCCAGCCCCCGAGATATAGCACCGCCCAGCATGCAATCGCCCCTGATATGCCCTGCAGCAGCCTGACTTTATACACTTCGGCGATCTCGCCGCTACCTTCAACTACCGCCAGGAATGGCAATGTCAGCATATTCAATGCCGTAATCAAAACCAGGAAAACCCATGGCAGCATCCACATTTCCGCCGAGACGGCGTGGGAAGTTTTGTGGCTGAAAATATTGAAGCCAGCACTGAGCGCTACCAGTAAGAAAACCAAGGCAAACACGGCATAAACCTTTACCGAGCGGGCGAAAAATGACGCAAAAACAGCGGCAGCATCACCAGCCACGCGCCCCTGTGGCAACCAGTGCATGTTCACGAACATATGGGCAG
>Ga0208887_100447_pt1 | contig 13495 bp, 12 predicted proteins | sample LakWasM106_HOW12_2_FD_183924 | JGI IMG/M metagenome (GOLD analysis project Ga0208887, IMG submission 183924) | Freshwater sediment methanotrophic microbial communities from Lake Washington under simulated oxygen tension - Sediment Metagenome... | ecosystem: Environmental > Aquatic > Freshwater >...
AGAAAGCGCTTGACGGCATCGTGATCGGAAATGCACAGCCAATCGAGAAGTGTCAGACGTCGCTTCTCTTCGTCTCTGGTCTGGAGGTCGATTTGATGAAATCGCCCTGCTGCATCCTTGAGATAGACGCAGCCAACGTATGCCCCATCGAGCGAAACCGTGACGTCAATTGGACGGCGGCTCGCTTGTGTAAGAAGGCCGGTCTTGTAGAGCCACTCTGACCAGTAGACGAGCCCCGGAATTAGGCTGGCATTCCCGCCTTGCCTTGGGTCCCAAAGGTGGATTCCGCCCTGTCGAATTTGCGCCCTAATCTGCGGAAGGATGTGAGGTCGCAGCGCCAGTGGATCGAGGACTGGTGCGCTGGCAACTTGTCCTGTTTCGCGAAGGTACTCGAATATCCCTCGACGTGTCGCCGGGACGCCTTGCCGCCGCATTTCGACAGTGAGCAAATGGCTGGCGTCTTCAACATTGTTTCGGTGCAGGATGGCCTGCACGCGATGGCGAACAAACGTGCTGAAGGTAACGCAGCTATCCGTCTCTAGCTTCTGGCCTCGATCTCGCATCTTGCCGAGCGTGGAACCGGGCATGCGCCAATCGACGAGCCTGTGAATGAACAGGTGTTCGGCTTCGCAAATGTTCTTGGCTCGTGCCACGTACGACGGCGTGTACTCCAAGTCAAAGTTGGCTCTCTCGAGCGCAGTCATTACTCCCTGACTCTTACCTTCACCGTTGTCTGACCTGATTGACGCAAAAGTGCCGCTATGCCACTCACCTTCCTTGATGTCTATATTGCGTTCCTTGCACCACACCACCTTGTCTGCTGCTGCATGATCGATCGCTGACAGATGGGTGCGATCGCTCACAGCTTCAAACGACATGTAGTCGCCGAGGGTGTAGCGACTAAGGCCTTCTACGATGCGAGTGCTATGTGGCGACTGAAGCATCAGTAGGGTTGAAGACTCGCTGCAAAGGTTCTGGTCGTCCGAAGTAGAGTCGATGATCCCGACTTGCATCAAGAGCTTCAATCCCTTGTCGGCTGGTCCTCGATAGCCGCTAACGTCATTGCGTAGTGACTTCCTGGAAAGACCGAATAGCCACGAAGAACGGCTTGGATCATTGGCCCGGCCGTGATACACGAACTGATTTAGCGTTGGCCGCTGCCACGCTGGAAGTAGCGTGACTTTCACATCGCCAGGGCCGACGTAGATTTCCGACGCCGCATAGAAGTGTCTGCTGAATTGATCCCAAGCGAGTTCCTCAGTCACACCCTGCTTCTTGAACATATCCCAGCCCAATCTGCAATTCAGCCGATCAGACTCGCCCATTGGCATGGCCCGCACCTCGGTCTGACCGTTCGCAACCGCCTTGCTTGCCCGCCCTCCAGTCACAGCAAAAAACTTCGGCATGTTTCGGCCCCCGCTGTTCACAGTCAGCGGCAGCAGACCTCGCTTGTTTGCCCCGGCGAAAACATAGCGGTTGACGTACGTCCAGCAATCCGCCTTCCTCCAGTTTGTCTCCTTGCAACGCGCTGTGATTCTCTCGTTCAGTTCATCGTCATTCAGGAGATCCGCCAGATCCCGGCCTTCGATGATGGGCGCAATGCGGTCAAGAAATGTGTCTCGCTTCGCTACCCAGGACCTCAGCCTCTGGGCCGGGTAGGCCATACCGACTGGCAATGGCAATTCCCCTCGCAGTTGCTCTTCGCTCAGGCGCCATAGCTCCGGCAGGTCTTCCTTCGTTAGGGTCATCCGAGGAAATGTGCTGGACTTCGTAGCCTCCACAAGCTGCGAGTAGGAGACCGGCTTGGCACGCGGCCAATAGAAGCGGCGCTTGCCGCGCGGGGTGTCAACGTCCTTGGCGTCCACTTGGGACGTGCGCAGGTCGGGGCGTGGCGCTATCCAGGCTGTGTCGCCTTGAATGAGGATCAGGACGCCAATCGTCGTGATGGTGCCATCGGCATCGAGTTGCCGGACAACCTGACGGAGCTGATCTTGGGGGAGCATGCGATTAGGCCTCCGTGATGTGCGGGCGAGGGCGCATCAGAACAGCACTCCGGGACGTGTTGCGTGTTCTTTGCGATGCAACAGGGCTCGTTGAATCATTCGTTGACCCCCAGCAGTGCCTTTCGAAGGCGCAATCGCGTCGCAATACCTCCCCAGCTGATGGGCAGGTGCTCGTCCATCACTGACGACAGGCTCACGTCAAGCAGACCACGGTATAAGGCAACGTCGAACGCCTTCCTGGCGTCGAGCACGGCTGGACAACCGACTGCAGCACCAGACTCACGCCAGGCCTGCCCTAGGGTGGCGCCCTGACAGCGATTGAACGTCTCCGCGAACCTGAGCAGCGTGTCGGTGCCATCGAATGATTCGGCATCCCGTTCCGTGGGCTTGAAGGCCCGAAGGTGCGTCACGAATCTCTCACTCAAAGTCTGGTCCGTCATCACTTGGAAGAACGCCTCGACATCAGCGGCACGTCGTTGCTCCAGCCTAAGTCTCTCAAGGCGGCGCACGCCCTTGCGACCGTCCAGTTCGCCATGTGGTTTGACGGGCCAATACACTAGCTTGTAGACACCACCGTCCTTGACGGTCAGCACCAAGTCCGTCGTCATGACAAATGGAATTTCCGTGCCGGGATACACGCCAGCGTCTATGCCTTCCTCCCTTGCGATATCAAGGAGGCCAGGCAGGACGCGATCGCTGTTGGGAATAGGAAACCGGTACTCTGGATCAAAGGCTGGATGAATGTCCGATTCCGCATGAGTGGGGAACTGCTCGCGGATCTCCAATGCGCCAAGGTACGTGGCCAAGAGCGCAAACTGGCCTTCGAGACGTGACAGCAGGTGTAGATGCCTTGGGATAAAAGGCGGACGCAGGACCTGTTGGTTGGACACCGGCGACGACAGGGCCCGCCGGACGCGAATCCAGGGGTTGTAATGTTCACGCCTGCCTGCCCCGAAGCCTTCAGCGCGGAGCCGCGCCAGAGTTCCGAGGGTCATCCGAATGCGCGGGGATGGGCCCAGGTAAGGCCGGGATCCAACAGCCGTCCGCGGCTTAGTAGGAGCTTTCATATCGGATCCCGTTAGCCCTTGCTGGGGGAGCCGAGTCCGTAAGCTCTACCTCGGAAACGAATATCTATTCTTCTGAAGTCCTTTAGCGCACTTGATAGTTGTGCATTGGGCAAAAGAGCGCGCAGCGGCGCGGCAATAAACCGAGTCAGATGAACCATGCTACGTCGATGCTAAAAATGTTTGGCAATACATTACCCAGCCGACCTGCATGTGATACCCTTAAGCTTGCTACAGCGGTTGGGGCATTCCATCCGGGACGGAGGGCGCATTCTTGCGAAAGGGTGCGTCTTTTGTCTTTTCTGGGTCGGAGATTGTTAGTTGGTGGCCTTTGATAGCAGCTTGGCTCGCCTAAGAAGCGCTCCATGCAGCCCGTCGTGTTATTCGGCCGGAGTGTCGGCTGAATAACTGGACGCCAACTATAAAGTGAATTCACACGTACATCTCGGGCATTTATTTTTTTATCAAAATAGCTTCACACCTCTGTTTTGCAGAGCTTGACCATACTCACCAAACTGTCCCGGATATGTCGGCGTATCAAATACCATTTTTGCACGCACAATTTCGACGCCTAACCTGTGCGCAGGCCTTGCATATTGAATATGCCATTCACTGTTCATTGAGCCAATAACTCATGCAACTGAGAACCGCACGGATTCACTGATACTCACTTGTAAGCCCTAGTACGGGACCGACATCCACAGCTTCAGGCGGGCTTGCCAAGCCGTGACATCGAATGCGGCGCAATCCAACCAGAGCGCCATCCCGGTCTCTCTGGTTGGTTGTGCGGCAGGGCACCTGCCGAACATGAGTTCACGCCACCCACGAGCGGCCCTGAATCGCCCCGGGGCCAGTAGACACCTTCGAGCCTCAATCTGAGGCCCAATAGGAGGTGCCATGAAGACCAAGCAACCTTACCCGAAGAACTCAAGATCGAGGCGGTCAAGCAGATCACGGAGCGAGGCCACAAGGTGGCCGAGGTGTCCGCCCGGATCGGCGTCAGCCAGCACAGCTTGTACAAGTGGATCAAGGCCTATGGCGTACCCAAGCCTGAGCGTCAGGCGCAGGCAACACAGGCCGAGGAGCTACGTCGTTTGAAGGCAGAGCTCCGGCGCGTGACCGAGGAGCGTGGCGCATGAGACGGCAACACACGAAGAGAACATCGCCGAGAACAAGTACGTCACGCTCGGTCTTGAAGCTGCCTATCTGGCCACCGGCCAAGCTCGTCGCGCCGAAGCCATCCGCCATCCGACAGCAGTTCGAGGTGCTGTGGGTTCATTGAGCCGCCAGCAAGTTCACGCCTCACCCCTGCACCCATCGACGCTGACGCCGCGGGCACCTCTCTGCGCCTCAGGCCCGCTCTTGCCTCGGCTCTACACCTTTCGCCGCTGCCCCTATGCGATGCGCGCTCGAATGGCGTTGCTGCAAGCTGGACAGGTCTTCGAGGCAGCGGAGGTCAGCTTGCGCGACAAGCCGGCAAGCTTGCTGGCCTTGTCTCCCAAAGCTACGGTCCTTCGGCTTGCCGGAATCAACGCCCGTAAGTTGCCTTTCAACGTCAAAGGTATTCGGGCGGCGAAGCCGTTCGCTGGGGCGAAGGGTTGAACAGCAATATGCTTGTAATTTGTAGCCCTCGACAAAGTAGCTCCACCACACGGGCTAGGCACGCCAGCGCAAGTTGACGCAGAAACGACGCCGTCACGTTCTCGCGGCAGAAGATGCGTCTGGCGGGATGCTGGCGTACCTTCTGTTGGAGGACGGCGAGCTGTCGATGTCCGTAGGCAAACGAACGGAAGGGGTCGATTGGAGGACCTTGCGGGGGGGCCAGTTGCTCGAATGCGCCCTGGACCTGTGGGAGTACGCGACCAGGGTGGTTCGCGCGCGGGTCGTCTCCAACAACTAGATTTCAGCCCAGCTGCCAGCCGATGACCGACGCCGTACCTAGCTCAAGAGACGACTACATTCACCAGTACCTTGAAGACAAACTTCGGATTCCGTGCGTACGAATTCGGCTCACCCGGTTGGCGGCACAGAACCCGACGGTCTACGAGGCGCCAGGGACCCTGGAACTCGGGAAATCCTTCGGGGTGAAGGGCTCGTTTCGCGCGCCGAAGCCGGGCAGCTCCATCGAGGATTTCTTTGCGCAGCTGTCGATGGTGGAGGACTACGAGCTGGGGCAGTTGGTCCGGGAAGACCAGTATTTCCAGCTTGAGGCGGTAACGAGCGAGGGGGTCCACTGGACTTGCCCCCGTGTCTCCGTGCGAGAGCGACCCGGTCAGGACGAATGCGAGGTTCGCTTTGACGCGAGCTACATCGAGAACATCTCTCAGGCCGAGGAGTCTGCCTACGCCGCGAGGCTGACGTACATCGAGAAGCTGCGAATGCCCGAGAACCACCGCGTCGACGAGGCGGGCAGGAACGGTAGTCGCTTCGTAGGCCGGGACGGGTCCAAGGGCCGGCTTGCGAACCTCGACCTCACCTACGTTCGGCGGTTTCGAGACGAAACGGTGGAGCGCAGCGAGCTGAGCGTGCATGCGGTGGACGGCGCTGTGCCTCCGAGGCATTTTGATATGCGGGTTGAGGAAGCGATGATGTTTTGCTCAGCTCTGCTGGCTCAGCCGGTTTGCACGGAGGTGGCTCACAGGACACTGCGGTCCATTGCATTCTTCAAGCATCGGCCGGTCCGCGAAAGTCTGGTCAAGCCACCGATACAGGATCGCTTCGCCGACCAGGACTTCTACAGCCTAGCAACGGCGTACTACGAGCACGCCTGCAAGGACGGGGACGTCGAAAGGATGTCGCTGCTTACCCGGAAGATTGCAAGCCTGTTCGACCTGAGCGGCGCCTCTATGGCAGCTGTCGCTCTGGGCCTGGCAGTCGCGGTCGAGGCGTTGGCGCAGACGGGAAAACTCGCTGGGCGATCAAAGGCTACGCCGGAGCATTTGGCAGTTGTGGAGGCCATCAGGGCAGCCGTCCTGAAGCTGCCCGAGCTGGATGACCTGGCCAAGCATTTTGGCGAGGCCAATACGCTGCCCGACAAACGGTCGCTGCCAGAGCGGCTAGATGCTCTTCTTAGCTTGCTGGGAGCAGGCGGCCGGACCATCGACGCGCTGAGATTACTCAAGGACGTTGGCGCGGTCACCGGCGAGGAAATCAGGGCCTGGGATAGGTTGAGGCACCCCACGGCGCACGGTAGCTGGGAGCCGAAGGAGGATTCCATGCAGGTCCATTTCGACGACCTCTACAAGCTGCTGACCCTGGTGTACCGGCTGGTGTTCGTGCACATCGGCTATGACGGCAGATTCGACGCGCGGAACGTCAGGGGCTGGCCGGTTCACGAATTCAAGGGCAAGGAAGCTCAGGCTGCGCTGGGTTGGCAGTAGCGGCAGCTAGGGCGCTGCCGCGCGAGCCTCGCAGGCAGGTCAACGCTACGCTCTTCCGTCCGTAGGCGTCTGTCCCGCTGAATGGAGTTCCCGCGCAAGCGCTGCTCCGCCTTCGCAAAACGCCACCGCCTGCTGGACCAGCATCTCTCGCGGCAGCTGCAGCTCCCAGTGCAAGGCGGCCAGCATCGGAATGAACGGGAAGTTGGCCTTGTACCAATCAGCGCTGGCGATGGGCTCCAGGCCAGGCAATGCCTTAGCCATTCTCGAAAGGTACTCAGACGGCTCTTCAGGAACGTAAGACAGGGTCTCGCCCACACCGTGGCTCGCCAAACCTCGCGGGCGTGCAAGCAACGCGTCGTACCCTGCAGCGGGGCTCCAAAGATTCGGGGTGCTCCAGCGCGTCTCGGGAATCAGCTTCTCGCGTAGAAACTTGAAGCCCTCGTCAATGCCCAGCAACGCCGTCCAGAGAAGCAGGATGGGTATGAGGGTCGAACACGACATCCCGTCGTCTGTTGGCTCTTCAAAGTCGAGGCGAACCTGCAGTTGTTGCTCCAAGGTTTGCACCGTCGGCCAAAGCTCCCTCTTCGACCGCGCGACACCAAGCCGTTGGCAGAGCGCATTCACCCAGCCCTTGGCCTTCTCCAGGTGACCCGTGATGGCCAGCAACAACAAGGCATGGTGAATGTCCGTCGCCTGATGGTCGAAGGCAGGGAGCTGCAGGCCTGAATGGGTCTCCAGCAGCCAGATGAGCCGGCGCGCGTACGCCCAATGCATGCCGACGTCCTCACGGCTAGATTGGCTGTGCCAAGCCCAAAAACAGCCCTGAAGCCCAAGGCGGCCTGCTTCTTCGAAGATGCGCTTGGAGACGAACAGATGGTCAGGAAGCACGTAGGCAAAGGCGTCCTGCGTCCTGTAGAACTCGTCGAGCCGCTCGTGATACCGCAAGGCGACGCTCATGGTCTCGCCCAGAAGTATCCCGAACTCTTTGGCGCTGTCAGAAGCGGTCGCACCTGCGAGCTCGCCGTGGAGCTTGGACCACACAGCCAGGACGGCGTATTCAGCCAGTCTGTAGGGCGCCAGCACGTTCTCTTCGGCGGCGCCACGAAGCGTCAGCGCCGACAGCACCGCCCGAACACCCCTTAACGCCATCAGCGTGCGCTTCTTACGGGAGCCCTTTGAACCCTCGGTGATGGGGAGGTCTGCCACCAATGCGTCGATGAGCTGCCTGCCAATGCTGATGCAGAGGTCAGGCTGGCTCACGTTGGCCAGCACCCGTCGGAAGAGCATCCGGCGTTCAACCGGAAGGATGTGCTCATCGAAGAGGTGATCTAACGTCCAGGCGGCCAGCAGTGAACCGTTGACAGCAACGACCTCTATGCCGTGCCTTTCCTTCAATGATTCAAAGTAGCCGGTCATGTTCGGCAGCACGTTCGACGAGAACTCGCCGTTCGTGACGACCATGGCCTTCCTAGGCAGCTTCTTGTGCTCCGGAGGGATGTTGCCGCGCATGTACACGTCAACCAGGTCCTCCAGTGAGTGGCGAACCGACTGAGGTCCGACGTTCCACTCGTTGCGACCGACATTGCCGCACTTGAGGACCCACATGAAGAGCGTCTTGCGTCCATCGTCGTCCTTCCCAACAGACGCCATGTCAACGCCTTGCTCACGCACACCTCGCTGGGCGGTGTGCAGGACCTGATGTCCCATGCCGGACATGAGGAGGGGCATGAAGGCATCGAGCTCCCCCGACTCCTTCATCAAACTGAGGTAGTCGGCGACCAACAGCTGCAGCGCGTCTTTCATCTAGATGTCCCCCGCATCTGCATCCTGTGTAGAAGCCCACGCATTGGGTCCGAAAGCTCTGAGGAAGGCAGCTCGACCGCATGGCTGAAGTGCCCCATGTCGCTGATGGGGGACGGCCCATCCTTCATGTGGCTTGTGAAGCGATGGCCCTGAGCGATGTGAACCTTCGTCATCACGGAGGCTAAAACTGACATTGCTTCTGCTCCGCGATGTATTTCTCGCTGCTGCTTCATGCGCGCAGTTCTGAACGCCATAGCGTCGGCATCACCAATATGGAGCTCCTGCCGCTTAGGTAGCCGCTCTAGGTGCCGCTTCCAGGTCATGACGCTGGCGTAGACCCCGCGAAAGACTTGGGCGCCCCGTTCCCTCCTGAGCGCCGACACGGCGAGGGGCTTCAGAAAGTCCTCGGTGGCGCGGGGAAACTCGTCCTTCAGAATATTGAACATCTGGCTGGCGAGTTCAATACCGGCGTCGCCTAGGCTCACCATCCTCGCAATGTCGGCGGCAAACTGACACAACGCTCCACCATCACTGAGCAGGCCAAGAAGACGGCGAACGGCCTTGGTCCTGGCCAGCAGGGAAGCTCCTGAGAAGAGCGATTCATCCAATCCCGCCGGCGCACGGTTCGTCGCCACGAGGTTCAGCGTGGCGCTTATGACGTTGAAGGACGCTGTCGGACTAAGCAGCCAGCCGGTCAGGACTTCCTTAAACAGTGCTGCATCTTCACAGAGCGCGGAAAAGGTCGAATCGAAGCGTTTGAGCACGTCGTCCGGCCCCTCTCCCAGCGTCCGTATGCAATCAATCGCCATCGGTCGTTGGCTCTGCCTCTTCAGGCGGGCGCTCAGGGCAAGGTCAACGTTGTCGCATACAGAGGCGTCGGCGCAGGCGAGCGTCACGAGACGCCGAAGCACGTCCGCCAAGGGAACGGCGTTGACGGCGTAGGCTGTGCCATCCATCCTGAAAAGAGTGCGAGCAACGTGCTGGGCGGCTGGCGAGACGCCTCGCTCAAGACCGTCGGCCACCAGCGCGTAGGCATCGGCATCAAACTGCCCAAACTCGACAAGGCAGTACCAAGCGTCGTCTGCGTTCGTTTCCAGCAAGCCTTTCAACAAGGTCAGCAAGGCCTGACGGTGTGACGTCAGCAGGGTTCTGACCTCGGCTGCCCGCCAAGGGATGGCTACGACGAGAGCGCGAACGGCCCTTTGGTCACCGGCCTGCGGCTCCAGACGGTCAACAACGAACTGGGCGGCCGCAGCGGGGTGAGCCAGCGCAAAGCTCGAAGCCCAAACCCGGCACGCCATATCGGTGATGGGGCCGTCGCTGTCGAAACACGCTGCAAGCTCTCCAGGGAGGGAAGCTTGGCTTGCAAATCGAGCCTGGAGGGCTTCGGAGATGTAGTTCGCTCGGGGATCGGTCCCGTCCGAAAGCATGCGCAGGAGGCGCACTAGACGCGGAACTTCGGCCCGGCTGGAGAGGCCAAGCGCCGGCAACACCGTGTGGCATGCAGCGTACAGGTTGACCGGAACCCATCGCTCGAAGGAATCGAGGAGGTCAACCTCCCGGAGGTCCGCTTGAGCCAGCCGCTCATGCAACTGTCGATCTTGCTGCTCGTCCTGAGGCAGCGTCAGGGCTCGAAGCTCGGCAAATCGACCAGACACCAGCAGCGCAAGCCGCTCCTCAACTGCTTCCTTGGACAGGGGGTCCATAGCGCCTCCACGTACGGCTGCATTGTTTCGTATTGCGGTGCTTCCGCGGTCCGACTTGGGCACGGGGCTGCCCGACTTTAGTGATAAATAGATCGCCAGACGGACGGCTCAGAAGCACGTACGGTCGGTGCTTGTGGGTGTCGCCAACCCGCCCACCGTATACGCTGCACCACTGCTTCGCCACCCACCTGCTGCAATCCGCCCACGACATCCGCACGGTGCAGGAACTTCTGGCCCACACCGACGTGGCCACCACAATGATCTACAACCACGTTCTTAAGGTGGTTGGTGCTGGCGTACGGAGTCCACTAGATTCTCTTGTCGAGACCGCGCCTCCACAGAGCAGGCGCTGGTGAACTTCCGCAATCAGCCTAGTGCCGACATCGCATTAGCGAACAACGTTTGTGGCGCGGGATCTGGCCGCTGGCGCGTGGGGTTAGATGACTGGGTTCAGTGCTCAGCTGACACGTGCATGTCCTAGTATTGAACCTGCGTTCCTGCTACTGATATTTTGCCTGCGTCTTAATCGGAATGGCGGCGCGACCCGCTTGCCAATTCACGGAGCCGCTAATGTCGCTGAAACTGCAACGAGGAATCGCTTCTGCTGCTACCCGCATTTCTGTCGTGTACGCAGCATTGGTCGTCGCCTGGGCCGCGAGCATCCTCGCCTTTCAATGCATGACCTGGCTGCAATACAAGACTTGGCAGCCCGTACCCCTTACCGCAGCGCTGCTATCGGAAGTGGGCCGCGCCTTCACGCTCCAACGCGTTGATGCCCAGTTGACGCCATTGGATCTTGCTCCCCCATTAGCGTCGTATTTCAATGCTGGTGAGATCGCCTACGGTGTTGGGGGATCGTCCGTTCGGTTGCGGCATCTGGCATTGTTGGCCCTGGACATGCCGCTAGTGCTCTGGATGCTAGGCATAGCCATTGCATCCGGATTGGTCGCCGCGCGCCTTCGTGCCATTTGCGTCGAGCTCGACCGCGAAATGGCGGCGAAGCGTGCCGCCGAGTAGCTGCTGCTTTTTGCGCAGTGAACCTACGGCCGCATTGCGCCTGACTTTCGGCGCCTATCGACCCGGCTTATCCACAGAAACTGTGGACAGTGGACGGTTTCGCCAGTCCTACTGGTGGGAGACCAACTCACACTCGGCTGCTGCCCACATGTCCCAGGTTGACTCGGTCACCTCAAGGCCAGGCATTGCCGACTCAACTCCCAGCGGCACGAATTCTTCAGTCAGTCGGCGCCTGAAGAATTGAGCTGAAGTCCCAAGAATGCTTTGGAGCATCGGGGAAATGGCGTTGGGCTTTTGGCTGATCGGGAATTCCATGACGTTCTCCTGCGTATGAGGAGACTGTCGGCGAATGGCGGACCGATCTCCATCCTGCTGAGGGGTGGAGCGTGCTCCCACTTTTGGGGGAATGCTTCTCGGCCTGGCTCGTCCCATGAGCTACCGGTGGAGCATCATCGCGGCATGTTGGTTGATGCAGTACGAATGAGAAGCGAGGGCAGAAAGTTGCCCAATGCAGTTGTGATGGCTACGCCACCGACAAGGGGGAGGCTCTGGCTGACCAACTTTCGGCCGGCCAAGGACAACTCCACCACCCCATTGATGGCGGCACTGCTGGTCGGTGAGCAGAGCCCCTGGCCGGTGCTAGACCAAGCCGAAGTCCGCTGCATCAAAGATGGACAGATGGTGATTGTCGGAATCGAAGACTTAGGCGACGGCCCAAAGCGCTCGCGCCTTTTCCGACAGGCTTGGTGGTGCCGAGTCGTTACAGGGGTGCCCGAATCCGTTCCACGACATCAGCTCTAGCGCCTTCGCAACCCCACCCACGTAGCGGCACTATGAGCTCGACCAATTAACTGTATTTTTATACAGCTAGCTGGCATACTGAAGCATTGATTGGGCGACTCGCCTTCTAGGACGCCTTACTTGCCAGAGCGGCAAGCAACGCATCAGTCCTGAGCTTGTCAGCCTGGTCGAAGAAGTCCGGAGGTGGCAGATGAGCCAGCACTTCACGCGCATCCTTCTCGGTCCCATGCAACCACGCATCCCAGCGCTCGGGTTCAACGTGAACCACGGCTCGTTTGTCCTCTGGATCTCCGGGCTGCACATATGGATTTGGCTTGTGCAGGCGATTCAGCAACGGGTGCCCGTCGCAGTTGCGCGTAATCATGGTGAAGTTCGGAACGACCTCACCGGTGGCGTGATCGATCCACTCGGACCACAGGCCGGCAAGCATCCAAGGCAAACCGTCGGCACGCTTGAGTTGCCACCAGATGTTCTTCTTCGTTTCCCAATTGGGTTCCTGGTACCAAGTGGCGGGGATCAAGCAGCGCTTGGCCTCATTCCAGGCACGCATGAAAGTTGGCTTGGCCTCAATACCCTCAAGTCGCGCGTTGTTGGTGGACCTCACCTCCGGGGCTTTCGGCTTTTTGTCGGCGTCGGCTTTGCCCTTTGGCTTCACGTACTCGATACGTTCTGGCGAGCCAGGGCGAATCATGCCCCATTGCCCAATCACGCCCAACAAGCTGCCGTCGGCCGGACGAACAAAAACGCCTTGACCAAATTTCCCAACAGGTCGAGGGTCGTAGTCAGGGAGTCGAACTCGACCGATGTAGCGCTCAGCATCGCCTTTGGGGCTAACGTGATAGAGGTTGCACATGAGCGAGCTGGCCTTTGAACCGATAGTCAGACCGACTGCATGCTATGCCAAGGAGAGCTGTCATGGACAACCAGCACCCGGATCCAAAGTCACTTGAGCGCATGAGGCAGTGGCTCGCGGACATGGAGGAGGACCTGGAGTCTGCGAGCAACTTCGACCTGTTACTCCGGCTAGAGGCCACCGATGCGCTGGCCGATGAATTCCGCACTGTGATGGACGAGAAGGAACGGGCGCGAGTTAGCGCGCTATCAGAGAAGATCTGGGGCATTTTGGAGTCCCGGCCAGACGACGATGAACTGCCCCCTGTCGAGCAAGCACATGCACAGCAAATGGGCTTGTTTGATTGAAGTGTGATCCAGAAGTGTTCTCGTCAAGCGAAAACGAGAGCCCCGTTCTTATAGTGGCCTTCAGGTTCTGCTGGCATAGCGCAACGCCAGCCGAACTTTCGAGCCTGATCTGTGAAGGCGCTCAGCCGCTCGACCGTTCCAGAGCGATCGAATTCGGGGTCGCGCAACATGCAATCGCAAAGCAGATATCTCAAAAACCATCGCCGCTTGGCGACCTTGATCCAGTGTGATATTCAGTCGAGATGATCGTCTTCCTCGACACTGAATTCACTGACCTTCTCAACCCCCAGCTACTGAGCCTAGGTCTCGTCACGCTGGATGGACGAGAGCACTACGTTGAACTCAACCTAACAACCGACGTCGGCCAGGTCCGCCGCAAGGCCTCGTCGGACTTCGTGCGCGAAGAGGTCCTCGACATGTGGGGACGCATCCCTGGCTCGTCAGCCACCGAATGGGAGATGGGCCGCCGAACCGGCGAGTGGCTCCTGCAACTCCACGAGAAGTCTGGGACTCGAGTCGAG
>Ga0208887_100461_pt1 | contig 13120 bp, 10 predicted proteins | sample LakWasM106_HOW12_2_FD_183924 | JGI IMG/M metagenome (GOLD analysis project Ga0208887, IMG submission 183924) | Freshwater sediment methanotrophic microbial communities from Lake Washington under simulated oxygen tension - Sediment Metagenome... | ecosystem: Environmental > Aquatic > Freshwater >...
AGGACTGATCTGGCGGGATCAGGCTGCCGCCATTGGCCAGCGCTTTGGCTGCGTCCAATAGCTGCCGTTGTTCGTCAGTACGAATCGGAATTTCACGCGGCCTGCCGCCCTTGCACCAGCTCGCCTTCAGCGACAGCACATCGCCGCGGTCCGCATAGTCCGGCTGAATTTTCAGGCTTCCCTCGCGCCTCAGGCCGAACGCCGCCTGCAGCTGCAGCGATATCGCGCAATGGGGATCGGTGACCCGGCTCAGCTGCTCGTTCGTCAGCTCGCGTGCCTTCGAGACGTTCGTCACATAGACGCGGTCGGCGATGCCGTATGCCTCATTGCTGCGCGCAACGATGTTTTGCTTGCCGATCTTTTCTGCCAGCCAGCGCAGCTGTGCCATGCGGTTTTTCAGCGTGCCGGTCGACAGGCCTTCGTCTTGCCAGTGCGCCGCCAGCGCCTCCATATGCTTGGGCTTGAGTCCTCCCAATGTCAGGCGGTCATAACCCATCTCGTAGAGCTGGTCGGCGGCCATCGAGAACGTGCGCCCTCGATCCTGTTGGGTCGCGAACGACCCATCCTGATGGTGTTGGCACAGTTGCTTCAATTCCCAATTGAGCTGCCTCATTTTTCGCTCCGTCCGGCGCCATAAGCGCGATTCGACGGTGCGACGATGTGCGGCTTGCCGATCTTCCGGGCCAGCCAGCGCAGGTAGAGCAGCCGGTTGCGCATGGTAGCTGCAGAGAGCTGTTCGGCATGCCAGGCGTTAACCAGCATGCGAATGTTGTCGGCGTTGAGGTTGATCGCGCTTGCGGCGCACGCCAAGGCCGAACCACTGCCTGGCGCACAACAGCAAGGTGCGCTGGCGGTCCGCTTGCGTTGCCTGCGGTCCTTGCGGATTGCGCCGGCAAATGTCACGAATGTCATCGTCCAGTTGGTGCAGGCGCGGGCACTTGCGTTTCTTCCGAGCAGGGCGCACGGCAGCGGCATGCGCAGAAGGTGCTAATGCATTGAGCACAGCGGTCCAGACGTTTCCATTCGGAGGTTGGTCATTCATCATTGACTCCATTCACAAGAGAGAAAACAATCAATGCACGGCTAATTCGGGTACGACGGTGATGCGGTGGTGTGATCGGTTTGGCTAAGTGTTTCTGCTCCTTCCACGCGCCGTAGCGACGTGGGAATGAAAGGGAGCGCAGGACACACCTATCCTGTTTGTGCAGAGGGAGTACTACCCGCCGGTGCTGCACGCACCATTAGCGTCACGCTCCGTTCCTGTTGGAACTGCAAGACGTGAAGGACCATTGACCCAGGGTCCCAAGGAGTGCGCCTCGCGCACGTTTCGGAAAAGTCCGTGTCGTGGACCAACGGCGGCCAGCATCTGGCACTGGCCGCACTCGGTGATGGGCGATCAGGCCGCCATCACGTATCCCTGTCCCGCGCCCATCCATGGCGGATGGGGCGGCGCAACCCGCGTTAGACGCGGGTTGCAACGACCGCCAGCGGTGATAGAAGCGACCGTCACTGTGCAGTGACGGTCGCCGTCCATGCCGCTGCATGCGCCCGCCGCGTTGTCATCGACGTGCGCATCGCGCAAGTCTTGGCAAACGTGAGCGAACGCAGACGCAGCGCGCTGGTGACGGTAGGGATATCGGAAGTGTGCAGCCCAGGCTCGGGGCACGAACCGCACGTCATTGAAACGCATCGATGCGCGTGGGCGAAGCTTTGCCACGTCCTACTCACATCGATGGTTTTCTGCTCATTCGCCCCGGCACAAGGCCGGGGACGAACGGGATCTGGAACGCTGGCGCGTTCCTGCGTGCCGGCCCCATAACGGGGGGCGAGCACGCGCTATTGCAAATTGGCCAGCACGGCACCGGCCACTCTGAAGTGAAGACGACGGCATGGTCGTGGAAGAAAATCGAAATCGCCTTCCGGCGATACCATGCCATCTCTCTATGAGATCGTTGTTGCCAACGGTCTCATTAGCACGTCCGCAACGGGAACGATGCTGCTCTGTGAACGCGGCCGCCCTCAATGGGACGGATACACGTTCAGTTCAACGTTTAGCGGCATAAGGGCCGCCAACTTCTTTCTCCAGGGCGCGTAACGAGCGCAACGCCAGGGCAGCCAGAGGCATAATCCGTGGAATCCCGCGATGGGATGTACAACATGCCACTACAGGGTAGGCGAAACCGCTGCCGCTTTCAATAAATGCAATGCGATGAAAGACAACCCAATCTCGGCGCGGCTTGGCGCGGACTTTGTCACGTGCCGAGATTGCTTCTTACGTTGGACTTCGTTGCAGTGAATCACTGCAATCGACCCAAGGCTGCCTTCTGGCAAGATTTGCAGTTTCCATAGGTGGAAAAAATAGTACGGGCAGTGCCCCGGAGCTTCTTCAATTTCGTCAGTGCTTGCGGTTGAAGAAACTAGTGCGAGTGATAGCAAAGAAGGTCAAAGCAAGAAGTGGCAGGTCAAGAAGCGCTGAATTCCAAAGCGTTCTTTCATATACTTTTTGATCAATGTACGTCCGCTCGGGGACACCTCGCACTTCGATTCGCATTACGACGTTTTCAACGCCAAATAAAGTCTGGTGCTTAAACCAATACAGCTTGATCGGCTCGTTATCCAGAATTGTGGGGCATGTATAGGACGTCCAGCTCAAATGGGCTTCTCCACAAGTGAATCGAACGCTTCCTACCGATAAGCCTTTACGACATGATCTGCTATTACAGACATCAAAGCTCGATGCTCGCCCCTCTGTGACGAGATATAAATCCTCGGGAGGTACGCGCGGGAAGTAAGCCAGCACAAGGAACCCATAGGCCGAAATAAAGGCCAGAAGTAGACAACCTTGCCTGAACGTCATTTTCTCTTTCATCTTTTCTCATAGCTCTACTACACCTGCATCCTTCTCGAAGGCCGGCTCGCCACTTACTCATTGCATTCGATAACTCATGAATGCTGACATGAGATTATTGTCAAAGCAATACTAAGTGAACGTAGATGACGAGCGACAGCACCTGGCCGATTGTTGCCGATCTTTAGCAAATGTATCGACAGCAATCCATTGCTGAATCGAAACGGTAAAGCATATTCGGCGTGGCAAAGCGCCATTAAGCGGCCTTCGCCGACGTGCCGGCGAAGTTCGGCGGTCGCCGGCCGAAAGCATGGGGGCACACACCATACGGCAACACGCAGCATAGAGCCACCCCATTTAGCCAAATGTTACTTGAGAAGCTGATAATTCTTTACAGGACCCAAAAAGGGAATGATAATACCCTTTATGGGTATGAAAACAGCAAGCTTAGCCGATGCGCTATTTTCCAAAGTACAGCAGCGGGTACTCGGACTCTTATTCGTCAACCCAGATCGCAGCTTCTACACGAACGAAATTGTGCGGTTTGTCGATTCAGGAATCGGCGCGGTCCAGCGTGAACTGGAAAAGCTGGCCGCGTCAGGATTGGTCACAGTCAAGAAAATAGGCAACCAGAAGCACTATCAAGCCAGTCGCGAGGCGCCAATATTCGATGAGTTGCGCGGCCTTATGCTTAAAACAGTTGGCTTGGCCGACATCTTGCGTCTGGCGCTGTTACCACTATCCGACAAGATTCAGACTGCATTTATTTATGGTTCTGTCGCCAAAGGGAGCGATACGGCACACAGCGACATTGACCTGCTCATCATCGGCAAGGATCTCGCGTACGCTGATGTGTACAACGCATTGAGCACAAGTGAGGCCCAGCTTGGACGGCCTGTGAATCCTTCAATTTATTCAATGCAGGAACTGCAGCGCAAGCTGGCTGATGACAATGCTTTTGTGTCGCGGGTACTGGAACAGCCTAAGATTTTTCTGGTAGGCTCTAACGATGACTTCCACACTTCTTGAGAACCTCGTCAAGACAGGCAGCCTCAAATCGGAGCCACCAAGCCAAGGCGAATTCACCGGACTGCTGCGCTCTGCAAGAGCGCGATTGACCGATGCGCGCAACACCAGCCTGGCCATCGAGAGCCGCTTCGATCTGGCTTACAACGCATCGCATGCGCTGGCGTTAGCCGCACTGCGTTGGCATGGGTATCGGTCAGACAATCGCTACATCGTCTTTCAATGCCTGCAACACACGCTGGCAATGAAACCGGAAATCTGGCGCGTACTTGCCCAATGCCATCAACGACGTAATGTCGCCGAGTATGAAGGCCACCTTGAAGTCGATGATCAATTGCTCACCGAACTGATTGCTGCCGCGGATCTATTGCAGAAGAAGGTTGAAGCGCTCGCGCCCATCAAGCCCATGGTGCCGTGACGAAGCGATGCACTGTGTCGTCCTTGTGACGTACCCTCAGGGCAACATCATTTGATACCCTTGTGTGACATTGAGAATAGAACGTGGCAAGCATTGTAAGTGACTGATTAATAAGCAATTTTAAAAATAAATGGCCCCTTCGTAATCAGTAGGTCGGACGTTCGATTCGTCTCATCAGCACCAAAAGATTCAAGTAAAAGCCCGTCTCTTTGAGATGGGCTTTTTGCTTTGCGGGTCCGGCAGGAAGTTAGACCTAGGCAGGCGACTGTACCTTCTCAGGGCACAAATAATTGCAGCTTCTGACAATTCCTGAATCTAGGGTTACCATACAGCAATGAAACTGCAACGCGTCGCCAATAGCATCGTGACCCGCTTGGTCCTGATCGGGGTCTTTATCGTTGTTGCCGGAACGGCACTGCGGTTTGCCGTCCTTACAGAATTCCTGCGCGAGGATATCGGCACGCTGGCAGCGTCGCAGCAACTGGCATTGGCCAAGTACGTTGCACACGATGTCGATCAGAAGATCGTCGAACGAGAACAATTGTTGCGGCGGCTGGCTAAAGCGCTTCCGCGTGAACTGTTGTCTCAGCCGGATGCTTTGCGCGCCTGGCTTGGTGAGCATTACGAGATGCTGCCACTGTTTTCCTATGGGATGTTTGTGGCGGACCTCAACGGAGCGCCGATTGCCGACTACCCGTATAGACCGGAACGGGTAGGCATCAGCTATGCCAAGCGCGACTATTTTCAGAGCGCCCGGGACGGATTTGCTTATATCGGAAAGCCGGCGATCGGTCTGGCTGCCAAGGAACCAATATTGCCAATGGCGACGCCGATCAGGGATCGCGGGGGCAAGGTAATCGCCGTGCTAGCGGGTATTACGACACTGGCAACGCCAGGATTTCTGGATTTGCTTCAGACAAGCCGGATCGGTGAATCCGGGAGTTTTCTCCTGATTTCGCCGCGTGACCAACTGTTTGTGGCGGCCGGCGACCCTGCGATGGTGTTGAAACCGACACCACCGGCCGGCGTGAACCTGTTTCATGACCGGGCCATGGCGGGCTTTCGCGGCACCGGCGTGACAGTGAACGCGAAAGGCGTAGAGGAAATATCCGCGATGGTTTCCGTGCCGAGCGCGGGCTGGTTCGTCGTTGCCCGCCTGCCGACCAGTGAGGCGTTCGCAACAGTCGCGCGGGCGCAAAATTTTGTGCTCAAATACAGTGTGCCAGTGATTACCTTTTTTGTGATCTTGGGAACCTTCGGATTCGTGCATTGTTTCCGTCCGTTGTTCAGGGCGGCCGACCATGCAGATCGCATGACGCGCGGTGAAATTCCGCTTGAACCGCTGCCGATTGCGCGCAACGATGAGGTCGGCTATCTCACCGCATCCTTCAATCGACTGCTGGCGAAGCTGTCGGATACCCAGATCGAACTCGATCGCATGGCACACCACGATCTGCTCACCGGCTTGCCTAATCGGCTGTTGCTGTCAGATCGCTTGCAGCAAGCGCTGGAGCGCGCGCGTCGCCATCACAGCCGGCTTGCGGTGCTGTTCCTGGATCTCGATGGCTTCAAACCGATCAATGATGCGCTTGGACATGAGGCCGGCGATGAAGTGCTGCGCCAGGTGGCGCGACGGCTGACCGGCGTCGTGCGCAGCAGCGATACACTGGCACGTGTAGGTGGAGATGAATTCATCATTGTGCTCCCCGATATAACCGAGGACGATGCACGTCAGGCAGGAAGTGCCGTCGCCGAAAAATGCATCGAGGCGATGGCCCGTCCTTTCACTGTGCGCAACACGATATGCCCGTTGGGCGTGTCCATCGGTGTAGTGATCGGTGATGGAGCCTGCTCGGCACACGACCTGCTGCTGGCGGCGGATCAGGCGATGTACCGCGCCAAGGACGCCGGGCGTGGCAGATATATCATAGCGGACAATGCCGTGAGTCCGGTGGACGGAAACCGCGCTGCCGACACGGATGCGCGCAAGGCGTAAACTCTGTTGACGCGTGAAGCGCAGAGCTTCGATTTCGTTACTTATCCATTTTTTCGCAGGGAAATAGCAATGCCAATTCCGGCATTTTCCGTCGCGCGCCTTCCTGAAATCCGTTTTGGCGCCGGCCGTGTGAAGGAGGTGGCGGAAGTCGTTGCCAGCTTCGGCACCACGGCTTTGCTGGTCACCGGTGGGCAGTCTTTTGTATCGACGCCGCAGTGGAGCGCGCTGATCTCGACGTTGGACGCACTCGGCATCGCATGGCAGTCGCTGCGGGTGACGCAGGAGCCTTCACCGCAATTGGTGGATGAGGCGGTAGCGCGTTACCGCGATACGGGCATCCAGGTGGTGGTTGGTATTGGCGGCGGAAGCGTGTTGGATGCGGCGAAGGCGATTGCCGGTCTTCTCGTCTGCGGCAATTCCGTCATGGATTATCTGGAAGGAGTGGGCCGCGGCTTGTCGTACAAAGGGCCGGCGGTGCCCTTGGTGGCCGTACCAACGACAGCCGGCACGGGCAGTGAAGCGACCAAGAACGCCGTCTTGAGCGTGCAAGGCATCGAAGGTTTCAAAAAGTCCTTCCGGCATGAGGCGTTGGTGCCACGCGTGGCTATTATCGACCCCGAGTTGCTTGTGTCCTGTCCCAAGCACCTGATTGCGTCTAACGGCTTGGACGCCTTCACGCAATTGCTCGAATCCTATGTGTCGCTCAATGCTAGCCCGTTGACCGATGCGCTTGCCTTGTCCGGACTCGAAGCTTTTGAGGATGGCTTCTGGGCCGCCTGGGAAACGGGCCATCCGCAGGCAGCGGACGGCTTAGGCAGCATTGCCTATGCGTCGCTGATGTCGGGCATCACGCTGGCGCAGGCCGGCCTCGGCTCGGTGCATGGTCTGGCATCACCGCTGGGCGCGTATTTTCCAATTCCACATGGTGTGGTGTGCGGCACTTTGGTGGCCGAAGCAACGGCGGCCAATATCGACGCCTTGCGACAGCGAGAACCGCATGCGCCGGCATTGCGCAAGTATGCGAACGTCGCACGACTGCTGACTGGCCGGCAGGATGCAGACGCAGCAGCGTGCGATGCCCTGGTTGAACTGCTGCGTGCATGGTGTGAACGCCTTCAATTACCCCGTCTGAGTCACTTCGGCATGGCGCGCGAGCATGTAGACATGGTTGTCGACAACAGCCGTGGCGGCAGCATGCGTACCAATCCCATTGTTCTGGAGCCGGCGGAACTGGCACGGGTGCTTCTTTCACGTCTGTAATGTCAGGCACGAATTCCCGCATGAGCTCCTGAGGATCATCTGCACGGCCTCAACGCGTTCTATTGATGTATCCCCAAGCAAGCGTTCTTGCGTCTTATTTCTTGTCAATATCGCATATCCGATTGACAACAAAATAGACACTATACAGCTTCCAGGGGGAAATGATGAACGCGATGGATTCCGATTTTGCCGACATGACACGCGAACGTGCAAAACGTCGCGCAAAAAAGCAAAACGCGGCGTTTCGCCGCAGCCTCGAACAGGACAAGCTCGCCCGGCAAGAATCAATGAAACTGAAGCTAGCCTCAATCGCGGCGGGTTTATCGTGGGCGTTCGCCGGAATCCAGCTGATCCGGTAGTCCGGTCACTCGGCCGTTTGCACCAGATTGAACGGGTAGACTTCCGACTGTCCGTTTTCAAGTGGAATATAGACGGTCAGCGTCGTGCCCTTGCCGGGAGCGCTGGTGATCAGGAATTCGCCGCTTAATGCGTGAATGCGCTCTTCGACGCCGACCAGTCCGAATGAATTTGCGGTCTTGCGCGCGGCCGGATAGATGCCCACGCCGTTGTCGGTGATTTTCATGACCAGCCGTACATCTTCCTGATACAGTTCGATGACAACGTGCGTGGCATTGGCGTGACGAATGACGTTGGTCAGTGACTCTTGCAGGATGCGGAACAGCGACGTGGCGCGCGCATCATCAACCGCGAATTCCCTTTCACCCATGAACAGGTCGCACGCAATGCCGGCGCGGCGGCGAAATTCCGCAACCTGCCATTCGATTGCGGCGGTCAGTCCCAAGTCCAGCACCGCCGGCCGCAAGTTGTTGATGATGGTGCGGATAGTCTTGACGGTTGCATCAATATGGTTCAGCGCAGCGCGCACTTTTTCATTGAGTCTCGGATGCGACTTGCCGGTGCGGGCATCGAGCATCGAAACATCGATGCGCAGGGCCAGCAAGGTCTGGCCGAGTTCGTCATGGATTTCGCGGGCAATGCGTTTGCGCTCGTCTTCCTTCACGCGGTCCTGGTGCGCGGTTAGTTCACGCAGCAATTCCTGCGAACGCTTCAATGCCTCGACCGTCTGCTTGCGCTCGGTGATATCCATGATGGTGCCGCGCAATACCTTGTCGTCGTCATTCAGGCCGAGCCGGGAAATGGTGTGCACCCAGCGTATGGCACCGTCGCGCTGCGTAATACGGTGCTCGGTGTCGAACTCTTCGCCAGTGTTAATGCATCGTTCGAGTCCGGCGCGTACCCGATCCCGATCACTTTCGTGAATGCGGCGCAGAAAATCATTGTATTCCGGCGTGTCCGCAAAGCGGTCCATGCCAAAGATTTGATAGGTTTCCGCAGTCCAGCACATTGCGCCATTTGCCGGGTTCACCACCCAACTGCCCAGATGCGCCATATGCTGTGCTTCGGCAAGGCTTGCCTCGCTGTTGCGCAAGTCCTTTGTCATGTCGCGCGCCATTTCGACGGCGCGCCGGCGTGCGGTCATCAGCGAGTAGTAGACACTGAACAGCAGCGCCGACGCCAATAGACCGACAAAGAGAACGAGACCGGGCAGGTAGGCATCGATACCGCTCACCATGGCTGACTTGCGTGCGGAAAATTCCACTTCCCACACGCGCGGGCCGACCGTCATCGACGTTCTCTTTACGAACATGTCGCGTGGCACGATCGAATCGGGACGGTTTGTTGCATCGTCCGGCCCGGCGCCGCTGTCGAACAGCAGCCGGTCCGGGTCTCTAGTTCCAGGGTTGCGGGTGTCGTCGTCGCGGCCAGTGTCGTACAACCGGATCCGCATGTAACTCAGCGTGTTTTTGTCCACGGCGCCAAGCATGAGCTTTTTGACGTCGAAGCCGGCGCCGACTGATCCGTAATACGCCGCACGGCGTTCGGTCACCGTTCCGATGGGCATGCCGCGCCGATAGAGCGGCATGCGCATCGCCAGTCCAACATGCTGGTGCGGCCCGCTGATACGGATCAGCTTCCCCGATGAAAATAACTGGCCGCTGTCACGCGATGCTGCCAGTGCTGTCGCGCCGCTTTCCGTCGATGCGATGTCGAAGCCAAAGGAAATCAGATTGCTTTCCAGAGGCGCGATATAACTGAGCACCTGATACTCGGCACGCTCGCCAGGGGGCTTGATTGCAAAGTCGGGATGGCCTTGTGGCGAGACGCTGGTATCGGCGCGCATTCGCGCCTCAAATGCTTTTTTTTCATGCGCTGCGACAGGCTGCGCGAAATTCAGATTGACGATGCCGGGGAAGCTGCGGGACAGCTTTAGTTCGGCGGCATACGCATGGAATTGCGCTCGGGTCAGGTGATCGGTCGTGGAGAACAATGCGGCCGTGCTGCGCACTACATCGATATAGGAGCGCACACGATTTTGGACCGCGAGCTGCGCGTTTTCGGCGTGATATTCAAATTGTGCTTCGTTCTTGTTCTCCACCAAGCCTTGGACCAGCATGTACAAGATCAGAGAAACAGCGACCCCCAGCCACCATGCAGTGGAGGTAAACAAGGAAAGCACGAATCGCTTGGAGATATGCATTGCACCGCTATCGATTAAGTCAACTCAGTACGGGATGGTTCGCAGATCCGCACGGCTTCATAGGCAATGCTGCTCGCATTCCGGGCGTGCCCAGTACAGAAAGCGGCAGGAAATGGCAGTGTAAAGCGTTTTCGGATTGCCAATGGCGTCACTACGCAACGTGTATCAAATCTCGCTTCTCTAAAGGCAAGATAAATAAACGAATTGCAGGCTGCGGACAACGATCTGCTATGTAATTGCATCGTACTGCTTATATGTCTGTAGTGCATTGTTTCAGTGTTCGCGGTGCTTTCCTTTTGTAGCTCACAGGAAATTTGAGATAAATCAATTATGTTACAAAATCGCCATGAAGACCGCATGCTACATTGAATTGCTGCAAGGCATGGTGATGCGCTGTCGTATTCCGCCCTGCACAAAAATGTACTTTCATTCAACGTAAGGAAAGGTGGCAGAACAATGACTAAACATTTGGAGAAGACGACACCGGAACAAATGGTTGAAGCGATTTTTGCGTTGGACCTCGATCCGATCAAATTCAAATTAATGGACAAGAAGGAAGGTCATGGATGGACGCGGGATGAAGCGGACCGCCACGAGATCGAATACCGACGATTTCTCGCATTGGTCGCAAAATTCCCCGACGAGGTGATTGCGCCGGATACCAACGTCGATAAATTTTGGCACGGGCACATCCTCGACACCATGAAGTATGCAGACGATTGCCAGAAGGTCTTTGGTTACTTCCTGCATCACTTCCCGTATTTCGGCATGCGTGATGATGAAGATGCCGCAAACCTGGCAGAAGCCGCGGCCAATACGCGCAGACTTTATCAGCAGGAGTTCAGCTTAACGGGTGCGGCTGCCGGCGCATATTGCGCAGCGACGGCATCCAGTTATTGCGCTCGTGTAGCGGACAAGACCGAGAGCAGTTACTGCGCGCGCGTGACGGAGGCGGCAGACAGCAGTTACTGTGCCCGTGTCGCCGGTCAGGCAAGCGAAACATCGGACAAGGCTGCGGCGTATTGCGCGGCACCGAGTGCCAGCTATTGCGCCCGTGTCGCGGACAAGCCCGAGGCGTTGGAGCAATCGCCAGCCTACTGCGCTCGCGTGGCCAGCAAGGCGGATGCCTATTGCGCAGCAACCAATGCTGCTTACTACGCCACAGTTCTCGGCAAGGGACGTCCGAAGATGGAAACGACGTCCGTGTAGTGAAAAATCACAGCGCGGTCATTGCGTCGCTTGTTGGAATGAGGGGTCTGCCGCATCGTGCTAGCAGACCCTTTTTCATCCTGCGCATTGGATCAATCCTGTGGCAGCAAACGCGTAGAATAATCGGACTTTCCCTCCCGAAGATGCGGACCATGCTTGCGAAAAACGCCCGTGAATTACTGCTCGATATGTACGGCAGTGCCGTTGCTGCAGTCAGCGCAGAAAAGTGCCTCCCTGCATTCCTGCCGCAGCCTTCGCCCAACGGCCGCACACTGGTCATTGGCGCCGGCAAGGGGGCAGCGGCCATGGCCAGGACCGTAGAAAATCTGTGGCAAGGCGAGATTAGCGGGCTCGTCGTCACTCGCTACGGCCACGGAGTTGACTGCAAGCGCATTGAAGTCGTGGAGGCTGCACATCCGGTGCCGGATGAAGCTGGTCGCCGCGCCGCCGGCCGCATGATGGAGATGGTGCGCGGCCTGACGGAGAACGACCTGGTGCTGTGCTTGATCTCCGGTGGCGGGTCTGCATTGCTGGCCTTGCCGGCAGACGGCATTACGCTGGAACAGAAGCAGGCGGTCAACAAATCTTTGCTGAAAAGCGGCGCAACGATTTCAGAGATGAATTGCGTACGCAAGCATTTCTCCGCCATCAAGGGAGGACGACTGGCCTTGGCGTGTGCACCGGCGCGGGTCGTGACCTTGCTGATATCTGACGTGCCGGGCGACGATCCCGGCGTGATCGCAAGCGGCCCGACCTTGCCGGATCCGACCACGTGCGAGCAGGCGCTTGCGATCCTGCGCAAGTACCGCATTGCAATCTCAACCGAGATGGAACGGCACCTGCGTTCCGGGGCGGGCGAAACGCCCAAGCCTGACGATCCGCGTTTCGCGCGTAATGCGCATCATGTCATTGCCACTGCGCAGCAGGCGCTGGAAGCGGCAGCCGCGACCGCACGTGCTGCCGGCATCACGCCATACATCCTGTCCGATGAAATTGAGGGTGAGGCACGCGACGTTGCCATGGTGCACGCAGCACTGGCGCGACAGGTCGCCTTGCGTAACCAGCCGTTCCAACGTCCATGCGTTCTCATTTCCGGCGGTGAGACGACGGTCACGGTGCGCGGCAAGGGACGTGGCGGACGCAATGCGGAGTTCCTGCTGAGCCTGGCGACAACTCTGGGCGGTTATGACGCTATCCACGCCATCGCCTGCGATACCGACGGGATTGATGGTTCGGAAGACAATGCTGGCGCGATCTATCAGCCGGATTCCATTGCGCGCGCGGAGGCGCAGGGCCTGCTGGCGCGCGCCATGCTCGACAATAACGATGGCTACGGCTTCTTCAGTGCGCTGGGTGACCTGGTTGTCAGCGGACCGACGCGCACCAACGTCAACGACTTCCGGGCGATTCTGATTCTTTAAACAGTCAGGCGATGGATTGCGCAGGACACGCGAACTATCTGCCTGCTGCCGCGACAAGCTCGCGTGCCAGACGCTGATGGGTTTCAATCACGGTACCCGTTTCTACCGTCGTGCACCGCCCATCGCGCACGACGACGCGTCCATTGATCATGCTGCAGGCAACATTGGGTGGCGTGCAGAAGACAAGCGCGGCCACAGGGTCGTGCAGCGCGCCTGCAAAGCCAATTCCGTCGAGTCTGAACATCACGATATCTGCCGACATGCCCGGCATCAATGCGCCGATGTCGTCGCGATTGAGCACCTTTGCGCCACCCAGCGTGGCAATTTCAAGCGCCTGTCGCGCAGTCATCGCATCCGGCCCAAATCCCACGCGCTGCAGCAG
>Ga0208887_100475_pt1 | contig 12836 bp, 6 predicted proteins | sample LakWasM106_HOW12_2_FD_183924 | JGI IMG/M metagenome (GOLD analysis project Ga0208887, IMG submission 183924) | Freshwater sediment methanotrophic microbial communities from Lake Washington under simulated oxygen tension - Sediment Metagenome... | ecosystem: Environmental > Aquatic > Freshwater >...
GTTCATCGCGGGAATATCCCAGCATCCGGCATATACTGGGATTGGCGTCCAGATAGCGGCTTTCAGAATCAGCAATAAGAATTCCATCAGGCGCATATTCAAACAGTGCCCGATAGCTTGCTTCACCACTCTGTCGCTTTGAATCATTTCCGGCTTCAGTAGGTGATTGATTCTTATGGTCAAGTTTTGTCAAGATATTAGATTCTCGTTAACAAAACCATGCTACCACACTATAAATATATTTAACCGGTACAATGAATAAAGTTATCGGGTATAAATAATAGGTGTCATGCGCTTCAATACAAACAACCTTCGTTACTCGCCTGTAAATATTCAAAATGCCCGCTTGTAGCGGGCATTTTGTTAACGGCTTGATCGTATTACCTGCTTCTAAGCCTGCCTAGATCACACCAGGGTAGGACTTCTGTACCTTGAGAGCCAGTGCGCATAAGGCGCAGGTAAAACCCACGCGGGCTTATCCATGCCAAGCTCTTTGGCGGCGAAGTATGACCAGTTAGGATTCTCCAGGTGCGCACGCCCGATCATTGCAAGATCCAGTTGCTCCTGACGTATTGCCTGATCTGCCAACGATGGCGCACCAAAACCCCAGGCAGAAGATACCGGCAAGCCGGTTTCATTTCTGACTCTCTGAGCAATTGGCGCCAGGAATGCCGGCCCCCAGGGATGTTGGTTTCTGGGATAGTAAAGCCTACACTTACGCTAAGCATATCAAGCCCGCGTTGGCGCCATGTTTTGATCAACTCGATTGACTCGCTGAATGTTTCTTCATCCCGGCCATCATATTCAATCACGCCGTAACGTGCTGTGAGCGGCAGGTTTTCAGGCCATACACCGCGGATGGCATCCAGCGTTTCAATCGTGAAACGTGAACGGTTTTCGAAGGTGCCGCCATAAGCATCGGTACGCTGGTTGGAGTGTGCAGAAGTAAAGCTTTGCCCCAGGTAGCCATGCGCAAAGTGTATTTCCAGCCATTCAAATCCGGCATCGTGCGCGCGTTTGGCGGCTGCTGCAAAATCATTTTTCACGCGATCAATATCCTGTATGGACATTGCGTCAGGTATGCGGGGCAAATCTCCGCCGAAAGCAAGCGCAGAAGGCGCTATCGTTTGCCATGCCCGTGCATCATCTGCCGGTATATGGTCATCACCTTCCCACGGTTTATTTGCACTGGCTTTACGGCCAGCATGTGCAATCTGGATACCGGGTACGGCACCGGCAGCTTTGATTAATGCAGCAATTTCCCTGAGATTTTCTGCCTGGGCATCATTCCAGATACCAAGGCACCCCGGAGTAATGCGCCCTTCCGGCGAAACAGCAGTGGCTTCCACAATCACAAGGCCGCTGCCGCCGCGTGCCAGGCTGGCGTAATGCGCTTTATGCCAGTCATTTACCAAGCCATCTTCCGCCATGTACTGGCACATTGGCGGTATTGCGATACGGTTCCTGAGAGTAATGTCCTTTAATTTGTAGCTTGAAAACAAGTCAGCCATGATAGTCCTTTCCAATGACGGTTTATATTCTATAGTTCGAATATAATCGAACTATAGAATAATATCAAGCGTTATGATAAATTTCGTTTATGCGGCAAATAAAACATCCCAACATCGATCAAGTAGAACTGACGGACATCATGTATGCCCTGTCGGATCCAACTCGTCTTGAAATTGTGGGGCGCCTTGCAAATGCCGGGCGCAAAATGACCTGCGGGGAATTGGATCTGAACCGCCCGAAATCAAGCATGTCCCATCATTTCAAAATCCTTAGGGCAGCAGGCCTGGTTGAGACCTTGATTGAAGGCACCGAGCACATGAACTCGCTCAGGGTAGAGGAAATTGAGCAGAAATTTCCGGGGATATTACAATCCGTCCTGCGCGCACTCCTCAATGCGTAGGCTCTCAATTATTTCGTGATTGACACGAAATGCCGGACGTTATAAAAAATTGAAATAAATTCCAGCCCTGGCGGACATACTCAAGCGCCAGGTTAACATTTGTACGAATCACATCCAGTCACGCCCCAACCCGGTTTACTGCATATTTGAATTGGGGCGATTTCTGCATCAGCTTCCTGATAAACAGGATTTCATAAAGGCTTTGCGCTCATCGCCTTTCAGTGTTTTTGCTTTCGGGTCAGCATTACAGGTTTTCATCTTGTTCTGCTGGGCAGTCATTGGCGAAGCAGCCATCGGTGTAGCGGCCATAGGCGAAGCAGCCATAGCCGAATCATGCTTGCTGGATAGACAGTCTTTCATGAAAGCCTTGCGCTCGTCGCCTTTCAGTTCCTTTTTACCTGCATCAGCATTGCACATTTTCATCTTGTTCTGCTGCGAGTGCATCGCAGAATCATTTTTGGTGGACAGGCAGTCCTTCATAAAAGTCTTACGCGCATCACCGGCCAATTCCTTTTTAGCGGCATCCGCATTACAGGCTTTCATTTTTTCCTGCTGAGGCCCCGCGTTTGCTGAGAGACAGAATGTGGTCATAAGTATTGTGAGTATTAGTTTTTTCATAACATTCTCCTGGTGGATTAAATGTACTGCACGAATATGATATGCCTTTTTATGGTTAACTTACAGTGGGTATAACCTAATATCTCAAAGCGGAATTATTCATGACACATCGATAGTTAAGCTGACCTGATTAAAACTTCATGCATTCAGTTTTTCATTACCACACCAATCACTTAGCCTGCCTATCCCCACCGATTCAACAAGGTTATCCACAGAAACTGTGGAATCAGATGCAAAGAAAAATAGCCTGGCGTTGAATATTGTGCAGGAGAAACAACTGAAAAAAACTGAAGGGGAAATAAAAAATGCCGCTTAAAAGCGGCATTTTTTATTGGATATATGGCGGAAGAGGCGAGATTCGAACTCGCGATAGGGTTACCCCTATGCCACCTTTCCAGGGTGGTGACTTAAACCACTCATCCACTCTTCCGAAGACGCGCGCATTATAGTCCAAATCAACACAAAAATCTTATCTAATCTTAAATTACAGCCTTAATTTAGCGTTAAAACAATTACGGTTAAATCACGGGGATATTTTATCGCAACCGCTTAACCAATGTGTGTCATGTCACCGGCTGCATACTCCCCTATTACAAAATTGCCGGTCAGGGTGGTGACTTTACCGAAAAACATCCCTGAATATTTTTGACTACATCACATCGCAGGTCAGGGTTGCGCAATAAAATCCTTTTAAAATCAAAATGATATTAGATGTCATATATAAGATATATAGATATTATATATGACTAAGTAAAATACTTAATTTCAGTAAAATTATATCTATTACTTGATTTGAATCAGACTTATGTTTATTGTTTATAAATCAATATGCCTGCATATTTACCCTATCTGAATAAATAGGTTAGTAACAGCTGGCTATTCACCAATTAATTAGCGCAGCGGCATTTAAGCGGCAAATTGAACAGGCATTACTGTAGTTATTAAATAGATCCTAGAGGAGTTAGCATGAGTTTAGATTTACTAAAAGGTCTTGGCGTAAACATCCCTTACAAAGCTAAATACGATAATTTTATCGGCGGCAAATGGGTAGCCCCTGTCAAGGGTGAATATTTCGATGTGATTACCCCGATCACCGGCAAACCGTACACGCAAGCTGCCAAGTCAAGTGCCGAAGACATTGAACTTGCTCTAGATGCAGCACATGCCGCGGCTGATGGCTGGGCTAAAACCCCTCCGGCACAGCGCTCTAATTTGCTATTGAAAATTGCAGACCGCCTGGAAGCTAACCTGCAATTACTGGCAACAGCTGAAACGATTGATAACGGTAAACCGATTCGCGAAACAGTCAATGCCGACATTCCGCTGGCAATCGACCACTTCCGCTATTTTGCCGGCTGTCTGCGCTCACAGGAAGGCAGCATCAGTGAACTGGACGAAAACACGGTAGCCTATCACTTCCACGAGCCGTTAGGTGTTGTCGGTCAGATCATTCCATGGAACTTCCCGATTCTGATGGCCGCATGGAAATTAGCGCCTGCAGTTGCAGCGGGTAACTGCGTAGTCATGAAACCTGCGGAATTCACGCCAATCAGCATCCTGATCCTGATGGAAGTGATTGCCGACATTCTGCCGCCAGGCGTTATCAACATCGTTAACGGTTACGGCCGCGATGTAGGCGCACCATTGGCAAACAGCAAACGCATTGCCAAAATCGCATTTACAGGCTCTACCGCTACTGGCCGCGTGATTGCACAGGCTGCAGCCAGCAACCTGATTCCTGCAACGCTGGAATTAGGTGGCAAATCACCTAACATCTTCTTTGAAAACATCATGGATGCTGATGATGACTTCCTGGATAAAGCCGTTGAAGGCATGGTGCTATTTGCTTTCAACCAGGGTGAAGTCTGTACCAGCCCGACTCGTGCATTGATTCAGGAATCCATCTACGAGAAATTCATTGAGCGCGTTCTGCCGCGTGTTGCTGCGATCAAGCAAGGCAACCCGTTAGACCCTAACACCATGATCGGTGCGCAGGCTTCTCAGGATCAGCTCAACAAGATCATGTCTTATATTGACATCGGCAAGGATGAAGGCGCTAAAGTATTGATCGGCGGCGAACGCAATGTCATCAGCGGTACATTTACCGATGGTTACTATGTACAGCCTACCCTGCTTAAAGGCCACAACAAAATGCGCGTGTTCCAGGAAGAAATTTTTGGCCCGGTACTCGCTGTGACTACCTTTAAAGATGAAGCTGAAGCACTGGCGATTGCCAACGACACAGTGTTTGGCCTGGGTTCAGGCGTATGGACGCGCGACGGCAGCCAGGCATACCGCATGGGCCGTGGCATCAAGGCTGGCCGTGTATGGACAAACTGCTACCACGCCTACCCTGCCCACTCAGCATTTGGTGGCTATAAAGAATCCGGCATCGGCCGTGAAACACACAAAATGATGTTGGATCACTACCAGCAAACCAAAAACCTGCTGGTAAGCTATAGTCCTAAAAAGCTAGGCTTCTTCTAACGCAATCACGTTAGCAATAGTGGCCATTTCATGGTCGCTATAAAGAACTAAAGAGGCGGCAATACCGCCTCTTTTTTTATTGAATCGGAAAACAGGCTTATGACAGAACGCATTTCTGCAACACCGTCAGCGATTGAACTCATCCAGAAACTCAGTGCGCAATATGGATCACTGATATTCATGCAGTCAGGCGGCTGCTGCGAAGGGAGCGGCCCACTCTGCATGCCTGCAAATGAGTTCAGGCCTAGCCCATCTGATGTCATTTTAGGTGAAATTGCCGGTGCCGTTTTTTACATGAGTGACAGCCACTTTTCATTCAGCGCGAACACACTCACCATTCTTGACGCTGTGCCGGGCTCTGGCGGCTCATTTTCACTGGAGTGTGGCACAGGTCAGGCTTTCATCACCAAAGGCCGCTTATACAGCGATGACGAGCTGAAACAGCTCAAACCCGCACCACGCTACGGATATTGATACCGCTTTGCCTCCTTACCTCTTCATCCAGCCGTATTTTCACTTGGCGTACAAATAAGCGCACTATACGTATTTGCTGCAACCACCTTGAGATTCAAGCATATTTGCAAAAATTATAAAATATAAATGGGAAAAATTTCCATTAATTATTTTATTGTGCCATAATGCAATCTAACGGGTGCGACATAACGCACAAACAGCAGTCAGCCAATATTGAATCAAAGCAGAATATTGCTATGCAGCAACTGAATATATACAGCTGAAAATATATTTAACCGCAAGTATATAAAGGAATATCAAAAAGAAAAACAATCTGAAAAGAATTTTATGGTCTGGTCATAGGCCATAGAATCCTCGCATCATGCGAGGCCCCTTTGAAGGTAGCTTCGGCTACCTTTTTTTTATTCATAATGCTGGATTATTGAATTACATAAAACCACTATCTGCGAAATATTGGTAAGTACGCAGTCGGTTACGTCTTCGGTTATAACAAGTGGGCACTAGGACAAAACGCGTATAGAAGCAATGTGATCCAGCAAAAAAATTAGCGGCATATCAGCAGGAAGCAACGGTATAAATCTAATAGATACTCCGCATCAGCGATAAAACCTGAATGGAGACTTGCGTAAATACAAAGGGAAATATTGTGGTGCCCGGGGCCGGAATCGAACCGGCACGCCCTTGAGAGGCGAGAGATTTTAAGTCTCTTGTGTCTACCAATTTCACCACCCGGGCGGATGGAAGGTGTTCATCAAATTGCGGTGCGTATTCTAACACTTACTGCGATTTTTTCATCATCATTTCATAGAAATTTGATGGAAATCTTGATATTTTTTTAGATATACCGCAAAAACATAAGCTCAAAGTTTGAATCAATGGGCGCAAACAAAAAATCAGTCCTCAAAATGAACGGCACCCCCAAGAATAAGACGCTTTGTCTAACTCGTGGAGGTGCAGAAGTTTCCGCTGAATTTAGGGTTTTGCCAGTGAGTTAAATCAAGGTTTTGCCAGTGAATTATAAGTACTGCTTAACGGTTTTGCATTTGCCAGCAAAGCCTCTTTATCCACAATGATCTGCACCGGCGCTACAGCCTGGCACACATTCTCGGCATCCATATACTCCTCTCTGGTGTATTCAGGCAGATTACCGCGCGCCGCGCCGACTTTCCTCAGCAACTCACCCTGCCCGGCATACACTCGGGCATAAGCAATCTGCTGATCATACTGTGTGTTCGCCAAACTTCTCTTAGACTGGAAATACTCATTTTCAGTATCCAGCAAGTCCAGCAAAGTGCGCTGGCCGATGTCGAACTGCCTGCGATAAGCTTCACGCGCATTCTCGATAGAGGTTGTATGTCGCTCACGATAGCTGCGCTGTACAGCCAGCTGGTTAATGTCGTTATAAGCGATAGAAACGATCTGGCGTGCATCAACACAAGCTTTATCACGCAGATCACGTGAGCCATTCAATCTTTCAGCCGATTGCTTGACCAGGTTACTGTCTGAAAAACCATTGAACAGGTTAAAGTTCATTGTCAGCTCCAGCACGTCAGCTGCGGCGTTGCTGTTTTGACCATCGGAACTGGTACCCAGGTTTTTACGTGCCTGCAAATCCAGCCTGGGCATATAGCGTGCCTCGCTGGTTTTAATCTCTTTTTCTTTAGCCTGGATATCTTCCATCGCTGAAAGCAAATCAGGATTCTGCAGATAAGCCAGCTTTAATGCCTCAGCAGCGCTGGCCTGAACTCCGCCATTAAAAAACGTAGGCGCTTCCAGGGTGTCTGGCGGCAAATCGCCATATAAACGCTGCATACGTGCGGTAACATCATGCAGGTTTGTCATCTCGGTCAGCAGGTTAGCCTCAGCCAGCGCTAAACGCCCACCGGCCTGTTCCAGGTCAACTTTTCTCGCTACACCGGCAGTTACGCGCTCCTGGATACGATCAAAAAGCTGCTTGTGTACAACATAATTATCTTTGGCAAACTGGATCAGTTCACGGTAGCGCAATGAATCAATATACGCACGCATAAATTCCAGCGTAGTGTTCTGCATTGCACTCTGCAGCTCGTAATACCTGACGCGGCTGGTATGCCCCAGGCGCTTCACATCGTTGCTAGTCGCAAAACCATCGAATATCATCTGCCTTAACACCAGCTCATTGTTCATGCGCGGTGTAGCCGTGCCATTGTTGATCTTAATCATTTCCTCCTGTTTTCTGTAGGTGGAAACGATATTGGCATCCGGCAAAAAGTTACCGCGCGCGACTTCCTGCTCATAGCCTGCCTCTAAAAACTTGTGATAGCGTGCCTGCACTTCAGGGTTAGAGGTGATTGTTTTTTCAACCATGTCCTTTAATGAAACCAAAGGCTGTGCTGTTGAAATTTCAGCTGTCATTGCGGTCATGCAAAGCAGTATTAATCGTGCTGTAAATTTATATTTTTTATTCAAATCTTTACTTTCCGAAATTTGGCAAACTAGCCAGATGTAGTTCAAATCTGATTAATTTAGATGCCTAGAAAAACTATGGCAGTTAATAAAAGTATTTCACATAACGTCTTAAACATGGTGATCTTTGAAACGATGCCGTCACGAACCGCACATTACCAACCAATGCTTACAATCTACATGCAAAATCCATACCCGCAGTAAATCAACTTGACTTAACCGATTGGCGGAACTTGCCCGGTTAATAGTTAAACAACAATTTCAAGCAAGCAATTCTAACTGTATCAATCACTTGTATGTAAATTTGTATAACATATATAAAGATATTAACAAAATTTTACATTTAGTCACAAGACCATGGATACCTCGGCAAAACATGCTGCCATGAATGTTATTTAAAACAATATCTGCAGCCAGGCCATGGCTATTGAATGTGTCATATATTCAACACTTGTTACTGGAATTACATCAACAACACTAAGCCGGAAATATCAGGCTGGATTGCAGGTTCAAATAATAAAGCCCTTAACCGGATTCGGTTAAGGGCTTTATGTCCAACTACGATGCTTTATAACAGTTAGTCAGTAATCAGTTTCTGATTATTGATCAAGTTCTGGATAATGTCTTGATCTGTCGTCATACCATTTCTCAAATCCACTCCAGTCAGAACTATAGTCTGAGTTTCTGACGTAACATTACCGGTACTGCCAACACTAGCTAAATTACCATCGCCAAAACCTCCTGTAGTGCTGATATGCAGGATAGTATTACCGCCGGTATACTCAAAGTGCAGGTAGTTATCAAGCGTCAGGCCAGTAGTAAGGCCATTAGGTAACAAATCCTGCAAATCAAGCTTGTCCGTATTAGCGGCGGTATTAAAGTCGGTAATTACATCACGTGCCGGGCTTACTGTAGTACCGGCATCTGCCAGAGACCACTTAAACACATCAGAACCCAAACCACCAGTCAGCGTATCGTTATCTACACCACCGATAATTAAATCATTGCCGCCGCCGCCACTAATGACATCATTACCAGCGCCACCATTAATCGTATCATTACCAGCACCTCCGAACAGAGAATCTGCTGCAGAAGTCCCATTCATTAAGTTATTGCCATCAAGACTTATATTAATGAGGCCAGAATCGGTATCACCATTAGTGTCAGTAACGTTATAACTCAACTGCATATTGAAATCCGTGCTGTACTGCACTGCGCTGATTGATGTGATACCTAACTTGAATGAACTCTGACTACCGGATTCAAAACTAATCGTGTCAATCAAAGTCCCGCCAGGCGCCGTGATTGTGTAGTTGCCATTCATATCCAGATCCGCATTGGTGATGTATTTTGTAATTGTTGCACCACCAAGCGTATGGTAGGTAATGGTTAACTCATCCGGTGCGGATTTTGATGCGCTATCAAAGTTGAATAGCGAAATCGTCATCGTAGCCACCTGATCAACCTTGGTCGTGCCTCCAGGATAAGCAACTCCTGACGCGGCAAAATCCATAGTCAGCTTCTCGCCCGCATTCATCAGGTTATTCGCTGCGCCGATATATGTACTGCTGGTATTAACGGTAACGTTCGTCCCATCAAGCACATTTTGAGAGGTAATCACTGCATCATAAGCAATATTGCCTAATGCATCCTTGAACCCTAACACAAGATTTGATCCATTGCCGCCGCCTGGAAGCACAAGCCCGCCACTCGCCACAACCGTAGTTCCCAGCAAACTCACTGCCTGTGTATAAATAACATCAGAGCCGCCATTGATCAAATTCACATCCAGCGTGAACACAGTGGTAGTGCCGCCATTGATGGTGCCGCTAACAATGCCATTGACATTGTCATAGGCTATAGCCACAAGCTGGCCATTCACATAGATAGGAGGAATGGTTGAGGCCGCCGGATTCCACGTAAAGGTATTGCCGCCATCTGCAGATAAATGCGTAGCAATCGTACCCGTCATTGTGCCAACAAAATTAGCCTCGTTACTCAATGACAAGTTTGAATCTCCGATTACAGGCACGTCGTTAGTACTGATACCGCTGGCTGGCATAGTAACAGTAGCTGTTGTAGCAGTACCAGTTGCCACGCTACCGCCAACAGTTTCCGTACTTGTAGCGGAGGCACTAAGCGTAAATTGCGTACCAGTTGATTTATTTACAGTAAGCTGCAGTCCTGCGGCCTGAGCACGTGTCATCGTCCAGCTGTATGCGCCGGATACGTCATTATCTGTCAGCACTGTGCCATTGCTTAATTTAAGCACCGCGCCGGCAGGCAGGCTGCTGCTGGTGATAGTAATGTTGTTACCTAAAGCTTCACTGCCATCGGTATCTCTTAATGCCGCAGTAACATCTACTGTATAGGTGTAATCCAGCACTGTTGTAGTGTTTAAGATAACATTATCAATAGTTACGCTAACGTTTTTCGCAGCTGGCGTATCGAATCTCAGGGTATCGCTACCTGTTGCTAACACTGTATAGACACCACCTGTCGGCGTGACAACACTACCATTCCATCTTACGGTTGCACTACCAGTAATCGCCGCACTAAATGTATATGTTACTCCAGCAGTCAATCCAGTAATAGCTTGCTGAGCTGAATAAATACTCGAATTATTACCACTCGTTAAAACGAGTTGCCCGTTCGTTATTTGAACTGATCCACCACCGCTACCTAGTATTGGTGTCCAACCTGTTTGGTTTGAAAAATCACCATTGGCCACCACATTACCTGTACCAATCGTACCATTTACAGGCTGACTGCTAATACTAATTGCTACAGTTGGTGCATCTGCCACTGGCACCACCGTCATATTCACTACAGAGGTTACGCTGTTGCCAGCCGCATCAGTTTTAGTGATGGTAAAGCTATCAGTACCAGAGTAATTATTGCTTGGTGTATAAGTAAGGGTACCGTTGCCATTATCAACCACGGTACCATGCGCACCTTGCCCTAAGCCTGAAATTGTGTAGCCTGCAGGCGAGCTGATAGTGATAGGCGCATCCTCATTAACACTAGCCAGCATCGGGTCAACAATGTAGGTAGACGCCGAAACATCTGTGTTACGGTTTGCAATACCAGTATCAGCAGTGGTTGCAATCAGCCTTAAAATTTCGTCTATTTCAGCTGTGGCGTCGGCACGTGTACGCACCATCACCGTTGCTGTAGGGTCAGAAACAGCATCACCGGCAATCGTAATCGTCGCGTTAGCTAAACTGATCCAGGTAGCACCACCATCAACACTGTACTCAAAGTCATTGGCTGCACCTAGTGTAGCCGTACCTTCAAAACGCAAACTAACTAACGTATTAGTTGCCTTGGCAGCACTGAGACTAAGATCGAAAACAGCAATCCCGCCTTCGCTTACATACGATGGGCCGCTCACAAGCAGTGACGGTGAATCAGTAATCACAGTTTGACCGATAGCAGTAATATTGGTCATATCGGCCTGCGCATAATTACCAATAGTTGCCGTTAGCGTGAGTGATTCAGATTCATTCGCTACAGCATCTGCTGTTGTCATCACTTTAACTTCGATACGAGTTTGATTACCTGTCAGAGTAATGCCACCTGTAACATTGGTCCATGCGCTATAAGTTTTGGTAACAGGATCCTGAACCCGATATTGTAGCGTTGCTGAATAATCTGTACCTGACGTAGCATCTCCACCAGCCGTCAGATTAATAAGCGTTGGAACAGCACGAGGGTCGCTTAACTCAACCACAAACACGCCAGCACTACCTTCATCTATCGGCAATGGATCAGAAACTGTTAATACAATACCTACGTTAATGGTAACCGTGTTGCCAGCTGTCCAGCTTGCGCCGTTATACACCTGGAAATTAAATGTTGCGTAATTCTGTCCGGCTGTGTTGGCATCTGGCTTAAATACAAGGTAACCATTTTCAACATCAGCTGCAGAAATCACCTGATTGGCAACAACACTAACCCATGCTGTGCCGTTAAAATACAGCAACTCACCACCACCTGCTACACCATTAGCGGGCACTGAAGTAATTCTCACCGACACCATTGGGTCATCTGCGTCGTTATAGCCAAAGTCAGACTCTGATAAAACGTAATTACCGTTTCGCTCTACCATTAAGCTAGTATTGGCAGCCGTAAGATTATCGTTTGCTCCTGTCACATTAACAGTGACAGTTTGTGTGGCAGTTGCACCATTCGGGTCTGTAACAGTCACTGTAAACGTATCACTTGGAGTCGCACCTCCTTGCACGGCATTAGCAGCACTATCATTCACAATATAACTGTAAGTACCGTTAGGATTTACTGTCAGGGTACCGAAGTTACCAACCCCATTTGCAACACTCCATACCAAACTTGAAGTCAAGTTATCAACATCAGATGCGGCTAGAGTGCCAGTAATATCTGCAAAATTATCTACTGCAGAAGTATCTGTGAGTGTATAGACATGCGTACCACTTACAATAGGCGCATCATTCGCACCGTTGATGGTGACATTGATAGTCTTGACAGTGCCATCTGCAGCAGTGACGTTAAAGCTATCTGCCAAAATACCACCTATATTCAATGCCTGAACCGATGAGTTGCTGTTAGTCAGCGTATAAGTCCAGACACCGCCTGCTGTCATAGTGTAGCTACCGTAAGTAGCGCTACCGGATGAGGCAGCAAAGCTATTGGCTGTGCCGTCCACATCTGTTGAAGTTAAAGTGCCAGTCGCTGTTGGCGTGCCTGGAACAGCGTTAGCAACTCCTCCTGCCTCAGTCACACTGCCTGTCACAGTACCGCTAATCACAGCAGCGTCGTTGACCGGGGTGATGTCGAGTGTGGCGCTGCCGGCTGCGGTCAGGCTGCCGTCAGTCACCGTGTAGCTGAAGCTGACACTGCTGTCGTCGTTGGCCGCTGGTGT
>Ga0208887_100480_pt1 | contig 12717 bp, 13 predicted proteins | sample LakWasM106_HOW12_2_FD_183924 | JGI IMG/M metagenome (GOLD analysis project Ga0208887, IMG submission 183924) | Freshwater sediment methanotrophic microbial communities from Lake Washington under simulated oxygen tension - Sediment Metagenome... | ecosystem: Environmental > Aquatic > Freshwater >...
TCCGCATTGAAGTGGAAATCGCCACGCATGTTCAGGAGGGAGCTGGTGCGTCAGGCTCAGGAAAATGACGCAAATTAAGCGCTAGCCGTTGTCCGGTTATACAGGGGCAAGATCAAACAAAAACTGCTCGACACCCAACCACCATTGATCACTACTTACTCTCAGGAGAACCACCATGACTACCTTGCACATCGCCGACCTGTCCGTCACCGAAGCCCTCGATACCAGCACCATGCAATCCGTGCGCGGCGGCACTTATCAAGGCATGCCGGCCCACATGCTGCCGTACTTCGGCGGCGTCACGAAAAACGAATTCTCGTTCGATGCGTCGCAACTGATCGGCCAGACCCAAAACATCGTCAACAACAATGGCAACAACGTCGCCTTTGCCAATGACATTACGTCGACCGTCAAGCCGACCCAAAGCGCCAACAACAAGATCAGCTTCTAAACCGCTTTATTCATTCATTGATTCATTCATTGATTTACTGACTTACTCATTTACTTTTCAGGAGAACCACCATGACCATCTTGCACATCGCCGACCTGTCCGTCACCGAAGCCCTCGATACCAGCGCCATGCAATCCGTGCGCGGCGGCACTTATCAAGGCATGCCAGCCCACATGCTGCCGTACTTCGGCGGCGTCACGAAAAACGAATTCTCGTTCGATGCGTCGCAACTGATCGGCCAGACCCAAGACATCGTCAACAACAATGGCAACAACGTCGCCTTTGCGCACGGCATCACCTCCACCGTGAATCCGACCCAAAGCGCCAACAACAAGATCAGCTTCTGATTACCCCGATCCGGGTGGAGGCCGCTCGTGCCTCCACCGCATCGTCCCAACCTTTGAAGGAGAATTCTCATGTCCCACCTCATGATCCATGACCTGGCCAAAAGCCAGGAGCTCGACCGCACGGCAATGAAGTCTGTGTGCGGCGGCAATTCCTGGCTGGCAGGCCTTGGCCCGGTAGCCAATGTCAATGTCGATGTGAACCAGAACATTGCGCAGCTGCAGAACATCAATGTCAATGCGCTCAACAATGTCGGTGTCATTGGCGCCGGTTTCGGCCCGCTGCGCCTGGATCTCAATCCGTCGCAATTTGCCGCCCCCAGCGTCGTGTTCTGACCACCTCGGCCACGGAGGTCATGCGGCCTCCCTTGCCTGCCGAAGCAATAGTGATCTGTTCTGGCACGCCGCTTGCACTAACAAGATCAATTCCGGCACAAACGCCGTCTTTCATCAGACATTTCGGAGACACAACATGGCTGCTATAACAATCAAGGATCTGCGCTCTGAACACGCACTCGACCGCAAGGCGATGTCGTTTGTCCGTGGCGGTGGCGCGCCATGGGTTTATGGCTGGATCAGACCTTATGTTGCGTCCACGCCGAGCGTCGGTCCGGTTATCAACTTCTATCAGATCAACAACTACGCCGAGCAAATGATCAACCAGATTCAGGTGGTCGATATCAACAACTCTGCAGCCAACGCCAACATCAATGTGGCGCTGGACGAGAACAGCAGCAATCTCAAGCATTGAGGCTGCGCAGATCGCCCTCCCGCTACGGAGATCAGAATTTCAACACGTCGGCTGTCTGCTGTGGAGCGCTCAGAGGTATTCGTGACGATTGCAAGTAAATTTCGATGGACGTCGGCCTCACGCTCAGACGTCGGCCTGGTCCGCAAGATCAATGAAGATGCTTTCATTGACCAGCCGGCACGAATGATTTGGGCGGTCGCCGATGGCATGGGCGGACATTCGCTCGGCGACTTTGCAAGCCGCAGGGTCGTTGAAACTCTGCTCGACATGCCGCCGTCCGACGGACTGCTCGAGTTCGCTGCCGATGCCCGCTACCGATTGCAGACCGTGAACCGGGAACTGCGCCACGAAGCGGCGTTGCGCAGTGTGCGCATCATTGGCAGCACAGTCGTTACGCTGTTGGCACACGCCCGATACTGCGCCTATCTGTGGGCCGGCGACAGCCGCATTTACCTGTGCCGGAACCATCGCCTGACCTTGCTCACGCGCGACCACAGCCAGATCGAAGAACTGAAGGCCAGAGGCACGATCAGCGCGGAAGCGGCAATGCACCATCCGGCGCGCAACATGATCACGCGCGCAGTCGGTGCTGCCGACCTGCTGGAAGTCGATGAAGAAACCATGGAAGTGAATGACGGTGACATGTTCCTGCTATGCAGCGACGGCGTTAGCAATGAAGTGACCGACCAGGAAATCCGTGGCGCGCTCATCAGCGGGAATTGTCAGCAAGCAGCCGCGTCCCTGATCGAGCTAGCGCTCAAGCGCGGCGGCCGCGACAACATCACGGCGGTGGTGGTGCGCGCCGACGACGTGGACAGTCCGGAAAAGACCATATTGAATCCAGCCCTTTAATGTAGTCGGCAGGAAATTAGCGGTCCTCCGAAAGACCTGCTGCCAATTGCTTCACTACCTGGTCAAAACGCGCCACAACGCGGAGATGCCATTCCGCATCAGTTGCCGCAAAGGCCTTCTTCATTTTCCGGCGCGCCCATTCACGCTCCGTGCGTGAAAGCTCGGCTGCGTTGTTGAAGTACCACTGATCGGCGCGCAAGGCATTCAACACGGCGAGCGGTCCGCATGTACCGAACTCCAGCACGACGGAATGACGCTCGCCGTGCATCCGGGAAAAAGCAGCACTCAGAGATCCCTCCACCGCAGCGCTGACGGAATCGCCGTGCAGCGTTGATCTGAGCCCGCCACCAAACCAGCGCGACAGTTGCAGGAAACCGGCACTGCTTGGCGCCAAATCGCTGATGAGTTCACCGACACCGCGCTGGCCCAGCCCGGTGTGCAGGTCCAGCAGCACTGCAGGACGGCGATCACCGGCGTATGAACGCAAGATATCCTCCCACACGATGCGGCTCGTGGTGGGCGCCGCCCCGCCGAAAAACAAGCCGTCCGGACAATCGTACTGCCCACCTGTAATCGCATCGCGAAGCTGGCGCCGCTGCCCGCGTGTCCTTCCGTGCGATAGCAAACGGATTGCATTCCATAGGCCGCGCGGCAGCGGACGATAATCGACCACCAGCAGACGATGATAGTCAGCATAGCGAGATTGCGTTTCCTGCAGCACAGGAAAATCGACAAAATTGCGATTCAGATCAACGCCTTCGCTCGTGACGCGGCGATCATGGAGAAATCCCCAAGGATTCACTGCATGCGCCAGCAGCCACGCAACGTCATTGCGCGCAAAACGGTCAGGATAGGCTTTCATGAAATGGAATTGGCAAGCTGCACCGGCATACCCTTCCACGCCGTGCGTTCCACTCGTAATAATGACCAGATTCTGCGCATCAGCCGGTCCCAGATACGCAACATCCGTGGAAAGCGCGGGACTGCCGCCCTTCTCTGCCTCGTGCGGGAAACACCTCGGCGTCACGCCGAGTTGCGCGGCAAGCCTCTTGAATTCGTCGCGCGATGCCAGATAGCCGGACGGGAGCATGGGTAATGATCAAGCTGAACAAAATGCCGCGACACCACGTCGAACGTACCGCGACTGCCACAGTGACGACATCCCTGTGGACTATGTGCACGCGGAAGAAGTTTCTTTCCGGGTGTTGATGTGTCAGTCATTTTCCAACACGACCGGCCTATCGCGAACCAGATGTGTTGCATGACTTCCGACACGGCGTGCCACGTAATACATCGCCGACGCGCTGGCCAGGGTGCGCCATCCGGAAAATTTCTCCTCCTGCACGCAATCTGTACCAAACATCGCCTATCGCACGGGAGCCCCCTCCCGGCTGATTTCCCGCGCAACGCACTGAACGCTCTGGCATCAAAGGTGCTAGAGATTGCGATGGCTTCCGGCGCGGCCTCGCGGTCACTTCCGCGATCCGACATGCAGCGCCACGAAGCCTCTTGTGCAGGATGCGATGTTCTTGACGATTAAGATCCCAATGATCAACGAACCTAACGAAAAAACCGTAATGCGCACCCGAAGGACGCCATTCAGGCCGTCGCGGCCGAGCAGCGAGCCGGAGCGCAGCGTGAATGTCCTCCCGGTCGGCACGCATCTGGGCGAATTCGAAATCCTCGACCTGATCGGCGAAGGCGGATTCGGTATCGTATACATGGCCTACGACCACTCGCTGGAACGGCATGTCGCGCTGAAGGAATACATGCCGTCCGGCCTGGCGACGCGCACCACCAAAATGGCGGTCACGGTGCGTTCGCAGCACAACGCATCGACGTTTACCGCTGGCCTGAAAAGTTTCATCAACGAGGCGCGCATGTTGGCGCAATTCGACTCTGCGTCGCTGGTCAAAGTGCATCGCTTCTGGGAAGGCAACGGTACGGCCTACATGGTGATGCCCTTCTATGAAGGCACCACGCTCAAGCAGGCCGTGAAGGAACGCCGCATCAAACCGACCGAGACCTGGATCCGGCTGCTGCTGGCCGACCTGTTCGACGCCATCGAGATCATCCACCATTCGCATTGCCTGCACCGCGACATCGCACCGGACAATATTCTGCTGCTCAAGGACGGCCGTCCGCTGCTGCTCGACTTCGGCGCCGCGCGCCGAGTGATCGGCGACCTGACGCAGTGCCTCACTGCAATACTGAAACCGGGGTATGCGCCGATCGAGCAGTACGCCGACATTGATGGTCTACGCCAGGGCGCATGGACCGACATCTATGCGCTCGCCGCTGTCGTGTATTACCTGATTACCGGCAAGGCGCCACCGCCAGCCGTTGCGCGCATGGTGCGTGACGAACTGGTGCCGGCGCGCGAGGCAGGCAAAGGCCGGTACAGCGACACATTCCTGGCCGCACTCGACAAGGCACTTGCGGTCAAGCCGGAACAGCGCTTCCGCTCCATCGCGGAGATGCGCCGCGCAGTCGACATCATGGAAACCGTGCCACGGACTTTACCGCGCACATCGTCTGATCTCGCCACCACCGTCGTGCGCACCGCGCCGCTCGCCGAACCGGTGCCGAAGGAAGATATGCGGCCCAAGGGAAAACCGGCTGCAAAGCCGAATCCGAATTCGAATCCAAAACAGCCGAACCCAAAAGAGGTCGCCAAGCCGGAAATCCAACACGCGGAAAAACCGGGTGCGAAGCAGGACGCAAAACCTGCGCCGACACATGAAGCAAGGCAGGAAATCGAACCGGCAGTGCATGTCCAGGCCACTGCCCGTCCGAATCATATTCCCGATGTCGATTACTGGAAAAAACACGAAGCACCGCCCGAGCCGCTGGTTCGTCGTCTCATGCAAGGCAAGCCGTCATGGGTAATGCTGGCATTGTTGCTTTTCGCCGGTATTGCCTCCGGCATTTATCTCGGAAATAGTCGCGCGCCTTTCAGCCTGCCTGGGCGTGCTCCGATCGCCTCCGGCACGGTAGAGTCGTCTGGCGCAAGCGACGTACCGGAGCAGGATAACGCGCCCGCGCCGATTGCCAGTGCGCCACCAGCCACATCCGCACCATCTGCGCCCGCTGCACCTTCCACGCCGTCAACGCCAGTGCCCGCCGCGCAGGCACCCGCCAAACCGCCAACCGAGACGCTGGCGTCGGCTCCGCCTGAGACTGATCGCGCAACCGGGGCGAAGCAGGAAAGCCTGACGAGCAATCCCTTGCCGTCGTCCGCTTCCTCTGAAATCGACGCGTGGCGCAAGGCCAGCGCCGCCGACAAGGCGAGCGCCTATGAAGGCTACCTAAGGGATTTCCCGAAGGGACGCTATGCTGGCCTCGCAAAGCTCAGGCTGGAACGGATGGAGCCAAAAACAGGCGCAGTGCCACTTTCGCTACCGAAGGAAGCAAAGACCAGGACTGCGCCACCAGTAACGGCACCCGCGACGCAGTCAGCTGCGCCTCTGGCAGCAGCGCCGCCCGCTGCGTCTAAGACGCCTTCCTCTGCAGAGGAAGATCTCTGGACGACCGTTACCACGATCAACGAAGCGCCCGCCTACGAGTCTTACCTCATCCAATATCCGAAGGGACGCTATGCGGCGCTGGCCAAGGACAGGTTGAAGGACCCCAGGATACCGGAGCCTGCACCTACCATCCGCGAACTCGCCGCCGCCCAGGCAGAAGCACCCAAGGCGGATCGCGCAGAACCCAAAGCCCCGGAGGTCGCACCAAAACAGGCAAGCATCAAGCCGCCCGAGCCGCTCATCCCCGCGCCGCGTGCCGTGCCGGAAGCTGCGTCCAAGCCGGTGCCCGACGCACCGGTAGCAGCCAGCAAACGGACCATCACCTTTGGCGACCAGACCATGACCGGCAATTTCACGCCCGACCCGAAGACCGGGATTGTTTCCGGCACAGGAAAAATCATCTGGTCCAACGGCGACCAGTTCGAGGGCACGCTGGTGCAAGGCAAGAAAGAAGGCAAAGGCAAATTCAGCTGGCACAACGGCCAGCGCTATAACGGCGAATGGGCCAGGGACATGCCGAATGGCAAAGGCAGTATCGTCTTTGCCGACGGCAGCCGCTACGAAGGCGATGTGAGAGACGGTGTGCCGCACGGTCAGGGAACGACCCGCTTCAAAAGCGGCGATGTGTACGACGGCGCGTGGGCAAGAGGAAAAAGCCAGGGCCAGGGTCGCTATACCTGGGCCAATGGCAGCTACTGGGAAGGCGAATTCAGGGACGACAAGCGCACCGAAAACGGCAGGATGGTTTTTTCGGAAAGCGCGTTGGGACGTACCGCGAGCACACCGCAGCCGCCATTGGGCGAAGCGCGCAGCGCGGAACGTCCGGTCAATGGAAGGGAGAGCTCAGGCCAGTAAACCCTGACGCCATGTCGTCCGGACTACTTCGCCAGAGTCGGCGCAATCCTTGCCCATTCCGGCGACGCACGCAGGCGACCAATGTCCGTCCATAGTGCTTCGACATAGGCAGAATTGGCCGCATGAAAATCCCGGTTGAAAGCGACATACAAGGTAAACGTCAGGAAAGGCGCCGGCAGGATTTCCACCTTCCCGCGAAACTCATGGGCAGCGATTTCTTCTGCCGCCGCCTGGCCGTTCATGACCAGCAGCTCGCCGCGCCCGGCCAGCAGTTTGAGCAGCAGCGATTCATTGACGTACGCGCCTTCATCTCCCGGAATACCGAGCTTCGCCAGCTTGTCCCTGATCGAAACGATATTCTTGTTGAACATCACAGGCGTGGTGAGTGCCGAGAAGACCTTACCGTCCCAATGCGCCTTGCTGCCGACTCGGCGCAGCACCACCATGGAGACTGTGCCCACCGCCTTGCGCACATCGGCTTCGGCACCCGCCATTGGAAACGCCATCTGCGGCAGGAAGCTTGCCGACGGCGGCATCGCAGCTTCATACGCACCCGCTGCCACGCCGTCGGTGCAGCGCTTCCAAGGCACCGCCTCGAAGCGGACCGTGTCGCCCTGCCGCTCCACCGCCTTGCGCACGAGCCACTGCCCTTGGCCTTCGTGGTCGACAAAGGTCAGGGGCGGAAAGGGATTGGATGGAATGCAGACCGTGATGCTGCGCCCAAGACAGCTTGCCGAGGCGATGATCAGAAAACAGCCCAGCATGAGAATGCGGACGAAATGCAGCATGGTGAATGACCGGCCGTTGCCGAAGAATGGATAGTGTCTCGAAAATCGCGACTTATTCTGTTGTACTTGTGTCGCGACGGTTTGCTGCGCATTATTACCCAAGTTTATGTCCTGACACGATCTGCATGCCCTGCTTTCTGATTTGCGCCCAAGAGTTGCCCACATTTGCTGTGACTAATTCTGTGGATAACCCGGTATAAGCTTCCGTAGACCCATGATTCATAAGGGAAATCTTTCATTGATGAAAATCAAGGCAGAAGCAGCGCGGTCATCTGGTCCCGGCACAAGCTAGTTCTCCATCAGGTGACGCCCGCCGCTTCTGATGCAAAATTCACAGACATGGGGCACGCCGACCACCGCCCCTATCAAGCAATCTGGAGGACAAATGCCTAGCCTGCCCGCGCCGAGCGTCCATTCGACACCGATCCGCTTTCTGTTCGCCGCCGTATTGAGTACGGTGATTGCGGCATGCGGAGGTGGTGGCAATGCGACATCGCCAGCCCCGATTGCTGCCGCGCCAGGCGGATTCGGATATATCGACGCAGTGGGCGCGGATGCGCGTTTCATGGGACCGACGGGCATTGCTGTGGACAAGGCAGGCAATGTCTATGTGGCTGATGTCCAGACGATCCGAAAAATCTCGCCGGGCGGCCTGGTAAGCACCTTCGCGGGGACACCGCACGCCGCGCGAGAAGTCTTTCCTGATCAATGGAAAACCATGAACAGCGTGGATGCCAAAGGTGTTGACGCACGATTCCAGATCATCAACGGCATCACTATCGACGCCGGCGGCAATTTGTATGTCACCGAATCTGTGATCGAGTACAACGGCCTTTCTTTCTACTTCATGAAAGGCGCGGTGCGCAAAGTGACGCCGGAAGGTGTTGTCACAACACTGGTCAGCGGCGGCGTTCCGTATGGCGTTGCGGTTGACCGGATCGGAAACGTCTATTACGCCGATGTTCGCCGCTACACAATCGAAAGAATTGCACCGGACGGCACCGTCGCAACGCTCGCTGGTTCGGCCGGCAACAGCGGTCGTGCGGACGGTACAGGCACCGCAGCGCAATTCACCGGACCGGTCGGACTGGCAATCGATGGCGATGGCAACTTGTACGCAACCGACTTCGAACTTCCGGGGCCGGTGGGTTCAGGGCAATCCAGCCACACGATTCGAAAAATAACGCCGCAGGGGGTCGTCACGACAATCGCTGGCGTGCCCGGCATTCAAGGAAACACGGATGGGAAAGCCGCCTCAGCGCTGTTCAACAGCCCAAGAGGCAGTTGGGTTGACGGTGCCGGCATCGTCTATGTGGCCGACACCGGGAACAACACGATCCGCCGGATTTCTCCCGAAGGCGTCGTGACAACCCTGGCGGGAACAGCAGGACAATCCGGCACGACCGACCAACCGGGCGCGGCCGCGCGCTTCAACCGACCGTCCGGCATCACGGGTGATGCCAATGGCAATCTGTATGTCGCTGACATGGGAAATTTCACCGTGCGCAAAATAACGCCTGCCGGCAGCGTCACGACGGTTGCTGGAGCGCCGCCATAACAAGCTGGCTTGCAGGTACGGTCCCGCGTCGACCTTGGTGTCGCACCAGTTTTCTGCGCGTTATCACCTCAATTCTGGTGCGGACACGAACCGATTGCCCCACACCCTATTTTCCAACCAATAGTTGCCCACATTTGCTGTGATTAATTCTGTGGATAACCCGGTATAAGCTTCCCTAAGTCCATGATACGTAAAGACAATCTTGCATTGATGAAAATCAAGGCAGGCAAGCTCGCGGACCTGCCTGCCTTGCGTGCGTTGGAACACTGCCGCATTAAGACCTAGCCGCCATGGCTTTACTCGGCCACGATGACCATCCAGCCCAGCCCGAAACGATCAGCGACCATGCCGAAGCACGGTGAAAAGAATGTTTTCCCCATCGGCATTTGCACCTTCCCATCCTTGGCCAGCGCTTCGAACAGCTGCTTTGCTTTTGCCTCATCAGGCGCCGTAATGGAAAGTGAAAATCCTTGAAAACCGGGCTGCCCGGTGCAGTTGCCGTCGGATGCCATCATAATGCTTTCCCCGATGCGAAAATTCACGTGCATGACCTTGTTTTCCGAGCCGGGCGGCAGCATGCCTGGCGGCATCGGATCCGGGCAATCCTTGTAGCGCATCAGGTTGGTTACTTCGGCGCCGAGGGCTTCGCGGTAAAACGCGATCGCTTCTTCGCAGCGGCCATTAAAGAACAGATACGGTTGTACTTGCATCGCCATCTCCTTTTTCGTGTTGAATGAATGTCCCGCGAATTACGCCTGCGAATTATTAATTTAGTGTAGCGCCGCCAAATCAGGTTTTGGCACTAGCGGCAATATCGCACGCTCACACCAGACCGAACGCACACTGTGCGTCATTGATACGACGAACGAGCAAGCACTGAATCGACAACCACGGCAGTTTTTTTCAATCCGTATTTCGTTCTTGCCTCTCCGTTGTCCATTGCTGCCATCTGAAAGGCAACCATGCCACGCGCCAACCAGACGATGCGCTGTCAGGGCTGCAAAGACTGCGCACGCACGATTTCAGCGCACTTGTGACCCGAATTGAGGTTTATCGCCAACTATGTTTGCTATGTGACAGATCGCTTTGCCCGTTACGATCAATAATAAAAAGTCTACTTTTTGCTCTATTGAGATAATGAGCATGCGAATCGAAAATATCCGCTACCCACAGATACTCGGCTCCTTGGTGATCTACACGCCCAGCTCTTCGTTGGCGCGCAAGGTGCATGACATCGTCATCGACTGCAAGCACGCGGCGTCGCTTGGTACAGTCTTCTTCGAGAATGGCGAGGAAATCGATTGGGTTGATATCAGCTTTGAGGCCATGCGCCATGCACCGTTACGGTAATTGACCGATTTGCTTGCAAACACCCTCAAGGCATAATGCATTGCGTGGCGTGCGGTCGAACAGATTCGTCCAGGGCGGCAAACACGCGTGAACCCATTGCACATAGAAGCATCAGATCAGGTAATGCCTTATTGGACACCCTGCCACCAAGCGCGAATGAAGGAGTTGACCGTATGAATCTTTTGCTGAGCGGACATCATGTCGATATCACCCCATCCATCAGGGAATACGTGGAAAAAAAGGCGGAAAGGGTTATTCGCCACTTCGATCAGATCATCGATCTCGCCGTCATCATCGGGGTTGAACAGCCCTCGGAAAAAGACAAACGACAAAGGGCCGAAGTCAACCTCCGCGTAAAAGGCCAGGTTTTCCACTTCGATCAATACGCCGAAGATCTCTACGCAGCGATCGATCTCCTGTTCGACAAACTTGACCGGCAAGTCCTGAAGCACAAAGCCAAAGTGCAGGGACACAAGAACGAATCAGTCAAGCATATCAGTCCGGATGAATAGACGGCGTGGGTAGATGGTATTCGCCGAGTGTGGATGCTGGGAGACCAATGGTCGACAAGAAACAGCCACGCCGGCTTACGCGCCTTTTCCGCTGTGCGCCTGACTCTGCTTTCTGAAGTCCTTGGAATGAATTCCATGCTTCTTCAGCAGCATCTGCAAATGCGACCGGTTCATGTCACAGCGCCGCGCCAGTTCCGCCACCGTGCCGCCGACTTCGGTCAGGCCGCGCTCCAGGAACGCGCGTTCGGCTTCATCACTCGCTGCGCGTTTTGCGTCGCTCAATGAGCTGAGCCGGGACACGTCGACCTTGACGCTGGCGGCGGCACTATGCTCGGGTGCGATGCTGACCGGCGCTTTGGGCCGGATGTCGTCCGGAAGATGCTCGACATCGGCCATGTCACCGGCCAGGCAAGAGATCCGGTAAATGATGTTGCGCAGTTCGCGGATGTTGCCGGGATACGCATAATTCAGCATGAAATCGCGCAGGCGCGGCGTCATTCTGATCGGCGCGCGCTTCAATGCTTCCGCCGCTTCGTCGCCGAAGTAGGCGAACAGCAAGGGAATCTCGTCCTTGCGCTCGCGCAGCGGCGGCAGCGTCACATGGATCACGCTGAGCCGGTAAAACAAGTCTTCGCGGAAGCTGCCCTCTTCGATCAGCTTGCGCAGGTTCTTGTTGGTGGCAGCGACGATGCGCGCATCGACCGAAATGATTTCATCCGAACCGACACGCTGGATCTCATGTGATTGCAGCACGCGCAGCAGCTTTACCTGTCCGGCCAGCGGCAGTTCGCCGATTTCGTCGAGGAAGATGGTGCCCTTGTGCGCGCTTTCAAACTTGCCTTTGCGGTCGTTGGACGCGCCGGTGAACGCGCCTCGCTTGTGGCCGAACAGTTCGGATTCGAGCAGGTTGTCGGGGATCGCGCCGCAATTGACGGAAATGTAGGGCTTGTCGGCGCGCGAGCCGTTGGCGTGGATGACCTTGGCCATCAACTCCTTGCCGGTACCGCTTTCGCCATCGATCAGCACCGGCAGATCGGTGGGCGCTGCCTTCTCGGCGATTTCCAGTGATTCAAGCAGCTTCGGATTGTCGCCGAAGGTGCCTTCAAACACGAAGCTGCGCTCAAGCAAGGCCTTGCGCCGTTGTCCCGTCGATAGCTCCACGGGTGGCGCTTCGGCGCTCGCGGCCTGCACGAAGCGCTCCTTGTGCGAGAGCTGCAGCACCTCGTCGCGCAAGGCGCTGGATTGCCGCAGCAGCTTTTCGATTTCTGGCCGTTCAAGTTTCGACGCCCAACGCAGCGTTGAACGCAGGATTTCGATTTTTTCGATCAGGCCGGCATACGAAACGGTGGAACCGCCGGGCAGGCCCTGGTTGAATAGTTTCATGCCGCACTCAATTGTTTCTGCACGAGTTGGTAGTACATGCCGCGCCTGTCCACCAGCTCTTCATGCCGCCCCTGCTCCACAATCGCTCCTTCGAACAGCACCAGGATCTTGTCTGCCCGCATGATGGTGCTGAGCCGGTGCGCGATGATGACGGCGGTGCGGCCTTTGAGAATCTCGTGCATGTTGCCGATGATATTGCTCTCAGACTGCGTATCGAGCGCGGAAGTTGCCTCGTCAAACACCAGCAGTCGCGGGTCGTGGTACAGCGCACGCGCAATACATAGTCGCTGGATCTGGCCGCCCGACAAACCAACGCCGCGCTCGCCGACGATCTGCTCGTAACCGA
>Ga0208887_100484_pt1 | contig 12559 bp, 10 predicted proteins | sample LakWasM106_HOW12_2_FD_183924 | JGI IMG/M metagenome (GOLD analysis project Ga0208887, IMG submission 183924) | Freshwater sediment methanotrophic microbial communities from Lake Washington under simulated oxygen tension - Sediment Metagenome... | ecosystem: Environmental > Aquatic > Freshwater >...
CCACATCAACGACTTCGAACGCATGCTCAGCGAGACCGGCACGGTCATTGTGAAGTTCATGCTGCACATCGGCTTCGAGGAACAGCGCGAGCGACTGCAGGAGCGCCTGGACGATCCCACCAAGCACTGGAAATTCGACATGGGCGACATCGCCGTGCGCAAGCAGTGGGCCGACTACCAGAAGGCCTACGAAACACTGCTGGCGGCCACGCACACCCCCTGGGCGCCCTGGACCATCGTGCCCGCCAACTCCAAGACGCACCGCAACCTGATGATCGCCACCGTGCTGCGCGAGGTGCTGCAGAACCTGGACCTGCGCTATCCGCCGGGCGACCCGGGGCTGGAGCATTTCACGGTGGAATGACTGATTTTCATGCCATTTATGGCCGTATTTACCGTCTGTTAAGCGTTTTCAGCTGCTTTGAAGTGCGCCAAAAGAGACAGCACCGAACACGGGAAACATTATGCAAACGACGCATAACCCCGTGACGCACCGGCCTTGGACAGCCCGGCGCCGCAGGCATAAGCTTCATCCCCTTGAACTGATCCCACAAGGAACCCGCCATGTCGAATACCACCGGAACGCCCGGCAGCATTGCCACCGCACACACCTTGCCGTCGTACCTCGACGCCAGCCACCTCGGCCCCTGGGGCAACTACCTGCAGCAGGTGGACCGCGTCACCCCCTACCTGGGCAGCCTGGCGCGCTGGGTGGAAACGCTCAAGCGCCCCAAGCGCATCCTGATCGTGGACGTGCCGATTGAAATGGACAACGGCGCCATCGCCCACTTCGAGGGCTACCGCGTGCAGCACAACACCAGCCGCGGCCCGGGCAAGGGCGGCGTGCGCTTCCACCAGGACGTGACCCTGTCGGAGGTGATGGCGCTGTCGGCCTGGATGTCGGTCAAGAACGCAGCGGTGAACGTGCCCTACGGTGGCGCCAAGGGCGGCATCCGGGTCGATCCCAGGAAACTTTCGATGGGCGAGCTCGAACGCCTCACGCGCCGCTACACGAGCGAGATCGGCATCATCATCGGCCCGTCCAAGGACATTCCCGCACCCGACGTGAACACCAACGGCCAGATCATGGCGTGGATGATGGACACGTATTCGATGAACGTCGGCGAAACCGCCACCGGCGTGGTCACCGGCAAACCCGTGGACCTGGGCGGCTCGCTCGGGCGCAATGAGGCCACCGGCCGTGGCGTATACACCGTGGGCGTGGAGGCGGCGCACCACATCGGCCTGAAGATCGAGGGCGCGCGGCTGGCCGTGCAGGGGTTTGGCAACGTGGGCGGCACGGCCGCCAGGCTGTTTGCCGAGGCCGGCGCGCACGTGGTGGCCGTGCAGGACCATACCGGCAGCCTCTACCGCGACGGGGGCCTGGACGTACCCGCCCTGCTCGCGCATGTGAAGGAAACCGGCGGCGTGGGCGGCTTCGCCGGCGCGGACCGGCTCGACAACGATGCATTCTGGGGCGTGGACTGCGACATCCTGATCCCGGCGGCGCTGGAAACCCAGATCACCGCCACCAACGCCGGCAAGATCCAGGCGCGCCTGGTGATCGAAGGCGCCAACGGCCCCACCACCCCCGAGGCCGACGACATCCTCCACGACAAGGGCGTGCTGGTGCTGCCCGACGTGATCGCCAACGCCGGCGGCGTGACGGTGAGCTATTTCGAATGGGTACAGGACTTTTCCAGCTTCTTCTGGAGCGAGGACGAGATCAACGCACGCCTGGTACGCATCATGAAAGATGCCTTCGCCGGCATCTGGCAGGTGGCGCAGGAGCACAAGGTGAGCCTGCGCACCGCCACCTTCATCGTCGCCTGCACACGCATCCTGCATGCGCGCGAGATGCGCGGGCTGTACCCCTGAAGATTGCGGCGCTTGCCAGGAAGGGCGGCCCATTGCGGGCCGCCCTTTTTTTCTGCCCGCACCGGGCCATTGCTTTGCGCGCGCGAAAGCGGGGCTTTGCCAATGGCAAAGCCATTCGCTCCCAAACCCTAGGTGCGGATCGCGGCGGGCATGGCTATCGTTGGACTCCTGCGCCACAGACCTCGCCGAGGCCCAGGCGCGCCCCAAGGAGTCCCCATGATTTTTCGACGCTGCATGCTGGCCGCCCTGGCCGCCCTGCCTCTGGCCGCCTGGGCCGACTGGCCCGAACGCCCCATCACCATGGTCGTGCCGGCCGCAGCCGGTGGCACCACCGACATCGCGGCGCGCGTGCTGGCCGAGAAGATGGGCAAGGACCTGGGCACCTCCATCGTGGTGGAGAACAAGGGCGGTGGCGGCGGCAGCATCGGCACCGCGCAGGTGGCGCGCGCCAAGCCCGACGGCTACACGCTGCTGATGGGCAACATCGGCCCCATTGCCATCAATTTCAGCCTCTACAAGCAGCTCAGCTACAAGGAAAGCGACCTGCGCGGCATCACCAACGTGATCTCGGTGCCCAACATCCTGGTGGTCCATGCCGACTCGCCCGTGCGCAGCGTGAAGGAGCTGGTCAGCCTGGCGAAGACACGCCGGCTGAACGTGTCTACTTCGGGCGTGGGCCAGTCGCCCCACATGTCCTCCGAGATGTTCCGCCAGAAGGCGGGCATCGACGTGACCCTGGTGCCCTTCCCCGGCGCGGCGCCGGCCGTGACGGCGCTGCTGGGCCAGCAGGTGGACTTCATGATCGACAACCTGCCGAGTTCCATGCCGCACATCAAGGCCGGCAAGTTCCGCGCGCTGGCCATCACCAGCGGCGCACGCTCGGCGCAGCTGCCCGATGTGCCCACCATGACCGAGGCCGGTGTGCCCATGCAGGTCACGGCCTGGTTCGGCCTGCTGGCGCCGGCCGGCACGCCCGACGCGCTGGTCGAGCGCCTGCAGCAGTCGGCGCGCAAGGTCATGCAGACGCCCGAGGTGCGCCAGCGCTTTGCCGATCTGGGCGGCGTGCCCGGCGGCGAGACGCCGGCCGAGTACGACACCTTCATCGCCCAGGAGCGCAAGAGCTGGGCACAGATCGTCAAGGCCGCCGGCCTCTCGCTCGAATAGCCATGACCATGCACGCAGAAATCGAACACCTTTTGGCCCAGCCCTTTGGTTCGCTGCCCGAACTGATAGAGCGCCAGGCCGCGCACCGCCCCGGCCACACCGCCCTGGTCCTGGAGGATCAGCGCCTGGACTACGCCGCCCTGTGCGCCGGCATGCACCGCGTGGCCCGCAGCCTGCAGCGCGACGGCCTGAAGCCCGGCGACGTGGTGGCCATCTGCGCCGGCACCTCGGTCGAATATGTGCAGGCCTACCTGGGTGCGCTGCGTGCCGGCGTGGCCGTGGCGCCGCTCGCGCCCTCGGCCACGGCCGAGCATCTGAGCGCCATGCTGGACAACTGCGGCGCGCGCCTGGTGCTGCGCGACCGCGAGGTGGCCGCGCAATGGCCCCTGCACGCTGGCGCCGCGCTGCGCTGCGTGGCCCTGGACGATGCGAACGAAGCGGGCGAGCCCTGGTTGCAATGGCTGGCCGCCGGCGATGCAGCGCCCGCGCCCATCGCGCCCGCTCCCGACTGGCCGTTCAACGTGATCTATTCCTCGGGCACCACGGGCGTGCCCAAGGGCATCGTGCAGTCCTGGGCCATGCGCTGGGCCCATGTGCGCCGCGCCGTCGTCAATGGCTACGGGCCCGATGCCGTCTCGCTGTGCGCCACACCGCTGTATTCCAACACCACGCTGGTGGCGGCCCTGCCCACGCTGGCCCTGGGCGGCACGCTGGTGCTGATGCGCAAGTTCGATGCCGCGCGCTACCTGGCGCTGGCCCAGCAGCACGGCGCCACCCACACCATGCTGGTGCCCGTGCAGTACCAGCGGCTGATGGCCTGCCCGGCCTTCGACGGCACGGACCTGAGCCGGCTGCAGCACAAGTTCTGCACCAGCGCGCCCTTCAGCGCCGTGCTCAAGGCCGAGGTGCTGCGGCGCTGGCCGGGCCGGCTCATCGAGTACTACGGCATGACCGAGGGCGGCGTGCGCTGCGAGCTGCACTGCCACGACCACCCGACCAAGCTGCACACCGTGGGCCGCCCCGGCGAGGGCGCCGACATCCGCTTCATCGACGAGCAGGGGCGCGAGCTGCCGCCGGGCGAGCAAGGCGAGATCGTGGGCCGCTCGGCCGGGATGATGAGCGGCTACCACCGCCTGGAGGGCAAGACGCGCGAGGCCGAGTGGTTCGACGCCGAGGGCCGGCGCTACATCCGCAGCGGCGACGTGGGCCGGCTGGACGCGGACGGCTTCATCGTGCTGGGCGACCGCAAGAAGGACATGATCATCACGGGCGGCTTCAACGTCTACCCGAGCGACATCGAGGCCGTGCTGTGCCAGCACCCTGAGGTGGCCGAGTGCGCCGTGGTCGGCGTGCCTTCCGAGCAGTGGGGCGAGACCCCCGTGGCCTACGTGGTGGCGCGCCCCGGCATGCAGCCCGCCGCCGGGGAGCTGCGCGAATGGCTCAACACCCGCGTGGGCAAGACCCAGCGCGTGGCCGACCTGCGGCTGGCCGAGCGCCTGCCGCGCAGCGAGATCGGCAAGGTGCTCAAACGTGAGTTGCGCGAGCAGTACCTGCAGGCCACCCCGGTCGCCGACTGATTTTCCCCCACCCCGACCAGGAGACTGCCATGTCCTTGCCCCACTCCTCGCGGCTGCGCCGCGCCTTGCTTGCCAGCCTGGCCCTGGGCGCCAGCGCCCTGCTGGCCCCCGCTGTCCATGCGGCGGACGCCTGGCCCGCCAAGCCGATCCAGCTCGTGATCCCCTACCCGCCCGGCGGCAGCGCCGACCTGCTGGGCCGGCCGCTGGCCGTGCAGCTGCAGCAGCAGCTGGGGCAGACGGTGGTACTGGAATACAAGCCGGGCGCCGGCGGCACGCTGGCCTCGCAGTATGTGGCGCGCGCCAAGCCCGACGGCTACACGGTGCTCATGGTGCTGGCCGCGCATGCCATCAACGACAGCCTCTACCCGAAACTGCCCTACGACACGCGCAAGGACTTCGCGCCCGTGTCTCTGGTCGCCAACCTGCCCATGGTCGTGGCGGCCAGTGGCAAGCTGCCCGCCAGGAACATCCAGGAGCTGATACAGGCCGCCAAGGCCGCGCCGGGCAAGCTCACCTTCGGCTCGGCCGGCAACGGCAACACCGGGCACCTCGCGGCCGAATACTTCAGCAGCATCGCCGGGGTCAAGATGACGCACGTGCCGTACAAGGGCAGCGCCGGCGTGGTCAACGCCATGCTGGCCGGCGACATCGACCTCACATTCGACAGCATCTCCACCTCCATGCCGCACATCCGCGGCGGCCGCATGCACGCGCTGGCCGTCACCAGCCAGCAGCGCTCGGCGCTGGCGCCCGAGGTGGCGACGGTGCAGGAGCAGGGCATTGCCGGCTTCGACGTGACGGGTTGGTACGCGCTGATCGCGCCGGCCGGCACACCGCCCGAGATCACCCAGCGCCTGAGCCGCGAAATCGCCACCGCGCTGCGCCAGCCCCCGCTGCAGGCGCAACTGGCCGCCGGCGGCTACGAGCCCGTGGGCTCCACGCCCGAGGCGCTGCAGGCGCACATCGAGCGCGAGATCACGCGCTGGGCCGCCGTGGTCAAGTCCACGGGCGCGAGAGTGGATTGACACCCCCCTGAGCCGCTACGCGGCTTCCCCCCGCTCTCGGCTTCGCCGGGCAGGGGGACGCAGCCAGCGCGGCGGGGCGGCCCTTGCGCGGCTGCCCGCGCCTGGGCCGTGCCGCGCGGGCGCGCCATGAACAACTCACAATCCCCTTCATGCAAAAACAGTCTGCCATCACTACCGACATTCCCCTGAACCCCTTCGCCGGCGAAGCCCCCGACATGTTCTTCGGCCTGCCCATGGCCATGGCACGCGCCATGGCGCTGCGCGGCGAGCGCATCGGCAACGACATGGCCCAGGTGCGCATGGGCTTCCAGCCGGATCAGGCCAACAGCCGCGGCGAGGTGCATGGCGGCTCTATCGCCACGCTGCTGGACTGCACCCTGGCCGCTTCCGCGCGTGCACACGACCCTGCCACGTATGGCGTGGCCACGATTGACCTGACGCTGCACTATGTTGCTGCGGGCAGCGGGGATTTGATCGCCACCGCGCGCTGCGAGCGGCGCGGGCGTTCCATCAGCTTTGCGCGCGGCGAGGTGCGCGCCGAGGATGGCACCCTGGTGGCGCTGGCCACCGGCAGCTTCAAGCTGGTACCCCGCCAGTCCAAGCCTGCCGGGGCGTAGGCGATGCGGGCGGTGGCGCTGGTCAGGTAGGCTGCACGCCTGCGGCCTGTAGCAGACGGCCCCAGATCGGACCCTCTTGTGCCCACGCCTGGGCAAACTTTGCGGGCGTGTCGTCGTCCACGGGAATAAAGCCAGCGGCGATGATGCGCGCCATACCTTCGCGGCTGGCCACGGCGCTGTTGGCGGCTTCGGCCCACTGGCGCGCCACGTCTGCCGGCAGGCCCTTGGGCGCAGCGATGGCCAGCCAGCCGACGATGGACAGTGCGTCTTGCTTGAAGCCAGCTTCCGCAAAGGTGGGCGTATCGGGCAGCAGCGGTACGCGACGCGGGCCGGTCACTGCCAGGGCGCGCAGCTTGCCGCTGTCGATATGCGCCTTGAGCGACAGCAGGCTGCCCATGCCGATCTTGACCTGCCCGCCCAGCAGATCCGCAACCATGGGCGCCTCGCCCCGGTACGCGACATGCGCCATGTCGGCGCCCGCCATCTCGCTGAGCGTGGAGCAGGCCAGTTGGCCGTGCGAGCCAATGCCGTAGGAACCGTAAGACAGCTTGCCCTTGTGGGCCTTGATCCAGGCCATGAATTCCTGCATGTTCTGCGCGGGCACGTCGGCCGTCACCACCAGCGCAATGGGTGCCAGGCAAACCCGCACCAGCGGGGTCATGTCGGTCAACGGGTCGAACGGCATCTTCTTGAAGATGTACCGGTTGGACAGCATGGTGGAGGTGGTGCCCAGCAGCGCCGTCAAACCGTCGGGTGCCGACTTGGCAACGGCTTCGCCGGCGATCACGCCGCCCCCGCCGGGCTTGTTGTCCACCACCACGGACTGGCCGAAGCGCTGCGCCATGCGCTCGCCCAGCACCCGCGTGATGACATCGGTGGCGCCGCCTGCGGCAAAGGGCACCACCACCCGCACCGGGCGTGTGGCGAAGCTGGTTGGTATCTGCGCCAGCACGGCCAGCGGGCCTGAGGCTGCAGCGCCTGCCGCCAGGGCCAGCAGCTGGCGCCGGTTGCAGTACGGGGGGTGGGTGCCACGTGTCATGTCTTGTCTCCTGTTTTTATGGGGGTGATGAGTGCAGCGGCGTGGCGCCGTCAGTCCATGGAAATCTTGGCCGACTCGGCGACGGCCTTCCAGTGGGCTGCGTCTTTTTCCACCACGGGCTTGAACTCATCGGGCAGCGAGCCCACGGCAATCAGCCCCATGTCGGTCAGCCGCTTGTGCAGCTCGGGCGACTTGACGATGGCCGCCACCTCGGCACCCAGCTTGTCCACGATGACCTTGGGGGTGGCAGCGGGCACGAACATGCCGAACCAGCCATTGGCCTCCAGGCCGGGGTAGCCGGACTCGGTCATGGTAGGCACCTGCGGCAGCGCGGGGTGGCGCTGGGAGCCGGTGACGGCCAGGATGTTGACCTTGTCAGACTTGATGTGCGGGTAGGCCGCTGTGGCATCGACGAAGGCCAGTGTCAGCTGCCCGCCCAGCAGTGCCGCCACTTCCGGCCCCGAGCCCTGGTAGGGGATGTGGGTGATGTCGATGCCGGCCTTCTGCTTGAAGCGCTCGCCGTTCATGTGTGACGAGGTGGCGTTGCCGTAGCTGCCGAAATTCAGCGTGCCGGGCGCCGCCTTGGCCTTGTCCACGAACTGCTGCAGCGTGGTCACGCCCGTGCTGCGCGGCACCATCAGCAGGTCGGCCGACTTGGCGATCTGCGACACCGGCGCCAGGTCACCGAGCTTGTAGGGCACCTTCTTGTACAGCGCCGGGATCTGCACCACGGCGGTGATGCCCATCAGCACGGTGTAGCCGTCGCCCGGTGCCTTGGCCACGATGTCGTTGCCCAGGATGCCGCTGGCGCCGGGCTTGTTTTCCACCACCACGGGCTGGCCCAAGCGCTGGGAGAGCTGCACGCCGATCAGGCGGGCAATGGTGTCGGTGCCGCCTCCGGCCGGGTAAGGCACGACGACGCGGATGGGTTTGCTGGGGTACGGATCCTGCGCCTGTACGCCGCCTACGCCGCAGGTGGCGGCCAGCGCGATCAGGGGCAGCCATTGGGTCAGGGTCTTACGCCGGGTGAATGCCATGGTGTTGTCTCCTTGGGTGGGTGTAGTTCCGTGATGTGTTGCCGACGGCCCGTCAAAACTGGCGCGACCTGTCGGCGGGACGCCGAGCAAGGGCCGCCCCGCGGTGAGGGCGTCGTCCCCCGGGGGGATGACGCGAAGCGGCTCAGGGGGGTCAAAGTGTTCTTGCGATGATTTCCTTCATGATCTCGTCGCTGCCGCCGTAGATGCGGCCGATGCGCGCGTCGGTCCAGGCGCGGCCCACCTGGTATTCGGTCATGTAGCCGTAGCCGCCGTGCAGCTGCAGGAACTCGTCGAGCAGCTTGTTCTGCAGCGCCGTGGCGTTGAGCTTGACCATGGCGGCGCGCTCGGGGGTCAGCAAGCGCCGCATGTGCAGCTTCATGCATTCGTCCACGAAGGTGCGCAGCATGGTGGCCTGGGCCTTGGCCTCGGCCAGCTTGAAGCGCGTGTTCTGGAACTCGAACACGGTCTGGCCGAAAGCCTTGCGCTCGCGCGTGTAGGCTATGGTTTTCTGCAGGAAGGACTCGATGCAGCTGGCCGCGCGCACTGCCACCACCAGGCGCTCCTGGGCCAGCTCCTGCATCAGGTACTTGAAGCCCATGTTCTCTTCGCCCAGCAGGTTGCCCACGGGCACCTTGACGTTGTCAAAGAACAGCTCGGAGGTGTCCTGCCCCATCAGGCCGATTTTGTCGAGCTTGCGGCCCTTGCTGAAGCCCGGCGCGCCTTCCTCGACCACGATCAGCGACACGCCCTTGGCGCCCAACTCGGGCGCGGTCTTGCAGACCACGATGACGATCCCGGAATTGATGCCGTTGGTGATGAAGGTCTTGGCGCCGTTGATGAGGTAGTGGTCGCCTTCGCGCTTGGCGGTGGTGCGCACCGACTTCAAGTCGCTGCCCGCGCCGGGCTCGGTCATGGCGATGGCACCGATCATTTCACCGGCGGCCATATTGGGCAGCCAGCGGTCGTGCTGCTCCTGGTTGCCGTAGGCGTAGATGTAGGGCGCAACGATGTCCGAGTGCAGCGGGAAACCCAGCGCCGTGGCGTTGGTGCGGCCCACTTCCTCGATCAGCACCGCCGCGTGGCCGAAGTCGCCGCCGCTGCCGTAGGGCTCGGGCAGCATGGTGTTGAGCAGCCCCTCGCGGCCGGCCTTGCGCCACACTTCCTTGGGCACGATGCCGTTGCGCTCCCACTCGGCCAGGTGCGGCACGATTTCCTTGTCGAAGAAGTGGCGCACGGCGTCACGGAACTGTTCATGGTCTTCACGGTAAACGGTGCGCTGGATCAGGTCTTGCATGGTCGCGGTCTCAGGGTAAAACAATGGTCGAATTCGGCTCTAGCGCAGGGCAAAGCCCGCCTGCGGCTCGTCGCGAAAGCGCTCCTTGAGCTTGCGGCGCAGCAGCTTGCCGGTCTCCAGGCGCGGCAGGGCATCGACAAACACCACGCGCTGGGGCAGCTTCATGCGCGCCAGCACCTCGGCGGCCTGCTCGGCGATGGCGCGGGCCGTGGCGGGCGAGCCCTCGGCGCCCGGACGCAGCACCACGGCTGCCAGCGGCACCTCGCCAAAGTCGGGGTGGGGCACGCCGACCACGGCCACCTCCTGCACACCACAGTGGCGCGCCAGCGCGTTCTCAATCTCCTGCGGGTAGAGGTTGACGCCGCCCGAGAGGATCAGGTCCGCCCGGCGGTCGCTCAGGTAAAGGTAGCCCTCGGCATCCACATGGCCGATGTCGCCATAGGTGATCCAGCCGCGCTCGTTGATGGCCTGGCGGGTCTTCTCGGGGTCGTTGAGGTAGCTGAACTGCCCGCCACCCGAGAAATACACCTGGCCGATCTCGCCCGGGGGCAGCTCGCGCCCATCGTCGTGCGGGCAGCTCCCGGCCGTCGTCATCCACGATGTGCAGCTGCCCCGTGGTGGGCCGACCCACCGAGCCGGGGCGCTGGCGCCACTCGTTTGAATTGATCATGGTGGTGCCGCAGCCCTCGGAACCCGCGTAGTACTCCATCAGGATGTCGCCCCACCAGTCGAGCATGGCGCGCTTCACATCCACCGGACAGGGCGCGGCCGCGTGGATGGCCACGCGGTGGCTGGACAGGTCGTAGCGCCGGCGCACCTCTTCGGGCAGCTTGAGCATGCGGCCGAACATGGTGGGAACCCACTGGCTGTGGGTGACGCGGTAGCGCTCGATCAGCGCCAGCGCGGTCTCGGCGTCAAAACGCTCCATGACCACGGCCTGCCCGCCGAGTTCGAGCACGCGCAGTGTGTAGCGCAGCGGCGCGGCGTGGTACAGCGGCGCGGGCGACAGATAGACGGTGTGCTCGTCCATGCCCATGATGCGGGCGGTTCCCAGCGCCTCGGGGTCGGCCTGGCCGCGCAGCGCGGCGGGCCACAGGGGCTTGAGCACGCCCTTGGGCCGGCCCGTGGTACCCGAGGAATACAGCAGGTCGCGGCCCAGCGGGCGGTCGGCAAAGTCTGCCGGCGGGCCTTGCAGGGCCTGCAGCGCGGCCGGCAGCGAAGGCGCCTGCGGCGTGGCTTCGTCCACCGTCCAGCAAGGCAGAGGATGGATGGCCTGCAGTTCAGCGAGCTGGGGCAGGGTCTTGTGCGATACCACCACCAGCCGCGCGCCGCAGTCCTGCACGATGTAGGCCACCTCGGCTGGCGTCAGGTGGGTGCTGAGCACGGCGGCATACAGGCCCGCCTGCCGGGCCGCCAGGGCCAAGGCCAGGATTTCGACACGGTTTTCCAGCACCACCGCGAAACGCTCGCCTGCCTGCAGCCCCTGGGCATGGAGCCACTGCGCCATCTGCAAGGCGCTGCGGGCCACCTCGCCAGCGGTGTAGCGCGCACCGGTTTCGGCCATGACCAGTACCACCCGCTCGGGAGCCGTCGCCGCGCGGCTGAAAAAGCCCCCACGCTCCACCGCTGCGCGGGTCGCAGCCCCCCGAGGGGGCTCCTTTTTGCCTTGGGGCTGCCCGGCGGCAGAAAAATCCTGCATGTCTGTCACCTGTTGTTCCTTGGCAGGCCATCGCGGCGGAGAAACCCACCAAAAAGCGAAATGCCTGTCTCACAAAAATGATTTGTGGACGAATTTTTTCAGGACGCATGGGCAATCCATACCGGGTAAACACGGTCTTCAGCACAAACTAACTCGTACAAAATCATTTTTAATGGATCATCAGTCTCATAAACACATGGAGTGAGCATGAAAAATCCCGTCATCGTCGATGCCATTCGCAGCCCCATGGCCCGGGCCAAGCCCGATGGCGCACTGGCCCAGCTGCATCCCGTGGACCTGCTCTCCCAGGTGCTGGAGCAGCTGGTTGCCCGCAACAAGATCGACCCCGGCCAGGTGGACGACGTGATCTGCGGCTGCGTCAGCCAGGCGGGCGAACAGGCCGGCACGCCCGGGCGCCTGGCCTGGCTGGCCGCCGGCCTGCCTGCGCATGTGCCCTCGACCACCATCGACCGCAAGTGCGGCTCCAGCCAGCAGGCCGTGCACTTTGCGGCGCAGGCCATCATGGCCGGCACGCAGGACATCGTGATCGCCTGCGGCGTGGAGTCGATGAGCCGCGTGCCCATGGGCAGCTCGCGCATGGGGCAGAACACCACCGGCCCGCGCTTCGATGCACGCTTCGCACCCGGCCTGGTGGGCCAGGGCGTGTCGGCCGACCTGGTGGCCGCGAAGTGGGGCCTCAGCCGCACCGAGCTGGACGCCTACGCCGCACGCTCGCACCAGCGCGCCCATGCCGCGCAGTCGGGCGGTGGCTTTGCCCGCGAGATCGTGGGCATCGACACGCCTGCCGGCCGCGCCACGGCCGACGAAACCATCCGCCCCGGCACCACGGTGGAAAAGCTGGCCGGTCTCAAGGCCGTGTTCCAGAGCGAGGAGCTGTCGGCGCGCTTCCCGCAGATCCAGTGGGCCACCACGGCCGGCAACGCCTCGCAGATGACCGACGGCGCCAGCGCCATGCTCATCATGAGCGAGGAGCGCGCGCTGCAGCTGGGCCTCACCCCGCGTGCGCGCTTCGTGGCGTTTGACGTGGTGGGCGACGACCCACTGTACATGCTCACCGCCCCCATCCCCGCAACGCAGCGCGTGCTGGCCAAGGCCGGCATGAAGCTCGACGACATCCAGCACTACGAGATCAACGAGGCCTTTGCCTCGGTGCCCATGGCCTGGCAAAAAGAGCTGAAGGCCGACGGCGAGCGCCTGAACCCGCGCGG
>Ga0208887_100486_pt1 | contig 12479 bp, 8 predicted proteins | sample LakWasM106_HOW12_2_FD_183924 | JGI IMG/M metagenome (GOLD analysis project Ga0208887, IMG submission 183924) | Freshwater sediment methanotrophic microbial communities from Lake Washington under simulated oxygen tension - Sediment Metagenome... | ecosystem: Environmental > Aquatic > Freshwater >...
GCGTCAGCAGCTGCTCTTGGTTACCGACTATATCAGGCAGCACATACCATCGGATGAGCCGCTGATTGTGGCAGGTGACTTTAACGATTGGGGCACACGTGCCGGCAGGATATTTGCCGAAAATGCGCAGCTGCATGAAGTGTTCGAACATCATGCCGGCAGGCCGGCGCGCAGCTTTCCTTCATGGCTGCCCATACTGAGGCTGGATCGTATTTATATACGCGGTTTTCATGTCAAGCACGTTGAAGTTCATTCAGGGCCGCGTTTCCTCAAGCTATCCGACCATGCATTGCTTACTGCGATTCTGACCAGGGCGACCTAGGCACCATGCGCTTCATCGGCGGCAACGACATCAAGCTATTGCGCAGCGGCGTTGAATATTTCCCTGCGCTGGAACTGGCAATCCAGAACGCGGCCAAAGAAATTTACCTGCAAGCCTATATCTACGAAGCGGATGTGTCCGGTATCCGCATTGGCAATGCATTGATGCAGGCGGCGCAGCGCGGCGTCAGCGTCAATGTCCTGCTCGACGGCTTCGGCTCCCAGCACCTGCCCGACCGTTATGTTGAGACCATGCGGGATGCCGGGGTAAAATTGATGTTCTACCGGCCAAAAATCTCGCCATGGACCTTAAAGAAAAACCGCCTGCGCCGCCTGCACAGCAAGGTAACGGTGATTGATGGCCTCATCGCTTTTGTCGGCGGCATCAATATCATTGATGACCAAAACTCGCCGCACCAGACACCCCCCAGGATCGATTACGCGGTCAGGATCGAAGGCAACCTGCTGCCCGCAATCAGTGCCAGCGTGCATAAGCTGTGGCGGCGGCTGGAATGGACGCACCTGCATGGTTTGTACCTACCGTCTATCAAAGAAAGCCACCACAGGTATCATGGCACAGGCAACATCAAGGCCGCTTTTGTCATCCGCGACAACATTCTGCATCGCCGCGATATCGAGAGTGCCTACCTGCGTGCGATTAAAGCGGCACATACGGAAATCCTGATTGCCAATGCCTATTTCATTCCCGGCAGAAAGTTCCGCAAGGCACTGATCAGTGCGGCAGAACGCGGCGTAAAAGTCAGGCTGCTACTGCAAGGCCGCAAAGAGTATTTCCTGATGTTTGCCACACATGCCTTTTACAACGAGTTCCTGAATAACGGCATCGAAATCTACGAGTACCGCAAAAGTTTCATGCACAGCAAAGTTGCGGTGATCGATACGCACTGGGCTACAATCGGCTCATCCAATATCGACCCCTTCAGCCTGCTGCTGGCGCGTGAAGCGAACGTGATCATTCAGGACCAGCCGTTCGCGGCAGAATTGCACGCCGATATCGAATCCCTGATTCAGGATGGCAGTTTCGCAATCACGCCGCAGGAGTGGGTGAAAGCCAGCATCGTCAAGCGTGTCGCCTCGTGGATTGCCTACGGTGCCGTACGCTTTCTGCTAGGCATGATCGGCCACAAGAACGAACACTGATTTCACTATACTGATTTTACTATGACGCAAAAACCAATCACCCAGGCAGCACTAGAGTGGCGGAACGGATTGCCCTACTCGCCGGCATTTGAGGACGTGTATTTCTCCAGTGATGACGGCCTGCTTGAAACCGAGCATGTTTTCATACAGGGCAATGCGCTTGCTGATCGCTGGCAGCAGCTGCAAAGCGACACCTTCACCATTTTAGAAACCGGGTTCGGTACCGGGCTAAACTTTCTATGTGCCTGCAAGGCTTGGCTGGCGCATGCCCCGGCCGATGCGGCACTGCACTTCATCAGCGTAGAAAAACATCCCTTGGGCGCCGCAGATATGCACAAAGCCCTACTACACTGGCAAACCCTACACACCATAGCCGGTGAACTGCTCACGCACTACGACACACTGCTGGAGTCAGGCACGGCGAGCCTTTTTAACCAGCGCGTACAGTTACAGGTACTGTTCGGGGATGCCACCGCCTGTTTATCCGGGCTCGATATAAAAGCCGATGCATGGTTCCTTGACGGCTTTGCACCTGCCAAAAACCCGGATATGTGGCAGCCGGCGTTATTTGCCCAAATGGCAAGGCTTTCATCGCCCCAAACCACTTTCGCTACTTTTACCAGCGCCGGCATCGTCAGGCGCGGGCTGACGGCGGCAGGGTTCAAGGTCATTAAAATACCGGGGTTCGGCAGAAAGCGTGAAATGATTACCGGTCATTTTACCGGAAGCGTCCATGACAACTAAAAATGCAATCGTTATCGGCGGCGGTATTGCCGGCTGCAGCACAGCCTACGCACTGGCGCAGCGTGGCGTGAAAGTCACGCTGCTGGAGCGCAACGTACAGATTGCAGACGAGGCCTCCGGCAACCCGCTGGCAATGCTTTATCCGCGTCTGAACAGCAGCGACACAGCCACTGAGTTTGCCTTGGCTGCTTATGTACATAGCCTGCGGTTATATCGCTCATTAGGCTTGCCGGCAGCTGACTTTGATTGCTGCGGCATGCTGCAATTGGGTTTCAACCCGAAAGAATCAGCTCGCATCCGCAAGGTGGCCGCACAAGGCCATGCCGACAGCATTGTGCAGTATGCAGACCGGATTCAGGCAAGCGAGCTGGCAGGGATCGACATTGAACATGATGCGCTGCATTTCCCCGATGCAGCCTGGGTAAATCCGCAGCAGCTGTGCCGGCGCCTGACCCGCCATGAAAACATCACCGTGGCAACCCATGCAAATGTGCTTGGCATACTCAACATAAATGGCCGCTTTGAAGTTGCCTGCGAACATGACAGGCTATACAGGGCAGACATTGTCGTGATTGCCAATGCAAATAATGCGAGGCAGCTGTACCCGGAACTGCCGCTCTGCATACAGGCAGTGCGCGGGCAGGTGAGTCTGGTCAGCACCACCGGCGCCAGCAGGCCTTTACAAAAAATCGTATGCAGTGATGGCTACCTGAGCCCGGCCGCATACCATAGGCACGCCGAACAGCTGCATTGCCTGGGTGCCACTTTTTCCAATATCGACGCTAGTGAAAATACCCAGGGCGAACTAAGCGTTGAGAATCAGGATCACCTGGCCAATCTCGAAAAACTGCATCACATTTCCGGCTCGCTGCATGCAGCGCTTAAAGACAATATCATTGATGGCCGTGTATCGCTACGCTGTGCCGCGATGGATTACTGGCCGCTGGCAGGCCAGCTGCTGGATGCCGGAAAACTGAAACATGCCCCGCCGCGCGCCAATGCCGATGTAAGCGCGCTGCCGTGGGTGAATGGGCTGTACATGAATATTGCCCATGGCAGCAAAGGCTTTACCACTGCGCCATTATGCGCAGATTTGATTGCATGCATGGCGCTCAACCTGGCGCTGCCTGTTCCGGACGCACTCGCCGGGCGGCTTAACCCTAACCGCTTCCAGCTCAGGCAGATGGGTCTCAAGCGACTGGCAAAAATGCTGCCCGCTTAAGCTAATGCCGGAATTCAGGTTAAAATCAGGGCATGTCACAAACTCTATATCTCACCGCCGTTAACCATCACCGTGCCGGGCAGTTAACGCAGGCTGAATCACTGTATCAGCAGGTACTCCAGGCAAACCCGGCACATGCCGATGCGCTGCACATGCTGGGCGTTGTGTTCTACCAGACCGAGCGTGCAGGGCAGGCTGTCGATGCGATTGCTCAGGCGCTGAAAATCCACCCCAAAAATACGGATTACCTGAACCATTACGCACTCAGCCTGCGTGCAGCCGGCCAGCCGGAAGCCGCAGTCAAAAGCCTGCAGCAGGCAGTGCTGCTGCAGCCTAAAGACCTGGACATCCAGTTCAACCTCGCCAACAGCCTGCTCACGCTGAATCGCCATGAAGAAGCCGCCGGCTACTATCGCCGTATACTGCGCGCAATGCCAAAAAACGATGAGGTACGCGAGGCTTTGTGCCATTGCCTGACCAGCCTTGGCAACCAGGCACACAGCCTTGGCAATTTCGTACAGGCTGAAGCCTGTTTTGAGGAAGCGCTGCAATTCAACCCGCATGATGCCGCCGTGCTTTATAACCTTGGCAACGCCCAGCGCGAACTCGGCAAACCGGCGGAAGCCGCCAGACAATATGCAAAAGCGATTCAGCTTACGCCTGATGATGCGGATATTTACAACAACCTGGGTAATGTACAGCGTGAATCAGGCCAGCTCGACCTCGCAATCGCCAGCTACCGGCAGGCACTGGCACTCAATCCACAGCTCTACCATGCCAGGGTACACCTGGTTCACCAGAAACAGCATATCTGCGACTGGCATGACCTGGATCATGACATTGCAGAGATCCGCAGCTGGGTTAAAACAAAACCTGAGGCGCAGATATCGCCTTTCGCATTCCTGGCAATGCCATCCACCACTGCCGCAGAACAGAAACTGTGCGCCGACAACTGGGTCAATAACCGCTACGCTTCGCTGATTGAATATGGCAGGCAGCTGAATTTTTCACATACCGAAAAACCTGCGCAACAGAAAATCAGGATCGGCTATATGTCAGCAGATTTCAGGCTGCATCCGCTGGCGTTCCTGATCAGCGAACTGCTGGAACTGCACGACAGGTCTCAATTTGAAATCATCGGTTTTTCTTATGGCACCGATGACAGGACCGATGCCAGGAAACGCATTGAAAAAGCCTTTGATGCGTTTCATGATATTCGGCGCCTTTCTGAAGTTGATGCCGCCAGGAAAATACATGACTGCGGCATTGATATTCTGATAGATCTGACCGGCTTCACGCAGAACAGTCGCTGCGGCATCATCGCGCTGCGACCGGTGCCAATCAGCATCAGCTGGCTGGGGTTTCCGGGGACCATGGGCAGTTGCAGCGCGGATGGCAAACCCCTGTTTGACTACCTGCTCACCGATCACTTCATTACGCCGCCCGAAGCCGCCGGCAATTATGCCGAGCAGCTGGCCGCCCTGCCCCACAGCTACCAGCCTAACGACCGCAAACGCCCTGTCGATAAAATACCGACGCGCGCTGATTGCGCACTGCCGGATGGCGCCTTTGTATTCTGCTGTTTCAACCAGACCTTCAAGATCACGGCCGATTTTTTCAATCTATGGATGCGCCTGCTCAAAGCCACGCCAAATAGCGTGCTGTGGCTGCTGGACTGCAACCGCTGGGCCAAACAGAACCTGATCGAGCAGGCTGAACTGCACGGCATATCAGCCGAGCGCCTGATCTTTGCGCCGCGTGTTTCCATAGCAGGCCACCTGGCGCGGCATGTACATGCTGACCTGTTTCTCGACACGCTACCCTACAACGCGCATACCACATGCAGCGATGCACTGTGGATGGGGCTGCCGGTACTGACCTGCACAGGCGACACCTTTGCCTCACGCGTCGCGGGCAGCCTGCTCAAAACAGCAGGTTTAGACGAACTGGTGACCAGCTCACTGGAAGAGTACGAAACAAAAGCACTGCATCTGGCCAGCAACCCGCAGCTTCTTGAGCCTATGCGGAAAAAGCTGATTGCGGAAAAAATGTCTTCCGCACTCTTTGATACTGCCGGCTTTACCAAGTCGCTTGAGGCGATTTACCAAAATATGCTGCATGCGCATTTCAGCCGGGGTTCAAATGCCTGAAACCAGAAAATCGGAATTGCGGCTTGGCGGAGCATATAAAATCTATGCTAAAGTCATGCTAACTTTAAACAGACAGCCCATGTATTCATGAGCAGTGCTGTGATGAAAATAATAATACTTAAAAATAATTTCAGGATATCCATATGGCCGCGATCGATATTTCACCCGTTTTAAAATTCATGCTGGACAAGGGCGGTTCTGACTTGTTTTTTAGCACCGGTGCCAGCATTCATATTGAAATCGAAGGCGATACTATCCCGATTAACAACCAGCCTATGGCGCCTGGCATGATCAAGGAGATAGCCTACTCGCTCATGAGTGCAGACCAGATCCGCGAATTCGAATCCACGCTGGAGTGCAACTTTGCGCTCAGCAGAAGTGAAATTGGCCGTTTCCGTGTCAACGTATTCAAGCAGCGCGGCGAAGTGGGCATGGTGATTCGCCATATCAAAACCGAAATCCCCTCCATCGACACCTTGGGTTTACCGGCGATCCTCAAAGAGCTGGTGACCCGCAAACGCGGCCTGCTGCTGGTGGTAGGTGCAACCGGCTCCGGTAAATCCACCACATTGGCTTCGATGATTGACTACCGCAATGAAACTTCAAACGGACATATCCTGACGCTTGAAGACCCGATCGAGTTCGTTCATCCGCACAAGAAATCCGTGGTTGACCAGCGTGAAGTCGGTATCGATACATTATCGTTCGAGAATGGCCTCAAAAATGCGATGCGTCAGGCGCCGGATGTGATCCTGATCGGCGAAGTACGTGATATGGACGGCATGAAAAATGCGCTCGCCTATGCCGAAACCGGGCACCTGTGCCTGGCGACCCTGCATGCCAACAATGCCAGCCAGGCGCTGGAACGCGTTATTTCATTCTTCCCCGAAGATGGCAGGTCCGGACTGCTGCTGGGAATGTCGATGAACCTTGTCGGCATCATCTCGCAGCGCCTGGTTCCGGGCAAACAGAGCAAACGCGTTGCAGCGACCGAAGTCCTGATCAACACCCCTTATATGGCGGAACTGATCCAGAAGCAGAAGATGAGTGAAATCAAAGACATCATGGGCGAGAACACGGATATCGGCATGCAGACTTTTGACCAGTCGTTATTCAAGCTCTTTTCCGGCGGAAAAATCGATGAGGACAATGCGCTGGCCAACGCGGATTCGCGCAATGACCTGTCACTGAAAATCCGCTTTGCAGCAGAAGGTAGCCGCAGCGGCGGTTTCAGCGCCTGAACCAATCAAACCGGATAGTCTCCGTCACGCAGAAGCGAGGCTTCTACGGAATAGCGCCAGCGATAGCGTAAAAAAGACCACGGCGATCACAAAGACGGCGACAAAGCTCGGCCATACCACTTCAAAACCGGCACCGCGGTAAAGAATCGCCTGTGCCATGCTGACAAAATGCGTGGTCGGCGCAGCCTGCATCATGCCCTGCACAACGAGCGGCATGCTTTCCCGCGGGGTCACGCCGCCTGACAGCATCTGTAGCGGCAGCACCGTGAGTATCATCAGTAATCCCAGCTGGGGCATGTTACGGGCAACCGTTCCCATAAAGACGCCGATCGAAGTCGTCGCCAGCAGGTGCAGAAAGGCGCCGCACATGAAGAGTGCGATTGATCCCTGCACCGGCACATGCAGAACGCCCTTGACCATAAACTGCAGCGATAACCAAGCCGCCACCAGCACGACCAGACCCATCGACCATATCTTGGCGAGAATGATCTCGGCGGCATTCAGCGGCATCACCATCAGGTGCTCCAGTGTGCCGTGTTCACGTTCGCGTATCAGCGCGGCGCCGGTCAGCATGATGGAAAGCATGGTAATGTTGTTAATGATCTCCATGATGCTGCTGAACCAGGCACTGCTTAAATTTGGGTTGAATTTAACATGTGTATTCAGGCTGACCGGCAGCGCCGCATCCTGCCGGAAGCCTTTCAGGAAACCCGAGATTTCACCGTTGATGATATTCTGGATATAGCCGGCGCCGATAAAAGCCTGTGACATCCGCGTGGCGTCAATATTGACCTGGATATCCGGGCTGCGGCCGGCTACGACATCTCGTTCGAAATCCGGCGGGATATTGACCACAAAAGTATAGATACCGGCATCCAGCCCCGGATCGATCTGGTTCTCGCTGATCATGACCGGTTTTTTGAAATACGGGCCATAAAACGCACTGATCATGCGTGCGGAAAGATTTGACTGGTCCTCATCAACAAATGCGATTGGCGCATTATGCAGCTCCTGTGACGCTGCGGTTGAAATGGCATAGATCGCGCCGGTAAACGCCCAGATGATCAGCACCAGTAATATCGTGTCATGCCCGAGGCTGCGTAGCTCCTTGATGCCCAGCCGGTAAACATTCCAGATGCGCCGCATCGTCATTTCTCCTGCTTGTTGAGGAATACCACGCTTAACACGGTCAGCACCGGTATGAATGCGGCCAGCGCCAGAAAATCCATATACAGGTCTTTAAACTCAAGCGCTTTGGTAAACACACCGCGGCTGATATTCAGGAAATACGTCGCCGGGAACAACTGCCCGATCAATGCGCCGATACCGGTCAATGAAGACACCGGGTTGGTCAGCCCGGAAAAACTCACCGTCGCCAGCAATGTGGCAATGGCGGTGGCACCGAGCGCTGCAATCTGCGTTTTGGTGAACGACGACATGAGCAGGCCGATGCCGGTGGTTGCCGTGACAAAAAGGAAAGCCGCGCAGCTCAAGGTAAACAAGCTGCCTTTAAGCGGCACGTCAAAGATAAACACCGACAGCGCCACCAGGCCAAAAAAACTGAGCATGCTCACCGCCACGTAAGGCAGCTGCTTGCCAAGCAGGAACTCGAGGCGTGTAACCGGCGTGGCGTATAGATTGGTGATCGAGCCCAGTTCTTTTTCGCGTACTACGCCTACCGCCATCAGGATCGCCGGAATGAATACCAGCAATAAAGGAATGACCGCCGGCACCATCGCATACAGGCTCTTGAAATCCTGGTTGTAGCGATATCGCATCTCGATATCGGCAGGGCTTTTAGCAACCGTACCACCCGGCTTGTATTTTGCAGTTTTGGCAAGGTAATCATAGTGCATGCCCTGCATATAACCGACAATGGTTTCACCGCGAAACGGCATTGCGCCATCGACCCACACCCCGATCTCAGCCGCGCTGCCGCGCATCAGGTCTTTACCGAAATCCGGCGGAATCTCAAGCGCCACACTCACCTCCCCGCTCGCCATGCGCAGATCCAGCTCACGACTGCTGCTGATCTCCGGCTGCATACTGAAATAACGTGACCCAGCAATGTTCTGGATATAACTGCGGCTCTCCGGCGTCTGGTCACGATCCAGCACCGCGAAACGCAGGTCTTCCACATCCATGCTGATGCCATACCCCATTAAAAACATCAGCAGCACAGAACCCAGTAGCGAAAACACCAGGCGTACCGGATCGCGCATGACTTCCAGGAACTCACGGTTAGCGTATCCAAACAGGCGGCGCAGGCTGAACCTTGACGGCAAGGCCGCCGTACGGGCAGGAATGGCTGTTGCGCCGGATGCCACTTCAGGTGCATGCCCATCATCACCGGTGGCCTGCTCCAGATAATCGATAAAGGTATCTTCCAATGAGGTTTTTCCGCACTGGGTGATCAGGTTCTGCGGAGAGTCGCATGCCAGGACGCGACCGGCATGCATCAGCGAAATGCGGTCGCAGCGTTCACCTTCATTCATAAAATGCGTGGAAATAAAAATCGTCACGCCATCGCGGCGTGACAGGTCAATCAGCAGTTTCCAGAAACCATCCCGCGCAATAGGGTCTACCCCGGATGTCGGCTCATCCAGTATCAGCATTTCCGGTTTATGAATCACCGCAACCGCCAACGACAGCCGCTGGCGGATACCTAACGGCAGATTTGCTGCAACCTCATCCCGATTGCCGCCGAGGCCGAAACGATCAATCATCTCCTGCACGCGCGGTGCGATCTGTCCGGCAGGCAGATGAAACAACTGCGCATGCAGCTCAAGATTCTGCACGACTGTTAATTCGCCATACAGGGAAAACCCCTGCGTCATATAACCGACACGTTTACGGGTTTCAAGATCGTGTGCCTTTGCCGGTTTGCCAAACAGCCAGGCCTGGCCTTCGCTCGGCTGCAGCAAGCCGGTAAGCATTTTCATCGTGGTGGTTTTGCCGCAGCCGTTGGATCCAAGAAACCCGAATATCTCACCGCGGCTGATCTCGAAATCAACATGGTCGACTGCGGTAAAGCCGCCAAACTGCATGGTCAGCTTCTCTGCACGAATTGCAGGCGATGCATCCGCCTGAATTTGTCTGGGCGGCACGGTAAGCCGCTCGTGATGGCGACGCTTTTCTACAGGCAGCAGCTGGATAAATGCCGAATCCAGGTCACCTGTACCGGTGCGCTCAAGCAGCGCAGCGGGGCTGCCGGTATCCAATATTTTGCCGTCATCCATTGCAACCAGCCAGTCAAAACCCGAGGCTTCCTGCATATATGCACTTGCTACGATCACGCTCATGCCGGGCCTGCGCTCACGGATGTGGGTGATCAGCCGCCAGAACTGGCGTCTGGACAAAGGGTCAACCCCGGTAGTCGGCTCATCCAGGATCAGTAAGTCCGGATCATGAATCAAGGCACAGCACAGCCCCAGTTTCTGCTTCATTCCACCAGAAAGTTTGCCGGCCGGCCGATCCCGGAATGGCGCCAGCCCGGTACTCTCAAGCAGTTCGGCAATGCGTGCCTCACGTTCAGCCCGCCCCTGTCCAAAAAGCCGCCCGAAAAATTCCACATTCTCAAACACCGAAAGTGTCATGTAAAGGTTTTTGCCCAAGCCCTGCGGCATGTAGGCGATACGTGTGCAGACTGCAAGCCGGTGGTTTTTGTCTGCCATGTCGCCGCCCAGCGCCATTACGGTACCGGACTGGATCCTGCGCACACCGGAGATGAGTGCCAACAGGCTGGATTTACCGACGCCATCCGGGCCGATGAGCCCGACCATGACACCGGCTGGAATTTCCAGATTGATATTTTCCAGCGCCATATTGTCACCATAGCGCAAGCTGACTCCGTTCAGGCTGGCAACAATCCCTTCACTCATCGTGCATTTTTATCATTCACTAAAGGCGGCAAAGTATCCGGCCAGGCTGCATTTGCATCCAGGCGCACATAAGCGACTCCGGGCAAGCCGGTCTTTACGCGCTTGGCATGCGCCTTCAGCAGGGTTTCAGGAATTTTTACTTTTACGCGGAACATCAGTTTTTCGCGTTCAGTGCGTGTTTCTACGGATTTGGGCGTGAACTGCGCCTCAGGCGAGACAAAAGTAATCGTAGCCGGAATGGAAATATCAGGCCGCACATCGAGCACGATTCTGGCATCGGTACCGATAGCGATACGCCCGACCTGTGATGTAGGCAGGAAAATGGTCATGTAAACATCGGTAATATCAAGCAGCGTCACAACATTACCGCCTGCCCCCAGCACCTCGCCCGGCTCTGCCAAGCGGTACAGGACACGCCCGCTGATAGGTGCCGTCAAGGCGGCATCCTGGATATCCGCCTTGATTTTTTCAACCTTGGCTTCAGCCGCCTCAATGGCAGACTGCGTTTCATTCACGGCAGCCAGGGCGGCACTGATAGACGACTGAACTTCGTTCTGCTGTGACCTGGCAGCGCGGGTTGAAGCCGCTGCGCTGTTTTTTCTGGATTTATCTACATCCAGTTTCTGCGGGGAAACAAAGCCTTTATCAATCAGCTGCTGCGTCCTTTGCAGGTCTTTTTCGGTTAATGCCAATTCGCTTTCCCGCTGCGCAATCACGGCATTGGCTGCGGCTTTTTCGCTCTCCCGCTGCGCGACATTCGCCTGTGCTATCTGCCTGGCGCTTCTGGCGCTCTTGACCTGGGCTTCAGCCTCATGCAGGTCGGCCACCAGCGTTGCGGTATCCATGTAAGCCAGCACCTGACCGCTGACAACATCATCCCCCTCGCGTACCAGAACCTCTTTGAGGCGACCACTCATTTTTGTTGCGATATTGACGCTGGTGGCCTCGATGCGCCCGTTACCGGATGCAAACGATTCAGGCGCTTTTGTTCGATGAAAATATTGCCATGAGAATAGCGCTGCCACGACCACTGCCAGCAAAATCGGGATAGATAACCACCGGCTAGAATACTTTGATGTCATGTGCATACCCATTTAATTGCATTAAACGATTCTAACTGCAATCTGGCGGATAAGTCGACATTAAACGCCGTACATAGCCCATATAATAAAGCGGTCAGCGGCTAGAAGCCTGACCGCTTGTATTGTTAATACAATGACACGTAACCTGGGTTACAGGCTCTGCACACTGCCTAATATCACCAGTGTTGCAACCATCAGGAATCCCCATGCGACCGTACCGGCGGTCAACACCGCGCCGAACAGGAGCATGGCGTGTCCCCGCTCCTTGATATGGAACACGGCAGGAATGCCATAGTAAATAAAGCTGGCCGTATACAACAGCGCAACCGTCAGCACAACCAGGCCCAGTAGCATGCTCGGTATCAGGAAAAAGATCGGCATCAGCCATAACGGTGTTGGCGCCACTGCCGCCAGCACAAATGAATCATGGTAACTGGGGTGAATCTCCGCCACCTCAGCCAGCTGACGCACAATCAAGCCCATGATCGGCACAATTGCCAGCTCAACGACAAATAGAATAATCGAGACCAACAACAGTTTGGAACTGGACAAAACCGGCAGCAAATCTCCTGCAAAATCACCGGCAGCGTAATAAATAAATAAAGGGGGAATCAGGGAAAGCGGAACAACATGCAGTAAGAAAAGACGGTGCATCGATGGCTTGGACTGTACCAGGC
>Ga0208887_100489_pt1 | contig 12369 bp, 11 predicted proteins | sample LakWasM106_HOW12_2_FD_183924 | JGI IMG/M metagenome (GOLD analysis project Ga0208887, IMG submission 183924) | Freshwater sediment methanotrophic microbial communities from Lake Washington under simulated oxygen tension - Sediment Metagenome... | ecosystem: Environmental > Aquatic > Freshwater >...
ACAATGCCTTTGGAATAGAAAAACACCACCAGCACAGTAAAAAATAATAGGAAATAGACACTTTCATGCCGAGAAACGCCTTCCAGCAATAGTGCATGGCGATGCGTTTTTTCATCAACCTGGATCGTTTTTGCCAGAAATGCGGCAATCACGACCAATACCAGAATGAGCGGGAAATACACGACGCCTGACTCCACTGAAAACACTTCGGGGAATGGCAGCCCCCTGAACTGCGCGTAATGCTGTACAGGAAAAAATATGATGTCGTGGGCAAACCCTGCCAATGCCCCGTTCAGCCAGTAACTGCCAAGCAGTATCAGCACCGGTATGCCGCTGGCGAGTATATACAGGCATGTATGCTTAATCATCTGCCCGCTACGAATTTTCGAGCCCGATAGTCTAATCAGCAATATCGAAATCAGATTGGATACAAACAACAAAAAACCAATATCGTACCTGAAATAAGCCGTTAACCCAGTCAACAGCCCTGCCGCCAGCGGGTACCAGCTTGCGGTGCCTGTAGTGACGGTTTTCACCATGAGTGCAGTCGCGGTTATCGCAAGCAGCAAGGCCGGGTATATCGGGTAGCCATGCATGCTGATCGAAGCCAGCCACAATACGGTAATCGCACTAATAATGACAGTGATCAGTGTTCTGCAATGCTGCATCAGCAACGTATACACCGCGGTAACGATGCCAGCGCGCACGATTAAATCAAACAAGCGCTCAACGATCACGTGCTGGCCAAACCAATCAAACAGCCATGACAACAGGTAAAACTCGGCAGGGCCGTAATTGATATAAAAATCCCGATGCGGCATATCCCCCGCATTCACCCGCATCGCCGCAGTCAGCACAATGCCTTCGTCATAGACATTGATGCGTTTATCCATACTTAGGAAAAACAATATGAATGCAATGAAAAAAACTATGCCAACCTTGAACAAGGCCTTATTTTTTATGGATTGCATAGCCCTCTGATACCGGTAACCTCAAATTTCAAGATCAAAAAACCTCCTATTGATAATTCCAATATCTGTTCTTTTATTTAATGGATATTCTGCCCCACCAGAACCATGTCTGCTGCTGTTGCTTAAGCCAGAGCCACGCGCAACGGCGACAAACCATTCCAAATGCTACGTTGGCTCACATTCTATGGTATCGCAATCGGTACATAACACCAGCGTTCTGTCATTGGCTTTGGCTGCATTAGGCTAATGAGTAATTCCTGATTATAAGGGAGTAATTCCGGGTCAAATTCAGCGCGGGAAGCCAGTATGCGTTTGAGCGCGGCTTTGCCTTTAAACAGCCATAGCGGGATGCGGAACAGACCTAAAGGGTGATGCCGGAAAGCCCGCAATGCGGACTCATGCAGCATATCCGTACTGATGATAGACCCGTCCAGATCCACTACCAATGGATACAACATCAACCGGCCCCCAGTGTCTTTAATTAGGTGTCAATTTATACCAACACTCTTATACGCATTATTGTTCCAATATTTCAGCCTACCGGTCACACACAGGCTTGCAAGCTTTAAATGTATGAGACGGCGGCTGAGATGCCGGGGTCTATGCAAAATTCAGAAATACACAGATACAGATTCGAATTCAGCAGAGTTATCCAAGCCAGCCTGCCCTTGATAATATGCGCTTTGGTTTTAACTAAATCAATAAAATTTCTGAATCCAATTCTGGGCGCAGACATAAAAGCTATCGTTAATGCCTTTAAGGCACGGTCTTCCAGGTACAGCACCCTTGAATACACGATGAGCCGGTAGCCGGCATAAGATTTCTTATTGAAAAATGCAAACTTCTCTTGCAGCCAGGTCTTGCAGAATCGCCGATTGATGCGACCTTCTTTGATTCTGGCGACAATATCCGAAGGTTTGATGTAGTAATTTGAACATTTGCCATACTGAAACACCAGCGTCACGCCGTGACGCTGCGCCCTCATCATGAAGTCGGTATCCTGGTGGCGTGAGTAGCCCTCATCAAACAGCACATTTCTGGCGATTTCAAGCGGACACAAAAAAGTACTCGTCTGCATTGGCTGCCCGGCAGCGAACACATATTCAGATACAAGTTCGTTCCTGTTAATGGCGCGCAACGGCAGCAATGCACCGTTATCGCCTTTCTGTATCAATTCAAACTGCCCGTAGATGACAAAATTCCTGTGGGTCAGATCCTCGATCAGCTGCTTGGCTGATGCCAGCCTGTGTTCCACCCAGCTGTCATCTGCATCGAGAAACGCGACAAAATCGCCCTGTGCAGCTTCAATCCCGCGGTTGCGTGCAAACGCACCATTGCTGTTTACCTGGTTTCGCAGCACGCGAATATCAAGCCGGCTCATGAATGATTCAATGACAGATAAAGCCGCATCAAAATCGGCCGATGCATCATCCACCAGCACCACCTCAAAATTGGAATAAGTTTGCTGTACCAGTGAGTCTAATGCTCTGGCAATGGTATTGGATGCTTGAAAGCAAGGAATGACAACAGAGAATTTCAACGGTACCCCAGCAGTTAAAAACAATTTAAAGCAAAACCAGTGCTTATAGCATCGGCCTGCCGCTGTTACAACCAACGTAACAAAAGTTAACAATTGGGCTGGGAGTGTGTTTTAATCTAGTCCTGGGTTTTTAAATCTCTTCCTGAGTCTCGATTTTAGATACGCCGGATTTAAGCAGGTAATCCAAAGCCAGAATCGCAACCCGCAGCCTTGCATATTCTTGTAGCAATCTGCGTGCCAGCAACACAGTAATCAATAAAGAAATTTCTACCGCCAGCAGGCCTTTTAATGTCATTGCGACGATTGCAATGAAAAACACCATAAACAGACCAGAACCCAGCAAACGATATTGCGCTTCTTTACTACGGGCACCCAACGCGGATTGCAGTAGTTTAAAAAACCTGGATTCAAGCAGGCTGGCAGGGAGTATCAACCCAAGCCCGATCAGCGCGGCAATCAATAAAGCTGCCGGGTAGTAAAGCCAGGCGATCGCAATCAAGAACAGCAGCAAAGCCAATAGGGATGATGACAGGCGCACAGTGAGCTTAGTCCGGGTTGCGGACAGCTCTGAATCATCACCGAGTATCGCCTTATGTGCCAGGTTATGCGCAAAAACCTGCAGCAACTTAGCCAGTACGAAAGTAACGACCACCGCGCAGGATATAAAGATCATGACTTCATTGACACCTATGCCGCGCCCGGTGAGCATTTTCGGCAGCATGGCCGGATTCATCAGGATAAATACCCCCTTGAGAGGCAGCACTAAGGAAATCGTCTCCAGGATCTTTGCGAATGCGCTGAATGAAGCCATGGCGGTCATCAGCACCGGCTCGCGCCTGAAGTTACTGCGCAGAAAATTCAAGTAATCAGTACCGTGCATTAATTAAACAATCTTCTTTTAAGCTGGCCTGACCAGCCACTGGCAAGGAATATGCGATATACGCGCATTAACTGACAGTTCACAATGTAACGTTTGGTTCGGACATAATTGGCAAACGCAGACACGGGCGGAATAATATGATCGAGCCTTGCCGAAGACGTCTCATCAACCACGGCAACTTCAGACAATCTGGTGCAATTTACAAAACTGCTTTCCGTCGCCCCCATCTGCCCGTAATCCAAACTGTTGAAAATGACGCCGTATCGATCCCGCAACCACCGGTAGTCAAGCGCCGACTGTCGCAGATAATCTTCTACCTCAGGCTTCAATTTCAGTTTACCATTCTTCTGTGCCGGGTATGCCTCAGAAAACTTTCTAGTCATCACGGAAATAAATGCTGAAGTCTCGATTTCCGGCCGCTTACCTTCCGGCTGAAAACGCAAACGCTGCTCCTGCAACTTAAGTAGCAGCTCAACCGGTAAAGATTCATTATAACTAGGCAGCTTTTTAGCCTGTAATATGCCCAGCGCCTCTGGGACATATTTCGTGACAAAATCAAAAACGACATCTCCATTCACCAGCTGATCCCGCTCGAACGCATTCACATGCACACAGCCCGGAAACTGACTTTCGTAATACTCAAGTACTGAGCGGACATTCCTTACTGCCGGCGGAAACATCAAGCCGCCGGTACGTACTTTTTGGGATATTCTCGAGGCATAATCACTTACCGGATCGCGCACATACGCCACGACAGTGATTTCATCAAAATAAGGCCGTAGCAACGCCGAAAAATCCTGCGCCGAAACCGCAGAAAAATCGCGGAAAAGCTGCTCGGCAGACAGCACCAGCACATCGGGACGCTGTTTTTCGATGTCATCATCCAGCGCCTGCATGAACCGGCTAAAATCATTTTTATATTTATTAAAATCATCAAGATAGAAACGATTATGCGGAATCGGGATAGAATCGTTTCTGACAAAACCTGCCGCTAACAAGATATGGTTAGGGGCTACCGATTTATTCACCGGGTACAGCACGCCTTGCGCCCTGAGTTCCCTGGCATTGCGTACAAAAAAATTCTGGATCGAGGTAGTACCGGTTTTACCGCTACCGATATGCAGCACAAGTTTCATCTTAAACAGCCCCCCTTAAATGATTATTCTTTTTACTTTTACGATTCATTCTTACTTTTGCAGGTATAAGCGCGCCAGCCCGATTGCCTCCTCGCCTGCACCTGAATACAGCAGGTAATATCTGCCTGCTTCTTCATACACGTAGGGGTCTCTTAAAGCCTGCTCCTGCGTTCCTTTTCCACTGTCGCTTGAGCGGAGCTGATAGCCAGTGCCTTCCCATTGTAGCTGCGGGGCAAGCACTTCCACAGGCGCCTGCTTTTGCTTCCATTTCAGCCAATCGGGTTCCAGGCTGATGCGCGACAGTAAAATACGCTCCGGACTATCGCCTATTCGTGTATAGAAAACCAGCACTTCTTTCTCGCGAACAATGACCGCCGCATGGCGCATTTTTTTTGCAGTTTTATCTTCCACATTTAACTCTGGCAATAATAATTGCTGCCTTTTCTCCCAAAGGTCTTCTGTAAGCCCCATGGTTTTACCAAGCCCGATAGTTTTACCGTCAGGCATCAGACCTTCAATCGCCAGCGGGTCTGGAGCGCGATACAGCATGCCGCGATTACCTATCGCATAGGTATTCCCATGCCATGTGAACACACGGAAATAAGCGGTACCCAATGTGACAGGCCTTATTCCATAGGGCTGCAGCGCATTGGAAACCTGATTAAAATCCAAGCCATCCCTGGATACGGCCACAAATGTTTTCTGCTCATTTTTCACCCTGCCGGACACATGGCTAGGCGCATGAAAATACATGACAATCCGGTGACTTTTATCATCGACCATCACATCCGGTGAGGCTACATGCTTATGAATCGTCAAGCCTTGCACCAGGTCAATTTTCGATTTTTTACCTAAATCAAGTACCCCGCGCCGTCCTTCAGCTTTGTTTACGGCATGCAGATGCCAGGGGCCCTCGATATGCTTTGCCCAAGCCAGGCGTATGTATTTTCCCTGGTGATGCGCAAAATAAAGATAATAATTAGCGTCCGGGTGCGCAAGTTTGCCGGTTTTCTTCAGCCAGTCCGGCACTTTAATCAGCGAAGGCCCATTGATATTCATGCCGTCAGCAGACGGGGCACCGGCCTGTTCAAACATCTGCCGCGTAATGATAGGGTTGCCGTCATTAAGCCGGGTAACTTTCACCGCCTCCGCAGAAGCGGTGGCTGTAAAGATCAACGAAAAAACGGATAGTATTAAAACCCTGCAGTACGGATACAGGTCACTCATGCAGTAAACTCAGACGGGATTTTTTCTGCCCGGGCATTAAGCCTGGATAAAGCCGCAATTACCTGGCTTGAGCGAACCAGCAGCCAGAAAACAGCGCCTACCAACAGCGAGCCCGGTACCTGCCACGATGGCAATCCGATTGCATGATGATATTTAACATGCCGCTTCATCAGCCTGCTTATGTCATGTGCCAGCGACTTGAATGCATGGCAGACGCGGGAGAAGCTTGATGAGGATGTTTTATGGCTTTGTTTTTTATCGGCATCCCTTCCTATTACCAGGACACGCCATATCAAGAAGCGCCAGCTATCATTCCATAGCTCGTGATAAAACCATACGTCAGGGTGATGTAATGTATGCCCCTCCCGCTTCAACCGCGCTGAAAGCAGGCTGCACGCAGTTCTTAAGCCGCCCAGATCTGTGGCAAACGGTTTTTGCAGGAACCAGTCACGCCGGAAGGCGCAGCTATTGGCAACCAATTGGTATTTACCCATGGTTTCCGGCTGATTGAATATCGGAAACATCCAGAACAGTGAGTAAGCGCGGCTGATAAATGCATCTGACGGAAAACTGGCATAAGCTGACACGGCAACCGCAGTTTCATCATACAAAGGCTTAACCAGGTCGTGAAAGCTGCCGATTGCCGGGCTAAGGTCACTGTCAAGGAAAACCAGTATCTCGCCGCTGGACAGATGTGCGCCGGCATTTTTCATTTTATAGTAGCTTGCATGTTCGGCATCCATGCCCAGCAGTCTGACGGCATGGTGATATTGCTTATCGACCGTTGCAGTAAACATCTCCAGTGCCTGTTTCTGCTGCTGGTTATGCACGATGATAATTTCAACGATATTGACGCTTTGGCCGGCATGAACCCATTGCAGCATATCGGATAGTTTTTTTGACCATACGCTAAAATCTACCAGGGTGGCATTGTCCAGCTCTATCACGACAGAAACCGTGGGAGGGTTAGTGGCGGGGTTAAATGTATTCATATCAGGCACGTTAATAATAGCGGTTTAATGAAATGCCAAAATATGGCGCAATACAGCCAAATGCATAGGCAATATCGGCGACAGAAGTAGCCGGTGTCCTGTAAATCGCGCGCTTATCCTTAACCATGCGAAAAGGCAGCAATGCCAGCTTGACGGGCACGCCTGCCAATTTGTATAAAAACATCAGCAGTATGTATGCCAGGCCCGGGAAAAACGCGTGATTCTTGCGATAGCGGTAATTAAAGCTCACGCCATACCTGAACCACCTTGTTAGCGTGTAATACGGCGTGGTTCTCTCTACCGGCCACATCTCGTACACCGGCTCCTCAGCCGCGCTGACTATTTTTGCACCGGCGAGTACGGCACGCATGAAAAACTCCCGATCCGACCCGCCAAACACCATGTTTTCGTCAAACATCAAATCATAAGGGCTGGCAAGCAGCTTGGTACTGAACAGTACGTTGCTGGTCACGGCTGTTTTTACCCGCGGCAAATGACTGATGCTTGCTGCCGGCAGATGCGCACGTGCCATGTCAACGGCGCCCTGTAATGTCTTGACGCGCACGACCCCGCCTTCTACAACATCGGCAGCATTCACAACCGCAGCTTCAAATAAACGGCTGATCCATGACGGGGGCGCCATTTCATCATCATCGATAAATGCGATCCAATCAGTATCAAGCTGCTGTGCCAGTTTCAAGGCTGCATTGCGCGCAACAGGGATGCCAGGGCTAGGCACGTGCAGGTAATGCACCGGATACTGCGATTCTGCATTCAGGAACTGCCGCCCACCGCCATGCACGCTATTATCGATCAGCAAGATTGAAAGTGCGGCATCCTGAGGCGCGGCCTGCGCCTGTAAAGACTGCAGACAATAAGCCAGTGACTCCCTGACGCCACTGCTACAGACACAAATCGAAATGGTGGTTTTAGGCATATTCAACTTTATAAGTTTTTTTATTTATATTTTATTCAAGCCATGCAGTTGTTGTTATCACAAGCGCCGACCGGTAGCGCATCCCCCACAACTGCGGCAATTAATTGCACGGTGCCTGCATCGCATACTGCCGTCAAACATCGCTTACGGTTAACCGTAGCTATTGCCCGTAAATTTCTTTATATCCCTTAACTGGCGTTTTGTAGGCCGCCCCGCACCACGGTCACGCTGCGCAAATTCATGCTCACCGGTAAGTTTCGCATTTTCGCGCCTGCTGATACTGGCCTGGGTTTCCTGATAGAGCAAGGCCGCTTCAGGCGCACCTTTACGCACATTTGATAGCGCCTGTACATCAACCTCGATTTCAAAGTCACGGTTACGGATATGTACAACCTGCCCTATTTTCACTTCTTTAGCAGGTTTTACGCGGTCACCGTCTACATGCACCTTGCCGGTTTCTATAGCTGCCGTTGCAAGGCTGCGTGTTTTAAAAAATCGTGCAGCCCACAGCCATTTATCCAGCCTGCATTTTATGTCGTCTTCATTTGCCATAATGAGTTGATCGTAATGGGTTAACCGTAATGGATTGAATAGTTGAGTTAATCAAAATGAATGTTTTACCCGGTTCTAGATCAACGGTCTACTTTAGGCAGGTTCGCTTCAAGCGTCTGCTTAAAGCCCCGCAGCGCATGCTCCGCCAGACCGTTCAGCTCCTGCAGGCTACGTCCGGTGAGGTGCTGTATACCATCAGCTACGTTATTCATGGTGGCAATATGGAATCGGCCATCATGCACAGCCTGGATGACCTCGTCACTCAGCATCAGGTGCCGCATATTACGTTCAGGAATCAGCACTCCCTGCTTGCCATCGAGGCCGATTTCCTTGCAGACCCTGAAGTAACCCTCAATCTTTTCATTCAAGCCGCCGATCGGCAGCACTTCGCCATGCTGGTTCAAGGCGCCGGTAACGGCAATACCCTGCTTGATCGGTAATTGCGCTAATGACGACAGCAATGCAAAAAGCTCGGCACATGACGCAGAATCGCCGTCCACGCCGCTGTATTCCTGCTCGAACACCAGTGAAGCCGTCAGGTTCAAAGGGTTCAGCTGTGCAAAATTGCTATGCAGCCAGCTTTGCAGAATCATCACGCCTTTATCGTGCGTTGGGCCGCTCATCCTGACTTCGCGGTCAATGGTCAGCACACCGCGGCTGCCCGCATAACAGTTCGCTGAAATCCGCACCGGTGAACCGAAGCTCGCTTCCGAAAGGTCAATATGCGTCAGGCCGTTAATCTGTCCTACAGACTCACCGTACACGCTGATAATCAATTCTTTATCGACGATTGAATCACGCATGTGCGATTCAATGTAGCTGTGGCGGGCATATTTACGCTGTATCGCTGATTTCACATCCTCAATGCCTACCAGAGCCGCACCGCGCAACTCTGCCGCAACCGAGCTTTCCAGCAGCAGCTTTTCAAGTACACCGAATTTGGTACTGAGCCTGGTCTGGTCTTCAATCAGCCTATGCATGGCCTGCAGCAAGCCAGCCAGGGCCTCTGCCGTAAAATGGCGGCAGTGATGCTGCTGGCACTTGTACGCAACAAAAGAAGCATAAGCGGCGTAATGTTCCGCATTGGCTTTCACCTGGTCGGCAAACTCGATCTTGATCGGAAAGTAATCGAAAAAATCCGGCGTGATGCCGAGCAGCTCATAATAGTCTTCACGTGTTGCGATCAATACGATTTTCACGGAAACCGGAATGGCCGCCTGTGCATTGACCAAGCTGCTGCCCTGGCTGCTGCTGCTTGTTAAATCTTCGATCTGCAATGTGCCGTTACGTAAAAAGCGATGCAGTTTTTCAAGGATATGCGCACCATTCTGCTCATCGGCCAGAATATCTCGCAGGTGCAGCAGCAAGGTACCGGCATCGGCACGCAGTAGGTTACCGGCACGCAAGCGCATGAAGTCGGGAATATTGCTCGCCTCGCTGGCGCTTTCTATGCCGCCGAACAAAGATTGCAGGCTGGGGTCATTATCATACAGAACAGGCGCATGCTTCCCTGCATGATGCTCCACCAGTAGATTGGTGCGGTAACGACCAAAGAAGCTCTCATTCATGAGTGCTTCGATATTCGATTCACCCTCAGCAGCCGGGCTAGGCTGCCATGCATCGAGCGTATCCAGGATATCCTGCTGCAAAGCCGTAAAGTAATGCGCAGGAATTTTATCAGCGCCGATCAAAGTGAGACTGGCTTTGACTGCGGCCAGCTGGCCTTCAAGAAAAATCTGCAATGGCGCTATGGAATCCTGCTGCGTTTTGGCCTCCAGCAAAGTCGGCAGGTCTTTAGCAAAAACGCGCACAAAGTTATCCATGGCCTGTTTTAACTGGCTACCGGCACCGGCAGGCAGCTTCAGGAACATCGGTTTGCCGTTGGCATCAAACTGGTACAACGCAACCAGGTCACTGACCACCGGCGATTTTGCGGCAGCCTCGTGCATCATATTCAGCATCAAGGTAGTGCGCCCGGAACCCGGCTCGCCCAACGCCAGCAGGTTAAAGCCGGGATGCTGGATGCTTAACCCGAACTCCGCTGCTTTTTTAGCTTCAGCCTGCGTGACCCAAGCCTGGTATTGCGGACTGTTCTGACCGTCGACAATCAGTTCCGACGTATCGGCAAAGTTAAATTGCCCGGCGTCTATATTCAATGTCAGCTGCTGAGGTGTAAGTATATTCTGCATATTTCCAAGATTCGCATCACGTGATCTGCGTGATGAATAAGTTAATCATTTTTTCTGTACTGGTATTGATTCCAGTGTCTTAAATTCCAGCGCCTTAATTCTGGTGTTCTATTCCGGAGTCTTATTCCAGCGCTCCCTGGCTTCATCATCTGAAGTTTTAGCTTCTACCCAGCGCTCACCTGACTGTGTCACTTCCTTCTTCCAGAATGGCGCTTCGGTTTTCAGGTAATCCATCACGAACGCGCAGGCGGCAAAAGCTTCACCACGATGGCCGCCACTCACGGCTACCAGCACAATCTGGTCACAGGGCTGCAACGTGCCGACACGATGGATAATCAGCACCTCCATGATATTCCAACGCGTTTTAGCCTGGGTGATGATGGCATCGAGCGACCTTTCAGTCATGCCCGGATAATGCTCCAGCGTCAGCTGCGAAACTTCATCGCCTTCGTTAATATCGCGTACCTGGCCGATAAAACTGACCACAGCACCGACATCCCTGCGTGCCTTGCGCAACTGGTCAATTTCAAAACCAGCATCAAAATCTTCTGTCTGTACGCGAACCGTCATATCAGTCCTGGCAATCGATCAGCCGCCGGTGACCGGCGGGAAAAACGCCACTTCGTCACCATCGGCAATGGCGGCATTGTCATGCACGAGTTCATGATTGATCGCGGCACGCACTTTCAGCTTGCCCATCAGCATCTGCCCCCACACATCACCGCGTTTGGACAGCAAAGCTTTGAGCTTCAATATCGTCCACGGTCCGTCCGCCTCAGCAAGCTCAAGATCTTCAGTTGAATACTTGAGCGATTCCTTTAGTCTTGCAAAATAAAATAATTTAATTTTCATACAGTTAAAGCCAATAGTTAAACTTCTTTATCATCTACAACATCCAGCACATCAGCTGGCTGGTTAGTCAGTTCCACGCGCTCGATCTGCGCAAAACGCTGCGTGATTTTCTGGCTTGAAATATGGACATCCTGTGCGTTTTCATGTGCCTGACGAATATTATCCGCCAGTTTTTTCATACGAATATCAAAGCGGCCGAAATCTTTACTGAGCTTGCCGAGCGCCTCTTTAATCACGTGAACCTGCTTGCGTGTCTCAACATCTTTCAGCACCGCACGCGCCGTGTTCAGCACCGCCATCAGCGTGGTAGGTGATACCACCCACACTCGCTTGTTCATCGCGTACTCGATCACATCGGCATGGTGTGCATGCAGCTCTGCAAACACAGCCTCAGCCGGAATGAACATGACTGCGCCGTCTGAGGTCACGTTGGAAATAATGTATTTACCTGCAATATCATCTACATGCTTCTTGACGTCCTGCTTGAACTGCTTCTCGGCCAGCAGCTTTTCCGCGTCGCTCAAGTGCTTATCGAACATGCGGTGGTAATTTTCGAGCGGAAACTTGCTGTCCACCGCAACCGTGCCGGTAGGCTCAGGCAGGAACAAAGCACAGTCAGCGCGTGTGCCGTTTTCAAAGGTATGCTGCATGGCAAACGAATTCACCGGTAGCACGTTGCGTACCAGCCCCTCCAGCTGCACCTCGCCGAATGCACCACGCGAGCGCTTATCACCCAGCAGTTCCTGCAGGCTGACGACATTCGTAGTCAAGCCGTCGATTTTTTTCTGCGCTTCATCAATGGTTGCCAGCCGCGCCATCACGTCCATGAAGGTCTGATTGGTTTTCTTGAAGCCTTCGTCCAGCCGCTCCGACACTTTACCGCCGATCTGCTCCAGACGGCCATCTACCGATTTAGTCAGCGTCTCGATACTTGCCGTGAGCTGCATGGTCGCATTGCGCATCGTGGTCTGAATCAATTCCTGTTCGGCCTTGCCCTGCTCCGCCAGCGTCGTATGCAGTTTTTCCAGCACGGTTTCACGGGTTAATGACAGGCTGTTGCTCTGTGCCAGCTGCAAGGCTTGCATGGCATCGC
>Ga0208887_100492_pt1 | contig 12254 bp, 13 predicted proteins | sample LakWasM106_HOW12_2_FD_183924 | JGI IMG/M metagenome (GOLD analysis project Ga0208887, IMG submission 183924) | Freshwater sediment methanotrophic microbial communities from Lake Washington under simulated oxygen tension - Sediment Metagenome... | ecosystem: Environmental > Aquatic > Freshwater >...
ATCGTTAAAGCCATCCAGCTGCATGACCCATTCCATCAGGTCGGTAAAACGTATGGTCTTGGGGTCTGTCTCGGGAAACTTGTCGTAGAGTGCTTCTGCAATAGCCTGGCTGTCGGTCCATTTCATATGGATATTCCTTTTGATTGATCTTTTGTTTGATTTTAGTGCAATTATAGTCCTGTAGTCGGCATGCAACAAAATATGAAAATATTTTTCCGGAATGGAAGTTTATAGCGAGGCAATTGATGGAATGGCAAATAAAAAAATCCCGCAGTGCCTGGAGAGGCAGCGCGGGCGGAGTGAGCGTTATTTTGGAGATGTACGCAATATTCTATATGCAAGACTGATGCCAAGTATTATTTATATAAAATTCAATTACTTAGTAATTTTTATGCTGATTGCTTATGCACCAATTTAAACCAGGCTGGTTGAAATCAGCCAGGATGATTGACATGACCTCATGTGTTTGGAATCTTAACGGAGGCTTTAACGTTGCGGCGTTGGCGTGGTAAAATGCAACAGCTTCTTTTTATTCAAATATTTGGAAAACTAATTACCATGTCACTTGCTTCACCAAATCAGGCACCATTTAACTACGCAAATACCTTAAATAAAGCAGACCCGGCCTTATGGGGCATGATTGAGCAAGAGGTTGTGCGTCAGCATGAGCATATCGAGTTGATTGCCTCTGAAAACTATACCAGCCCGGCAGTGATGCAGGCGCAGGGGTCTCAGCTCACCAATAAGTATGCTGAGGGTTATCCGGGCAAACGTTTTTACGGTGGTTGTGAATTTGTAGACCAGGTTGAGCAGCTGGCGATTGATCGCCTGAAAGCGCTTTACGGCGCTGAATATGCCAACGTGCAGCCGCACTCAGGCTCACAGGCCAACCAGGCGGTTTACTTCTCTATCCTGAAACCGGGTGATACGGTGATGGGCATGAACCTCGGCCATGGCGGCCACTTGACCCATGGTTCACCGGCTAACCTTTCCGGCAAGCTGTTCAATATCGTGCCTTATGGCCTGAACGATAAAGAAGAGATCGACTACGATGAAATGGAGCGTATTGCGGTTGAGTGCAAACCTAAACTGCTGATCGGCGGTGCTTCTGCTTATGCCTTGCGTTTCGATTGGGCACGCATGGCTGAGATCGCTAAAAAAGTAGGTGCTTATTTCATGGTCGACATGGCGCATTATTCAGGTTTGATTGCTGCCGGTGTTTATCCGAACCCGGTACCGCATGCTGACTTCGTCACATCGACCACACATAAAACGCTGCGTGGTCCACGCGGCGGTATCATTCTGGCTAAAGCCGAGTTTGAAAAATCACTGAACTCCAATGTGTTCCCAAGCCTGCAAGGCGGCCCATTGATGCACGTAATCGCAGCTAAAGCCACAGCATTCCTGGAGGCTGCACAGCCTGAGTTCCAGACTTATCAGGCACAGGTGCTGAAAAATGCACAGGCGATGGCTGAAACATTGGCCAGCCGTGGTTTACGCATCATTTCAGGCCGCACTGAGTCACACATGTTCCTGGTTGACCTGCGCCCTAAAGGCCTGACCGGCAAAGCAGCTGACGCGGCATTGGGTCTGGCGCACATCACTGTGAATAAAAATGCGATCCCTAATGACCCGGAAAGCCCATTCGTGACTTCCGGTATCCGTATCGGCGCGCCGGCGATTACGACCCGCGGCTTCAAGGAAGAAGAAGCAAGGCAAGTGGCTAACCTGATTGCGGATGTGCTGGATAATCCTGCTGATGAAGCCGTGATTGCAGCGACTAAAGCTAAGGTGCATGCGTTGACGGCGCGTTTCCCGGTTTACGCCTGAACATCCGTGAAATGTGGAATCTTGTGAAAAGTGATAAGTGTTTGAATGTGAGACGCTCCCTGTTTAATGAAGCGGTTGGTGATGTTCTATATTTCACGTTTCACTTTTCACGTTTCACCGCGATATGAAATGTCCTTTCTGCGGTGCTGACGATACGCAAGTGATTGATTCACGGGTCAATGACGAGGGCGACTCCATCCGCCGCAGGCGTAAGTGTGTGGTTTGCGATAAACGTTTCACCACTTACGAAACGGCAGACCTGCACCTGCCGCAGGTAGTCAAGCAGAATGGTACGCGCGAGGAATTCAAACGTGATAAATTGCGGCTTTCATTCACGCGTGCTCTGCATAAGCGCCCGGTGCCTACAGAGTATGTAGATAAGGCACTTGACCATATCACGCAAAAAATCCTGGCGCGCGGTGACCGCGAAGTGCCGGCGCGTGATTTGGGTGAAATGGTCATGCATGAACTTAAAATGATGGATAAAGTCGCTTATATTCGTTTTGCATCGGTATACCGCAGTTTCTCTGATGTGGATGATTTCAGCGATGTGATTCGCGACCTGGATTAACAGCATGATTATCGGGTGATACCTTTGGAGGCTGCATGAAACTGATTAAGAATGCAACAATTGCTTTCGCAGTATTTACATTCATTCTCACGATAGTGTTTTTTATCTGGTGGGCATTCAAGGATAAATTTGTCTTTAATGGCGAGAAGTTTGATCAGGTTAAATGGATACAGCTTGCTACCAGCACTAAAAATGAATGCAAGCGCGGCGACATGGCTTATGACCTGCAGCAGAATATTCTTGCCAAAGGCGCGCAGCGTCAGGCTGTCACGGCTTTGCTGGGTCGCCCTGCATTTGAGGATGAAAGCTCGATTGAGTATGACCTGGGTAAATGCATGCACGTCTATCATGGCCTGCTCATTTTCTTTGACCAGAATGGCCGCCTGATCAGCAGCCGCATCTCTTCCCACTAAATTCCACCATACTTTACCATTCCACTATACTTTAACCATGGCAGTACCTACTGATCAAGATTTTCACTGGATGGCGCAGGCGTTGCGCCTTGCTGCACAGGGTTTGTTTACCACGACCCCTAATCCGCGGGTTGGCTGCGTAATCGTTAAAGATAATCACATTGTCGGATCCGGTGCGCACCTGAAAGCTGGCGAGCCGCATGCGGAGGTGCATGCGCTGCGCCAGGCTGCTGCGCAGGCCGAGGGTGCCGATGTATATGTAACGCTGGAACCATGCAGCCACCATGGCAGGACACCGCCGTGTGTGGAAGCCGTGATCGGCATTAAACCGAGGCGTGTGATTATCGCGATGCAGGATCCGAACCCGCTGGTGGCCGGGCGCAGCGTCGCCGCGTTGCGGGCGCTGGGTATAGAAGTGGTTGTAGGTGTCATGGAAAACGAAGCGCGTGCCTTGAATGCGGGGTTTATCTCGCGCATGACACGCGGCTTGCCTTATGTCCGCTCTAAAGTCGCGGCGAGCCTGGATGGGCGCACCGCGCTTAACAACGGCAAAAGCCAGTGGATTACGGGTGAGCAGGCACGACAGGACGTACAGCAATGGCGTGCGCAGTCCTGCGCCATTATCACGGGTATCGGCACGGTGCTGGCCGATGACCCAAGCATGACGGTGCGGCTCGAAAATACTACACGGCAGCCGTTGCGGGTGATTGTGGATAGCAGCCTGCAGACGCCGGCCGATAGCCGCATGCTCGATCCTTTAACCCTGCATCATAGCCCGGTACTGGTCGTATACGCAGAAGATCATCCGCAGCGTGCCGCCAGGCTCATAGAGGCGGGTGCGGAACTGCTGCTGTCAGCGGGCCCTGCAAATAAAGTTGACCTGCAAGGGTTGCTGCGCGCTCTTGCGCAGCGCGGTATGAATGAAGTGCTGGTGGAAGCCGGGCAGGGTCTTAATGGCGCGCTGTTGCATGCAGGCCTGATTGATGAGTTCGTTTTCTATTACGCGCCAAAACTGATGGGGGATGCCGCGAAAGCGATGTTTGCGATGCCGGAGCTGACGCAGATGCAGCAGGTTACGGATTTGCAGCTGCTTGATGTGCGCCAGGTTGGCCGTGATATACGGATACAGGCAAAACCCGCCAACACGCGCAGTTAAGGTTTATTCAGTCCATGATGCTCATCGATACTCATTGTCATCTTGATGCAGCGGAATTCGATGCAGACCGGGATGGCATTGCCGGGCAGGCCCTGCAAAAAGGCATCTGCGGCATTGTAATACCCGCTGTGGCGCGAAATAACTTTGATGATGTGATTGCGCTAGGTGCCCGCCATCAGAATTGCGCCTATGCCCTGGGTATTCATCCTATGTATGTTGATGCGGCACGGTCGGAAGACCTGCAGGTACTGGAGCAATATGTCCGCGACAATGATCCGGTGGCAATCGGCGAAATCGGCCTGGATTATTTTCTGACGAATCCGCGTGATAATCCTGGCAACATCGAGCGTCAGCATACGTTTTTTGTAGAACAGCTTGGCATTGCACGGCATCACCGGCTGCCGGTGATTCTGCATGTGCGCAATGCTATTGATGATATTCTGAAACAGCTGCGCAGATATAAGCTGGCGGGTGGTATCGCGCATGCCTTTAACGGCAGTTTTCAGCAGGCGCAGCAATTGATTGATCTGGGTTTTAAGCTCGGGTTTGGCGGCGCTATGACATACAGCCGTGCATTGAAGATACGTGAGCTGGCTGCCAAATTGCCTTTGGATGCTATCGTGCTGGAAACGGATGCCCCGGATATACCGCCTGAATGGGTAGGCCGCGGGGGCAGGAACAGCCCTCTGGAACTACCGAAAATTGCACAGGTTTTAGCCGAATTAAAGCAGGTCAATGTGTCGCAAGTGGTTGATATTACTGGTGCCAACGCTTTAAAAGTTTTGCCGAAAATAGCCGACTTATGCACATCAGTTAAAGTGCTACTTTAAGGTTTTGTTAAAAACGCTTATTAATCAATGTGTATATTATAAGTTATTGATTTATAACGAATAAATAATAGATTAAAAAATAGGCGTTTTTAAAAAAACCTTATAAATTGGTATGTTACATTTTGTAATCACAATTATTCACAAAGTTATCCACAGATATTGTGGAGCATTTTTTTAAATTTTTGAACTTGTTAAAAGTCAACTTTTAAATAAAGTTTTTTTAACGCTAAACAGTATAAAAAGTTAGTATTTTTATGTTAGTAGACAATCAGCATTATCGAACTATTTGGCCTGATACCGGCGGTGCCGCCCCATCGGTCAGAATAATAGACCAGACCGGGCTGCCTCATGCATTTAAGGTGGAAACCATTGCCAGCCTGGAGCAGATGATTGCTGCAATCAAAACGATGCAGGTGCGCGGGGCGCCCCTGATCGGTGCTGCAGCCGCTTATGGCATGGCGCTGGCGCTGCTGAAAGCCGCCGATGACGCCTATTTACGCATCTCGGCACAGCGGCTGGTTGCCAGCAGGCCGACTGCGGTAAACCTGGGATGGGCGGTCGAGCGTATGCTGACGCGCCTGCTTGCCTTGCCTGAGCAGGCGCGTTTGCAGGTAGCGTGGGATGAGGCCGCACTGATCTGTGAGGATGATGTGCTGCTCAACCAGGCAATCGGCAGGTATGGCCTGCAGCTGATTGAACGCATGCAGGCTGAAAAATGCCGCACTATCAACATACTTACCCACTGTAATGCGGGCTGGCTGGCAACCGTTGATTTCGGCACGGCGCTGGCGCCGGTTTATGCGGCGCATGATGCCGGTATCGATGTGCATATCTGGGTAGATGAAACCCGGCCGCGCAACCAGGGAGCCAGCCTTACGGCATGGGAGCTGGCGCAGCACGGTGTGCCCTATACGGTCATCAGCGATAACGCCGGTGGGCATTTGATGCAGCAGGGGCAGGTGGATATGGTGATTGTAGGCGCAGACCGCGTGACCTCTGCCGGGGATGTCTGCAACAAGATCGGCACTTACCTCAAAGCGCTGGCGGCTTTCGACAGCCATGCATTCGGCCACCGGGTGCCATTTTATGCGGCGGTGCCATCGCCCACCATAGACTGGAGTGTGCGCGACGGCGTCAATGAAATTGAAATTGAGGAGCGTCATGCCGATGAACTGGCATGGATGAGCGGCAGGCTTGCCAGCGGCGAGGTCACATGCGTGAACATCCTGCCGCAAGGTGCCAATGTGGCGAATCCGGCATTTGATGTAACACCGGCACGTCTGGTGACCGGCATCATTACCGAACAGGGCGTGTTTGCGCCAGACCAGCTGCATAGGATGCAGAGAACACATTCGTAATCGTTGGGGAAGGTTAACCATGCAACAGCAGCGGCAGCAGTTATTGGATGTCAGCCGACAATTATGTCATCTGGGTTTGAACCGCGGCACCTCCGGCAATGCCAGTGTGCGGGTCTGTGCTGATGACGGGCAGCCGGGTTTCCTGGTGACGCCCTCCGGCGTGGCCGTGGATCAGATGACGCCTGACGATATGGTCTGGATGGATTTTTCCGGGCACTGGGACGGGCGCTGTGAACCATCCAGCGAGTGGCGCTTTCATGCCGATATTATGCAACACAGGCCGGAAATCAACGCCGTGATCCATACGCATAGTATGTTTGCCACTACCCTCAGTACATTCAGGCGCGATATTCCGCCATTTCATTACATGATTGCTGTTGCCGGCGGCGATACGATACGCTGCGCATCTTATGCGCTGTTCGGCAGCCAGCTGCTGTCAGACCATGCCCTGGTGGCGTTGGCCGGGCGCAAAGCCTGCCTGCTTGCGAATCATGGCATGATTGCAATTGGGGCGGATCTGCATAGGGCTTTGCAGGTGGCGGACGAAGTCGAGACGCTGTGTGAGCAGTACCTGCGGGCTTTACAGGTAGGGGAGCCGCACCTCCTGACGCATGCAGAGATGCTGGAGGTGCATGAGAAATTCAAGGGCTATGGTGCATGGGCCAAGCAGTCTGGATAGACGCCCTAGGGCATGCGGCCTGATCTATGCGGCTTAACCCATATCACTTAAGCCGTGTAACCGAATTAGCTGGCCATTATTTTTGATTGCTGTCCAATGGCCTTGCCGTCAGGAACAGGCGCAGGAAAAATGCTGCCATGAGCAGTATAAATACAATGACTCCCAGACTTAGCATGCCGGTATATGAACTGAATAATTCCTTGTACATAATTTAATCTCCCAGTTGTTGATTGTTAGGCTGAAGCACTAATGTTAGGCTGAAGCACTAAGCTTAATTTTATGGAGCAGCAGCGTTATTCGCTTGATTTATATCAACAACAGCTTAATCAGCAGCAATTCTGCGGCTGCATGATGCAAAGCGGAATGTTTAAAATTAACATTCATTTAAGAGTTTTTGTTTGTAGGCTAGGGGGCTTTAAAGTAAAATAGACTCCCGTCTGCAACAAATAATTTAAAGCTCCTTTCCCATGACCAAATATGTATTCGTAACCGGCGGTGTTGTTTCCTCTCTTGGTAAAGGTATCTCCGCTGCCAGCCTTGGCGCAATCCTGGAATCACGTGGTATCAAAGTCACCATGCTGAAACTGGACCCTTATATCAACGTTGACCCCGGTACCATGAGCCCATTTCAGCATGGCGAAGTGTTTGTGACGGATGACGGGGCGGAAACCGACCTTGACCTGGGTCACTACGAACGCTTTATCAGCCAGCGCATGGCTAAACGTAATAGCTTTACTGCCGGCCAGATCTACGAAACCGTGATCAAAAAAGAACGCCGTGGCGAGTATTTAGGCAAAACCGTACAGGTGATTCCGCACATTACCGATGAAATCAAAGCCCAGGTCAAACGCGGCGCAGATGGTGCCGATGTGGCGATTGTCGAGGTTGGCGGTACTGTAGGCGATATTGAATCACTACCGTTTCTTGAAGCCATCCGCCAGATGGGTTTTGAAGAAGGCCGGGAAAATACCTGTTATATCCATTTGACATTGCTGCCCTGGATCCCGACTGCGGGTGAGCTCAAAACCAAACCTACCCAGCACTCGGTAAAAGAGTTGCGTGAAATCGGTATTCAGCCGGATATTCTGCTGTGCCGTGCCGACCGCGACATTCCTGAAGAAGAGCGCAGGAAAATTGCCCTGTTTACCAACGTGGCTTCCGAAGCGGTCATCAGCGTGATTGATGCAGAGTCTATTTATCGGATTCCCGGTATGCTGCATGGTCAGCAACTGGACAGTATCGTTTGCAAGAAACTGGCACTTGCCGCTAAACCGGCTGACCTTTCTGAGTGGGAGCGTATCGCGACCGCGCTGGCAAATCCGAAACACCTGGTAAACGTGGCGTTTGTAGGCAAGTACGTCGATTTGACCGAATCTTATAAATCGTTGACTGAAGCGCTGATTCATGCCGGTATCCACACCGAGTCGAAAGTTAAAATTCATTACATAGACTCGGAAGATATTGAGCAGAATGGTACCGGCGCGCTTGCCGGCATGGATGCGATACTGGTGCCCGGCGGCTTCGGTGTGCGCGGTACGGAAGGTAAGATCGCGGCGATTCAGTACGCACGTGAAAATAAAGTGCCTTATTTAGGTATCTGCCTCGGTATGCAATTGGCAGTGATTGAGTTTGCACGCCATATTGCAGGCCTGGAAGGTGCGAACAGTACGGAGTTTAACCCGGATGCGGCACACAAGCTGATTGGCCTGATCGATGAGTGGCAGGATGCCTCAGGTAATACGGAAAAACGTGATGAGAATTCCGATCTGGGCGGCACCATGCGTCTGGGTGCGCAGAGCTGTCCCATCGTGCCTGGCACCCTGGCTGCCGGCATCTATGGTTCGCATGTCAATGAGCGGCACCGTCATCGTTATGAAGTGAACAACCATTATGTAGAGCAGCTTAAAGCGGCTGGCCTGGTGATTTCGGCCAGAACGCCGACCGAAGACCTGTGTGAGATGGTCGAGTTGCCGCAGAGCGTACATCCATGGTTTGTGGCCTGTCAGTTCCACCCGGAATTTACTTCAAACCCAAGAAGCGGTCATCCGCTGTTTACAGCTTATGTAAAAGCGGCTTTGGCGAATAAGAAATAAGTTAACCGCCGGTTAAAAAAGAATTTAAGGTTTAACTAAATGAAACTATGTAACTTTGATGTAGGTATTGAGCATCCGTTGTTTCTGATTGCGGGTCCCTGTGTGATCGAATCGCAGCAGATGGCGATTGACACTGCCGGGCAACTCAAGGAAATCGCCACCGCGCTGAATATTCCGTTTATTTACAAATCTTCATATGATAAAGCGAACCGCAGTTCCAATAAAACTTTCCGTGGCTTCGGCATGGAGCAGGGGCTGAAGATTCTGGATGAAGTGCGCCGCCAGATCGGCGTGCCTATCCTGACTGACGTGCATACGGAAGAGCAGGTACCGCATGTGGCTGCTGTGGTTGATGTACTGCAGACACCGGCGTTTTTATGCCGCCAGACAGATTTCATCATGGCGTGTGCCAAATCAGGCAAGCCGGTGAATATCAAAAAAGGCCAGTTCATGGCGCCTGGCGACATGAAGAATGTAGTGGAAAAAGCCAAGGAAGCCAATGGCGGCGCAGACAATATCATGGTGTGCGAGCGCGGCGTTTCATTCGGCTATAACACACTGGTTTCTGATATGCGCGGCCTGGCCGTTATGCGCAATACCAATTGCCCGGTGGTGTTCGATGCAACTCATTCAGTACAGCAGCCGGGCGGGCAGGGCGACAAGAGCGGCGGCCAGCGTGAGCATGTGCCGGTACTGGCGCGTGCAGCAGTGGCCAGCGGCATTGCGGGAGTATTCATGGAGACCCATCCCGACCCTGCACAGGCCTTGTCGGATGGCCCGAATGCATGGCCGCTGCACAAGATGCGGGACTTGCTGGAAGTGTTGGTAGATTTGGATAAGTTGGTTAAAAAAGCAGGGTTTATTGAAAGTAGTTTGTAAAAACATTTAGCCGCAAATGACCGCGGATAAATGCAGATAGAATCCTTGGGAAGCCCGTCATCGCGAGGAGTGTAACGACGTGGCGATCCATACGCTGTTGATTTGCGAGGGATACTGGATTGCTTCACTGCGTTCGCAATGACGGGGGTGAATAAGTCAGCGTTTATCTGCGTTAATCGGCGTTTCGCGCTTTCACTTAGGGCTTTAGCCCTTTTAGTGAAGCGGAGATAACCTTTACGGTTACATCGGCGGTTGATAGAGTTTTTAAGTTGTTCAGCAATTGGCAAAAATTTTAGAAATTAGGAGATAGTAATGAGCGCGATTGTAGATATTATTGCCCGCGAGATTCTGGATTCACGCGGTAACCCAACGGTTGAGGCTGATGTATTGCTCGAAAGCGGTGTGATTGGTCGCGCAGCGGTGCCTTCAGGTGCTTCTACCGGCGCTAAGGAAGCCATGGAGCTGCGTGACGGTGACAAAAACCGTTACCTGGGCAAAGGTGTGTTGCAGGCGGTTGAAAATGTAAACACTGAAATCACGGAAGCAATCATCGGTTTAGATGCTGAAGAACAGAGTTTTATCGATAAAACCCTGATTGAACTGGACGGTACAGAAAACAAAGACCGCTTGGGCGCGAATGCGATCCTGGCTGTTTCTATGGCATGTGCGCGTGCAGCCGCTGAAGAATCAGGTTTGCCTTTATACCGTTACCTGGGCGGTTCAGGTTCAATGCAATTGCCAACACCGATGATGAATATCATCAACGGCGGCGCCCATGCTGACAACAGCGTGGATATGCAGGAATTCATGATTATTCCAGCCGGTGTACCTACATTCCGCGAAGCGATTCGCTGTGGTGCAGAGATATTCCATGCATTGAAAAAAACACTGCATAAAAAAGGCCTGGCAACGACAGTGGGTGACGAGGGTGGTTTTGCACCGAATCTGCCATCTAACGAAGCCGCGATTCAATATATCCTGGAAGCGATTTCAGATGCTGGCTACGAGCCGGGACGTGATGTGTATTTAGGCCTGGACTGTGCAAGTACCGAGTTCTACAAAGATGGCCGCTACCACCTGGAATCAGAAGGTCTGGCACTGACTTCAGCACAATTTACCGATTACCTTGCTGCATGGTGCGATAAATACCCGATCATCAGCATTGAAGATGGCATGGGCGAGTTTGACTGGGAGGGCTGGGATATCCTGACCAAACGTCTGGGTAAAACCACACAATTGGTTGGCGATGATCTGTTCGTGACCAACAGCAAAATCCTGCGTGAAGGCATTCAGCGTGGCGTAGCCAACTCAGTGCTCATCAAAGTGAACCAGATTGGTACGCTGACCGAGACTTTCCAAACCATTGAAATGGCGAAACGTGCCGGTTACACTGCCGTGGTTTCACATCGTTCAGGCGAGACAGAAGACAGCACGATTGCGGATATTTCCGTGGCAACCAATGCATTGCAGATCAAAACCGGCTCACTGTGCCGTTCAGAGCGCATTGCCAAGTACAATCAATTATTACGTATTGAAGAAGAACTGGGCGATGCAACCAGCTATGCAGGTAAATCTGCTTTTTACCAGCTATTCAAGTAATTCAACTTGTATTTGAACCAATACCTTGCTGTATGCGCTGACCGTGCTGATTGCACGGTGTTTGCGCATGCGCCTTGTGTTGCTTCTAATACAGCCGTAATACGTTTCAAGAGTTAAAGTTGAAAGCCCTCACGCTCATCTTCGTTATCCTGATTGCCCTGCTGCAGTATCCGCTGTGGCTGGGTAAAGGGAGCTGGCTGCGCGTGTGGGAACTCAACCGCAAAGTACATGTACAGCAGGAAAAAAATGCTGCATTAAAGGCACGCAATGCGATGTTGGATGCAGAAGTACGTGATTTAAAAAGCGGTAAGGCCGCCATTGAAGAACGTGCCAGAAGCGAGCTGGGCATGATCAAGCAGGATGAAGTGTTCTTTCAGGTCATTGAAGCACAGCCGCAAACTCAACCTCAGGCTCAACCTTAATTACAGCAACAGACTCAGCCTTAGCTATATAGAGGCCATCAAACCTGAGATTATCAGGTTCAACAGCACTGCATCAAACTTGTATTGTTAATCTTGGATTTTTATAAGGCGTAGGGCAACTGCAGGATATTGAGTGCACTGCCATTCACATTTAATGCTCCAGCTTCAACACTTTCCAGCCTGATTTCTGCCAGCAAGTCATAGCCGCCTTTATAGGACGGTGCGCATCTTGCAATTTTACCTACGATGTCGCCGTTGCTGTTGAGTACGTTGTCACCGGGGCTTGGCGGCGTTGCACTATTCTCAATATGCGCCAGGTGGCTACGGCGTTTCACTGTGCCCAGATAATGGGTGCGTGCCACAATTTCCTGTCCTGTGTAGCAGCCTTTTTTAAAGTTGATGCCATTCAGCAGGTCAAGATTCA
>Ga0208887_100508_pt1 | contig 11943 bp, 10 predicted proteins | sample LakWasM106_HOW12_2_FD_183924 | JGI IMG/M metagenome (GOLD analysis project Ga0208887, IMG submission 183924) | Freshwater sediment methanotrophic microbial communities from Lake Washington under simulated oxygen tension - Sediment Metagenome... | ecosystem: Environmental > Aquatic > Freshwater >...
CGCATCCGCAATAGTGAGGGACCCATCGCCACCGACGGAGACCAACGCATCGAGCCCGTGCTTGGCAAAATAGTCGAGGATCTCGTCCGAACGATCGATGTCCTTCGTTGTACCGTCCGGCATGACGGTCGGAAACTGAAACGGATTGCCTTTGTTGGTGGTGCCGAGTATCGTGCCGCCCAGATGCGCGATGCCGCGCACTCTGTCGCGCGTGAGACGCGAGACGCCGCCCTCTGGATACCGTTCAGGACACAAGATGCCGTTGAATCCGTCACGAATGCCATAACACTCCCAGCCTCGCTTGGCCGCTGCAATGACTACGGCACGAATGACCGCATTGAGACCCGGCGCGTCGCCGCCCCCGGTGTTGATGGCAATACGTCGGATAGGACTGGACACACGAACTCCTGCTGTGAAATGAGAGGGATTGCAGCACGGCGAACAGATGTGTCCGCCGCATGAGCCGAAGTATCCCCGGCGGCAATTCTCAAGTCAATGTCGGGCTGCAGAGGCATATGAACGTGAAGGCCGAAATGCGCAGCGTGGCCGATCAAGCTTCATGACTACTGTGGTCAATTTTGGCGAGTGCTTGCCGGATGGTGTTTGCATCGCCGGGACGGACCAGGCGCGCTACTTCCGTGCCGTGGTCCAGGAAGATAAGTGTCGGCCACTGGGTCACTCGATATGAGCGGCCGAGCGGACGGCCCTTGCCGTCTTCTATCTTGAGGTGTTGTACGCCGGGATGATCGGCAAAGGCAGACGCCAGCAGGGGCTGTGCTGCAAGACAATGACCGCACCACGGCGCGCCGAATTCGATCACCGTAGGCTCATCCATTTGATTAACTTCGGCGCGGCTTGGCTCGACCGCTGCATACATGGTATTCATTGGCATGATAAAAATTTGCCCGTCCACCGAACTGCATGACGCGCGAATAGGCACGTATAGGCACGTATAGGCACGTATAGGCACGCGGGTCGGCGTCGGCTGGATCTGGAATGCCGTTGAGCTTATCAGCTTCTTTCGGCCTTGTCGCAGTGCCCCGCGGCCGTACCGTTGCTCAGCACCAAGGTCCGGTCAATCGAGAATTTTTCCGCGCATCGCTTTGATCTGGCCTCGATTGCTTTTCTTGTCCATGCGCTTGTTTTGCGAGCTGCGGGTCGGCTTGGTTGGTCGCCGCACCCGTGGCAAGACGGCAATGCTGGCGACCATTTCATGCAGGCGCTCCAAGGCTTCTTCCTTGTTCTTTTCCTGGCTTCGATGCGCCTGTGCCTTGATGATGACGACGCCATCCTTGCTGATGCGCTGATCGTTCAGTGCAAGCAGTCGCTCCTTGATGTGTTCCGGCAACGACGACGCACGGACATCGAAACGCAAATGGATCGCATTAGAAACCTTGTTCACATTTTGACCGCCCGCGCCCTGCGCGCGAATTGCGGTGAACTCGATTTCGTTTTCGGGAATGGTCGGGGTGCGGATGATATGGATCCTGTCTCAGTCAAACGTCATTTTATAGTGAACTTGGGACACATACGCTCTCGGCCGGCCATGACGGAACCACTGTAAATTCATACAGTCGAATTGGCAAAGCACAAAGTTCGTTCAAGTGTGAATCGATGTATTGAAAACCAGCAATCCCAATGGAGAAAATGATGGATAAACGTACGCAAGACGACAGCAAGAACAGCAACATGATCAAGGACCCGAACGACTGGACGACCGGGGAAGAGCCGATGACCGGTGCGCAAAAGTCCTATCTCAAGACCTTGTCCGAAGAAGCCGGCGAACCGATGGATGAAAACCTGAGCAAGGCGGAAGCGTCCAAACGCATTGACGAATTGCAGCAACGCACAGGCAGGGGTGCCAATCAGTCGCAACATTGACGGGCCACCGCAATGTCGGCCCTTGGGAGCGAAGGATGCCAAAGCGAGCGACCACGCACGAGAAGCGAAGGCGATTCAAACTGCTTTATGATGGGAAGCCGTGCATGCGAAAGGCAAGAGATGGCTTCCATTGAAGACCTTGTAAAAAAACAGAAAGCCGGGGCGCAATTTGTGATTACGGCCCAGATGCTGCGCCTGAAACCACAGGACTTCGATCCCATGGCGCAGCGTTGGCTTGACGACGGTGGCCCGGGCTTTAACGTCGTTGGCGTGCCGCACAGGTCCGTGGTTGACGGTGAATTCCTCATCAGCCGGGTTACGGTCATCAGAACGACCGCGCCCGTGTAGCGGGCCTGTGACCTTATTCAGGCGACTTGCCGGTTTCCGCAACAGGCTCCCGCTCATTCACGTTCTTGTACACGCATACCCTGTTGCGACCGGCATTCTTGGCTTCGTAAAGCGCATCATCGGCCCAATTGAGCATGGTATCGATGTTGGCACTGGTGCCATCCTGGCTCGCCACGCCAACTGACATGGTGAACTGAATCGGCAATCCGTGTTCCCGTGTGACCTCGGCCTGCGACATGATCTCGCGCAGGCGTTCCGCGACTTCGAGGGCGCGCTCGCCATCCGTCTGCGGCAATACTGCGGCGAACTCTTCGCCGCCGAGACGACCAACGATATCGATGTTCCTGACCGCGCGTCGGCACAATTCGCCGAACATGCGAAGCACCATATCCCCGCTTTTGTGGCCGTACGTGTCGTTGATTTTCTTGAAGTAATCGATGTCCATCATGAGCACAGACAGCGGTCCGCCGTATCTCGCGGTGCGCGACAATTCCTGCTCAGCCAGTTCAAGGAAATGGCGCCGGTTGGCGAGACCGGTCAGAAAATCCATCTGTGCCAGTTTTTCGAGTTCCTGCTCCGCTTTTTTGCGATCCGTGATGTCGCGAATGACGCACAGCGCTCCGGTGATCTGACCTATTCTGTCGCGCATCGGGACCGCATGCGCTTCGAGCCAGCGCGGAACGCGGTTCAGCCCGATAATTTCAAAGATTAGTGTGCCGGCCTCGCCTTGATTGACCTGCGCGGTCAAGCCGCTAAATGCGGGCTGGTATTGAGGGAGAACCATGTCATGGAGCTTGCATCCGATGACTTGATCATTGGAGTCGGCACCAATCATGTTCAGCCCGGCGCTGTTTATCTGCTGGAAGGTACCGTCGGCAGCAAGCACCGTCACACATTCCGGTTCTGCTTCGATGATGGCCTTTAGTTTCCATTCGCTGTCGATCAGCGCAAGTTCAGCTTCCTTGAGTTTGGTGATATCCGACACCAGGACCACGAATCCTTTTACCTTGTCGCCCTCCTTGTCCGGAATATATTGGGCCCAGGTATAGCCGATACTGCCATCGGTCCTCGTCAGCGTCCGTTCAAACTGCTGCCGTTCACCGCGCAGCGCTGCGCTGATGAAGGGTTCGTTCATTGCGAATAACTGCTCGCCCAGCAAATCCTGAATCCGGATATCGCGCATCTGCTCCGGTGTCTTACCGAACCAGTCGAGATACGCCGAGTTGGAAAAACGGCAGCGCAACTCATTTGTCCAGTACGCCACCATGCCCGGAATGTGATCGGTGATCGCCTTCATGAAATGATCACTGGCCTCCACCATCCGGATGGCCTCTGCCTCACGCAATAGGGATTCGCGGTGCTTGCGCTGGTAGGTGTAGAGCCCCCAGATGGACAGCAGAGAAATCACCCCGTAAAGCAAGCCAAGGAATTCCACATCCTTGTGCCATGTCTCGTAAATGCCGTCCAGTTTGCGGCTTACCGCCACCACCAGTGGATGGTCCACTTTCAGCCCAGGCGGGCGGACTGTGTGTTGGGCGATCATGCGCTCCTCGCCGGTCGCATAGACCCTGCCTGAAAACACCGTGCTTTCTTGAGCACCGTTACGATGCTGGCTGAAAAACGTCCCGGGCAGCAGAAGATTTCTTCCTGCCTCTTCCTTTAGTCCTGGCCGATGCAGGAAACGGATCCCGTTCCAATGGACGATCGAAGTCATCATATCCGGTGTGTAACGAACCGATTCGAGCAGAGGCCCGAAATACTCCGGATCCAGGGTCGCGGTTATGACACCGGCAAATTGTCCGCGCGGTCCGGGAATCATTCTCGATACATTAATGGCAAACACGCCCAAGGCCGTGTGGAACGGCGGTGCGACGTATAGCATGTCGGCATCCGGATTCTGTTGCGCTTCCTGAAAATACCCGCGTTGATTGGCGTTGATTCCAACCAGTTCCGGTCGACTGGCGCCATGCACGACACCGTCAGCATTCAGAATGGCGAGTGTACGCACGCCGGGCATCGCATCGGTCAGCGTCTTGAGATAGAAGTTGAACTTATCGGTGCCACGGAGTGGAATTTGGGTACGTATGTCAAGCAGTACCTGGTCAACCGCCAGCAGGTTCTGAATGATGTTTCCCTGCACGACGCGCGCCTGTGCCAACAAACGATCCTGCTCGCGCTCACGGGTACGCTGATGTTCCTGATAGGCGTTGAAGACACCAGCGCCGCCAAAGAGAAGCAATGCAAGTCCTAGAATCAGCCAATGGACCAGTAAATTTGTAGATTTCGCGCTGATTTGCATCGCCAGGAAAAGACTTAGTCTTGAAAATTCCCCCGACCATTACTTCATGCAATAACGAAGGAGTACTGGTCGCATTATGAATTGGACGGTCATTTTTTACATTGACTGTAGGTAATAAAATCAGTCAATTACCGCGTGTAATGTACGGAACCTGGGATGTCCAGGCAAGTCTTGACCTAGGTACCTTGCATGGCAATGTTAAAAAATTAATATTAGTTTTCATGGAAGTCAGAAAAACGTCCACCTCCCTCCCGCGCATATCGCCGGGACCGGTCGGATTGCCGGTATACTTGCAGAAGTCGGACAGAAAACTGCCCGTTCGATCCTGCTTTCGGCCTCCGGACGCTTGCCAAAAGGCGGGGCCACCCTAAAAATCCGCGCGGCGCCAAACGCTAACCGCCGAAAAGATGACCCAGATGACCCAAGCTCGGGAAACGCCATTCATGCGCAAGATCGTTCGTCACGCCATTTTGCTAATGGCGGTCCTCGCCGCCGGCACGATGACTGCCTGCACCAGCACTACCAAAAAAGTCGATTACAAGAACGAGGATTTTTCTTCCACCACCACCTATTCCCAAGTCTTCCCCGGATCGGGCCCCGCGACCTGTGAAGCGGCGCGACGCGCATTACTCAGCCAGGGATATCTGATCGATGAAGCCAGGGCGTCACAGGTGAACGGACGAAAGAATTTTCAGCCGGACAGCGACGTGCATTTGCAGATCCAGTTCCATGTCGTGTGCGCGCCGAACAGCGCGGGCAGCAACAGCACCACGGTATTTGCCAACGCGGTGCGGGATCGCTATTCGCTCAAGAAAAGCAGCAATTCGGCCAGCTTGGGTGTCGGCGTTCTCGGCTCGCTATCGGTTCCCATCGGGTCGATCGACGAATCGCTGGTGAAAGTAGCGAGCGAAACCATCCCCTCAAAGAAGTTCTATGAACGATTTTTCGAACTGGTCGATAGCTATCTCGACACCAGCATCATTGATCCGGTTAGCGATGTGGAGCACAAGCCGGCTCCGCAAATGGGCACCGGCGACGAATAGGGGCCTATTCCGTGTCATTGTTCCGCCAGCGGCTGCTTGCGACCTGAAGATCAAAGCGTAACAGCCGTCTAGCCTCTCGACGGCCAATCGCTGAACGGAAACGGCACCTCGTCCACCGTAAAGCTCAAAAACGCGGCGATCTGCCTGAGATAGGTTGCAAGACTGCCGCCGAAGGAAGCCAACCGAGCATTTGGCACGTCGTTTACGAGTACGATCACGAACTGTATGACCGCGACGATAAACAGCAACGTGCCAGCGAACTGCAGAATAAACCCCATCAGCAGCATGTAGAGTCCGCGTGCCCAGATATTGTGTTTGCGTGCAGCATTCGCAGCCGTGGAATCCTGATTCATGATTGCCTCCTTGTGACCGTATCCGCGCGCGTCAGTCTCCGGCTTCGCCCAACTTTTTCAGTTTCGCCAGCCACTTGCCGGCAGCGTCGGCATTCAGGTTTCCCGCCATGCCGATCAGGGTTTCATCCACCGGTGATATACCGACAAAGCCAAGAATATTCCGTTCCAGTGATTTAATGCTGTGCGCGCGAAAATACCAGCGATAAACCAGTGCCGGCATGCCCATGGTCACCACTACACGCGCCGAACGGCCAGTCAGTCCCTTATTCGCAAGCGGGTTCTTTCCTTCGCGCGAGAAGGCGAATCCTGGCCGCGCCACTTGTTCGAGAAAGCCCTTCAGCAAGGCCGGCATGTCACCGAGCCAGAGTGGAAAGAAGAAGACCATATGCTCGGCCCATTTGATCGCTGCCTGGGCATCGTTGAGACTTGGCGGCAGTACACCGTTTTCCCAATCGTGCTGGCTGCGCAGTAGGGGAAAGTCCAGTGTCGCCACGTCGATGCGCCGAACGTCATGTCCGCGGATCGCTGCGCCGCCTGCGTAGGCATCCTCCAGAGCCCGGCACAGGCGGTGCTCACCTGCATCAGGATGGCCCTGAATCAGGAGAATGCGTCTCTTCGAATTTGGTCGTTTCGATAACATGATGACAGGCTGTCATACCAGTCCTCAAATTACCTTGATCCATCGCAAAGCGCGCTGGCGTGCCGGACGGATCAGCGACGTGAAGAAAGAACGATTCCACCCACAATAAACGCGAACGCGATGCCGTGGTAGATATGGGGCGTCTCGCCAAGAAAGGCAGATGACATCAGCGCGGCAAACAAGGGCGTCAGATTGTTGAAGAAGGCGGCTATGTTCGGCCCGACTCGCTGCACACCCGCTCCCCAGCATCGAAACGCCAGCACGGCGGGTCCCACCGCCACGTACAGCAACGCGGCAGCAAGCGGCCAGCTCCATTGAATGCGGGCGTCGGTCAACGCCCATTCGCCTGCCGCAAAAGCGCCGGACCATACCGCGCCAAATGTTACTTGCGCGAGGAGAAATGCCGCCCAGTTGCGTCGAATGTCGTCCGGCACCTTGGTACGGGTCAACAGCCAACTGTAGATTGACCACGCGATGGTAGCAAAAATCATGAAGATGTCGCCCGGCACAAGGCGCATTGCCAGCAATTGTCGCCACTCGCCACGGCTAAGCACAAACAAAACGCCGGTAATCGACAGGGCCGCGCCTGCAACCTGTGTCCGGGATACCTTCGCGCCAAAGAACAACCATCCGATCAATAGCATCCAGACCGGCATGCTGGCTGCCACCAGCGTCACGTTGATCGGCGTGGAGCTTTGTAACGCGAGGTATTGGAGCGCATTGTAAAGACCGATGCCAAGCAACCCGAGAACCGCCAGGCTGCGCCAGTGAGCCCACAGGCCGCTGTTGCGCCGATAGATGGTGCTTGCCAGTGGTAGTAGGATCAGCAGTGCGATTGCCCAGCGCAGGAAGTTCAGCGTGATCGGAGGAACCATCCCGTTCACCATGCGCCCGACCACGGCATTGCCAGCCCATAGCAGCGGAGGGACGATAAGCATTAATGCGGTAGAAGGTGTAAGCGGATGATTCATGAAGCGGGCCAAGAGCTGGATCGGACCCGGGCCAGGCGCCCCGGGGAATCCTCAGAGAATACTCGATTGTTGTCGAATATGTCGAAGCCACGCTGCGATGATGCCCATAGAAATGGCAGTGGCGGCGTGAGCGATTTCAGGAGCCAGATCCGATACCGGCGAACCGGAGGCAGGAACATGACGGCGTAAAGGGCATTTGGGTGGCGCCAATGGAAGCGCGCCAAGCGTAGTCATCCTGCGCGCCGCCCGTACCATCATGGAGCCGCGTCCTGCTGGTTGGATGCATCCGTCCTGCACGGGAGCGATGCCCGAAACAGGGTTTAACGCCCTTCAGGATTTATGCGGCGTCACACCTTGTTCTGGCGCACTGCCCTTAATCTCCCTGTGATCCTTGCCACGCCCAAGCAAGCGGTTCTTGATACGGCGTATCAGATGCTCCAGGTCATCCATATAAGTGAATACCGCCGGCACCACCAGCAAACTCAGCACTGTCGATGTAATAAGTCCGCCGATCACCGCAATCGACATCGGCGAACGGAAGCTGGCGTCAGCCGCGCCCAACCCGATCGCAATCGGCAGCATGCCCGCTCCCATGGCCAGCGTCGTCATGATGATCGGCCGGGCGCGCTTATGGCAAGCATCGAGCAAGGCATCAAAGCGCGACAAACCATGGTCGCGCCGTGCCACGATCGCGTATTCGACCAACAGGATCGAGTTCTTGGTCGCAATCCCCATCAGCATGATCAAGCCGATCAGCGAAGGCATCGAAAAACTCTTTTGCGCGATCAGCAAACCAACGAAGGCTCCACCGAGTGAAAGCGGCAGCGCAGCAAGAATCGTCACAGGATGCAGGAAATCCTTGAACAGCAACACCAGCACGATATAGATGCACAACACGCCGGTCAGCATCGCCAGTCCGAAACTGGCAAACAGCTCGCCCATCACTTCCGCATCGCCCACTTCGACCACTTTCACGCCTGGCGGCAGGTTGCGAACGACAGGCAGTTTCTGCACCGCGGTCTTCACTTCGCCGAGCGGCAAGCCGGACAATTCAATCTCAAAATTGACGTTGCGCAAACGATCGTATCGGTCGATGACGGCAGGACCACCTGCGATTTCCAGATCGGCCACTTGACCAAGCATCACCGGGCCGCGCTTGCCAGGCATTGTCAGGCGTTCGATCACGCCCAGATCCTTGCGCGCGGCTTCGTCGAGTCTGACGACAATCGGCACCTGGCGCTGCGAGAGATTAAGCTTGGGCAGAGCGATGTCGTAGTCGCCGGCGGTGGCAATGCGCAGCGTCTCGCCGATGGTGGCACTGGTCACGCCGAGATCGGCCGCACGGGTGAAATTAGGCCGGACCGCGATTTCCGGCCGCACCAAGCTTGCAGTGGATGCCACGCTTCCGAGTCCGGGAATGGTACGCAGGTCCTGCTCGATTGCCAGCGCCGCCGCCTGCAAGGCGTTCGGATCTTCCCCCGTGAGCACCAAAATGTACTTTTCACCGGAGCCGCCAAGTCCCACCTTGCTGCGTACACCGGGTAGGTTTTCTAGCGCACGGCGAATCTGGTTTTCAATGCCTTGCTTGCGTGGACGCTCCCCGCGCTCACTCATCAGGATGGTCAGCGTCGCCTTGCGCGCCTCGGCACTGCCCTGCGGTGCGAACGGGTCCGCGCCGGCACTTCCGCCGCCAATGGTGGTGTACACGCTTTTCACGTGATTGACTTTCGATACCAGCAGGCGTGCCTGCTCCGCCGATGCCATTGTCTGCGCCAGCGTCGACCCCGGCGGCAACTCAAGATACACCTGCGTCTGGGAATTGTCGTCCGGTGGGATAAAACCGGTCGGCAACAAAGGAATCAAGGCAATCGAACCAACAAAAAACACGAGCGCGGCAATCATCGTGGTCAGACGATGCTTCAGGCACCATGACGCCCAGCGCATGTACAGGCGCATCCAGCGGGGATCGGCATGCGCGCCGACGATCGGCCTCAGGATATAGGCCGCCATCATCGGCGTTAGCGCACGCGCCACGATCAATGACGCGAACACTGCGAGCGACGCGGTCCAGCCAAATTGCTTGAAGAACTTGCCGGGGACGCCGCTCATGAAGGCTGTGGGCAGGAACACCGAGATCAGGGTGAAAGTCGTCGCAATCACCGCCAATCCGATTTCATCGGCCGCTTCCATCGCCGCCTGATAAGGTGTCTTGCCCATGCGCAGGTGCCGCACAATGTTTTCCACTTCCACGATGGCGTCGTCCACCAGAATGCCGACGACCAGCGAAAGCGCCAGCAACGTCACCACATTGATCGAAAACCCGAGCAGGTACATGCCGATAAAGGCAGGGATCACCGACAGCGGCAAGGCGACCGCCGATACGAAGGTCGCGCGCCAGTCGCGCAGGAACAGCCAGACCACCAGCACAGCCAGAATCGCGCCTTCATACAACAGGTGCATGGAGCCGGTGTACTCCTCTTCTACTGGAGCGACAAAGTTGAACGCTTCGGTGATTTCAAGATCGGGATTTTGCACGCGCAACTCTGCGAGCGCTTTCTGCACGGCGGCGCCGACAGTCACTTCGCTCTCACCCTTGCTGCGCGAGACTTCGAATCCAACCACCGGCTTCCCGTTCAACAAGGCCGCCGCACGCGGCTCGGCAATCGTGTCACTGACCGTCGCGACCTGATCGAGGCGAATGCGGCGGCCATCGGCAAGCGGCAGTTCAATGCGGCTCAATTCTTCGGCGGATTTGACGGTCGCCATGGTACGGATCGGCTGTTCGCCGCCGCCGACATCAGCGCGTCCACCGGCACTTTCGCTTTGCATCTGCCGCAGTTGCCGTGAAATTTCTGCCGCAGTCGCACCCAACGCCTGCATCCGGGCGGGGTCGAGTGCCACCCGGATCTCGCGGCTGACACCACCAACCCGATTGACCGCGCCGACGCCGCGTACCGCCAGCAGCTTGCGTGCGACATCGTTGTCGACGAACCACGACAGCGCCTCGTTATCCATGCGCGGCGAATAGATGGTGAAAGCCAGCACCGGCTGTGCTGCCAGGTCCATCTTGTTGACGATGGGGTCGCGTACATCGCCGGGCAAGTCGGCGCGTACCCGCGCAACGGCAGAACGCACATCGTCGACTGCTTCCTGCACTGGCTTTTCAAGTCGGAATTCGGCGGTAATGGTGACGCCGCCGTCCTGTACCTTGGTATAGATGTGCTTCAGGCCTTGTACGGTGGCAATCGAATTTTCGATTTTCCGGGCAACTTCGGTTTCGAGCTGGGCCGGCGCAGCGCCCGGCAGCGACACCGACACGCTCACGGTAGGTAATTCAATGTCCGGAAAATTTTGCACCTTCATTGCATTGAAGGACAGCACACCCGCGAACGTCAGCATGACGAACAGCATGACGGCCGGTATCGGGTTCTTGATTGACCAGGAAGAGACATTCATCATGAATGGCGCTCCTTATTTGGCAGCGGAAACGGGATTGGCGGCGGCGGCAGGTGCTGGCGCGCTGGCATTAACCACCCTGACCAGATCGCCGTTGTTGAGAAAGCCGGCGCCGCTGGCCACCACGATCGCATCGGCCTTCAGTCCTTCCAGCACCTCGACTTGTTCACCGATGCGCCGTCCAGTCTGCACCTTGATCTGGCGCACCCGGTTGTCCGGCTCCAGACGGAACACGTAATTGAAACCATCACGCAGCACCACCGCCTGTTGCGGTACCGTCAGCGCCGGCGATTCACCGAGATTGAATTCACCGCGTGCATACATGCCGGCCTTGGCCGGCGGCGTGTCTTCAGCAGGTGCAAGCAGATCGACGTAGACCAGCGCTGCCCTGCTCTGCGGGTCCACCGTCGGCCCGATCATGCGTACCTTTCCCTTGAGTTCGGAGCCGTTGGCGGCGGTCACCGTGGCGGGTGTGCCGGGCTTCAGTCTTCCCAGTTCCGTGGCGGTCACTTCGGCGCGCCATTCCAGCCGTCCGCGCCGGATCAGACGGAACAGCTCTGTTCCCGCCGGGACCACAGCCCCGACCGTTGCCATGCGTGCCGAGATAATGCCATGGTCCGGCGCAATCACTTGGACATGCTTCATGCGCACCTGCTGGACGGCGAGCATGGCTTTCGATGCTTCCACTTTCGCCCTCGCGGTTTGTTCCATGGTCAGGTATTGATTGATCTGTTGCTGGCTCAACGCACCGCTGCCTTGCAGCGTACGGGCGCGCTCTGCATTGGCGCGGGCGTCAGCGGCATTGGCTTCCGATTCGAGCAAGTTTGCACGCGCCTGAGCAACATCCGCCGCGACCGACTCACTGGCGAAACTGGCAAGCACCTGGCCGGCGCGTACCAGGTCGCCGACGTTGACGTTGACTTCACTGATTCGCAAGCCGCTTGCTTCGCTC
>Ga0208887_100513_pt1 | contig 11794 bp, 11 predicted proteins | sample LakWasM106_HOW12_2_FD_183924 | JGI IMG/M metagenome (GOLD analysis project Ga0208887, IMG submission 183924) | Freshwater sediment methanotrophic microbial communities from Lake Washington under simulated oxygen tension - Sediment Metagenome... | ecosystem: Environmental > Aquatic > Freshwater >...
CATCACTAAAAATACCAGCACCATCGCCTCTATCAGCGTTTTTACAACTTCCTGAATCGACAGTTTCACAAACGGCGTTGTGTCATAAGGGATCAGTACCGTGATGCCGGCAGGATAGTAAGGCTTGAGCTGATCCAATTTTGCACGCACTGCATCCGCTGTATCCAGCGCATTGGCTCCCGGCGCCAGCTTGATACCGATACCGGCAGCAGGTTTACCGTTCAGACGTGCAATAGTGCCGTAGTTTTCTGCACCGATATCAATTCTGGCAACATCACCAAGGCGTACTTCACCCCCTTGTTGCGAGCTACGCAAAAGAATATTCCTGAACTCTTCGGCGGTCTGCAATCGGCTTTGTGCGGTAATCGTCGCGGTAAACCCCTGACCTGGCAGCGCCGGGGTGCCGCCAAGCTGGCCTGCGGCCACTTGCGTATTCTGCGCACGAATCGCAGCCTTGATATCAGCAGCTGTCAGCTTGAAATTATTCAGCTTGGCCGGATCCATCCATACACGCATGGCATATTGCGAACCAAAAACCTGCACCTCTCCCACGCCGTTAACGCGAGATAACTGATCCTGCACCGTTGCAACGAGAAAGTCAGACAGGTCATTCGCCTGCAAACTGCCATCTTCAGAAGCAAAGCCAATGACCATCAGAAAGTTACGTGCGGATTTTGCAACGGTGACCCCTTGCTGCTGCACTTCCTGCGGCAATAGCGGCAGCGATGACTGCAGCTTATTCTGCACTTGCACCTGAGCAATGTCAGGGTTGGTACCTGCCTTAAAAGTCAGTGTGATCGACGCACGGCCAAACCCGTCACTGGATGAATTCATATAAATCAGACCATCCAGCCCGGTCATTTTCTGCTCAATCACCTGCGTTACTGAATCTTCAACCGTTTTAGCTGAAGCACCGGGGTAATTAGCACTAATAGCAACCTGTGGCGGGGCAATTGCCGGATATTGGGAAACAGGCAATGCCATGATAGACAGGGCACCGGCCAGCATGATGACGATGGCGATAACCCATGCAAAAATGGGGCGATCTATAAAAAAACGTGCCATATTCAGCTACCTCACTTAGTAACGGCCGTAGCCGTAGCTTTCCTGGCTTCCGTAGTTGCCGCAGTTTCGTTAGCTGCAGCCGGCAGCGACTCTTGCACATTCACAACGGCATCTGGTTTTACACGCTGCAGACCTTCAACGATCACGCGCTCTCCTGAAGCCAAACCTTCGGTGACTACCCATTTATCATTGATTGATTGTGCAGTTTTTACGGTACGGGACTCAACTTTACTTTCGGCGTTCACCAGCATCACGGTTGCATTGCCACGGGCATCGCGGCTTACAGCCGCATGCGGAACCAGAATTGCATCACTGTTCACACCTTGCGTCATACGTGCGCGCACATACATACCGGGCAGTAACTGTCCTTTGGCATTCGGGAATACCGCGCGCAATGTCACACTGCCGGTACCTTGGTCAACAGTGACTTCTGAAAACGCAAGCTTGCCTTCCTGTTCGTAGATACTGCCATCTTCAAGTACCAGTTCCACTGAAACTGCATTGCGGCCTGCACTCTTCATTTTCCCCTGCTCCAGATCACGCTGCATACGTATCAGCTCTGCGCTGGATTGCGTAACGTCAACATAGATTGGATTGAGCTGCTGCACTGTTGCAAGTGCATCTGCCTGGTTAGCGGTGACTAAAGCGCCCGGTGTGACAACTGAGCGGCCAATACGCCCTGAAATAGGCGAAACCACTCTGGTATAAGCCAAGTCAATGCGTGCTTTATCCAAAGCGGCCTTTGCTGCAGCGACTTCCGCCTCAGCCTGTTTCAGTGCGGCATCAGCCTCATCATTAGCCTGCTTACTTACCGCCTCAATCTTAACAAGCTCTGCATAACGCTGTGCCTTTAACTTTTCCGAACCGACACTGGCCAATGCTTTAGCAAGATTGGCCTTAACACTGTCATAAGCAGCCTGGTAGACTGCAGCATCGATCTGATACAGCAACTGACCTGCTTTTACTTCACTGCCTTCTTTAAAAACACGTTCTTTAATAATGCCGCTGACTTGCGGCCTCACCTCTGAAATCAGGAATGGTGCCGTACGGCCTGGCAATTCATTAACAGTCGGCACACTCTCAGTCGCTACTTTTACCACAGTGACTGCCGGTGGCTCTGCATTGGCATTGGCGGCACTTTCACTTTTTCCACCACATGCAGAAAGCATCAAAACGGCTGTAAGCGCGAGGATTTTCAGATGTGACATATCAAGTCCTTGTTTTACTCATTTAAAGTTTTATTCATTTAAAAATGTTGCTATAACGGTCGCTGTACCTTAATGCAATCAATAAGGCAATCAATGCAATGTCATCACTATTTGATTACAGACGCATCATAGAAAATTATCTTTCCAGGAAGATATTGTTGCAATATTATCTTTCCAGGAAGATAATTGCAAGATAATTTATCAGAAACTCACTTCGATCATGAACAACAACATTAGCTCCATATTGAATGCTCATAAAAAATATTGGCCAGAAACCAACAGTGCTCAGTTACTACCCTTAAGGTTTGCCCTGTTTTACGCGCAATCTGAACACCACGCGCGTGCCACCGAAATAATGGCTGCCAATGATCTCAGCCTGGTCGAGTTCGATGTACTCGCCACGCTGCGCCGCTCGCCTCCACCCTACGTCTTAACGCCGTCCGATATTCAGAACTCGATGCTGATCAGTTCTGGCGGCCTGACCAAAGTACTGTTAGAGCTTGAACGAAGAAATCTGGTTTCACGCACGCCGCACGAAAGTGATCGGCGCATCAAGCCAGTGATACTCAATATCAACACTTTGCCGATCCTGAACAAAGTGATGTCTGAACTTGAAAGTGCTTTCAAAGACTGGGTGAATAAATCACTTACAGATGATGAAATCGATCAGCTCACAACATTGCTGATGAAACTCAGCCGTTAATCAAGTTTGAAAAAGCTGAATTGAGCAATCAATTAGCAGCCTTGAAATACAGCGATGTCAGATCTGCCCTGAACAATTAGTGGAGATTCAGCGGGCTTTTCATTCATACCCAGCTTTTGACGGCAGGAGTTGCCTGCCGCCAGAAATTGAGTTGGCTAGTTCCAGCGTTGCCCATTGCCTTGAATACTGAAACGGCCGGCTCCAAGAAAAAACACCGACAAAGCCGCTGCAAGGTACATCCCCTGCAACTCCAGCGCCCAGCCACCCGTTTGGTTAAGATGCAAAAGATCACCGGTATGTACCAGCAAAATAGCCACCACCATATTGATGGCGATGATAAGGCCGCCGATACGAGCCCACAGCCCCAGCAGTACAAGCAAAGGTGCTACCACTTCTCCGACATATACCAGATTGCCTACGACTGCCGGCAAACCGGCCTGCGTTACCAGGCCGGTAACGAAGTCGGCGCCATTCATCAGTTTGCTGATGCCGTGTAAAAGAATAAGAATTGCCAGCGTCACGCGCAGGATGAGCTTGCCGGTATCAGCGCAGTTGCTGTTAGTTGTCATAGTAATCATAAGACTTCCTTTTTAAGTGGAAACGGTTTACTTCTTATTGATGATGCAACAAAGGCAATACGAAAATTATCACATCACACCCTTGTTGAACAGCTTAAACAATATCCACAAACATCATTATGCTGCGGCGGTATCATCCAGTTCTTTATCAGCCAGTTCTTAAAATCGAATCGCAGTGACCGGAAACCAGAACGCCAAATAGTCTTGGTCTTACTATAAAATAAGCATACCCCTTAAATTGAAGCGTGACTGATCATGAACATATCCATTAACTCCCCTGTCACTGCACTATTGCAGCATGCGGGCATTGCTTATGATGTGATAGAAATTCCATTAAGCGAAGACAGAAAACCAATCAGGAACCTGGAAGAATTGCTCTCACAACAAGGATTAGACCCGCAATCGGTGGTCAGGAGCGTGCTGTTTAAAACGGCCTCGGAGAAATTTGTGCTATTGGCCGTTGCCGGTGGCGGACGTGCCGACTGGGGGGTGTTACGTAAACATCTGAATGAGCGCAAATGCCGTATGGCGGAGTTCGATGAAGTGCCGCAGGCCACCGGTTATGTGGTCGGTGCGGTTCCGCCGCTGGCACTGCCGGAAGACATTCAGGTGTTGTTAGACGCCAGTGTCAAAGACTATGAAACCGTAGTGATCGGCAGTGGCGTACTGGGGTTTGCCCTGGCGCTGAAAGGTGCCGATCTGCTCAGGCTGCTGGCTGATGCCGACCAAGGCGTATTTACAAGCAGCCCGCAATAAATAAGCCTGTTAACCACCCGCCCTGACAGCGAGCTGCCGCAGACGCGGCTTATCGGTTGTCTGTTTTCTCGATAATCATCTGGTAATAAACACGCACAATCTTATAAGAACCTTTTTTGAGCTTCAGAAAAAGGTTAATCGCTGCGGCCGGGTTATCAATAAAATTCGGGTAATAACGCCATAAGTAATCATCAAAGATCAATATCCCGCCCACTTCAAGCATCTCGAAGCATTTAACGGCATCCATCATGACATCATCACAGTGATGCGACCCATCCACATAGATCAGGTCGAAGCGCTGGTCAGGCGGTGCGGCATTAAAGTAAGCGTAGGACGTTCCCTTATATTTAACCAGCCTGTCTTTGAATATTAAAAGGTTACGATCAAAAGCCTGTTCTATATTGCTCAGCACTTCCTGCGTGGCGTAGCGACCCGACTTGTGTTCGTCGGCACCCTCCCAGGTATCGACGCAGGTCAGCGTCACATTAGGCAATGTATGCAGCATGAAATAACTGGACAGGCCTTCCCAGCTGCCGATCTCAAGAACTTTTACCTCGCTTTTGCTTGCCAGACGATAAGCATCGAATACAGAAAACCATTGCGGGGTGTGATGTGTAAACCAGTCGGTAGATAATGCCAAAGCCGCCTTGGTATTGATGAAAGCCGATTGCCTGGGCAGGTAAGGCCTGGTGATCCGCTCATTTGTTAACCGCCCCGCGATATACCGCACCAGGGTATTCAACGAGGCATAGGTCTTAATCAGGTAATGCAGATCCAGTAAAATATTTTTCCCCAGCTTGTAGCGCCGGCGTGGTTTCAATAAATTTCGGATCAATGTCATAGGATGCATGATTTGAACTGGCTGACCTATATTACACAAGATTGCCCAAGTATAAACCCATACATCCATCTTTAAAGTAAGGTTTATGTACATTCCCGCTGTCAGCCAGCTCCATGCACAGCCTCAGCCCAATACACACCCGCAATACACACCAATACCATCAATATAGTGCATGTATTTTTTATGCGCACAGCATTAGTGCGTCATTCCTGCGATTTAAGCCCATATCAATCCAATACCCTGCTTAATAGCGTGGCATGCCGTTTGCTTTTACTTAAATTAATATTAAAAGCAAAGCGGTGATCCATCATGAATAGCCCTACGAGAATCTGTTTTGATGAAATGCACTCCAGCCCGGCAGGAGTACGCAAGCTCTACGCAAACTATGAAAAATGGCTGCACAGTGTGCCGGCCGGGCAGCTGGAAAGCAAACGTAAAGAAGCGGAGCTTTTATTCCGCCGCGTGGGGATCACGTTTAACGTGTATGGGGAAGATGCAGGTACCGAGCGGCTGATTCCATTCGATGTGATTCCGCGACTGCTTGCCAATGATGAATGGCAGGTTTTATCCAAAGGAGCGGTGCAGCGTGTAAAGGCGCTCAATATGTTCCTGCATGACATTTACCATGACCGCGAAATCATCAAGGCCGGCATCGTGTCAGAAAATATCCTGATGCATAGCCAGTATCGCCCGGAAATGTTTGATGTGGATGTACCGGGCGGCATTTACGCGCACATTGCCGGCATTGACATCGTGCGTACCGGAGAAAATCAGTTCTACGTGCTGGAAGATAACCTGCGCACGCCCTCCGGCGTATCGTATATGCTGGAAGACCGCAAAATGATGATGCGGCTGTTTCCCGAGTTATTCCGCCGCTACTCGATCGCGCCGGTTGAGCATTACCCGCATGTATTGAAAAACAATCTGCGTGCAGTCGCTCCGGCTGGCGTAAAAGACCCTACTGTGGTGCTGCTGACACCGGGCGCATATAACAGCGCTTATTTCGAGCATGCGTTCCTGGCCCAGCAAATGGGTGTGGAGCTGGTTGAAGGGCCGGATTTATTCGTACGCGGCAATGCGGTATATATGCGTACAACCGAAGGGCCAAAGCGCGTTGATGTAATCTACCGCCGTATTGATGATGAATACATAGACCCGCTTGCATTCAACCCGGACAGCATGCTGGGCGTGCCGGGGCTGTTTTCTGTTTACCGCAATGGCGGCGTGACGCTTGCCAATGCCGTCGGCACCGGGGTCGCAGATGATAAATCCACCTACATCCGCGTGCCGGAGATGATCCGGTTCTATCTGAATGAAGAACCGATCCTGTCCAATGTGCCGACTTATGAATTAAGCAAAAAGGATGACCTGGCTTATGTGCTGGATAAGCTGCCTGAACTGGTGGTAAAAGAAGTACAGGGTTCCGGTGGCTACGGCATGCTGGTGGGGCCTGCCGCAAGCAAACAGGAAATCGCCGATTTCCGCCTGCGGATACTGGCCGACCCGGGCAACTATATCGCACAGCCCACGCTGGCACTTTCCACCTGCCCGACGCTGGTTGACCAGGGGATTGCGCCGCGCCATGTTGACCTGAGGCCGTTTGTGCTGTCAGGTGAAACGGTGACTTTGGTGCCGGGCGCACTTTGCCGCGTTGCCATGCGCGAAGGTTCACTGGTCGTCAACTCCTCACAAGGCGGCGGCACCAAAGATACCTGGGTGCTACAGGAAGATTCCGCACCGGCAGCCGCAGAAATCAGGCAGATATTCGATGAGGCGGCCGTATGTTAAGCCGAACCGCAAATCATTTGTTCTGGATGGCACGCTATATCGAGCGTGCGGAAAATATGGCGCGCATCCTCGATGTCACTGCCAATATGGCTTTAGTGCCTAACGCGGCGCTGAGTGAAGCCGCTTTGTGGCAGCCGGCACTGGAAATCTCCGGCAATGCGGAAACATTCAATCAGCGCTTCAGTGATTACACGGCCGGCAATGTGATCCATTACCTGGCGATGGACCCGGAGAACCCTTCCAGCATTTATTCCGCTTTATACAGCGCACGTGAGAACGCCCGCGCGGTACGTGTGGCGATGACCTCTGAAACCTGGGAGAACATCAACGCACTCTGGCTCGAGTTCAGCCAGTTTGAAGGTAAAGACCTGGCCGAAGAAGGCCTGCGCGAGTTTTGCGACTGGGTAAAAGCACGTTCGCATTTATTCCGCGGTGTCAGTTTCGGCACCATGCTGCGCGATGATGCCTTCCAGTTCCTGCGCCTGGGCACGTTTATCGAGCGCGCCGACAATACGGCACGTTTGCTCGATGTGAAATACCATTTATTACTGCCACTGGAAGAAGAAGTAGGCGGCGGTGTGGATTACTACGAATGGAGCGCCGTATTGCGTTCAGTATCGGCTTTCCAGGCATACCAAAAGGTCTATAACGACACGATACAGCCCTGGCGCGTGGCCGAGCTGCTGGTGCTGCGCAAGGATATGCCGCGCTCGCTGCATGCCTGTTTCACTGAAATCACGTCCATACTGGACAACCTGACCACAGGCCGCCATGTTGAATGCAGAAGGATTGCGGGAGAGATTAACGCAAGTTTGCAGTATGGCCGTATCGACCATATTTTCCAGAATGGCCTGCATGAGTTCCTGACCGAGTTTATCGACCGCAACCATCAGCTGGGTGCCGAGATACAAGGCAGTTTCCTGAATGTTCATGCCGCCTGACCGTGCGCGCCATTTTATAAAGAATCGTCACACTATATGCAATTCAGCATACACCACAGCACCGAATATCATTATAGCGAGCCGCTGCACTATAGCATTCAGCAGCTGCGCCTGACACCGCAGGATGGGTTTGGCCAGCGCGTCATGAACTGGTCGGTTTCCGTCAACGGGCAACTCAGCCAGCATCATGATGCTTATGGCAACCTGGTACATACCATGGTGCTGGATAGCAACCATCATGAAATCAGGCTGGTCGCAAAAGGCGAGATTGAGACCGGCCTCCCCATAGCAGCAAGCCAGGAAAAACTGCCGTTGCCGATTTACCTGCGCAGTACCGCGCTGACCGCTGCGGACGCAGGGATCCGGGCATTCGCGGAGCCGTTCGGCCAGCTGCAGACGATTCCTGACCTCGAGAGATTAAGCGCATCCATCATTGACCAGGTGCCTTACCTGAAAGGCGGCACCGGCGTATACACCACTGCGGCGCAGGCTTTTGCCGCCAGAACCGGCGTCTGCCAGGACCATGCGCATATCTTCATCGCATGCTGCCGCAGCCTGGGACTGCCTGCACGCTATGTAAGCGGCTACCTGTTTACCGATGACGGCCATTTATCGGAGAGCCATGCCTGGGTAGATGCCTGGCTCAACGGTACCGGCTGGATCAGCGTAGATGTTTCCAACCGCTGCCTGGCGAATAGCGCTTATGTCAGGCTGGCAACCGGGCTGGATTACCGCGATGCCTGCCCGGTGAGCGGCGTGCGTGTCGGCGGCGGCATGGAGACCATGCAGGCAGGCGTGAATGTCTGGCAGCTTGGCAGCCCCGAAAACAACCTCTTATTGAAAAAACAGATTGCCCAGATTCAGCAGTAAATAAATCCTAATAAACATAAAGCAGGAACCCTATGACGTATTGTGTTGCCCTTTTAGTTGATCAAGGCCTGGTGCTGGCTTCCGACACCCGCACCAATGCCGGTGTGGACCAGGTAGCCATTTTTCCGAAAATGCACAATTTTGAAGTGCGCGGCGAACGCATGATCACCCTGCTGACTGCCGGAAACCTAGCGATTACACAGCTGGTGGTCAATCGGCTACGCGAGGCGATCAAGCGCGATGACGGCGCCCATCTCAATAATGTGGATAGCCTGTTCGATGCGGCAAGCCTGGTGGGAGATGAAGTCCGTTTCGCCTTTGAGCGTGATGCGGAACACCTTAAAAACCACAATGCCGATTTTCATGCCAGTATCATTGTCGCCGGACAAATAAAAGACGAAAAACCCAGGCTGTTCAATGTTTACAGTGCAGGCAATTTTATTGAATCCAGCACTGAAACGCCTTATTTCCAGATCGGTGAAACCAAGTACGGCAAACCAATTATCGACCGCGTGATTAAACACAATACCGACATGATGGACGCGGTGAAATGCGTGCTGATCTCTTTTGACTCCACGATACGCAGCAACATTTCCGTTGCGCCGCCGATTGACCTGATGCTGTATCGCAAAGATAGCCTGCATGGCGATTTTCATCAGCGCATCTGCGAAAATGATGCCTACTATGCGTTAATACGTAAAGGCTGGTCAGAAGGCCTCAATGCGGTATTCCGGCAATTGCCGGTTCCTGAATGGCGCGAGGCGGGCTCTACATGATGCTTGACCCTGCCACCGATATTCATGATGTTTCAGTTGCGATCCGCGATGCCGTTACCCCCGTATTCCTGTTAACCGGCATCGGTTCTATCCTGGGCGTGCTGGTCAACCGCCTGAGCCGCTCGATTGATCGGGCAAGGGCAATCGGGGCAATGAACGACGAACAGTTCTCCAGGTGCGCGGATGAGCTGGATATTATCGTCAGCAGAACCAGGTGGATGCGCTGGTCGGTGGGGTTATTTATCTTTGCCGGCTTATGTGTGGCAATATCGATTGCTTCAGTTTTCATCAGTGTGGAATTACGGGCGAATCTGACGCATTTTGTGCTGATCACCTTCATTGCCGCCATGCTGTCATTAACCATAGGCTTACTCTGTTTCCTGCGGGAAATCATCCTGGCTTCCAAAGAAAAAATCTCCTGCGACCGCAGGCCAGCAAGCTGAGTTAACGGCGGCCGCCGCAGCCTGTGCTTTGCCACAAGCCGCATGGCAGCCATCGGCAATCCCTTTATAATAAATCGTGCAGCCTGAATCCTGATGCCTGCGACAGAGGCTCGGTTTCCTTGATGGACTGTGACAAATACTGATCCGCCTTGACCGGCCCTGCACTCTGGCACATGGCGACATAAACCAGGTTGATCAGCTGCCGCAGCACCTCCAGCTCATAAGTGCCCTCCAGATCGTGCGTGTGCAATGTCAGCCACTCCCGAATGTACATCAGGCGCATCTTGTCTGTTTTCACCTCGTGCAGGTGATCTATCAGAAACTTCCTTAACTGCTCCTCATCACGCTTATCAAACTTGAGGAACATCTGCTGCAGCAATGTGGTGAATACTTTTGTTTTATGATCCTGGGCCTGCCTGATTTCCGGCTGGAATACATTGTTGGCATTCAGCTCAACAAACGGATCCGGCAGCAATTCATCCGCTGCCAGATCCATCGCCATGAAGATAGCCCCGAGTATCCTGGGTCGGTCGAGTTTAAGCTGCGCTGTATTGCAGCAGCGCGCCACAAATACGCTGAGGGCGAACTTCTGCTTATGCGAATACTCGGCCTGCCAGAGATTGATTGCATTCAATAAAGCCTCATCATCAAAATATGGGCGCATCCCCGTGTAGATGGCGCGCCGTCTTAACGTCAGTTCCATATCGTTGCCAGCTCCATATTTTTAATCTTATGTGTCAGATCTTGCTCAGGCCTTTAAGGCTTTCGCTGCTGTAAACAACATCCTTGCCAAACTCAGGGTAGCCGATTTCACCATGTTCGGTAATATCCAGGCCACGCTGCTCATGCATGGTGCTTACACGCAGGCCAAATACCCGTGAGATTGCGTAATACATGATCAGCGCACTGAAGAAAACCCATGCGAATGCTGCACCAATACCGGCCAGCTGCACCAGAACCTGGTGCGCATCATACATATTGCCGGTCAGGAACAGTCCTGCGGCCAAGGTGCCCCACACACCGCAAATGCCGTGTACAGACACGGCACCGACAACATCATCCAAGCGCATTTTTTCCAGCCAGATCGTACCCAGCACACTAAGCCCGCCGCCGATTGCGCCGGTTAGTATCGCGTAAGGCACTTGCATGCTCGCGCAGCCTGCGGTGATTGCGACCAACCCGGCGATACTGCCATTTACCGTGCCGGTCAGCAGTGCAGGCTGACGGGTGGCAAAGCAGACCAGCATCGCGCCGACAGCGCCGGCGGCACCGGCCATGTGCGTATTTAACAGGATATGGCCGAGATCCGTACCAACCGCCAGGGTGCTGCCGCCATTAAAACCAAACCAGCCGAACCATAGCAAGAACCCGCCTATGGCAATGAAACTCAGGTTATGGCCAGGCACCTGGCGCGCCTCGCCCTTGTCGCCGAACCTTCCCAGCCTTGGCCCCAGCAAAATGACGGCCGCCAATGCACACCAGCCGCCCACGGAATGCACCACTGTAGAGCCAGCAAAATCAATAAAGCCCATCTGCTTCAGCCAGCCGTGTTCATTCCACGCCCAGCTGCCGAAAACAGGGTAGATAATCGCCGTGATACCGCAGGTGCCGATCAGGTAGGCGATATAGTTGGTGCGCTCAGCCATAGCACCACTCACGATGGTAGCGGCAGTGGCTGCAAACATGATCTGGAAGAAAATCAACGTGTAATCCCAGTGTGGGGCTGAAGACAGCCCGAACAGGCTGGTGCCGTAAAACCCGCTGGGGTTATCGCCAAACATCAGCCCATAGCCCACCAGCCAGAACAGCAGCGTGCCTACACATA
>Ga0208887_100519_pt1 | contig 11616 bp, 13 predicted proteins | sample LakWasM106_HOW12_2_FD_183924 | JGI IMG/M metagenome (GOLD analysis project Ga0208887, IMG submission 183924) | Freshwater sediment methanotrophic microbial communities from Lake Washington under simulated oxygen tension - Sediment Metagenome... | ecosystem: Environmental > Aquatic > Freshwater >...
GTGCCGAGCGGCGTGTATGCGTTGGACAAACTGCCGTCGGTTGCGCCGCTGTACGGGCAGTACAGCACGACGCTGCCCATCAGTTTTGCAGCGCAGGCGACAACGGTCCCGGGCACCGGAAAGTATGCGTTGGAAGCAAGCGCTGCAGGTTATCAGTCGCAGTCCGCAACGCTGGACATTTCGGCCGGTAATGCGAGTAAGGACTTTGCCTTGACGAAGTAATCGATCAGCGAACGGCATTGCTGACAAACGGGGCGGTCCTATGATAGGGGCGCCCCGTTGGCCTGGAGGAAACAGTGCAACGCGCCTCACGTTGAATTGTGTCCGCTAGAGCGCCTCGGGTTGACCTGGTGCAGCCAGGTTCAAGCTTTTCTAGTCCTCTGCCCCTCTACTCGTTTAAGGCTCGCAGGGGCATGCTGTCAAACTTCACGCCGGACCATCCGGTCTTCATGAAATTGCGAATATTCTGATGGTCGCTGCCATCGGGATTCTTCAGCACGTCCTCTCGGTAGTACGCGCCAAAGCACGCCAACGTCTGCACTTTCGTCAATTGATTCAGCATGGCAAAGGCCAACAGCTTGCATGAACCATTGTTTTGGCCGGCTTCGTTCTTCACCTCGCCATTCGTAAATGATGCTGGCGTGAACGCATAGGCGGCGCCAATGGTGGCCATCGTGTCGTCAAACGTCACGGTATCCGGTGTATCGCTTAATTTCTTGAGGAAAGCATCAATATTCATGATTTGCAAGTCTGCAGTGTTTGATCTGGATGGAAGGCATCTGACAAGGGAGTGATAAAGTATACGTGTGTCACAACAAGTCAGCAGGGCGGCAGGATCGGCGGTATGTCGGTATCGAGTTCCGTTTCCTACTGTTCATGCAAGGTTCTCTTGGCTGTAGAAGAACAAGTGCGGTGCGGAATGATCAAACCGTTTTTCCCCAAGTTAGGCGATAATTCGCGCCCGGCTCTAAGTCGCAGCGTGACTGAAAACTCAAAGTCACGGCATATCAGTTACTTTTTTGAAGGCAATTACATTGGTCACATCTAGAAGCAAGCGCTGGAATGGCAACTTTGACACTCTTCCAGTCGACTATTTGAAGGGCGTCATGGCGAAAATGGCCGACTACGGCGAGCGCGTTCAGTTTTCCCTGATCAGCGGCGGCCCCGAGCCGAGCTATCAGGTGACGAATGAACTTGGCAAGAACATGGCCTTCGACAGGAATCATCACCTGTTCCGACCGGAGGGCGAAGAATTCGTCGGCGTCAATGCAACCGCAGCTTTCACGATGGACCAGGTGAAATCGGCGATTGCAGGTGTTCGCACTGTTTCCGGCTCGGCTTCGCGCGCACCGCGTGTTGCCCGTGCAGGAACCACTGGAACGCGCACCAGCGCGGCCAAGCTGGATGAACAGTTCGCGACCCAACGTTACGAATACTTCCGCAACAATCGGCAGGCATTGCCACCGAGAATTTCCGAACACTCCAGCGAGATCACCGAGTTGATGAAGCAGGGGAAATCGGTAGAAGACGCGTTCGGCGAAGTGGTGAAGAAGTATTTCTGAAGGCAAGCATCATCAGCATCGAGCGGAACGCCCTGCGCTGTTCCGCTCTGTACTTCAACTGGCGGTTGAATCGATGTCCGCCAGCGATTCGCGCCCGCGCTGCGTGATGTCGAATCCGGCATCCGGGCTGCGCGGGGCGATGTGCCCCTTTCTGTTCAGGAAGGTGCCAACATCGGCATCAAGTGCTGCCAACGGATCGTTAGCGATGGCACGCAGCCCGTCGATGCAGCGTTTCACAAACAAGGTCTGCTGACCTTTATCGGTCAGCGCAAAGCCTTCTCTCCCATTTGTGATGTACTTGAGGCCGGCCAGGCGCTTGGCATTGCGCGCGACGCACGCGCTCGGCCGTTCATGTCGTTTTGCGCGGCTGATTTGTAACAGCGCGTCGAATTCATCCTTGGTCAAACGGTCGTCCACGTCGGTTTCCTGTATGAGAGTGTGTGTAATTCCGGGGCGATGATGCGCCTGGCGGTGTGTTGATTTTTATACTTCCTGCAGACGCTGTAGCCGTTCTTGTTCCTCTTTGAGCGCAAGCGTTATTTCCCGCATGACGGCACCGACGTCCGCAGGCCGGTCATCAATAGCGACGCGTCCGGTCAGCGTTGTTTCGGGACGCAGCAGGCCCGCACCGTATAGCGTCCAGATTTCTTTGCCGTATTGCGTGTCGGTGAGCTGTGGCGCGAAGTGGCTGAAAAAGGTGGTCAGATTGGCGACGTCACGCTCAAGCATTGCCCCGGCTTCGGTGTTGCCGGCGGCATCAATGGCTTGCGGCAGGTCGATGATGACAGGTCCGTCGGCATCGACCAGGATGTTGTATTCCGAAAGGTCGCCGTGGATTACCCCGGCGCATAGCATGAGGACCACCTCATGCAGCAACCGCGCATGAAAATCGAGCGCCTGCGCTTCCGTCAGCGCTACATCATTGAGGCGCGGCGCGACATGACCATCCGCATCCGTCACCAAGTCCATTAACAAGACGCCTTCGAAGCAGATGTGCGGCTTGGGTACGCGCACGCCTGCGGCAGCGAGGCGGTAAAGCGCATCGACTTCAGCGTTCTGCCATACCTCTTCCTGCATCTTGCGTCCGTAGCGTGTGCCTTTCTCCATTGCACGGGCCTGCCGGCTGTTGCGCACCTTGCGGCCTTCCTGGTACGACGCGGCCTGGCGAAAGCTGCGCTGGCTGGCCTCCTTGTAGACTTTTGCACAACGGACCTCGTCACCGCAACGCACGACGTACACGGTCGCCTCCTTGCCGCTCATGAGCTGGCGGATCACCGCATCGACCAGTCCCTCTTCAACGAGAGGCTGGATTCTTTTCGGAGTTTTCATCGGGCGGCGGGATTCAAATTAAGGGTGCAGGGCGATCAGCATCAGGTCGCTCCATGTCGTGAGGGTAACGGAGTGTATCAAGAATGCCCTCTGTTCCGGCGGATACGGTCGTTCGTGCAATCGAAACAATCGTTCCAACGTGGAACGCAAGCCTATAATGCATTGAGTAAGGATTTTCGTCTAATCACTGGGAGCGACATCATGAGCAAGAGCCACGACACCAAAAAAGCCGCAAAGAAAGAACCCGCCAAGACACCGAAGGAAAAAAAGGAAGCCAAGAAGGTCAAGAAGGAAGCAATGAAGCGTCAGTAATCTGTTGATCCGGTAGATCCGGCAGCGGCGTCAGTACGGATGTCGCTACCGGGCGTCGATCATTTTTTACGCTTGCCTGAATGTTTTGGCGGCGTATGGGGACGTGACTTGTTCTTTTGCTGAAAGATTGTTTTCGCATCCTCTACTGCGCGTTCCTGTGTCCGCATTTCCGGCAGGTCATCGTGCAAAGTAAAAAAGTCTGCCGCTTGCGCGCGCATGACATGCTTGATCGCATCCTCGTCGCTCATCTCAAACATTTCAGTCATGAGCGTGGTCACTTCGTCCAGGTATTCTTCATAGGTCATGGGCATGGCGGTGGGCGTGGTATTAAATGGATTACGCGCAGTATATAGGGCTTGCCGTCTGAAACGTCATTTGCCGGGACACACATTACTGTTCATCCGGCGTGACGATGCATAGCCAATGCCAATGAACAAAACCAATCGGGAAAATGTACATAGCGCATAGGTAGATTTACACGTTGCCATGACGACGCAACCGAAATCGACTCATTCATTAACTCGTTACCCGACGAGCGGAGACTTATAGTGCGCAGGATACCCCTCCAATCTGCTTGGCGCGGACATTGCTAAAGCTTCATTCCACCTTATCAATGGAAGGAGCAAACCCGTGAATGCAAAGCTTACTGCCATCGCGGCATCACTTGCGTTCGCCTGCTCGGCGGGCGCTTACGCGCAATCCTCTTCCTCCAGTTCAGGCTCGTCCGGGCAGGCTTCACAGTCGCAACAATCATCGGGCGCGAGCGGAGGGCAACAATCCCCGAAACAGCAAATCGATGAGCAGCACAAAGCTGCTTTAGAGAAATGCAATGGCATGAAAGAAAATGCCAAGGATATCTGCAAGGCAGAAGCGGACGGACAAAAGAAGGTGGCCGAGGCACAGGCCAAGGTCACGGAGCGCGATACGCCAAAGACCCGTCTTGAACTTGACGAGGCCAAAGCTGACGCACAGTACAAAGTGGCAAAGGAGCAATGCGACGATCAGGTAGGCGATGCCAAAAAGGCATGCAACCAGCAGGCCAAAGCCGCGCGTGACAGCGCAATGGCACAAGCAAAGATGCAGTCGCAGACCTCGGGCGCGAGCAGCGGCAGCAGTTCTTCTTCCTCTAGTGGCGGCAGCAGCGCCAGCGGCAGTTCGGCAGGGCAGGGCGCTCCGACCAGCAGTTCCTCCAGTGCGGCGACGCCTTCCGGCGGAGCCGTGTCCAGCAGCACACCTGCCTGGCAGACGGGCAGTGGCACATCGAGCGATTCTTCTGGCGGGCAAACGCCATCTACAAGCAGCGGCGCCGCCGGTGGCAGTTCGTCCGGCACAGCGTCCCCCGGAACATCCACATCGCCCAGTCCGGAACAGCCTAAATAGTCCCAGCCTGAAGCTGGAATAATTACCGGTAGTACTCTGCTTTCATAGCCCGCGGTAGTTTCACTTGCCGCGGGCTTTTTGTATTGGCGGTTCCGTAACGAGCCGTTCGCCCCAATTGGATTGGCGATACGGGGCAGCGCATCAAAAAGAATTTAATAGACCATCCATATGGATGGGAACTGGATGGTATTCGGCTGGTCCTATCTTGCATGGAGGACGATATGGCACGAGAACTCATCACGCAGGACAGTCGGACAAAAATCGGCGATACCGAAAAAATCACCATTAACCTCGGTCCGGTCGATCTCGGCCAGATCGATCTGCTCGTGCAGGAAGGTTTCTATTCCAATCGCACCGACCTGATTCGGACCGCCATCCGCAATCAGTTGCAAACACACGGCGACGTTATCCGGCAGACGGTGGCACGCAAGAGCCTCGTTCTCGGTTTGCAACATTACTCCCGTGCCGATCTGGAGGCCGTGCGGGATGCAGGACAGTCATTGCAGATACAAGTCTTGGGGCTGGCCAGCATCGGCGCGGATGTGACGCCCGAGCTGGCGCTAGCCACCATCGACTCTGTCACCGTGCTGGGTGCCTTGCACGCCAGCGCAGCCGTCAAGGCCGCATTGGCCGGACGGATTCATTAACTACCTTGGAAAGAATGCCATGAATATCCATGAAGGCTTTCTCGCGCAAATGCGCGAAGCCACCCAATTGCTGCAAACGGAAGGGCCCATGGCCGCCACTGCCGCTATCCAGCGCGCGTTGCACGGTGCCGGCGCAGAACACACAGCGGCACCCCAGTCCGACTGGGCAAAGTCCCTGCCCAAACAACCAGAAATGCAGGACATCAATCCGCCCCATGCTTCCGACGCGGCTGCGGACCTGAAACCGGGAGCCGGGCTGGCGGCACGTCTGCGCGAGCTTGCGCGCAGCAAGTGGGCTGGTGCATCGGCGCGGCAACATGTCGAAGATGCCGACGCCCACGAGGTGGTGGATCTTGCCGGCAAAGGGCAATTTCTTTCCGCGTCGTGTACCAATGCTGCCGGCACGCGTGCCTATAAACTGTATATCCCCAGCGGCTACCAAGGCGAACCTCTGCCGCTCATCGTCATGCTGCACGGTTGCACGCAGAATCCGGACGACTTTGCGACCGGTACTGGCATGAACGCCGCTGCAGAGGAAAACAACTGCTTTGTCGCGTATCCGGCGCAAGCACAATCGGCAAACGGATCGCATTGCTGGAACTGGTTCAAGCCGGAAGACCAGCGGCGCGACCAAGGTGAACCGTCGATCATTGCCGACATCACGCGCGAGATTGCACGCAACTACAAGATCGATCCTCGCCGCATCTATGTCGCTGGGCTATCCGCCGGGGGGGCGATGGCGGCAGTCATGGGCGCAAGCTATCCCGAGCTGTTTGCCGCTGTCGGCATTCACTCTGGATTGCCGTATGCCGTTGCACATGACATGCCATCCGCATTTGCTGCGATGAAGAGGAGCAAGGCAAAGGGCGCAACGCGCAGTGCCGCCACCGCCAGCGGGCCGACGCCTTTCCGGAATAACATGCCGGTCATCGTATTCCATGGCGACCGCGATGCCACCGTCCATCCGGCCAACGGCGATCAGGTACTGGCGCAATGCCTGTCTTCAGCTGGGCAGGGGGCAGATGTGAAAGTGGAAAAAGGGGCCGAGCCCAACGGGCGTGCTTATACCAAATCGCTTCACCACGACGCGCAGGGAAAGCGGATTGCCGAGAAATGGGTGGTGCACGGCGCAGGGCACGCGTGGTCGGGCGGGAGCAGCAAGGGGTCTTACACTGATCCGCGCGGGCCGAATGCCGCGCAGGAAATGCTGCGCTTCTTTCTTACGCATGAACGCGGTGCAGTGTAATAAGGCATACTTGCGCGCGTAGGCAAGACAGGGAAGGTCGACACGCGGAGCCGATGTGCGACCTTCCTTCATTTCAGAGTTCGTACGGACGAACGTCCACTGGCTGTCCATCCATGTCGAACTTCATCGCAAGAGAAAGTGCTTTCACACCGATCGACATCAAGGCATCGTATGCATCGTCGGCTTCGATCTGCAGGTCGCGCACCACGCCGATCGGCTTGTCGGACGAAGCGACCAGCGCGCCGTCTGTCGCCGCATACAGATTGACCCGCAGGACGACTTCTCCGTCTACATCGGCTGGGCCAATGATCGCGGTGGTGTTTTGCGGCTGGGTATTGTGCTCATGCAAGTCCTGATGCAGTTCGGACAGCATTTGCAGCATGTAGTATTCCGCGACGCCGCGCTCTGTCCCGCCATGGAACAGATCCTGGTAGAGGAAGTCGATTTCGACAGTTCTGCCGTCAGTCGCGAGACAGCGCTTTACCAGCGGCGCATTCTGTTTCGCCCATTGCTGAAACCGCTCTGCGCGCTTTTCGAAATAACGGTCTGCTGCCGACTCTTTTTCTGGCACGCGGTAAAACGCATCATCGACTGATTTAAGCGCGAACCCCAACAGGAAGCGCAGTTCGACCGACTGGTCATCCGGCTCAAAATGGTTTTCCGGCCAACCACTCATGCTGCGACCGATTGCCGGCGCTGCTGTAGCTTTCTTGCGCGTCATCGAATCATAGGCTTCACGCACCATTTCATTCAGGTGGCTGTAAGTGATCCCGCTGATTTCATCGAGATGGTAGGCATGGCTGACCAGCACCACCGTAGAATCCGGGCTTTCCAGTTCCGCCTCCTTGAAGCTTTTGCTCAGCAAGTCGTAGGCTTCTTCATCCTGAAAACATTGCATCAGGTCGAGACCGCCACTGGTATGCGCGAACAGCGGGATTACAAAGGCATTCACTTCAACATCGTGTCCGTTGCGACCGTCTTCGCGCCGCAATACGATCACCTCCGACGCTTCTTCAACGCTCGCCTTCAATAATTGAAAGGCCTCGCTGTCTTCGTCCAGCGCACGTTCGATGGCGTCATACAGCATCTCGTCCTTATTTTGCTGAAGGCCTTTCTTGATGATCCGTTGAAAATCATGCTTCTTTTGTTTCAAAGCATCGGTCTTCAGCGCCTTCTCATCCGAGCTTGCGAGCTCGATCGCGAGCTCGACCAGCTCCTGAGTCAATGCCTCGTCGTGGTCTTCCGGCGTGATGGCTGTTTTCCGCGCAGTGGGTCGCTTGCTTTTTTGCATGATTGTCTTCACTCAATGAATATTTTTTCCTGTTGCAGAAGTGCTGCACGACAGGTACGTTTCGCTTGCCTGGTGTACGCTACCGTATGAACAGCGAAAATCTTATCTGGCTCAGTGGCCCGTTCAGCGTCACCGACTCATCGGGGCGCACCTGGGACCTCCATGGTATCCGTATCTTTGACGAAGGCTACGGAATTATCGACGTCTACGTCGATTTCGTTTCATCGATGGACGATGAGCCGCTCTATGAGGATGCACATCTTGTGGGCCAAATTCTGGCGCGATTGCGTGCCATGGGCTATGTCGGCCCGGATTTTTGCCATGGCGATCCCGGCATGCAGGACGACAAGCTGATTGTGCTGGAAGCACCGGAAGAATTCAGCCGGTTTGCAGCCAGCAAGGGCTGGAAGAATCTTGCCGACGCCTATGCGGACGAACCCGAAGAGGCATCTGGCGACGTGATAACCGACCAAGCCTCGCACGCCGTATTCTCGGCGCTGATGCGAAAACTGAGCGCCAACTGAGCGTTCTTAGCGACCGTGCCGCGGTGTTTCACATCATTTATTCCGCCAGGGGGCGGAGCTGCCGGTCAATGAGCGCATAATTGCGCCTCGCACGCGGGACTCGTCGCTTTGTATCGAATCCGCTGTTCTCCTCACTTCTTACTTTTGAACTCCCATGCTGGTCATTACTATTAAACAAGGCAAGGAAAAGAGCCTGCTCGATCGGCAGCCTTGGATTTACGCATCCGCTGTTGAGCGGGTCGACGGCAAACCGCATGAGCGCAATAAAGCCGGCGCGACCGCATTGGTGCAATCTTCCTCGGCGCAATTCCTGGCACGCGCGGCCTACAATCCGCATTCGCAAATCCGCGCCCGAGTATGGACCTTCGACGAAAACGAGCCGGTCGACCATGCTCTGATCAAGCGTCGTGTGAAGGTCGCGGTTGCTGCTCGTGGCGGCGCAGGCAAAAAAGGCGCTCCCGGCAATTCGATCGCACTCATATTGGGCGAAGAAGACGGGCTGCCTGGATTGCTGGTCGATTGGTTCGGCGGCCCCAAAGGCTATCTGGTCTGCCAGTTCCAGGCTGCCGGTGTCGATGCATGGAAGGTGCCGATTGTGCAAAGCCTGGTTGCGGAAACGGGATGCGCCAACGTCTATGAACGTTCCGACGAACTGGTGCGCAAAGGCGAAGGATTGCCGGTGGTCTCCGGCGCACTGGCCGGTGATGAACCGCCGGACGAGATTCAGATCACCGAAAACGGCGTTCGCTTTTCGCTGGATATCAAAACCGGAAACAAGACCAAATTCCGGTAATGCTAGCGCAGGGAAAAATCCACCCTGCTTCCGCTGGCACCTTTCGTTTTTTCGTCCGGCACGCTCACCTTGGGCGCTAAAATAAAAATCCGCTCGGCAGCGACTTGCCCGTTTTTCTGCAACCAGTTCTTTACCGACATCGAGCGCTGGTTGCCTAGCGCGATCAGGTCATCTTCATCGATGTCGGCATTGGCGATCATCAGCTTTTCCATTTCCTCCACCGGCAGGTTTTTGGTCAGGCCGACCAAGTTGCGTGGCTTGGGAAATTTTTCGTCGCGATAAGCTCTGGTCAACAGCTCAGTGTATTCGCTGGCACCGACCACGACACTGCCGGGTTCCGGTGATTCGCCGCGTGCCTGCAGGTCCTTCATCTTGACCGAACGTACTTTGCGTTCAATGTAAACGCGCTGGAGGCCCGTACGGTCCGTTTCGGGATCGACGCGGCCAGTAATTTCCAATTTGAGCGCCGGACGGTCGGCCAGCGCCTTGGACAGCGATTTCAATTTGGCTTCACCAGCCGGGGGAATGTTTGAATATCCGGGCGCGATATCCAGTGACGAGAGTTCTTCGCCGCCGCCGAAGAGGGCGCCGATCAGCGCGAACGGCTGCGTGATCGTCTTGGTAATGACGTTGAGGATGACCTTGCCGATCAGGCCGCCGATGGAAAACTGCGGATCGTCCAGCGAGCCGCCGATCGGCAGGTTGACGTCGATGACACCGTTGCGGTCGCGCAGCAGTGCCACGGCAAACTGCACCGGCAGCTTGGTCGCGTTCGGGCTGTCGACTTTGTCGCCGAAGGTGAGCTGATCGAGAATCAGCCTGTTTTGCGCGGACAGCACGCGCTTGTCCACGCGGTAGGCGACTTCAAACGAGAGCTTGCCCTTCTCGATGCCATAGCCAACATATCTACCGGAGTAGGCGGACAGCGGCGCAAGTTCCATGCCGCGCACCTCGGCTTTGAGGTCGAGCAGCAGGTCGCCTCTGAGCGGGTTGATTCGGCCAGTAATGGATAGCGGGGCGCTGTTGACTTCGCCGTGCAGATCGAGCGCGGCGCTGCTCGCGGCATTGGACGAAAGTTCCGACACGATGCCGCCGAAATTAGCGAGCGTAGCGCTGTAGTTAGGCTTGATGAAATTGTCAGTGAAGCGTACTCGGCCGCCTTGCAGTGTCAGCTTGCCTATTGAGATTGGTGGCGTCTTGGCTGCCTGGGGCGTCTCCTTTTCAACGGCAATCGTCGACTTGGCAGCCGAAGCGGGAGCCTTGTCGTCGGTCAAGCTTTTGTCGCTGTCGGACGCATCGCGCCGGATGTCCTGCAGGTTGATGCGTCCGTTCGGATCGATGATGACGCGTGCAAAGAAGTCCGACAAGGCGACCTGATTCACTTTCAGCGCAAACGGGTCCAGACGCATGTCGATGCCGCCGAAGAACAGTGATTTCCAGCGCAGGAAATCCGTATTGCTGAGCTTGTCGACGGTTGCGAAATTGCCCAATGTCATGTCACCGGTGAAGCCGCCTTTCAAACCACTGCCATCCGCAAGCGTTAAGCGAAGCTTGCCGTTTCCGGTGAGTGCTGCGCGCGTCAGCCGCAGGTTGAGCTGGTCGGCGATATAGGGCTGCAGCGGTAGTACATCGACCTCTTTCGCATTCACGGTCAGATCGGTCTCGAACGGAGCAAGCGCCAGATTGCCCGTCACGGCCAACATGCCGCTCTTGTTGACAACAGCTTTCAGCTCCACGCTTGCCGGCGTAGACGAAACCGTAGAAAGTCCCTGCATCGACAGGCTGAGCGGCGCGACCAAGGTCGTTGCCTCGGTGGCGTGGCTGCGGTCCTCAAAGCGCGCGGACCAGTTCTGGATGGCGATCTTGTCGATGCTGATGGCGTAGGGTTTCTCGGTGCCTGGAGCAGCGGCCGATCCAAGAGCAGGCGGCTGTTCAAGTGGCGCTCCCGGCTTGTTCTGGCGCATTAACAGGTTGGCACTGCCGGAGGCGACTTCAGCGACGGAGATAGCGTGCTTGTTCGTGTCAACGCCAAGTTTATGCAGCGATAGATTCAGTTTTTCCACGCTGGCCTGCATCGGGCGGAGCGCATGTTCGTCCAAGTAACGCAGGTTCGCGTTTCGAATTTCCAGTGCACCAAGTACTAGTATCGGTGTAGCGCCGGTCGTGGTTGAGCCGGCTTTGGTCGCCGGGGCATTTGTCGGCGCGGGCAGTAAATCCGTCAGGCTGAATTTGCCGTTGCGGTCGCGGCCGATATCGGCTTCCAAGCCGTTCAGCAGCAGTTGCGCCACTTCGATGCGATTGCCCAACACGTCGGTGTCGCGCAAGGCGATCGTCATTTCCGGTAGCTTGAGTACCGGCTTACCGTCCAGCGTATTGACTCGCAAGGACTTTAACGTTGCGCCACCATCCAAACGGATTGTCGGTGCAGTGTCCTTCGGCTGTCGGAAGCTCGCGCTCAGTTGCACATCGAGTTTTGCGCCCGACACTTTCATGCGCGGCTTGACCGGCAAATAGTCGATGTAGCGTGCGAGA
>Ga0208887_100521_pt1 | contig 11485 bp, 13 predicted proteins | sample LakWasM106_HOW12_2_FD_183924 | JGI IMG/M metagenome (GOLD analysis project Ga0208887, IMG submission 183924) | Freshwater sediment methanotrophic microbial communities from Lake Washington under simulated oxygen tension - Sediment Metagenome... | ecosystem: Environmental > Aquatic > Freshwater >...
GCCATCATCGATGCGGGCGGCGGCATCGTCGCCGGCTCGCGCCTGGGCGAACGCGTGCTGGTGCTGGGCGAGCTGCCGGTGCGCGAGGCCGGCGGCCGCCCCACCCTGATGCTGGCCTGGGGCGACTGGGTGGGGCGCGCGGCCGTCGCCGCGCTCGCCCTGCTGGCCTTGGGCACCGCCTTGCGCCGCTGGTGGCGGCCCGGCGAAGCACAGCCGGACCCCGCCGCCAGCGATGCCGCCACGCTGGCAAGCGTGGCCGTGCTACCTCCCGCCGCCCGCCTCGTCGCCGGCCTGCTGCGCGGCTTTGCGCGCGCCAGCCTGCTGTGGATGCTGGCGGCGATGGCGCTGGGCGACGGCCTGCTGCAGCTGAGCACGCTGGCGCAGCTGCGCAGCGTGGTGGCGTTGTTCCTCGCCCCCGAGCTGGCGGCCTGGTGCGTGCTGCGTGCCTTCACCGCGCGCGTCAGCATCGATGCCGAAGCCGGCATGCTGGTGCTGGCGCGCGGCCGCCAGCGCCTGGCCCTGCCGCTGCAGGACATCGCCGGCATCGAGCCCTGGCGGCTGCGCCTGCCGGGCCCGGGCGCCTGGCTGCGCCTGGCCGGCGGCCGGCGCTGGCACTACGGGCTGGCGCTGGCCGACCCGCTGGCCCTGGCGCGCCTGCTGCGGCTGGAACCCCCGCCTCCCTTGTCGTTTGCGGCTCGCTACGCGCAACTCTGCCTAACTTCCAGCCAGCACAGCCGCCTGCAGCGGCCGGCGGCGAAGTTCCTGCTGCTGCCGCTGGCGCTGGCAATACCGGCTTTCCGCCTGCACCAGCAGATCGCCTATGGCGGCAGCTTCGGCGAGCTGCAGGCCTATGGGGCGCTGCTCTTCCTCAAGGGCTTTGCGCTCTGGTGGGCCGCCTGGGCGATCGGCGTGCTGCTGTGCGCCGCGCTGCTGCGCGCCGCCATCGAGGCCGGCACGCTGGCGGCCCTGCTGCTGCGCCCGCAACAAGCCGGCGCGCTGCGTGGCTGGCTGGAGCGCCTGGGCCTGGCCTTGCTCTACCTGGGCCTGCCGGCCTGGCTGCTGCTGCGCCTGCTGGCGCCGTGAGCTAGAGCGCCATCGCCGGCCGCAACGCCATCGCCTGGCGCCAGCGCAGCAAGTGCGGGTGCTGCTCGCCCGGCTTGACGCGCACCACGCGTGCGAAGTCCACCGCCACCACGGCGGTGATGTCGGCGATGCTGAAACGCTCGGCGGCAATGAAATCGCGGCCCTGCAGGCGCGTGTCGAGCTCGACGAAGAACTGCTGCAGCCGCGCCAGGCCGCGCTGCGCCAGTGCAGGGATCTGCGCATAGTCCACCGGCCCCGGCAGCGCGCGGTTGGCCATCGCCGGGGCGCTGTTGCGCATCGCCTCGGCGATCGCCATCAGCCCCTCGAACTCGATGCGCCATTGCCAGCTCGCGATCTCGGCCTTCTCGGCGGGCGTGCTGCCCAGCAGCGCCGGCTCCGGAAAGCGCGCCTCCAGATAGGCGGCGATGGCGGCGTTGTCGGTCAGCAGCAGGCCCTCTTCGGCGCGCAGCGCCGGCACCGTGCATTGCGGGTTGATGCGCCGGTAGGCCTCGCTGAGCTGCTCGCCCTGGCGCAGGTCCACCTGCACCGTCTCATGCACCACGCCCTTCTCGGCCAGCAGGATGCGCGCGCGGCGCGGGCTCGGCGCGGTGGCGCAGTCGTAGAGGGTGATCATGGCGGCGTCCTTCCAGCCGGCTCGGCCAGCTTGTCCTGGGTGCGGGTCTCGAAGTCGCTGGCCGCGTGGCGCTCCAGCAGCTGGCTGGCTGGCTGGCCCCAGCTGCGGTTGACGATGCGGCCGCGCCGCACCGCGGGGCGCTGGGCGATCGCGTCGGTCCAGCGCAGCACATGGCGGTAGTCCTGCACCTGCAGGAACTCGCCCGCGCCATAGAGCTGGCCCTTCACGAGCGTGCCATACCAGGGCCAGACCGCCATGTCGGCGATGGTGTAGTCGGCGCCGGCGAGGTAGGGGCTCTCGGCCAGGCGCCGGTCCAGCACGTCGAGCTGACGCTTCACCTCCATGGCATAGCGGTCGATCGCGTACTCGATCTTCTCGGGCGCGTAGGCGTAGAAATGGCCGAAGCCGCCGCCGAGAAAGGGCGCGCTGCCCATCTGCCAGAACAGCCACGACAGGCATTCGGCGCGCGCCGCGCCGCCGGCCGGCAAGAAGGCGCCGAACTTCTCGGCCAGGTGCAGCAGGATCGCGCCCGACTCGAACACGCGCAGCGGCTCGGGCCCGCTGCGGTCCAGCAGGGCCGGGATCTTGGAGTTCGGGTTGATGCCGACAAAGCCGCTGCCGAACTGCTCGCCCGCGTCGATGCGCACCAGCCAGGCGTCGTATTCGGCGCCCGCATGGCCCGCCTCCAGCAGCTCCTCCAGCAGCACCGTGACCTTCACGCCATTGGGCGTGGCGAGCGAATACAGCTGCAGCGGATGGCGGCCCACCGGCAGCTCGCACTCATGGGTGGCACCGGCCACCGGCCGGTTGATGGCGGCGAAGCGGCCGCCGTTGCCGTCCTTCTTCCAGGCCCAGACGCTGGGCGGCTGATAGGGTGCGGCCTCGCTCATGCAGCGGGCACCGCGGCGGCAAAAAAGCTCTCGGGCATCTGCACCGCGGTGACCTCGCCGCGCGCCGTCACCACGCCCTCGGCCAGCACCCAGGATTCGACGATCACCTTGCGGCCCTGGATGGCCTTGACGCGGCCGCGTATTTCCAGCGGGCCGGCGATCGGCGTGGGCTTGAGATAGTCCACATGCAGGGAGCCGGTGACGAAGCGGAAGGCCGGCTGCGTGTCCATCTCGCGCCCCTCGGCGCGGTACATGGCGGCGGCGGCCGTGCCGGTGCTGTGGCAATCGATCAGCGAGGCGATCAGGCCGCCATAGACATAACCCGGCACCGCGGTGTGGAAGGGCTCGGGCCGGTAGCGGGTGACGCTCTCCTCGCCATCCCAATGCGTCTTGATCTGGTGGCCGTGGCCGTTGAGGCGCCCGCAGCCGTAGCAATGCGCGACGTTCTCCGGGTAGTTGTCCTGAAAGGCACTTTTTTCACTCATGGGCTTGCTCCGGCGTTCGCGGGGGTGTCGGGATGGCGCGCGCGCCAGGCCCGCATGGCCTGGCGGTAGGCGTCCATCGCCAGGTCGTGCAGCTCGAAGATGCAGGGCTCGCAGCCATTGCCGCAGCAGGCCTCGAGCTCGGGCTGCACGGGTGGCATGGGCATCGGGTCGGGGTCGGGCGCGTCAGTGCTCATCATGGGCGCTCACGGCGCGCCGCGCTGCACGCGCGAGCCCAGCTCGGTGATGCCGCGCCGGCCATCGGCCAGCGGTGCGGTGGCCAGGCCCAGGTCCTGAAAGCGCTGCTGCATGGCCTCGCTGACGACGCGGCCGCCGAACACCTGCGGAATGAACCAGAGGTCGGCGACCTCGGCCGGGGTGAGCAGGGCACGGATCTCGGAAGCGGTCTTGGCGGTCATGGCACGGACTTTACCGCCAGGCCGTGTGCGCGCTCGAGCCGGTAATGGTGTTCGGTGCAGGCTTCGCCCTTGAACAGCGCCGCCTCGCTGCGCACCAGCCGCAGGCCCAGGCGCTCCAGCAGCCGCATGCTGGCGTGGTTGCGCGCATCGGTGATGGCGATCAGCGCGCGCACCTCGGGGCGCGCGAACAACATCTCGATGAGGGCGCGCAACGCCTCGGTGGCCAGGCCCCGGCCCTGCGCCTCGCGCATCAGCGTGAAGCCGATCTCGGCCACGCCACCGGCATGCAGGCACAGGCCGATATCGCCCACCAGCTCGTCACCGGGGCGCTGTGCGATCGCCAGCTGCAGCCAGGCCTCCTCCACGAAGGCCGGGGCGGCGTGCATGCCGGCGATGAAGTCGGCCGCCTCGGCCATGCTCGGTGCGCTCCAGCCCTGGTAGCGCGCCAGCTCCGGGTCGGCGCGGTAGGCGGCAAAGCGCGCCAGGTCGCCGGGCTGCAGGCGGCGCAGGCTCAGGCGCGCGGTCGTGAGGGTGCTGAACTCGTGCATGGCCGCGACGGTAACAGCATGAAACCCGCCTCGCCATGGCCTGCCCATAATGCGCGCCAACAGGAGCGCAACGAACACCATGACCGAATTGAACGAACGCAGCACCATCACCCCCGCACTGCTGCTGGCGCGGCTGGATGCCATCGCCGGCGCGCTGCGCGACAGCGGCACGGCGCTGGGCCTGCTGGGGCTGGGCTCGGTGGGGCTGGAGCGCGGCCGCCTGGATGCCTATTCGGATCTGGACTTCTTCGCCATCGTCGCGCCCGGCCACAAGGCGCGCTACATCGAGCGGCTCGACTGGCTGGCCGCGGCCCATCCGCTGGCCTGGCATTTCCAGAACACCGCGGACGGCCACAAGGCCTTGATGGCCGACGGGGTGTTCTGCGAATTCGCCGTGTTCGAAGCGCATGAGCTGGCGCAGATCCCCTACGCCAGCGGGCAATGGGTCTGGCGCAGCGAGGCGCTCGACCCGGCGCTGGCGCATCCGAGCCTGCCCATGCCCACCGCGCGCCTGCCGGACGAGCGCTGGATCGTCGGCGAGGCGCTGAGCTGCCTGTTCGTCGGCCTGCAGCGCTGGCAGCGCGGCGAGAAGCTCTCGGCCGCGCGTTTTGTGCAGGGCCACGCGCTCGACCGGCTGATCGAACTCGACGCCTTGCGCGCCGAGGACCACGCTCGCGCCGGCGCCGATGCGCCGGCCGACCCCTTCAACCGCGAGCGCCGGCTGGAGCGACGCCAGCCCGGGCTGGTGCAGGAGCTGCCCGCGCTGATGCCGGGTTATGCCGCCACGCCGGCGGCGGCCCTCGCCATGCTGGCCGCGCTGGAGCGGCGCGGCGCGCGGCTGGACCCGCACATCAGGGCGCAAGTCCTGGCGCTGGCGACGCATCGCGGATGCGCCTGATCGGCGTCAGCAGCAGGCCCAGCACCACGATCAGCAAGAGCGCCGCACCGCTGGCGCTGAACAGCAGCGCCAGGCCCAGCAGCTTGAGCGCAGCGCCGGCCGCGGCCGCGGCCAGCGGCGTGATGCCCATGAAGATGAACATGAACAGGCTCATGGCCCGGCCCAGCATGGCCGGCGGGATGCGCTGCTGCATCCAGGTGTAGACGGCCACCTGCACAAAGCCGCCCAGCGCGCCCAGCGGCACCAGCAGGGCCAGGCCCTGCCAGGTGGCGTGGACATGGCCGAAGGGCAGAAAGGCCAGGCCCGCGCAGGCGTCGATGGCCAGCACCGTGGCGCCCAGCGTGCCCAGGCGCCGGCCCTTGAGCAGGCCGGACAGCGCCATGCCCACCAGCACGCCGCCGCCATGGCCGGCCAGCAGCAGGCCCAACGAGGCCGCGCCGCCCGGCAGCTGGGTTTGCGCCAGCACCGGCAGCGCCACCTGGATGGGGCCGCCAACGAAGAAGCCGATGGCGGCGAAATACAGGCACAGGGTGCGCAGCTCCACGTCGCGCCAGAAGAAGCGCATCGCCTCGGCGATCGCCGCCAGCACCGGCACCGGCGCGGGCCTCGCGCGCTGGCCGAGTCTGACCTGGCGCAGCGTCCAGGCCGAGACGAAGAAGCTGAAGGCATCGAAGCCGAAGGCCAGCGCCAGGCCGCGCGCATCGTTGATGTGCTGCTGCGGCGCCGGCGGCGCGCCCGGCTCCGCCAGCAGCACGATCAGCGCGCCGGCCAGCGCCGGCCCCAGCAGCACGCTCAGCTGGCGCAGCGCCATCAGCGTACCGTTGGCGGCCTGCAGGGCCTCGGGCGGCAGGGCCTGGGGCAGGATGGAGCTGCCGGCCGGATAGCTGAAAGCGGTGGCCAGGCCGATGCCCAGCGCCAGGCCATAGACCATCCACAGCTGCAGCGTGCCGCTCCATACCAGCAGGGCCAGCAGGCCCACCAGGGCGCCGTTGATCAGCTTGGTGAGCAGCAGCACGCGCTGCGGCGAATGGCGGTCGACGATGGCCCCGCCCAGCAGGATGAAGACGGCGCGCGGCACGCCCATCACCGCCAGCACCGTGCCCAGCACCAGGGCGTCGCCGCTGAGCTGCAGCACCAGCCAGGGCAAGGCGATGAGGGTGAACTGGTCGCCCAGCATGGACAGCAGGCCGCCGCCCAGCAGCCAGCGGAAATTGGGGTTGGCAAACAGCCGGGCCTTGCCGGCCTGGCTCTCAGGTCTTGTCATGGTTCTTCTCCTCCCTTGGGTTCAGGGCCTGGCGCAGATAGGCAATCATTTCCGGCGTGACGCCGGTCTCGCGCTGCAGCCCCGTTTCCTGCTCGTACATGGCCTGCACCTTGGCCTTCAGCTGAGCCTGGTCGCCGACGAACTGCTGGGCCAGCGCGCGCCAGCGCAGGGCCAGGGCGCGCACGCCGGGGCTGGCGGCCGGCACGCCCGCCGTCATGCTGGCCTGCACCTCCTGGATCAGGCCATGCCAGGCCAGCTCGATATCGCGCACGCGCGCCTCGCCCAGCTCGGCGCGGCGGCGCGACAGGGCCTGCAGCTCCGCCTCGCTGAAGTACTGCTCGAACAGCCGCATCAGGCTCATCACGGTGAACAGGTGTTCGCTCAAGCCCTGCTCGCTCGCATGGGCGCGCGCCGCCACCGTCTTGAGCGCCTTGAGCAGGCGCTGCTGGCGCTGCAGCTGCAGCTCCACCTCGGCGATCTGGCGCTCCAGCACCTCGCGCAGCGGCGGGTTCTCCGCTTCCATCAGCAGGGCGATCTCCTTCAGCGCCAGGCCGGAATGGCGCAGCGCCAGCACGCGGTGGAGGCGCTGCACATCGGCCTCGCTGTAGCGCCGGTAGCCGGCCTCGCTGCGCCCCGAGGGCAACAGCAGGCCGAGCTTTTCGTAGTGATGCAGGGCACGCACGGTGAGCCCGGCGCGCTTGGCGAGTTCGCCGACGGTGTATTCCATGGCTCGCATCATCGGGCCTCACGCAAGGTGAGGGTCAAGCCCCCCGGCGCGCCCGCGCTTAACAAACCCACACAGTCTTAATGTGGGGCCCACCCTATCCTCGCGCCCAGCCCAACCCGGCCGCCATGCGGCAGCATCCAAGGAGTACGCGATGCCCAGCTACACCCTCAACGTCAACGGCCGCGACCATCTGGTCAACGTGAGCAGCGAGTCCATGCCCCTGCTGTGGGTGCTGCGCGATGTGATCGGCCTCACCGGCACCAAGTACGGCTGCGGCATCGAGGTCTGCGGCGCCTGCACCGTGCTGATGAACGGCCAGCCCGAGAAGAGCTGCAAGCTCGATGTCTCCTCGGCCGCGGGCAAGCCCATCACCACCATCGAGGGGCTCTCGCCGGACCGCAGCCACCCGGCGCAGCAGGCCTGGATCGCCCTGCAGGTGCCGCAATGCGGCTACTGCCAGTCGGGCATGCTGATGTCGGTGGCGGGCGCGATGAAGGCCGGCCACCATGGAAGCGAGATCGCCAGCGAGGTCAAGAACGTCTGCGTCTGCGGCACCTATCAACGCATCAAGCAGGCCGTTGCGGGTCTGTGAGCCGGGAGCCCGCACCATGATCGATTTCCCCAAGCCCGAACTCGCACTCAGCCGCCGCCAGCTGCTGGGTGCCGGCAGCGCCTTCACGCTCGCCTTCTTCCTGCCCGGCAAGGCGGCCGAGGCCGCCGGCGCCAGCAGCGCCGTGAACAGCTGGCTGAGCATCGGCGCCGACGACAGCATCACGCTCACCATCGGCAGCTCCGACATGGGCCAGGGCGCCAGCGCCGGCCTGGCCCAGCTGCTTTGCGAGGACCTGATGGTGGAACCGGCGCGCATCCAGCTGAAGCAGGGCGCGCCCACGCTGGCCAGCCCGGCGCCGCTCGGCACCGCCATCAACACGGTGGGCAGCGGCGTGACGCGCAACAACTACTGGCGCATGCGCGATGCCGGCGCGATCGCACGCGAGACCCTGGTGGCCGCGGCGATGGCGCGCCTGGGCGATGGCAACCGCGCCAACTACCAGGTCAGCAATGGCGTGATCCTGCACAGCCCCTCGGGCCAGCGCCTCAGCTACGGGCAGCTGGCCGCCGACGCGGCCCTGCTGGTGCCGCCCAGCAGCGCACCGCTGGTGCCCGACAGCCAGTTCAAGTACATCGGCAAGCCCTGCGCCCGCCCCGACATCCCGCTCAAGGTGGATGGCAGCGCCATCTACGGCCTGGACGTGCGCGTGCCCGGCATGGTGTATGCCGTCATCAAGCATTGCCCCAGCTTCGGCGGCACGCTGGCCGCCCTGCCCGCCACCCCGGCCGGCGCGCTGGCGCTGGTGCCCACCAAGGTCTGGGCCGGCACCGGCCGCGGCGCCGAGGCGGTGGGCAATACCAACGCGCTGGCGGTGGTGGGCGTCACCACCTGGGACGCCTGGCAGGTCGCCAAGCGCCTCAGCCCGAGCTGGACGCTGCCGGCCAGCACCGCCGCGCTGAACAGCAGCCAGTTCATGGCCGACGCGCAGCGCCTGATGAGCAGCGCCACGCCCTATGTGGCCGGCGCCACCAACCCGCCCGGCACGCTCTACACGGTGGAGCGCAGCAGCGCCGATGCCAACGCCGGGCTGGCCGGCGCGGCCAAGCTGCTGGAGGCCAGTGGACTATGTGGCCGGCCAGCGCTGCGAGATCTGGGCGCCGACGCAATCGGCCAAGTCCGCCCTCGCCCTGGTCTGCGCCATCACTGGGCTGAGCGCCGACAAGGTGGTGTTCCACACCACCTACCTCGGCGGCGGCCTGGGCCGCAAGGCCGAGCTGGACTTCATCAGCCAGGCCCTGCAGGTGGCCCTGGTGCTGCAGAAGCCGGTGAAGCTGATGTGGCCGCGCGAGGAGGATTTCAGCCACGACCAGTACCGCCCGATGGCGCTGGTGCGGGTGCGCGCCGGCCTGGATGCCAATGGCTACATCAGCGCCTGGAGCTACCGCAATGTCTCGCCCTCCATCCTGGGCCAGCGCGGCGTGCCGCTGGGCGCCAGCGGCGACAGCCAGGGCTACGAGGCCTCGCAGGCCCTGCCCTATGCCTTCGGCGCGCGGCTCACCGAATGGGTGAGCCACCCCTCCACCATCCCGGTGGGCTTCTGGCGCTCGGTGGGCGCCTCGATCAACACCTTCGCGGTGGAGTCGATGCTGGACGAGGTGGCCGCGGCGCTGGGCCAGGACCCCTACCAATTCCGCCGCGCCCGCCTCAGCGACCCGCGCTGGATCGCCGTGCTGGAGGCCGCCGCCAATGCCGCCGGCTGGGGCAGCGCGCCGCCGGCCGGGCGCGCCCGCGGCATCGCGGTGGGCACGGCCTTCAACACCGTGGTGGCGCAGGTGGTGGAGGTGGCCAACAACAACGGCCAGCCGCGCGTCACGCGCGTGTGGGTGGCGGTGGACGCCTATCTGACGGTGAACCCGGGCTCGGTGGAGGCGCAGATCGTCGGCGGCGTGGTGCATGCGATCAACGCCACGCTGTACGGCCGCCAGACCTTTGCCAACGGCGCCGCCCAGGTGAAGAACTTCAACGCCAGCCGCATGATCCGGCTCGGCGAGATGCCCGAGGTGAAGGTGCTGATCATGCCCGCGCCGGCCAATGCCGACCGCAGCCGGCCGATCGGCGGCGTGGGCGAGCTGGGTGTGCCCACCTTCGCGCCGGCGCTGGCGAATGCCTGGTTCAGGCTCACCGGCGCCCGGGTGCGCAGCCTGCCCTTCAACCCGAACGCCACCATGGGCGGTTGAGGCGGCAGGCCGCGCGCCCGTTCAGGGCAGGTTCAGCAACCAGGCACCCAGGCCGTGGGTGGCCACATACATCTTGCGCGCCGCCGGGATGATGGTGAGGCCGGCCACTTCCACATTGGGCATGCCCGGCGCCGCGGCGGTCCAGCTGGTGCTGCCGGCGGCGAGGCGGTAGACGCCGAAATCGCTGGCGATGTAGAGGTCGCCGTTGAGGTCGTCGCGCGCCACATCGGTGGCCGGGATGTCGCCCAGGTCGTAGCTGCGATCCACCCAACTCACCGTGCCGGCAGTCGGGTCGTAGGTGACCTCGAACACATGGCCCGGCGTGGCCGGCGTCGAGGCGCTGAAGCCGCTGTAGGAAATCCAGGCCCGATTCGGATTGGCCGGATCGATATGGATGCCGCTGACGAAGCGGTTCGGATCGTTGGGCGCGAGCGCGTCCAGGCGCGTCCAGGCGACGGCACCGGCCGGTTCGGCGTCGACGTTCTTGGAGATGAACACGCGCCCGGTGGTGGTGGCCGCCCAGGCGGTCGAGCTGTCGGAGGCGGTGCGCTCCACCGCCGCCATCGCGCCGCCGGCGCGGTCACCGCGTGCCGCCGCGACGAGGCTGGGCGCGGCGATCTGCTGCCAGTCGCCGCATTGCACCGTGAAGTCGCCGCGCCACTCGTTGCAATGGCCGCGGAACTCGGCCAGCGTCATCGTGCCCATGCCCCAGGTCTTGGTGCGCCAGACATTGGCCGCGCCGGCGAACATGGTCTTGCTGACCTTGGGGTCCGAGATGATGGGCACATAGAACTGGCCGCCGGTGCCATAGATCGGATCGCCGATCCAGTTCCAGTCGCCCATCTCGCCGCCGCTGAAGTTCACGTCCGGCGAGGCGTCGTAGAAGGTGTGGAAGCGGAACTTCGGATCGGCCACGTCGAAGCCCGACTGCCCGCCATCACCGATCATGGTGTTGATCCAGCGCACCGGGTTGCCGGTGGATTGCCAGGTGCCGTTGTCCTGCGTGCCGCCCTGCACCAGGTTGACGTTGTGCGGGCTCACAGAAAGGCTCTGGAACTGCAAGGTGGACAAGCCCTTGTTCATGCTCTCCAGCCTGGAGGGCACGCGCGACAGCAGCTGCTTGCAACGCAGCAGGTTCGCGCCGCCCAGGCCGCGCGCATCGCACCACACCGAGACGTCGGAGAACATGCCGCTGGAGCGCACGATGCCGCCGTCCGAGGCCTCGAAGAAGCGGTAGGGGTTGCCCGGCTGCACCACCAGGTAATGCTGGTCGGGGTGCAGGCCGTTCGGGTTGACGGGGTCGGTGCCGTCCATGGTCATGTCGGTGAAGGACGCGCCGCCATCGGTCGACAGCACCACGCCGCGGCCATTGGAGATGCCGCCGGTCTCGCCATAGGCATAGGAGCCGCCCAGGTAGACGATGTCCGGGTAGCCCGCCGGCGAGACCACGAAGTTGTCGTACCAGCATTGGCCGCTGCAGAAGTTGTAGGAGCCATAGCCGGGGTTGGCGGGGTTGCTGCTGGTGAGGTCGCTGAACACCGGTGCGCCACTGCGCGCGTCGTCGCTGCGGAACAGGCGCGCATAGGGTGCGCCGACATTGCCCTCGGCCACATAGAGGCGCGTGTTGCCATTCGCCAGCCGGTTCACCGCCAGCATCGGGCGGGTGGTGTTCTGCGCGGCGTTCAGCGAGGGCTTGATCTGCACCCAGCTCGCGCCGCCATCGCTGGAGCGCCAGACGCCGCGCCCGAAG
>Ga0208887_100546_pt1 | contig 10945 bp, 10 predicted proteins | sample LakWasM106_HOW12_2_FD_183924 | JGI IMG/M metagenome (GOLD analysis project Ga0208887, IMG submission 183924) | Freshwater sediment methanotrophic microbial communities from Lake Washington under simulated oxygen tension - Sediment Metagenome... | ecosystem: Environmental > Aquatic > Freshwater >...
CGAGCCAGGCGTCAGGCCGGCCGGGAAGCCACCTTGAAGAATGGAGCAGCATCAATGGCACTGACGAAGAAGGGCGAGTTCTGGTACGGGACGACGTCCGGCGACACCCAAGCCGAACTGCGTAGTTACAGCGTTGCGAATCGCCATGAGGCCGTCCGGTTTGCCGCGTCCAAATGCGATTGCGGGTGCCGGACCTTTGCGCTGCAGACCGATGAAGAAGCCGGCGTGGCGATCCGCACCTGCACCGACTGCGGGCAGGAACACCTGATGGGCGACAGCGCGGACTACGTTGAAGAAGCCGTGCCCGAGACGCACGAGTGCGTGTGCGAGAACGAGGTGTTCGAGCTGATGTCGGGCGTCTCCGTGCACGAGGGCACGCATGACGTGCGCTGGTACTACATCGCTTGCCACTGCGTGGAATGCAATCTGGTCGGCGTCTTCGCAGACTGGAAGTGTGAAGCGGGTGATGCGGCGGCTTTCCTCGCCAAGGTATGAGCGGCCGAACCCGGAGGACTTCAGGATCAGGCTGATCTGAGTCATTTGCGGCAGGAGGCTTGAGGGGCCGCTGCGATCGTCACCGGACATTCGCCGGGCGGCGGCTTGTATGACGGCTGTGCCTTCGACAACAGGCACTCGAAACGGAGAGGCCGCGGGGTGGTCGTGACCGACCGGTCGGGTGTTGCACCAAATGGCGCTTCCGACCCAATGCAGTCGGTTGGCCAGGCAAGCTCCACGACCGCTTCGCAGCGACAGCAGCCATACGACTGGACGGGATCGACGCCCGAAACCGGTCGCTCAACGTTGTAACTGAGGGGCTGGAACCAGCTGGCCGCGCGAAGCGATGATGAACTGCTGAGCGTAGCGCGGCCAGCTGGTGGAGGTCCGCTCGAGCGACTGGTTAGGCGTCATGCTTAGCAGCCGAACGGTTGAGGGGTGCCAGTCAACATCAATGGCCTCGGAATCTTCGCGCTCACGATCTTGGCCCGAGCCCACGAAGCATCGCATTCGACTCCTACTACGTAGTTGCGGAGCACGAACGTTCCAGTTGCCCGGACGACCTTAATTTCCTTCTTCTGCAGGCGGGCGAGTGTCTTGGCTTGAATGACCAGGCGCAAGGCTTCGGCTTCGTTTTCGATGTCGATCTTTCGGACCGGGTAGCGATCAAAGTATGGGATTCGTGCAATGGTCTCTGGATCAGGTACCAACCGGAGATCTAGCGTGTTGTCTGTGTCTTCGTCGACGCCTTGGATCCACTGCGCTATGAACGTTCCTGATACGGCCAAAGTTCCTTCGAACTCAGCAAACAAGCCCTGACTTCGCTCCAGCTTCCGGACGATCAGTCCCCTTGTAGCCTCGGGTCGTATCAAAGGGAGCGACGTTTCCGCGTAGATGAACGCAGGGCAGAGGGCAAGCACAACCGTGAGGAGGGTCGCTTTCATGACGGCTAACGTTAAAGTTGTGCGGCGGCGAAGCCGTCCCACACGAACGACAGGTTATACGTCGTCATGGTTGCCAAGTCTCGATCTGCCCGGAAGACGCAACTGAGACCAGAACCAACTGCGCGCGCCAATCCACGAGGATGAGACCACGATCGGCATTGAGCTTCATGAATGCTGTGGTCAACTTCGCGTCATCGGGATTCCTTCCGATGATGGTTCCAAGGATTGGGACCCCTTGCTCATCGCGATATCCGTAGAGCGTCACGTTGCCGCCTAAGGCCAGGGAGAAGCCGTTCTTCACGCTACCGGACACTGAACTACCTGAGAACAGCATAGGTGCCGCGCCGACCTTGCTGCCCAGCAGGCCTTCGAGTTGCCGCGTGGCGTCTGCGCCCGAAAACACGGGAACGCGACGAATCTTCCGCGCGTAGACCTCGCGCCAGCCGTTCTGAACGCGATTGGCGCGCTCGAAGGGCTTGTACTCCTTCAGCAAGCGCTGCACTTCACCGAGTTGAGACCGAGGGAAGAACTCGACCTGACTCCATTCGTCCTCGTGGAAGACGAAATCAGCATTGCTTGGTTCGCGATGCACTGGCTCCAACTGAGCCAGGTCATTTGATAGCGTCGGCGTAGTGAAGAGGATCGTCTTGGGATCGAGCATCTGCACCTTCGGCTGAGCATGAGCAGTGCCGGCAATACCAGCCAACGCGAGTACCGATGCGAGTAGTTTCTTCATGATGCAGAGAGGTCGTCGGTAGACGTATAACGTTGGAGTTCAGCCGACCGGCTAGCGCAGCTGGCCAGGGTCGGCTGCAATGGCGGGTTAGCCAGGAGCTGGGACCTCGTAGCGCCGATAGACGAGCCGTCCTTCGACTTGCTCCAAAGTAACTTGCTTACCAACTGCGCTGACATGTACGTGTATCGGTACGTAGGTGAACTGAAGCGCTTCAAAGTCTGTGGCGACATCGTCGATTCCTTCGCGATCGGTCGGCGAATCAACCTCCAAGTAGAAGTGGAGATTAACTTCAGGGCCAACGCATCTGATTGACACTGCGACCATGTTCGGACTTATCGCCCCCCACAAGGCCTGGACTACGGAAACTACTTGGTAGTTTTCGTAATGAAGTTGCCGATCCGGGCTTATGCCGCGAAGGGTGATTTCAATGGGATCGTCCGACATGAAATAACTTTGTTCTTGCTGGCTAACGTTGAAGCTGAGCCGTAAGCGGCGGCTTACCGAAGCGAGTCGGCTCGAGCAAAGGGTTAGAGCGCATTTGATGCCAAGCTAGAGCGTGCATCTTCTCAGGCACCGAAGAGTGAACGCACAAAAGTGTGAAGCCGGCCGATGAAAGTGCTATCGAGGCCCCTAGCCCGACGGGCGGCACGAGCGAGACGGCGGAGCTCCGTGACCGAGGAAAACCACTCTTGCTCGCTGATTCCGGGAACGATGATGTCTCGCAGGCCCTTGAAGTGCAGCGTGAACTGATGGAACTCGACAAGCGCTCGCTCTGTTGCTGCTGGGTTCTCAATCTCTGCCGCGTAGTGCTCCAGTAGCCGTGCTGTTTCTGCTGCGGGAGACGGTAACGAGGCTGCACGCGCATGAAGTGCGGCTAGCAGCTGAGCCTCGGAACTCTCGCTTTGGCGCCTGATGGGCATGGGCTTGGTGCGTGATTGCGCGCTAACGTTGAAGCTGAGGCGCGGACGGAGGCTTGCCGACGGACGTCGGCTCGAGCGAATGGTTAGGCAACAGCCTGCCAGTGCGCTGGCGCATTCTGGTACTGCTCGGGAAGTTCATCTTTTGCCTCTTGGATAGAGCCATAGACCTGATCTTGTTCACATTGCCAATCTGGGCCGCAGCTGAACCGGTAAACGTCAGCGGAACCTTCGTACTGACAAAGCGCGATTCCATGAATAACTGCAGCAACTCGGCCATCTGAGAACCTCACATCTCCGAAAGGGACGTCCGACCAAGCCCAATGGAGAACACGAGCGCCGTCGATGTGCGAAGGTGGCTGCATTTGATGTTGTCTAACTTGGATATATGGAGACAGCAGTGACGCATAACTTGGCGCACTGTCTCCCTAACATGTCCGAGGCGTCAGGGCTGCAAGCGGCTTGCAGCTTGGCTTTGGGCGGCATAAGCTGTACAAAACAACAGTATTAAATAACAGACAAAAGCAGCACCCAGATTCTGAGCTGCACTTCATGCTGGATTGCTTGGTAGCAACCCACATTGGGGCAGCTTTGCGCATTGGAGATGCACATGCGCGACCCGTCTATCGCACCGATGGGGGAAATCAGGAGCAAGGCGCCTCGCCCAGCCGTCCGCTCGGCTGACCTGCCTCCGCTAACGTCGCCGCGGCTATTGGATCAGCTGCGCGAACGCATCCGTTTCCTGCATTACAGCCGCAGTACCGAGGATGCCTATGTGTTCTGGGTCCGGGCCTTTATCCGGCATCACGGGCTGCGGCATCCACGAGACCTTGACGGCACTGCTGTTGAGTCCTTCCTCAGTTGGCTGGCCAGCGAACGCCAAGTGGCGCCGGCCACACACCGGCAAGCCTTGTCTGCCCTTCTATTTCTTTACGGGAAAGTGCTTGGGGTGCAACTGCCATGGATGTCAGAGATCGGTCGCCCGCGCCCCCAGCGACGCCTGCCGGTGGTCATGTCGCGCGACGAGGTCGCCCATGTCCTGTCCAGGCTGGACTCCGAGTGGAGGCTATTCGGGCAATTGCTGTACGGCACTGGCATGCGCATCACCGAAGGCCTGCACTTGCGTGTCAAGGACGTGGACTTCTCGCACGGCGCCATCATTGTTCGCGAGGGCAAAGGGGCAAAAGACCGAGTGGTGATGCTGCCAAAGTCACTGGAGCCTGGCTTGCGTGAGCAGTTGGCCAAGGCCCACGCGGTGTGGCTGCAAGATCAACAAGAGCAGCGAGGCGGCGTCGAGATGCCGGACGCCCTCGACCGGAAGTATCCACGCGCCGGGTCAACCTGGGCGTGGTTCTGGGTATTTCCTCAAGACCATCACTCGGTGGACCCTCGCAGCGGGATTGTTCGGCGGCATCACATGTACGACCAGACTTTCCAGCGGGCGTTCAAGCGTGCAGCCAACGCCGCCGGCGTGACCAAGCCAGTGTCACCGCACACGCTCAGACACTCATTCGCAACGCACCTTCTTCAGTCTGGCTACGACATTCGAACGGTCCAGGAGTTGCTCGGCCATTCTGATGTCGCCACAACCATGATCTACACCCACGTGCTCAGGGTTGGAGGCGGCGCCGTGCGCAGCCCCATAGACGTTCTACCCAGCACTGTGATGCCGCAAAGCGGCCGTTCATGAACTTCGCCTATCAGCCTAGAACTCTCTCCTGCATCGGATGGGCGAACTTCCGCTCCTGGCCGGGACTGCCAGTTCGACCCGGCGCTGCATAGCAGCCCTTGAAAGCGGTCACCCGGCCGCAGTCCCTGGGGTGGCCGCCAGCGACAACGTCAGATCTCTGTCTGTTCCGAGATCTCGAGGGCGGCATCGACCTCGGTACCGAGGTATCGCACCGTCGACTTGAGCTTCGAGTGCCCCAGCAGCAGCTGCACGGCGCGCAGGTTCTTGGTACGTCGGTAGATCAACGTCACCTTGGTTCTGCTCATTGAGTGCGTCTCGTACTCTGCGCGATCCAGACCCAGCTCGTTGACCCAGTGCCCAAGGATCGCCGCGCATGCGCGGCACATGGAATCGACTGTGGTTCCGCGCCGCCACAAGTGGGATGATGTGTATTTAGTGGCAAGACTGTTGGATGTTTGGATGGAATCGTTCTATCTGCAATCCGCCAACGAGATGCTGGGGCTGTTCAGGCCCGGTGGCGCGCCGCAGGTGCGCGCCGGCAGTCGACTGCCCATACAGGTTGTGCATGTGCACGAGATGGCTCATCGGCAGCTCTGCGACGCGACCTCGCTCGGACGCTACATGACCGGGCTCGCCATCCTCGGGGGTAGGAAACCGGCTCGCGAGGAGCGCGCCAACGCCGTTCTTGCATCGACCCTGCAGCAATGCTGGACAGTGCACGAGGGCTTCGCGACCTACAGCCAGATGCTCGAGTGCCGTCGACTCGCTCGACACGATCTCGTCGAGGCGAAGGAGGAATACCTCCGCGATTCGTACCTGTCGGCCCTCGGCAGGTTCGAGTGCGACGAAGCCGGTCTCGAAGACGTCGTTCGCGAAGCCGCGAGACTGCGAGACCCGCAAGCCGTCCACGGTGCCTTGCTACTCCTGCTCGGCTACCTAGGGCATATAGGCGCCGCGGCCGCGATGTCGATACCCATCGGCGCTGTTTTGGCCGAAGGCCCCGCGCTCACGGAACATCGGACCCGCGTGCACATCCAGCGCAACGCGCCCGATGTGCGTCTCGATAGCGTGCTCCAGCACCTCACGCCGCAGTTCCGCGCCGCTGCGATCCGAAGGATCGTTGCAGCCAAGCCTGCGGTGCCCAGCGCCACCAATCGGTGGCTCGACGACGTGCTGAGCGACCTTGTCCGGGATCTGTGCGCGCGGGCGGAGATCTCCTACGAGCCGGCGGACGCGGTTTCCTTGCCTTCCTTGCTCGGGCAGGAGGGGATCAGCGTCGTCGAGACGGACGCCAGGGATCTTCCGATCGGCACGATGCGTGACTACGCGGACGAGGTGCTGATCCACTGCGGCGACGACTTCCGCGAAGCGATTGAGAATCCCGTGCCACTCGACCGTGGTCGTGTGGTGCACGAGGAACTCATCCGCACCTTCGGCCACCGTCCCCACGTCGTGTGCGAGATCGGCTCAATTGGCCAAGAGATCATGCTCTTCATGCACTGTTTCACCTCGAAGGCGGCGTTGAGTTCGTACTACCGAAAGACAGGTGTCCCGGAGGCCGAGTTGCGAAGGCTCGAGGACATCGACGAGGAATCGCCCGCGAAGGTCTGGCTCATGGTCCTGTCGCTGGACTATGGTGCCAGCCTGCCAGAGGTCCCGAGACACTTCGGACACGAACGGTGGACCTGGGTCTCAGACTATCAGCCGGAGTACACCCGGAATGCTCGCCACTTCGAGATCCTCGGCCGCGCGGGTGAGGTCTGCGCCGTCGCGCTGCCAACGTCGCTGATAAAGAGTCGAGGGGGAACGAGGTCGCGGTCATCGCACGTGTCCACGATGCCGTTCAGCGGAACGCTTTTCTCCAACCTGGGCGAACGGGTACTCGAGCGCATGCCGCAGGACCTGTGTCTGCACGAATTCGCCACCTCGGACCTTCCTGCTCGCGTGCCCGTCGTGAGACTGGGGATGATGCGGTCGGATGGCTCCTTATCCGACGCGGCGCCTGCATCCTTCCAAAGGAACTGCGTCGCGGCGACCATCTATCAAGGCTTCTACTCGGAGGCCTACCGCCTCCTCGCGCAAAGAGGGATGTAGCACTATGTCCGTGACCAGACTCCTGGCGAATTCGGGGCTCTCCGATCAAGTAGTGAGCTTGATAGACGATGCGCTGTCCACGCAGTCCGACGGTGCGGACATGCCCCTCATCTTGAAGAACATCGCCGGGCGCGGGACGGCGACCGCGCTCCACAACGATGACCTGCCACTGCTGGAAGCGGCGGCGTCCCTGACTGTTGGCTATCTCGGTGCAACCTCGATCGTCGCGTGGGCGCCAGCGGCCATCGCGGGTCTGGTCGTGCTGCTGTACAAGTACCGGAAGAAGCGCCTAGAGCTCAGTGCGATGCAGGCGGCACTTCTCATCGAGCTCAAGTCCAACGGGCCGCTGACTGCGAAGGAGCTGGTCATGAGCCCGGCGATGGAGAAACTGACCGAGAGCGAAGTCACTGCTGAACTCCAGCGACTGACGCGCTTCGCTCGGTACGATGGCGTCAGGACGTCGCTGGTCGAGTCGGACGGCCAGGACATGTGGCGGGCTGTAGACGTCTAGCCAGAGCTCGACGCTCTCGTTGGCAGTGCACCCGCAGCACTCAAACAGTTGCACGGCCGACCCGGAGTGCTTCAAGAACGTCGTGTCGCGCAAACCGACATTGGTATTGGCACCCAGCGCAACGCACGCGAGGCGCCCCCGAAGTGGTGACCTCGAAAAGTTTCGAGTCGTGCGCTGTGCCTTACTCGCTCGGACTGATGCCTACCGCTGTGCGCATTTATGCGGTGCCCCTTCGAGCGGCTCTACATGAGCCCAAGTGGCGGCATTGTGGCGAAGCGAACTGGGCGGCGGATGTCGCCGAAGGGTCGGGACTTCCAGTTCAAGCAGGGAGGAAGAGGCCGCTCACGCGGTGAGGGCCAGGACTGAACAGTGCTACGACTGCAGTACCTCGTATAGCCGCCGTTTGAGCAAGCGCTCGGCGGCCGGGCCCAAAGACTGCTTGGTGTCAGGTAACGTAAATGCGGCCGGCGGAGTTGAGCGTCGGCAGACGCTGCCAAGCTGCCTGTCGTCCCACGTCGCCTACGGGGATCTAAAAAAAACGAGGACTCAGCTCCGACCACTCGCGCGGGCCGAAATCCTACCCACCTCTCAAGGTTAATCCTGGCAACTCAGCTTGCTCCCCACGATGTCGCAGCGCTTCAGCGCCTTGCCGTCCACGCTCCATTCGGTCAGCAGCCAGCCCTCGCCCTGCCGGTCCAGGGTGGCGAAGCCATAGCCGCCATAGGTGGCCACGCTTTGCACCACCGCGCCTGGCGCGGGCTGCGCCTGCAAGGCCTTGGCCTCGTCCACCGTCCAGCCATTCGCCGAGCCGGAGTTGCCCAGCACCAGGGTGCCGGGGTGATCGCTGGCAAAGCCGATGGCCTCGAACAGGTGCTCGTGCCCGTTCATCACCAGGTTCACGCCGGGCGGGTAATAGCGCTGCGGATGCAGGGTCACCATGGCCGAGCGCAGGCCCGCCGAGCCCGGCCGGGGGGTGCCATCGGCGCTGCTGCTGAAGCCCAGCACCGGGTGGTGGTGCAGCAGGAAGTTGTGCGGGCGCGCGGCGCTCAGCTGCTCGACCTGGCGCAGCTGCGCCTGGTAGCGCTGCAGGGCCGCGTCACCTGACGGGTAGGCGCGGTTCACGACCGCCGAGGAGTCGAACACGATCAGCTGGGTCTGGGAATCCAGCGGCAGCGCGAACGGCGCGGTGAAGTCCTCGCAGGCCTCGGGGCCCTGCCAGGCATGGGCATCGAGATAGCGGAACCAGCCCAGGCCGGCACGCGCGCAGCTCTCGTGATTGCCCCGCACCATCACCCAGGGGGCGACCTTCAGCAAGGGCGCCGAGGGCGCAAAGAAGTCGGCCTGCCAGGCATCGTCGCCATAGCCCCAGGGGCTGCCGGCACAGCCGGCGCGGTCGGCGGGGCAGGGGCTTTCGCGGTAATGCATGTCGCCCACATGGATCACCAGATCGGGCTGCATCGCGGCGGCCCGGCGCACCACCGCCGCATAGGGCCAGGCGGCGGGGTCGTTGCAGTCCTGAAAAGCTTTTTCGGAGGCCTTCATGCGGCAGCCGGTGTCGCCCAGCAACAGCAGGCGGCGCGGCTCGGCCACCGGGGCGGCCAGTTCCAGGCCACCCACGCGCAGCCGGCGCGCGCCCGCGGGCAGCTCCAGTTCGCAGCTGCGCTGCGTGAACACCGCGGGCTTGGCGCCCGCCTGGCTGGCCGGCACGCTGGCGGGCCCGGCGCGCAGGCGCATCGGCAGCGCGCCGCCCTCCCAGCTGAGGGTGGGGCAGCTGGCCGCGGCGGTGTTGGCGCGCACCATCCAACCGCCGGCCGCGGCCTGCACCCAGGCCTGGTCGTCAATGCTTTGAAGCGGGGCCTGGGCGCAGGCGGCCAGGAAGGCGGCCATTACGGCGGCCAACCGGGCCGGTACTGTCTTGATCAACAAGTTCATGGGTGGGGGCTCAGGGTTCAGGGCAGTTCCTGCCCGCGGGCACTTTCGTAAAGCCGGTACCAATGTTCGCGGCTCAGGGTCAGGTCTTGCGCCTGGGCGCAGGCGCGGATGCGCGCCGGATCGCTGCTGCCGATCACCGCGCTGATGCGCGCCGGGTGGCGCAGCAGCCAGGCCAGCACCACCGCCTCGGGGCTGGTGGCAAGTTCCTCGGCAAGCTTGCGCACCAGGCCGGCCGTGGCATGCACGGCGGCCGGCGCATGGCCCGGCGCGGCGCCGCTGTACCAGCCGCGCGCCAGCGCCCCCCAGGCCTGCAGCTCCACGCCCTGCAGCTGGCAATGCGCCAGGGTGTCGCCCCAGGCAGACGCAGCGGCCGGCGCCTGGGCGTCGTTGAAGCAGGCGCCGCTGTCCAGCCAGTCGCGCTTGAGCAGGCTCATCTCGAGCTGGTTGGCCGCCAGCGGCGTGCCGATGGCGCGCTCGATCGCGCGCATCTGCGCCCCATGCATGTTCGACACCCCCAGCCGGCCCACCTTGCCGCTGGCCTTGAGGCGCTGCCAGGCCTCGGCCAGCTCGTCGGCCTCCAGCAGCGGATCGGGCCGGTGCAGCATCAGCAGCTCGAGATGATCGGTGTGCAGGCGCGCCAGGCTGGCGTCCACGCTGGCGAGGATGCGCGCCGCACTCAGGTCGTAGCGCTTGGGCGCGCCGGCGTCGGCAAAGCGGATGCCGCATTTGCTCTGCAGCTGCAGGCGCCCGCGCAGCGCCGGCTGGCGGCGGAACAGCTCGCCAAAGCATTGCTCGGCCTTGCCCAGGGTGTAGATGTCGGCATGGTCGAAGCGGCGGATGCCGGCATCGAGCGCGGCTTCCACGGCGGCATGGGCGCGCGCGATGTCGGCTTCGCCGATGGGATTGGCGTCCCAGCCGCCGCCCAGGCCCATGCAGCCGAGGACGAGGCGTTGGGTGGTGGTGTGGTGAGGCATGGCCCGCATGCTATCTTGCGGCCGCCATGCCCGCCGAAGCCCTCCCGCTTGCCCTCATCGATGCCGCCCTGCGCGGCGCGGCGTTGGCCCTGCTCGCCCTGCTGGGCGCGCGCCTGCTGCACGCCCGCCCCGACCTGGCGGCGGCGCGCGCGGCCGCCCTGCTGTGCCTGGGCCTGGGTGTGCAGCTCATCAGCTCCACGCCGCTGTTCGAGGCCGAGGTGAGCCTGCGCTGGCAGGCGCCGCTGATCGCCGTCTCGGTGGGCAATGCGGTGCTGTTCTGGGTGTTTGTGCAGACCCTCTTCAACGACGAATTCCGGCTGCGGCCCCTGCATGTGTTGCTCTGGTGCGGCGCCGCGGGCGTGAGCCTGCTGAACTGCCTGCTCGCCGCCAGCGGGGCCGCCTCGCCCCTGCTGCCCTATACCCATGGCCTGCAGCGCGCCATGCCGCTGGTGTTCACCGCGCTGTCGGCCGCCGCTGCGGCCGCGCATTGGCGTGGCGATCTGGTCGAGCGCCGGCGCCGCTTGCGCGTCTTCGTGGTGGTGGCGGGCGGCTTGTATGCCCTGACGATGCTGGCGCTGCGCCTGGCCTCGCCGCAGGGCCGGCTGTCGGGCGCGGCGGCGCTGCTGGATGCGGCCTGGCTGCTGCTGATACT
>Ga0208887_100555_pt1 | contig 10772 bp, 15 predicted proteins | sample LakWasM106_HOW12_2_FD_183924 | JGI IMG/M metagenome (GOLD analysis project Ga0208887, IMG submission 183924) | Freshwater sediment methanotrophic microbial communities from Lake Washington under simulated oxygen tension - Sediment Metagenome... | ecosystem: Environmental > Aquatic > Freshwater >...
GCAATTGCACGCGAGTAACGCCGTTGTACTCGTTCGCATCAAGACGGTAGGCGACAATCGCGCGGTCAGGAAGATCGTCAACGTGGCCAAACCAGATGGCGTCGAACTTCTTGCCATTTTTTTCCAACTGCAGCTTGAGGTGCTTTTCCTTCAGGATGCGCCGGTTCAATACCCGAAATTCATCGCAAAATACTGGCGGCGCAAAGCCCTGACCCCAGACTTGCGCCTCGATCAGTTCGACGAACTGGGTCGTGAAGTAGGCTTCTTCCAGTGGGCCGTCTGTCTCGACCACGCGCTCCAGTTGGTTTTTTGTGAGCCATTCCCGACCGACCGCTTCGAAAGCTTCAGCAAAGGCATCGAAGGCATCCGCACGTATTGTCAAACCCGCCGCCATCGCATGGCCGCCGAACTTCTGGATGACCGATGGAGCGTGCTTGGAAACCAGGTCGAGCGCATCGCGAAGGTGAAAGCCCGCAATCGAACGTCCCGACCCTTTGATCAGGCCCTCGCCACCTGGCGCAAACGTAATGGTGGGACGATAGAACTTGTCCTTCAGGCGCGATGCGACGATACCGATCACCCCCTGATGCCAAGATTCATCAAATACGCTGATGGTCGTTTTATTCTGTGGCTCGAAGCTGTCCAGCAAAATCATCGCCGTGTCCTGCATGTCGGCCTCGATGTCGCGTCGTTCGCGATTGATCGTGTCGAGCTGCTGTGCAATGGCCCAGGCGCGTCCCTCGTCATCCGTGGTCAGGCATTCAATGCCGAGCGACATGTCAGCCAAGCGGCCTGCCGCATTCAGGCGCGGTCCGAGGGCGAAGCCAAGATCAAAGGGAGTGGCGCGGCGCGATTCGCGCCCGGCCGCGCGAAATAGCGCCGCAACTCCCGGTTGTACGCGGCCGGCGCGCATACGCTTGAGGCCCTGCGCGACCAGGATGCGGTTGTTCGCGTCCAGTTTGACGACGTCGGCCACCGTGCCAAGCGCAACCAGATCAAGCAAGGCATCGAGCTTGGGCTGGTTTTGCGCATCGAAAACCCCACGCCGGCGCAGTTCTGCACGCAGGGCAAGCAGTACGTAGAACATCACCCCCACACCGGCCAGATTCTTGCTGGGGAAGCCGCAGGAGGGCTGATTCGGATTGACGATGACACGTGCATCGGGCAGCGCGTCGCCGGGCAGGTGGTGGTCAGTAACGACGACGTCGATGCCGCGGCGTTTTGCTTCTGCCACGCCGTCAATGCTGGCAATTCCGTTATCGACGGTGACGATGATATCGGGTGATTTCTCGCGAACGGTCAGCTCCACAATTTCCGGCGTCAATCCGTAGCCGTATTCGAAGCGATTCGGGACGATGAAATCCACATTGGCGCCCATGGCACGCAGCCCTCGTAGCGCGACCGCGCAGGCCGTTGCACCGTCGCAGTCGTAGTCGGCAACAATCACTAGCTTCTTCTGCGCCTCAATGGCATCCGCAAGGAAGGCCGCGGCGGCATCGATGTGCAATAGGCCGGACGGGGTAATGAGTGAAGCCAGTTCGCTGGACAGCTCGCTTACATCTGCCAAGCCGCGTGCCGCGTAAAGACGCGCCAGTACCGGATGAATGCCTTGCTGCCGCATCATCTCGGCGGCCCGGAAAGGATAATTGCGAGTGGTAATGCGAGTTACGGACATAATGGTGCAAGTGAGGGTTTGATCCAGAACTTCCGAAGCGACGACCGATTGGTGGTGTAGCGGGAGAGCCGTGCGTCATCGGTGACGATGAATGATAGCTGGTCGATGGTGCCGATTCGCAGGGCCTGCAGGAGGGGCGCAAACCAATCCTTTTCCAGGCAATGCATGGCGTCCAACCATCGTGACCAGTCATTGGACAGCGCCGGTTCTAACAAAGCGGATAGCAGCAGCAGATTGCGTTCGCGCAAATTGGCAGGCAGTTCTGCTCCATTGTCTGCTGTGCCATGTTGCGGCAGGAGTTGACTGAATCCCTGCATCCAGCCGGAAAGATTAAATCCCTTGTCATAGCGTCGTGCGACCTGATCCGAGTTCATCCCTGGTCCACCCCAAAGCCAAAGCGAATTCACCGCCTTCATGCCGCGCGCCTCGCGCTTTTCATTGACGGAATGACTGAACCAATGCATCTGTACTTCGTTTTGAAGCTTGCGCCAGTCGCGTTCCTGTGGCCCCTTGGGCATCCAGATGTCGATGTTGTGTCCGGTTGCCGCATCGGGCGTAGAAGTTTGCAGCTCCGCCCAGTCGTCTGCATGCACGAACCAGGTGCCGGCGTTGCCATACAAGAGGCGCTTTCCGTACTCCTCGAACAGCGGCGCTGCGATATCGAATAAGCTACGCGCATCCTGTTCGGCCAAGGCTAGCTGCCTCGGGTCAGTCAGCACCAGATGGTCGCGCGCAATATGAATATGGACCGGTTGCAAAATGAACCATGTACCGGTGTCGACATTCAGACGCATGGATTGCATTAGTGCGGCGGCAATCGGCGGGCTGCTGTTGGATGCCAGCCCGGATTCAAGTCCGAACTGTCCCGCGAGCCAGCTTTCGTGTGGGAGCGCGCGACGAAAATCATCGTACTTTTGGTGACGCGCCGCTGAATCTTCCGATTTTGCACGGGCGGTGAGTGCGGCCAAGGCGGGAAGATCTAATTCTTTCAGCAAATCGGCGGAAAGTTCGGCTGGTGGCAGACCGAACGGGAGAAGAATATCAAGCTGAGTCATTCCGGAATTGTATTCCAAAGACAGCCATGCCTGTAACCATGCGGGTTTGAGGCCTGTTTTATAAAATTCGTATAATAAACGTATAAATGCATAGCGCTACTTTGCCTGAATAACTGCCCACCCTGAACCTCGAAGATCGTCGTATTGAGCGGTGGTTTTTGCGTGCTTGTGCCCCATGATTTGTTGGGCGAATTCCTGTCCATATTCCTTCTTGTAGAGGCGTTCAGCAAGCGATCGAATCTCGTGGAATGTGGGCGGCGTCTTGCCTTCCTGTGTTGCAACAATCCCGCACTCATCCCGCGCTACCGAGAACGCGCCCGAAAGCCCGTCTTGACTTACTCCCTCACCCTTCTTGTATTTTCCGCTCGTCCTGATGTGGTGAACCATGTAGGGGCTAATTACGCGATTCCGGCAGCGCTTGACTACCTCTTCGATGCTAAGCCCAGCGGCGGATAGGCGGATCTTCCCTTCCTGCTGAAGCTTGGTTCCGGTCTTCATTTGCTGGACGTACAGCCACCCATCGCGATAGTCGACAAAACGCATGTTCACAATATCTGAAATGCGCTGACCCGTGACAAGCGCCAGGTCCATGCCGTCGCGCGCCCATGGTGATACTTTTTCACGGATCGCCAAGAACTGTTCCAGCGACAGGCGCTCTCGCTTCACCTGGTAGTCTCGCGGCTTCGTGGCAGTTACCGGGTTCTTTCCTGTCTCGATCAAGCCCTTTGTTTCGGCCATCCTGAAAACATCCTGCAGGCGCGCACGCATATTCAGGGCAACGCTATCTTCTGCAATGGCATCCAGAAAGTCGGCAATGTGCTTTGTTCCGACATCGGACACTTGAAGATGCGCGAAGGCAGACGCCTTGATCCGCTTGATGTGCCGCTTTGCAGTTTTCAAGGTTCCATCGGCCGGCTTGTCTTCCTCGATCCATATCGGCAGATACTTGTCCAGCCACGCATCGAGGGTGTGAGACTCAATGCCGGATACCCAGGCGACGAGCGAAACACCGGACAACTCCGCCAGCTTCGCATTTGCTGAGCGCGCAAGTTGCAATGCTTTCGGCTTATCGCGCCCGATTCCCTTGATCTTCCCATTCATCGGATTGCGGTAGTAGAAATACCCATCCGGTTTCTGGTAAAGATTTGGAGGCCAGTCTCGACGCTTGGCCTGTCGTTTTGCGCCCATTTAGTCGGCCTTGTATTCGGCATGCGGCCGCACTCTCCACGCCTTGCCATGCTTCTCGGGCTGCGGCTGGATGCGGCCATCATGCACCCATTTTAGCAAGGTGTTGATGTGCGGCTTGCTCTCGCCATAAACGTTCTTCGCCCATTCACGAAGCGAAATCCAGCGAGGCTCTAAAATTGCTGCCATGGTTGGTTGCTCCTATTCCTTATCGGTGGAAGGTGCGGCGGCGATCATGGCTTTGTAAATGCTGACATCCATATATCCCTTCCCTTCCCGATGCCATGATTTGTAGACTTCCAGCATTTCTGGCGTCGGCTCGATCGGCACCCGTTTCCACCCTTCCTGCGCAGAGAGGGCGGCACGCTCCGCATTTACCCTGCGTACGCGCTCTGCCACCGCCGCATCTTTCCACGTTGCATATCCGGCTGGCCCTTCATCTTCAGCCTGCGCAAGTTGCCGCCCCATCTTCCAATAAGGCATCAGCCAGTGGTCCCCTGATGGTGGTTTGTTGACATCGCCTCGTCCGTACGCAATCGCGCCTTCAATCGCAAAACGTGCGTTTTGCTCGTGCACTGGTTTATCCTGCGCTTGCGGCGCTGCTTCGGCCTTGGGTGCGGTGTAGAGAGTGCGGAATTCAAACACCACTCGCCAGTGTGGCATGCGCTTTAGACAGGTTTCACCGTCTGCATCTGTTTCCACCCATCCACCCCCGGCAAGTTGCCGCATCTGGTAGATGGCCTGCTGCGATGAGTCGGCCTTGGGTGCGGCAGCGATTACAACGGCAAACGCTTCGGCAAACTTAAATCCATCGGGTAGTACAACAACACCATAGGATGCTCTGCTACGAAAGTAGGTGTAAAACGCTTTCGTCATTGCATCATCCGGTTCCACCGGCACGGTCACAGTCTTGGTGTTGGTCATTTTGTTTGCTCCTTGCTGATTTTCATTGCAGCTACCGCAACCTTCTCCCATCGCTTATAGGCGTCGAACCTGTACAGTCGCGCCTCTTCTGGCTCCTGCACTTCCCGCGATGGCGGGGCATTCAGCCATGTGTCGAACTCCAGAACCTTCTCCTTCAGTTCCTCTACCTGCTTCACCAGATCGGCTCGGGCAGCGAGGGCGGAATTTACGCCTGCATCAAAGGCCGTAGCATGAAAAGTCCGAACGTTGTCCTTGTCGGCATAGTCGAAATCTAATTTCTGGAACCGTCTGCGCTCGGCTTCCTCTGCCTGCGGAGCGGGGGAGGCGAGAGCGGCATCAGCTTTTTTAAGCGCGTCAACCACATGCACGAATGACTTGTTGCGCGTTTCGAGATAGGCGTATTGCGTACCGTCCGGATTCGTCACGGCCAGTTCGACAATGTGCTTCAGACCTTTCAGCGCCTCCATCAGCGCCGCGTTTTGGTTAGCCATTGATGACCTCGATTTCCTGATAGTTGACGCCGAAGGATTTGTCCGTAATGTGCTCATGAGAGACATGTATTGTCCACCACTTAGATTCAGGCTCGATACGGCGGATGACAAGAACCTCGCCCTTGTAAGCAAATACACCACCGGGGGAATCTCCGTCTGGCGCGTCGCCAACTGATTTCAGCATGCGCACCTTTTGTCCAACTGAGTAGTTGTGCGCCGCGTTGTGTTGGGTGGTTTTGGGCATGTCAGTCCTTAATTGCAATAGCAGTTTCGCCGCGTCGATCTTCGCAGAACACACCGCATTCAAAATCCATGTTCTTCATAGGCCGACCTTTGGCGTTCGGGTCGAGCTGGTCGAGGAAGATTCTCTCGTCGTTCACGCGCACAAGCTTTGCCCCGAGTGCACGCGATTGATCTGCCCGCTCTCGAAAAATGATCGGGTGCACCTTTCGGACGTGATTCCAATACGTCGGGCTTGTGGCCTTCACGCAGCCGATGCAGTTCGCATTCGGGTAACCCATGTCATAAGATCGCGGCCTGGCAATGCCTTCTTTCTGGATGATCTTGAAACAGTCTTGCTTGGTCAGGTCCGCGTCGATCAGGACAGGAATGATTTCCATGTCGCGAGCAACGAAGTCGCTGTACCTATCAACTTCGTCTGCGGTAAAGCCAAGGACGTGGTGCATGGGGTTGTTTGCTTGCTCCCACTGGCGCCGGGCTTCCTTCTTGAGAAGGTTCGTGCATGGCGCGCCGTGCGGATGGCTCATGTACTGATTTCGATCCCAAACGTCCACAGCGGAGCATTTCGGGTAGTTCTTGTTCGTTGCGGTCTCAATCTTGACGCCTAGCAGCTTTTCAATGTCGTTCTTGAAGCGGATGTTATCTTCGTCTTCCTCGATAACCGGATTGTTCACGATCCTCACGGTGTATTGGCCGCTGTACTTCTCAAGCGTCTTGAGCGCGGCGACGGCGCTGGCGGCTCCGCAACTGAACCAGACCGCTATTGTTTTCTCCGCGTCGGGCGGGGCGAAGGCATCGACTTGGTAGTTCATTTCTGCTGTTCCTTTGCGGAGAGGGCGGCGACAAATCCGCGTTGGAATCCTGCTTCAAACACGCGACGGCGGTCGATGCAGTCGATCTGCGGACGGGCCTTGAAATACTCCTCACAAGAAGCGTTACGCTCACCTTCCATGATCGCGCGCTCTTGTTCCGCATCCCTTTGGGGGAGGGGAGAGGCGGCAGCAATGATTGTGCGAATTGACTCCTTAATCTCATCCCTAATATCGTCATCAATGTCGTCAAGAATCCCCTTGCGGTCGTCTAGATCAGCCATAATCTTTTGCGCCGCAATATCCGCCACCGGCTGCGCTGCTCCTTCAGAGAGCAGGGAGAGGGCGGCAAGGCAGCAAGCCGCCTCCCCCATGAGATTGCGAACGTCGGCATCCTGATCCTCGCCGGCAGCAATCAGGCGCTTCTGCAATTCGGTGCTCCATGCTTTCACCTTTTCCAACTCACTCATTTCATTCTCCTTGTAGGCGCGAGGGCTACTTGCTCCAGGCTTTCGGTTTCAGGGCTGCACGTTGCTTGGCAAGCGCCTCAATCTCGGTAGTGCACGATTCCATCAGTACAAGCGTGTTACGTGCGCCTGCAATCAACGCTTCCACGCTATCCGGTACATCGTCGTTATCCGGCTGCATGCGGCGCAGGACTTGCGAGGCAGTGGAAGACAAGGAGCCGCAAAGCATCTGCAGCGACTTCTTCGCGTCTTCATGCGCAGCTCGGACCGTGGCATATTCGCCACGAGCCAAGCGCACTTCCTCCGGTATGGTGGAAAGGTCGAGCATGGTTAGAAAGGCACTTCGTCAAACGGCACATCGTCATGCGGCATAGGCGCCGGAGCAGAGCGCGATCCTTTAAGCTTCCGGACCGGAACAAGGCTCGCAACCATCTTTGCCAGCGCTTCCGCTTCGCGCTTTTCAAGGATCTCGGCCGCCGTCTGCTCCGTCTGCGGATCGAAGAAGCCTGCAAAGACCGCGCGCTCGCCAATGGATTGATCCTTCTTTTCGTATTCCTCCATCTGGAGCAGCACGCCGATAGGCTTATTCATCAGGGCCGGATAGACTTCTGCCTTGCGCTTCACAACTTGCTTTGCAACTGTGTCGTACTCTTCGACCTCTCCGGCCTTGCTGTCGATAGTCTTGGCGCGCAGGCAGGTCATTAGGGCCATGAGTTGCTTAAAGCCGTAGATTTGCTTGCCGTCTTTGTTGATCGTCCAGACGGACAGATAGTCAGCGCTTTGGCCGTGATTCGATTCAAAGCTGAATTCAATGCCTTCCGTGCCTTGGGTGCTGACAACTTTTTTGGCCTTTGTGAATTGGCCGATGTACTTGCCAGTTTCCGCAATGCGACCGCTGCCGCTGTCTGCCTGCTTTGCTGCGTCGGTATCAAGGTTGTATGTGCTCATTGCTCTGTTGCTCCTGTAAGTTCGTAATAGGATGAAATTGCGGCATCAACTTCTGCCAGGTCATTCGGGATGCGCTCCGAATCAAACAAACCAATCGGGGCTTTCACCGTGTCATGGCCGTTATTCTTGGTGCTGAAAAAGTAGTCTTTGTCGGTGACTACGGTTCGCAAAACGATTGTGAAAAGGCCTTCAGGAGTGATCTTTTCGTCCAGCATCTTCCCGATCGTCTTAATCTTCGTGTTGCCTTGGTCGTCCGTCGCCGTGTGGCTCATGAGATAGACGCGCACGTCGTCAGGTAGGGCATTGGCCGCGTTAAAGACTTCCCACGCGTGCTTGGCAATCTCGGTGAACTTGTCATAGCCGCGCTCATCAGAGCGGCGCATGAACTCGTTTGCCAAAACATATTGGAAGTCGTCAACGACGATCACCTTGCGCTTGGTCTTGCGCATCAGTGTTCCGATCATTTGCCAGTCGTCGGACACGAATACATTGCCGGTCTTGTTTGTTTCGTGATGAAAGTAGGACCAACCCTTAGAACGGAAGGGGAGAGGCTTCTTCACCACTTGGATTAGCAGCGTGTTGGACGGGTCCAGGTTGCGCATGGAAGCGGATTTCCCCGTTCCAGATTCGCCTAATATCACTGTGCTTATGCTCATTTGATTTCTCGCTCTGTTTGATGTTTCGCTCGAATTGCTCTTTACGCTCTCGGCATTCTTGCTGCTCTACGTGGGCAAGCCATGCATTCTTGGTTCGGCTCATTTCCGCCTCCACAATCTCCGCAATAGCCGGATCAATCTTCCGACTGTCGTTGTCGGAATCCTCTTCATTGCCGCTCCACGGGCCGATCAAGAATCCACTTACTGCCACCAGGAGCGCAGCGGAGCATGACGATGCTGCGAAGCCAGTTGCGGCGAGCGTGGCGGACTGCTGCGGGGTCGGTGTAATCTGTTCTCGGGAACAGGACTACGGCGCGGCGTATGAGTTGGGTGTTCATATCATTCCTCCGCAACAATTAAATGCTGGTGCTCCTTGCAGGACGAAAATCCGCACACTCCCGGCCCGAACCCATTGCCGCACTGCGAGCAATAGACCATCGGGAATATCGGCTGCGGCGTTACTGGTGCTGGCTGCGTGTTCATGTCATCTCCCTGTTATTAGGTGTTGGCAAATCGGGTTGCCTTCTCCGCTACTGATCCGCATATCTATCAACGCAATAAACAACATGCTCATATGCTCGGCTTTAGTGGGTGGGTACTAGCCATCCAGATACGGCCATGCGACTGCCAACGAGGATGCCGCCGCTCGGCCTGTCCATACCTTCGCAACGTTCTCAGGGTTGCTAAACGGCGGCATTCTTGTTAGCCCTGCGTTTCGTGCAGGTGACGGCGCATCAGAATCGTGCGCACCAAGGGAGACTTGTTAGAGGGTTGCTTGCATGGCGTCTGTGAAGTAGATTCCGAATTTCTTAAGGAAGAAACCTCTCTTTTCCTCAAGGTCCGCAAGCTCAAGCTGCTTGCGCTCAATCTCGCGGTCCATCTTTGCGAGGATGCCGTCCCGGTTGACTTCCAAGGAGTTGTTGTCAATGTCGGCGATGATTTCGAAGTCGGAACACTTCGCGTTATAGGACTTGAACTTGAGGTCTGCGGAAGAGTAGTTGTCGTCCAAGTAGGCAACAACAATCGAAGGCAGGTTTTCGAATGGCTCAAAGCCAACAATGACGCCGGGGTGAACTTTGTATTCGTCGCCATATCCCTTAACGAGGCACTTGACACGACTTCCAACCGTCAGATGGTCGATGCGCTTTGCGTAACGCAGGTCCACCTCCATCTTTACGCCATTGATCTCAATGATTTGCTTTTCCATGCTTTTCTCCCATTGGTAAGTTGTACTGCTGATTAATCCGTCCCCGGCTCCATGCTTTCCACATGCCGCACAGCCCGAAGCTCTGCCGTATTGCGCACAGCCTTTTGGTATTCGGTCACAACCATGAGCTGCGCCGAACGAATCGCGCCGATGTCGCCGCCGATCATTGCCAGCAGAATGAAGCCAAGCGTTTCCTCTTCCATGTTGCTGAAGGCGAGGCCTGCGATTTCATGCAGCTCGGACTTGTCCTTCAGGATCGCGTCCTTGATGTCCTGCTCGATGCGCCTTGCATACTGATCGACGGACTCTTGAAAGCTGGCGGCGCTGTGGCGGCTGTGGTTGAAGATTTGTTCGGTGACCGTATTCATTCTTCTCTCCCTATCCAATCTCACCGGGTGGTGTTTGTGATTCGATGTGTTCATTATCACGTATGTGTTTGAAGATGTCAACACAAATGTGATTGACTGGAATTAATTTTTTAACTGTTTGTGTTTGTGCGTGTTAGCGCGTAAGCAGAAGGGCGTAAAAAAGCCCGCTAGTGCGGGCTTTCAGGTGAGGCCATTTGTATGGCGTTGTTGCGGTCTATTCGCTTGACTTTCCGAGGTGTATTAAAACTTGGTCGCGGCCCCATCGGCGGATCAATTCATCTATTAGTTCGCCATCGGTGAAGTCTTTGATGTCGTGTTTGGCAGAAATGCTGTGCTCAAGCCTGGCGACGATTTCGGCGTTCAATGACTGCGGCACTTTTCGAGCAGCCTTCTCCAGACTAGCTTTTAAATCCGGCTGCATGCGCAGGCCGAATGGGGCGATATTTTGTAGTTTTTGCTTTACCATTCGGCAAGGGTATGCATTCCCCTGTCGCAAAAGTGACTACAGATTTGTAACTATCACCATGATTTAGTTGCCTCACATCATTGAAACGCATTTTTCCCATATTTATGGGGTATCGCTCCATTCCAATTTGCAATAACCTGTTTTTGCATACAGTGTTTTCTGCTCTCCGCTTGGATTGTCTTACCCAGAACCGCAGAACAGTTGTTGCATTTCCTGACTGAAACTAGTGATGGCGCGTGTAGTCGTATATCTATAATTGCGGAGGGGGTATGTTGAGCAAG
>Ga0208887_100559_pt1 | contig 10590 bp, 10 predicted proteins | sample LakWasM106_HOW12_2_FD_183924 | JGI IMG/M metagenome (GOLD analysis project Ga0208887, IMG submission 183924) | Freshwater sediment methanotrophic microbial communities from Lake Washington under simulated oxygen tension - Sediment Metagenome... | ecosystem: Environmental > Aquatic > Freshwater >...
ACCCGCACCGGTGCCGGCGCCGGCGCCGGCGCCGGATGCAGTACTTTCCCCCAAAGCGGAAGTGAAGTCCGAAGCCATTGCGTGCACCGAGATCGGCAATTTCAATCCGGATGAAGCCAAACGCTTCAATAATCAGATGGCGGCCTTGTCGCTCGGCGACCGTCTGTCGCAGCGGGCGATCCAGGAAGTCGCGAGCCACATGGTCTACATTCCGCCGCAGGCAGACAAGGAGGCGGCCGAAAAGAAGTCAGCCGAATTGCGTCGCCTCGGCATCAATGATTTTTTCGTGATCCAGGATAATTCAAACTTGCGTTGGGGAATTTCGCTTGGGGTGTTCAAGCAGGAAGAGGCGGCGCGTACCCATCTTGCCAACCTCAATCAGAAGGGCGTGCGCAGTGCGCGTATCGGCGAGCGCAGCGTGACTTCCAGTCTGGTTGCATTCCGCTTGCGCGATCTGGATGTCGAAACAAAGAAAGCATTCGATAAAATCAGGACGAGCTTCCCCAAGCAGGACACACGCAAATGCGAGCCTGCATAAATCGCGTGGATCAATGAACAAGCCCGGCATTCGCCGGGCTTGTCGTTTGTCCCGCAGGATCAGAGAAGATTGCGCTGTTCGATCAATTGTCCGCCGACCGACTGGTAGATTACGACCGTGCCATCCTTGATGTCGCCTTTGTCGTCGAATTCGATCGCCCCCTGGATCTTGCCCGAAAACGAGCCCTTGGCCAGCATTGGCAGATAAGATTCCGGGCGTTCGGATCCAGCCTGCTGCATTGCCTGTGCCAGGACATGGATGCCGTCATAGGCAAGCGTGGAGTAGGCGCCAGGCGCGCCGAATTTGGCCTTGTACATGTCGACGAAGCCGATTCCCGACGACAGCCAGGACGGCGGGACGCCCGCCACCGTGCAGAAGTAGTTGCCATTCGCGCTGCCTTCGGCGCCCTTGATGGTGGACGCGTCGCACATCGCGTCCGCAACTACAAACTTGGCAAGCGAACCGGCCTTGCGCAATGCCTTCAGCAGGGGCAAGCCGACGGCTTCGTCTCCGCCGAAAAATACGACATCTGCATGTGCGTCCATAATTTTCTGCACTAGGTGCGCATAGTCGACATTCGTGCTGTCGACGCTTTCGCGTGGCGTGTCCGGCTTCTTTAACTTGACCGCCTTGTGCACTTCCTCTGCGACCCCCAGGCCGAAGGTCGTGCGGTCATCGACGATGTACAAGGATTTGGCGCGCAGCTTTTCACTGATCAGGCGGGCCAGCGTTGCGCCTTGCTGAATGTCATCCGCCGTGAGGCGAAATGTCGTTTTCAGGCCCATTCGCGTGTATTTCGGATTGGTCGACACGGACAACTGCGGAATGCCTGCCGCCGCATATAAGGGGGCTGCTGCAATCGACACGCCGGAGTTGAAATGTCCGAACACCGCGACCACGCCGGCATCGATCAGGCGTTTTGCTGCGGCCTTGCCCTCGTCGGGCGATGCCTTATCGTCCTCGATCATCAGTTCAAAATGGGCGCGTTTGCGCTGAATCGAAAAGTGGTCCTTATTGAGTTCATCGATGGCGATCTGGGCGCCGTTCGCAATGTCTTTGCCGTACTGCGCGAGCGGACCCGACATTGGCGCGACGACGCCGATTTTCACGGTGACTTGGCGGCTGCAGGCGCCCAGTAATGCAATAGCAGCGACTGCGCAGGCGATACGTATCAGTTGCTTCATGTCTCCTCCCTGAGATTGGATGAATGCAGACAGATACTAGGTTGGCTCCCGGATGATTAAATTGCGTGTTTTTCGCCGCCGACAAGGTTTTATTCTGCGCTTGAAGCTGCCGGCTCCTTGTTTTTCTGTGGGGTGGATTGTTTTTCGAATTAAAATTTGTGCGAGTGCACAAAGATGAAGCTCCGCTGTACAGCGGCCATAGCGAGCGATTTATTTCTTTTCTTGCGGCACTGCGTTTTGCGCGATGACCAAGTTGCGCAGCGAAATGCTTATTGCGGATCGCGATCCTTGTCGGATGCAGGAGTAAGTCGATGCATTGCGCGCCGGATAAGGCTCATCTGATCGGTGAAGTTGCGGCAGGCCTTGCACACCGCGAGGTGCATATGGACACGCGCGCGTTCAATCATCGACAATTCGCGCTCCATGCCTTCCGAGGTCAGTCGATGGACTTCCTTGCAAGTGGGTTTGAGTGACATGAGAGAGGCCTTGTCGTCTAAGCGCGTTTGCCGAACCAGTTCAGGTCAAGGCATTCGCGCAGTTGCACCCGCGCACGAAACAACATGACCCATGCATTAGACGTGGAAATGCGCAATTCCTTACAGATTTCATCGGTCTCCAGTTCCAGCCATTCGCGCATCATGAAGATCCGCGCCGTCTTGGCGGGCAATTTTTCCAGGCAAATTTCTAGCACTCTGAAGAAATCCTTCTGCTCCAGCGTTGCATCCGGATCGCCCCATTGCTGCGGCATGTCGACCGTATGGCCATCCGGCTTGAATAGAGCATCAATAACATCGGCTTCAGACTGGTCATCCTGCGTGGCGATCTGGACCTCGCGCTTCGTGGATCGCATCACATCAATGATCTTGTGCTTGAGAATGCCCGTAACGTAAGTGCGCAGCGAGGACTGGCCTGCAAATCGGTCCGGCTTTTCGAGTACCGCGATCAGCGTGTCTTGCACCACATCTTCCGCCAGCGATTCATTCCGAAGCTGCAAGATCGCAAAACGTATTAAAGCGGGGCGTATTTCTTCCAATTCGCGGTCGATGGAGGTGCTCATGCGCGTCTCATTGTCATTTGAGCAAAAAGACTAACGGATCGCCGCCTGAAATACAAGAAAGCCGTCGGGAAATCACCGCGCTTTCCCTGTAAAATCGCGAAAATCCATTTTCAGGACTTGCCATGACCGATTTAGCTGACCCTACCACCGACCTGACCGGCGTCGCGCCGCAAATCAAGGCCGAGATTCTTGCCGAGGCCTTGCCTTACATCCGCAAATTCCACGGTAAAACTATCGTCGTGAAATACGGCGGCAATGCGATGACCGAAGAGCGTCTCAAGCACGGTTTTGCACGCGATGTCATTTTGCTCAAATTGGTCGGTATGAATCCAGTCGTGGTGCACGGCGGCGGTCCGCAGATCGACAGCGCTCTGAAGAAAATCGGCAAGCAGGGCACTTTCGTGCAGGGCATGCGCATTACCGACGAGGAAACCATGGAAGTGGTGGAGTGGGTGCTGGGCGGCGAAGTACAGCAGGACATCGTGATGCTGATCAATCATTACGGCGGCCAGGCGGTTGGCCTGACCGGCAAGGACGGCGGCTTGATCCGTGCACGCAAGATGCAAATGCCGGACAAGGAAAATCCAGGCAAGTTTCTCGATATCGGCTTTGTCGGCGAGATCGATGCGATCAATCCGGCGGTCGTAAAGGCGCTGCAGGATGATGCGTTCATCCCGATCATTTCGCCGATCGGTTTTGGTGAAGATGGCCAGGCTTACAACATCAATGCCGACCTCGTGGCAGGAAAAATCGCGGAAATCCTCAAGGCCGAGAAGCTGATCATGATGACCAATATTCCTGGCGTGATGGACAAGCAGGGCAATCTGCTCACCGATCTGTCGGCGCGCGAGATTGATGAAATGTTTGCGGACGGGACGATTTCGGGCGGGATGTTACCGAAGATTTCTTCTGCATTGGATGCAGCGAAGTCTGGCGTCAATACGGTGCACATCATTGATGGGCGCATTGAGCATTCGCTGTTGCTGGAGGTGCTGACGGAGCAGGCGTTTGGGACGATGATTCGGTCGCACTGATTCGGCTAGTTTGTCGTATCGGAAGACGGTCTTAAATGGGGGCGTGTTGCTAGTCGATGTCTATGGCCTGCGACTGCGGTCACACATAGCCGTCATTCCCGCGAAGGCCCCGGCGGCCCCGCGGGAATCCATAGGGAGGTCGGACGTTTCTCTTCGGTGATGCAAACCGTTGTTCTCTCCGTGGAGACTTGCCGGGGGCGGCCCGGCAGCCGCTTACTTTTCTTGTCTCGCCAAGAAAAGTAAGCAAAAGAAGGCGACCGCGGCGAGCTACCCCTGCGGGGTTCCCAAAGAATTGAGGAGCAAAGCGGGAAGCGCAAAAACTCGCCCTTCGGGCGCAGACATTTGCGCTTCTTTTTCCGCTTTACTCCTCAATTCTTTGGCATTTCACAGCGGAACGGCGAGTCCTTTATTGTTCGGTTGTATGTATTTGATTAATACAGCTTCTCCACTTCATACCCCCGCTGCTTTAGCAACGTCGGCACGCCTGTCTCCCCTACCATATGCAGCAACCCGACGCCGACAAACGTCGTCTCGTCATCCCTTAGCAAGGTCTCAATCTTGTTCGCCATTTCCGGATTGCGCTTCTCCAGCAATACGCGATTGGTAAATTCCGACGACGTACTTTTTTCCAGCAGCGAATCGCGCATCATCGCTTCCAGCGCGTCGCCGTTGGCATTTTCCCATGCATCGATCAGCGCCTGTGCTTTCTTCAGTGCGTTGCCGTCGCGGAGTTCGGCCAAATTCTCACGCAGGTATTGCTCCTGCACCTGATCCGTCATGCTGTCGAACAGAGACATCTGATACTCTGCTGTTTCCAGTTCCTGGACCGCCTTGGTTTGTTTGTCGGCCAGCGAGAGCAGGAACACTTCGATGCCATTGCTGCGCTGATAACCGTTGCGTTCCAAGTCGAGGCCGATGAGCACGTTTGTCACCAGCCATGGCTTCATGTGGCGCACCTGTTCCAGCGGCAGGCCGACTTCCTGCAATGCCTGTTGCAACTGCGCGAGGCTGTCAACGGACAGATGCTGCTCAATATCGTCGCCGTCCGCATATATGCCGTGCTTTTGCAGCGCGTTCTGGAATGGTTCGGGGCGACGTATGTCGATTTCCAGCACAAGCTTGCTGGCGAGGCTCAGCGCGCGGGTGACTTCTGATTCGAGCGGGAAGAAAGTTGGTTTGCCAACGTGGATCGTGCCAAACAGATAACTGGTATTGCCTTGATGCCGGATGCGGTAGAGGGTGCCGCGTTGCGGGATCTTGCCGGCTTGTGCCGCTGCTGCCGGTATTGCATTATTCTCTGCATAAGCGGAGCCAAAACCAAAACCTAAGCACACGCTTAGCAAAACGATAATTGCGGACTTCATGATTCTCCCTGAAGGCCTGTTTTACAGGCCTCGAATTACTCTATCAGATGCTTAAACCAATTTGGTTGTTCGACCTCGACAACACGCTGCACAATGCGTCGCATGCGATTTTCCCGGCCATTAATGCAAACATGAATGCATTTATGGCAAGGGTGCTTGGCGATGGCGATACGCCTGCCGATCCCGATACTGTTAACGCGGCACGACTCGCGTACTGGAAGCGCTATGGGGCGACGCTGCTCGGCATGGTTAAACATCATGACGTCAGCATGGAAGACTTCCTGCGCGAGGCGCATCTGTTTGATGACCTGCATGCGATGATTCGCGCCGAGCGCGGACTGGGACGTCTGCTGCGGCGTCTGCCCGGCCGCAAGATCCTGCTGACGAATGCACCGCGCCGCTATTCGCACGAGGTGATGCGCCACCTTGGACTGCACCGGCATTTCGCAAAACACATCGCGATCGAATCCATGCGGGTTCACGGCCAATTGCGGCCAAAGCCATCCAAGCCCTTGCTGCGCAAACTGATCGCCAGGGAAGGCGTGTCGGCCCGCCGATGCGTACTGGTGGAGGACACGGCTGACAATCTGAAGGCCGCCAAAACGCTCGGACTGCGTACCGCATGGGTGACGCAATACCTAGCTAGCAGTCCTAATCTGCGACAGCTCGCCGGCAACCGGCCGCTGCCCCGTTTCACAAAGCGCCCTATTTATGTCGATGTCAAAGTAAAATCCGTAAGGCAACTGCCGAATATGCTGCATCGATTGCGATAAGAAGTAGAACGGTTCCTTTTCGATTGCTCACACTTACAAGACATCATGGCAACCACAAAACCGGGCGAACGCAAACTCCAGATCCTCCAGACCCTCGCGGCGATGCTCGAGAATCCGAAGGGAGAAAAAATCACAACGGCGGCCCTTGCTGCCCGGTTGGATGTTTCGGAGGCGGCGCTGTATCGGCACTTCGCCAGCAAGGCGCAGATGTTTGAGGGCCTGATTGAATTCATCGAAACGACCGTGTTCGGCCTGATCAACCAGATCAGCGAGCAGCAGGAAAACGGACTGTCGCAGGTGCAGGCAATCACCGGCATGTTGCTTAACTTTGCCGAGCGCAATCCGGGCATGACCCGCGTGCTGATCGGCGATGCGCTGGTCAATGAAGACGAACGCCTGCAATTGCGCATGAACCAGTTCGTCGAGCGCGTTGAACTTGCGATCAAGCAGGCGCTGCGGATTGCGGTCACGCAAAGCGAAGCGCGTGAAGCCGAGGTCGCCACGCGTGCAAGCATGATTACCAGCCTGGTGGTCGGCAAGTGGCACCGCTTTGCCAAGGGCGGTTTCACGCACAATCCGTCCGAGAATGCGCAAGAGCAGATTGCACTTCTACTGGTCTGAGATCGAGTAGCAAGCTTTTCGCACGCCTCTGCCAAATTTGATTCGTTTCTTGCATTAATTTGCGCCTCTTCGTCCGGTACGCAGGTGTGAATCTTTCGCTTTATTCGGAGTGGATTCTGGTTTCCGCGCTTCTTGCTCCTTGATCGACGTTTCGTGCAGGCGCGCGAAGCAGGCTTTGCCAAAGCTCAGTACACTTGCTGTCTTCGCAATCGGGACAACACATTGCATGGACACGACAATCAACAAGAATTTTCCTGCACTCGCATTCGCGGCGCTTCTGATTGGGGGCATCTCGATCGGCTTCGCCGGCATCTTCATGCGCCTGTCCGACGTCAACCCCCTGGCGTCGGCATTCTGGCGCATGGCGTTGGCAGCGCCAGTGCTGTGGGCGTGGGCATTCGCGGTGCGCCGTCAGGATACGGCAGCCGGCAAGCGTACCGACTTCACCAAGGCACTGGTTTTAGCCGGCATTTATTTCGCCGGCGACATGGGCATCTGGCATTTGTCGCTGCATTACACAACCGTGGCCAATGCGACGCTTCTGTCAAACTTCGCGCCAATCTTCATCGCCTTGTGGATGTGGATTGCCTATCGGGTGCGGTTTGCGCGCATCTTTGTTGTCGGCATGGTGATCGCATTGATTGGCGCCATCATGCTGGTCGGCCCGAACGCCTCTGGCGCGAATAACGGCGGCAATAAATTACTGGGCGATGCGCTAGGTTTGTCGAGCGCAGTGTTCTACGCGGCGTATCAGTTAGTGATCAAGGACGCGCGCAGCGATTATTCGACTGCGCGCCTGATGGCATGGAGCACAACAGTGACCGGGTTGGCGCTGCTTCCTTTTGCCTTGATGTCACCAGGCGCGTTTCTGCCGGTTCACGCAGCCGGCTGGTTGCCTTTGCTGGCCTTGGCGTTGGTTGCGCAAATTGGGGGACAAACCGTCATTGCGTACGCTTCGGCGCACCTGCCCGCATCGCTGTCGTCCGTCAGCCTGCTGATCCAGCCGTTGACCGCCGCCGTCGCTGCCTGGCTTATCTTTCAGGAGGCGATCGGCCCGCTGCAGATGGCCGGCGGCGCTTTGCTGCTGTGGGGCATTTATCTATCCAAGCGCGGCAGCTGAACAGTCGATGTTCGGGGATTTACAATAGCGCTTTACATGGCTGTGTCCGCAGCATATTGCGGGCACCTTATTTCCTTTGCCGGACACCACCTTGAATTCCCCGCACAAGCCCGCAGACTGCTTTGCCTTGCTCGACGATTGCGATGCAAGCCAAGCGGATCCACGCTCGCGTCTTTATAGCGGGCACACAGGCACACTGCGCTGTGAGGATGCAGCCGCGCTGCCTGGGGTGCTCGATACGATGTATGACGCGCTGCGTAAGGGGCACCATGCGCTTGGTGTGTTTTGCTACGAACTCGGTGGGCAAATGCACGAGATTGCGCCTCGCGAAGGTGTACAGCCACTGGCGCAAATCCTCTTGTTCGAAAACTGCGAGCACCTCTCATCGCAGCAAGTGGACCGCTGGCTTGCGGACAGGGATGCAGGGATGCCGCCGGCAGGCGTTGCCCATGTGCGCGCCAGCGTGAGCGAGGAGAAATTTAATGACGCGATCGCAAGGATTCATCGATACATCGAGGCCGGCGACACCTATCAAATCAACTACACCTACCGTCTGCATTTCGATGCCTTCGGTGCGCCGCTATCGCTGTATCGGCGCTTGCGCGCGCGGCAACCGGTGCCCTATGGGGCACTGATCTGTTTGCCGGATGGCCGCGCGGTATTGTCGCTCTCCCCGGAACTGTTCGTGCGCCACGTTCAGGGAACGGTTACTGCGCGTCCGATGAAAGGCACAGCAGCGGCGACCGGCGATGTACAAGAAGATGTGATGCGCGCGTCGGCACTCGCTGCAGACCCAAAAAATCGTGCAGAAAACCTAATGATTGTCGATCTGCTGCGCAACGACCTCGGGCGCATTGCAAAGTTCGGAACCGTGCGTGTGCCGAAAATGTTCAGCGTTGATCGCTATAGCAGTGTGCTGCAGATGACGTCCACGGTGCATGCGGAATTGGGCAACGACACAACGTTGCCTGAACTGTTTGCCGCACTTTATCCTTGCGGCTCCATCACCGGCGCGCCCAAGCGGCGCACGATGCAGATTATTCGCGAGCTGGAATCGGATCCGCGCGGCGTCTACACCGGGGCGATCGGCTGGTTCGAAGCACCAGGGGACGAACGCAGCGTCGGTGATTTTTGTCTGTCGGTGCCGATTCGCACGCTGGTTCTGCAGGCGCTGCAACATGACGGCGTGCGCAAGTGCGAAATGGGCGTTGGTGCCGGCATCGTGCATGACAGTGTGGCGTCTGAAGAATTTGCGGAATGCCGGCTCAAGGCAGGTTTCCTCACAGGCCTCACCAATGATTTCGAATTACTCGAAACGATGCATGCGACACATTCCAACGGCTGTCGTCATGTTGACCTGCATTTGCGGCGCTTGCGTGCGTCCGCACGCTATTTCGGTTTTGCATATGACGACGACGCCGTTCGCACACAACTAAGCGATGCATGTGCGACGCTTGCTCCCGATGTGCCGCATCGTCTTCGCCTTGCGTTGAAGCAGGACGGCACGTGCTCGATCCAGACAGGTCCGCTTGCCCCATTGTCGACGCCGGTAAAGATACTGCTTGCAGACGACGCTACGCAGTCGTGCGATCTATTCCTGCGCCACAAGACGACAGTGCGCGACCGCTACGATGCGGCCTGGCGAGCGGCAGAAACGCAAGGTGCATTCGATATGCTGTTCTGTAATGAGCGCACCGAAGTCACCGAGGGCGGGCGCAGCAGCCTGTTCGTCAAGCTCGACGGGTGTTGGTATACGCCGCCACTTTCCGCGGGAGTGTTGCCTGGCGTGATGCGTGCCGTACTGCTTGCCGATCCTGCGTGGGATGCGAAAGAGCGCGCTTTGACCGTCGGTGACCTGCGCCGTGCGCAAGAGCTTGTCGTATGCAATGCGCTCCGTGGCGTACTGCCGGCAACGATTGTTTTCTAGGCGGGTTTGGTGGCCCTAGTGCTTGGTTGAAATACCACGAGCCAGGTGGCGACCACGACCAAAGCGCAACCAATCAGCGTATTGAGATTAATCGCCTCGTGCAGGAACGCTGCTCCCCACACTAGTGCGAACAAGGGAATCAGGAAAGTTACGGTCAATGCCTTGGTGGGCCCGATATCAGCGATCAATCGGAAGTAAATGAAATACGCAACTGCGCTGCATAGCAAGGCCAGCAGGCCCGCAATCACCATCACGAACGGCGTCACCTCATTGCGCACCGGCGATAGCGGCAGAAACGGAAGCAGCACTAACGCTGCGGCAAGCTGCGATCCGGTCGCCATCTGCGGCGGCGCAATCCCGGCTGACTTCTTTTTCGAGTAGGCGCCAGCAATGCCGTAACACAGTGCCGCAGTCGCACATGCGAGGGCCGCAATAACGACCTCAGGTGAAAACTCGGCAGGGCCAAGCCGCACCAGAAATGCCACACCCGCCACGCCGATCGTCAAGCCAGCGATCTTTCTGACGGTAAGCTTTTCTTTCAGCCATGCAGCGCCGATAATCGCGCCCCAAAGAGGACTGGTGGCGTTAAGGATTGCCGAATACCCGGCGGGTAAGGTCAATGCAGCGAAGGAGAATAGGGCGAAGGGCAAAGCGGAATTCAGCGTCCCGAGAACCAGGTATTGTTTCCAGTTCGATCGAAAATCCATTGTGCGGCTAGTTACCGCCATGAAGGCCAGCATCGTAAGTCCGGCCAGCGCAACGCGCACTTCGGCAGTCCACAATGCGCCCAGCACAGGCGCGACAATGCGCATGAAGAGAAAGGATGCGCCCCAGATGGCGGCGAGAATCGTGAGTCGGATCAGGTCTGCGCTACGCATGATTATTCCAGCAATGGACTGGATCGAAGGATAGCCGAACCTGCACACCATCGTTCGCCGAATTCGGACATCGCATCAGACTGTATCTTGGTGT
>Ga0208887_100570_pt1 | contig 10434 bp, 9 predicted proteins | sample LakWasM106_HOW12_2_FD_183924 | JGI IMG/M metagenome (GOLD analysis project Ga0208887, IMG submission 183924) | Freshwater sediment methanotrophic microbial communities from Lake Washington under simulated oxygen tension - Sediment Metagenome... | ecosystem: Environmental > Aquatic > Freshwater >...
ATTTCGGTCTGCTGTGGGTCGCAGAAAACGATTTTTAATCCGGCCTGTTCCAACAAGCTTGCCAGCTCCTGATTATCAGGCCTGAGTACCGCAATTGTCAGCGGAATAGCCTTGACCAGATTTTCGGCGGCAGCCAGTGCGATCGGGCGGCCATCTTCTAATTCATGCAGCAGTTTATCGGTACTGCCGAATCTGCGGGAAAACCCGGCAGCCAGTAAAATTCCTATCATTAAAACCCCCGTGTCTCCTGGTGAAGACATTGTAAAAACGGTTCAAAAGCAATTACTTGAATATTTGACCCTAACGTACTACCCATAAGGGTTACAAGCCTTGATTTTGCTGCTGGATTGTTTGACAAGCCGCATACTAATTGCTTTAATCAAATCGCTGGCGCTTCATTATGGTGCAGCATTATTGTTGCTGTTGCCCGGTATTGTAAATGTAAAAGCAATAGCATGAGAACGGGGAACAATTTGCGTAATCGGCCTATAGCAGGCTTGGTGCGGCCAAGCAATAAAGCGGTGCTTATCACGGTGCCTTGCGCATCTTTCGGTATTCTTTTGGCCAGTGTTTGTTTGGCTGCAAATCATTTACATGCTGTACCGCCGCCGGTAACGTTTGCGGTCAATCATGTTTCTCCCTATATGGTATCAGGTGATGGCATGCGGGCGTTTTATGGTTAGGCTTGCATGGCTATGGGTGTTAATGCTGATGACGCTGGCTGGCTGTGGTCGCCAGCCGGAAGCGGCCTATCAGCCTACATTTACCGAAAAATCCAGAACAGCGCTTAAAGAGTATGTAGTTGGTGTGCATCCACTGCATAATCCCAAGCGCCTGCTGGAAGTCTATGGCCCTATTCTGGATTATGCGAATATCAGGATGCCTGACGTCCATTTCAGGCTGGAGGCCGCACGCAACTACGAAGAATTCGATAAGAAACTTTACGCCGGCTACTATGACCTCGCGATGCCGAACCCTTACCAGACGGTGCGTGCTTTCAGATATGGCTACCGTGTTTTTGCAAAAATGGGGGATGATGAAGAATTCCGCGGCATCATTCTGTTGCGCAAGGGTAGCGCGATTAATGAGGTCACCGACCTTAAGGGTAAAACGATTGCTTACCCAGCCAAAACCGCGCTTGCCGCGACCATGATGCCGCAGTATTACCTGCATACGCATGGTGTAGATGTGAATTTTGATGTGGAGAGCCGCTACGTAGGCTCCCAGGAGTCTGCCATCCTTAACGTGCTGCGTGGCTACACTGCTGCTGCGGCCACCTGGCCTTTGCCATGGCAGGCCTTCAGTGCCGAGCATCCGGACATGGCAAACCGGCTTGAAGTTAAATGGCAGACGGCGCCCTTGGTTAATAATAGCTGGGTGGCGCGGCGAGACGTGCCGCAAACTATTGTGGAGAAATTCAAAAGCCAGCTGCTGAGCCTGAATCACACGGCAGAAGGCAGGAAAATGCTGGCGCGGCTGCATATCTCGAAATTTGAATCGGCCACTAACGAAAACTATCTGCCTGTCGTCAATTTTCTCGAAGTATTTTCAAGTACGGTGCGAGAAATCGAATGGTAAAGCTCTTACATTTTTTCCGGGCGTTGCAAGAACGCATCATGGCGCTCTGGGTGTACTCTATCCGCAAGCAGCTGATATTGTCATTCGGGCTGGCAACCTTGCTGGTCATGGCAAGTTTCAGCTACCTGATGTATATCCAGCAGCGTGATTTCTTATACGGCACCGATGCAGACAGGGCACGAGGGCTGGCCGGTGCGTTGGCTGCCAGCAGCACCTCTGCTGTGCTGGCAAATGATGTTGCAGGCCTGCAGGAGGTGCTGAATGGATTTACCGATGCACCAGACCTCAAGTTTGCGTTAGTGCTGTCGCCGCATGGCGAGGTATTAGGAGCGACCAGCCCGGGCCTGGTCGGGCGTTATGTGAATGATAAGGTCAGCAGGAATCTGCTGCATGCGCCTGCCGAGTTTACGACCTTGCTGGAAAATAGCGCCATGGTCGATGTAGCCATGCCTATTATGGCAAACAAGCGGCATGTAGGCTGGGCGCGTGTGGAAATGACCCGGCGCTCATCAAACGCCAATCTGGAGTTACTGGCGTTAACCGGCGCCGGGTTTTCTCTGCTGGCGGTGATTGCAGCCTTTGTCATTGCGGCAGTGCTGGCCTGGCGCCTGACCGGCAGGCTGTATCATTTGATTCATGTCATGAAGCTGGTTGAGCGCGGCAACCGGGAGCAGCGCTCTGAGGTGACTGCAAAAGATGAAGTCGGCGAACTTGCGCAGAGTTTCAATGGCATGCTGGATACGCTGAATCATTCAGAGCGTGAGCTGGGGCGGGTTAACAGGCTGTATGCCGCATGGACCGAAAGCAGCGAGATTATTGTCAGGCAAAAAGATGAGCTGCTACTGCTGAATGGCATCTGCCAGATACTGGCCGAGCGTGTGCCGTTTGACCTGGTCTGGATCGGCGTGCCTGGCGACGAGGGCTGGGTGAAGCCGGTTGCATTCGGCGGCGTGTCTGCGGATTACCTGAAGTTGATCCGGGTATCTGCCAATACCGGTAGCTTTCACGGTAAAGGTCCGGTTTCTACTGCTATCCAGACCGGTGCGCATAAAGTGCTGAACCGGTTTCTCGAGGATGTAAACGCACATTGGCATGCCGCTGCAATGAAATACAATTTCAATTCCGTGGGGGCGTTTCCTATCTCGCGTAATGGCAAAGTGTTCGGTTGCATTGCGGTATATTCCAGCGAGCCTAATTACTTTTCGTCAGCACATATTGACCTGATGAACGGCCTGGCCAACGATATTACGTTTGCGCTGGATAACCTCGACCGCGAGCAGCAGCAGCGTGCGGCTGCCATCAAGCTGGAGCAGGCGGCGACTGTATTCGAGTACAGCAAAGAAGGCATTATCGTTACTGACGCCAGTAATAAAATCATTTCAGTGAACCGCAGTTTTGTTGAAATTACCGGTTATACGGCAGAAGATGTGGTCGGCAAGGATCCCAAAATCCTTTCCTCCGGTTTGCAGTCCCATGAGTTTTATGAGCAGATGTGGGCCGCTATTCTGGAAACCGGGAGCTGGCAAGGCGAGATCTGGGATCGCCGCAAAAACGGTGAGGTTTACCCCGAGGCCTTGACAATCATTCAGGTCAGGAATGTGCATGGCGCCATCATTAATCACCTGGCGATCTTCAGTGACATTTCGGAGCGCAAGATGGCGCAGGAGCGTATTCAGCAGCTGGCACATTATGATGTGCTGACCGGTTTGCCGAACCGTGTGCTGTTCAGTGACCGCCTTGAGCAGGCGATTATCTCGGCGCAGCGGCATGATACCAAGCTCTCGCTGCTGTTTCTGGATATTGATCGTTTCAAGCAGATTAACGACACCCTCGGGCATGGCGTCGGAGACCAGCTGCTTCAGAATGTGGGGCAGCGCCTGCTGGGCTGCATACGTGAGCAGGATACCGTATCACGGCAGGGCGGCGATGAATTTATCGTGGTATTAAGCGATGCGGGCGTTGCCGGTGCCGAGCTGGTTGCGGAAAAAATATTGCAATCCATTATCCAGCCCTACTTCATCGAAGAACACGACTTGCGGATTACGGCCAGTATCGGCATTGCGATCTACCCGGATCATGCGCAGGATTCAGAAACCCTGATTAAATATGCCGATGTCGCGATGTATCAGGCTAAAGAGAGCGGGCGCAACTGTTACCAGACCTTTCATCCGGGCATGAATGAAAGCTCCTATGAGCGGCTCAAGCTGGAGACGGCTCTGCGCTGTGCGCTGGAGCGCAATGAGCTGCAAGTGTATTACCAGGCGCAGGTTAATCTGGAAAACGGGCGTATTATCGGCTGCGAGGCGCTGGTACGCTGGCAACACCCTAAAATGGGTATGATCTACCCTGAAAAGTTCATTTCGCTGGCTGAGGAAACTGGCTTGATTATATCAATCAACCACTGGGTACTGGAGCAGGCGATCAAGCAATGCCGCGCATGGCGTGATGCAGGTTTTACGGCACTGACGATGTCGGTTAACCTGTCAGCCCTGCAATTCAGGCAGCATAGTTTAATGCAGCAGATACGGAGCTTGCTTGATAAATACGATTTGCCGCCCGGTGTGCTTGATCTGGAATTGACCGAAGGTATATTGATGCAGGGTGTGGAACGCACGCTGGCCACTTTGCACGAACTTTCTTCGATAGGCGTGATTCTGTCATTAGATGATTTTGGTACCGGTTATTCCTCATTATCCTATCTCAAGCGCTTTCCTATCCGCCAGCTTAAGATTGATCAGTCGTTTGTGCGTGACGTCATCAGCGATGCCAGTGACGCAACGATGGTGCGCACTATTATCCTGATGGCAAAAAGCCTGCACCTGCATGTGGTTGCCGAGGGGGTAGAAACCCTGGAACAGGCAAAATTCCTGATGGAATGCGGCTGCGAGCGTGCCCAGGGCTATTATTTCAGGCGGCCGGTTTCGGCTGCCGAGTTCGGCAGGCTGCTACAGATGGGGCAGGAAAGCCCAGAGCAGGATCTGCCGTTACCCGAACAGATGGATATGTAAAATTCAATCGTGGGTAAACAGCCGCAGTAAAGGTTGTGATGGCGGCTATCAGCTGGGGGCATAGCGCTTGATACCAGCCACCTGGATACAGCTTTACAGGCCTTGGGTTTACGTGCCCTAGGTTTGCAGACCTTGGCTTTACAGGTCTTGGGTTAGATGTCCCAGAAAATCCTGCTTGCCGAGGCTGACGCCATTGTGGCGCAGAATGTTGTATGCCGTCGTGACATGGAAATATACATTCGGCATCACCCATTTCAGCAGGTAGTCCTGCCCGCTGAATTTAAGTTCGGTTTTGCGTATGCTGATGGTAATTTCGCGTGCTGCTGCACCTTCCAGCTGTTCCGGTTTGATCGAATCCAGAAAGGCGATAGTCCTGGCGATGCGTGCCTGCAGTTCGGCAAAGCTGGTTTCATTGTCTTCATATTTCGGAACCTCAATGGCAGCCAGCCTGGCGCCGGCGCCTTTGCTCATGTCGGTGGCAATCTGCACCTGCCGTGTAAGCGGGTACATATCTGCAAACAGGCGTGCATTGAGCAGCACCTGATGTTCAATTTTCTTCGCATCCGCATATTCCTGCCCTTTCTCAAGAATAGATGCCAGGTTGCCGAGCGCGCGTTTCAATGGGGGAATGGTTGCTGCGTAGGTAGATAACATAGTGGCTGCCTTTGTAAAAAATAGTATCAAAGTTTAACGGAAAACTTGACCAAAAGGGGTGATGCAATGGCGGCACAGGTATTATAATCGGGCCGTAGTTAATCGTGGGCGGCACCAATAAAATCAATAAGCGCGTATCACTCAGGCAGTGATCGCTTGCGAATAACATAGCTACTCGCAAAGTCATTAATTTTATGGAGTCAATATGTCGAATACCCCTGCATGTCCGCAATGTACGCTGGAAAACACCTATCCGGATGGCGATCACTATGTTTGTGCCGATTGCGGTTTTGAGTGGCCGATGGCCGCTGCTGCTGAAGATGATGATGCCGCGTCAGTCATCCGCGATGCCAACGGCAATGTGCTGGCTGATGGCGATGCCGTGGTGCTGATCAAGGATCTTAAGGTTAAAGGGTCGTCTACAGTGCTGAAAATGGGCACCAAAGTGAAAAGTATCCGGCTGGTAGGCGGCGACCATGGCGTAGACTGCAAAACGGATTCAGGCAACTTTCTGCTTAAGGCGGAGTTCCTGAAAAAAGCCTGATACTTGTATTTTAAAACTTGTATCCGGATATTGGTTTTTAAAAATAACAGGCGTTACCCACGGCTTGGGTGATGGCCTGAATTAGAGGCGGGCTGATGATGGCAGTAGTGCAGATTGAAATGAATAAACCCAGGCAGGTAAAAGGCCTGGCCTTGTTTAATTTAGGCTTTCGCCCGTTTTTTCTGGGCGCTGCGATTTTTGCGGTGCTGTCGATCGTGAGCTGGATAGCGGTCTATACCTCACATAGCGTTATCGAGATCAGCAATATCATCCCCAGCCAGTGGCATGCACACGAGATGCTGTACGGTTACGGCATGGCGGTGGTTGCGGGCTTTCTGCTCACTGCGGTAAAAAACTGGACCGGCATACAAACACCGCACGGCAAGCCACTGCTGCTCTTATTTGCACTCTGGTGTGCGGCACGCATACTGCTCCTGTTCGGCACTGCTTTCCTGGCATGGGCGGCGCTGGCTGATTTGCTGTTTGGCCTGCTGTTAACCGTTGCCGTTGCCCAGCCCATTATTAAAGCCAGGCAGTGGCAGCAGCTTGCGGTGGTGTCTAAATTACTGCTGTTGTGGGGCGGTAACCTGGTTTTTTATCTCGGATGTTACAACCTGATCAATAACGGCATGCTGTATGCCATTAACGGCGCGGTATTCCTGTTTATTGGCCTGATTTTAATGATAGGCCGCCGTGTGATTCCATTTTTTATCGAGCGCGGCGTTTCGCACCTGGTTGCCGGATCATTTCAGCTTAAGCAATATAAATGGCTGGATCTCAGCATTATGGTGCTGTTTATCGGCTTGTTCCTGAATGAGATTTTCATACAGGTGGCCGGGTTGTCGTCCATGCTGGCGATGGCCCTGTTTGTGCTGAACAGCTTTCGTCTGTATAACTGGCATATTCCGGCGCTGTGGCGCGTGCCCTTGCTGTGGAGCCTGTATCTGTCATCCTGGCTGATCAATTTCGGCTTCTTGTTCTATGGCATGCAGAACCCGCTTGGTATTCCGTCAATTTTAACTTTGCACCTGTTTACCATAGGCGGCGTGGGCTTGATGACGGTAGCCATGATGTCGCGCGTGGCATTGGGGCATACCGGCCGTAATATCAGGAACACCTCACCGTGGCTGAACCTGGTTTTTGCAGCGATTGGCGCCAGTGCGGTGTTCCGTATCATTCTGCCTTTATTTTCCATGCAGAATTACACTGGCTGGGTAGTGACTTCCGCTGTCTTCTGGATAATTGGATTTGCGGTATTTCTGGTGATTTATGCGCCGATCTTATGTAAACCCAGAGTGGATGGGACTTATGGATAACTGCCCGGTGGCTAAGGGCTGCCGCTCAGGTGGATTCTGTCTTTTCACGTAGCCATTTTTCCAGCACCACCACGATGTAGGCCTGCTCCGCCAGTGTCAGCGCGCGCCCTTGTGGAATCTGGTGCCATTTCTGCAAGCAGCCACGGCAGCAGCAGGCGGTGGCATGCTGTGCAACAAAAACCGGGTGGCCGCGCATGGGTGTCTGTTTGCCGTCGTTCTCAATCACCGCCGGTGCCAGGCGGTTTTGAATGAAATCTTCTGCGTGGTCAAGCACTGTAGATAAGCCCTTTTGCTGCAGATAAGCCCTATCTTTACTGTTCAGCTTGAAACCAGCCCGGAATGTAGACCGGGCTAAAGCTGCGAACAGTTCGTCTATATCACGCATGGCTTATGATTTACCTCAATGCAGCTGATGCAGCTCCAGCTTGCGCAGTTTGGGCGCCAGTTTGCTGGTGATGCCCACTACGGATAATGTCATGAGCCCGCCAAAAATAACCGATGGCACCAGCCCCATCAGGCGTGCGGTGGAGCCTGATTCAAAGGCACCCAGCTCATTTGATGAGCCAATGAAAATACCGTTGATGGCAGAAACCCTGCCGCGCATATTGTCCGGAGTGGCCAGTTGCATAATGGTCTGGCGCAATACTACAGAAATGCCGTCGCAGATGCCGGAGAGCAGCAGCATGGTGGCGGCTACCCAGTAGTTTCTGGTTAAGCCGAAGCTGATGATGCACAAGCCGAAACCGGCCACAGCGCTTAATAGCCAGCGTCCGGCGTGCAGATTAATCGGGTGGCGTGTAATCCACAGGCCGGCAGCAATTGCGCCCACTGCCGGTGCGGCACGCAATATGCCCAGGCTTTCCGGGCCCAGCTGGTAAATATCGTGAATAAACGCCGGCAGCATGGCGACTGCGCCACCGAACAGAATCGCGAACATATCCAGGGACATTGCACCGAGTACGATCTGGTTGCTGAAAACAAAGCTGAGGCCTTCTTTTATGCTGGTAAATAAAGGTGCGCCGGCGGAATTCTTCGGCTCGTCAATCTTGATTGAAAGCATCGCAATCATTGCGCCCAGGCACAGCGCCGTGGAAACGCCATAAGCAACAGCTTTGCTGGTAAACCCTACCAGGAAACCCCCAATAGCAGGCCCCATGACCAGGCCTGCCTGAAACGCCGTTGTGCCCAGGCTGGCCGCTTTGACAAACTGTTTCCTGGGAACGATGATAGCAAACAGAGTGTTGTAGCTGGGCGCGATGAAAGCGCGCGCAAAGCCGGTAAAAGCAATCGATGCATAAATCCATAATGTAGCTGCGCCGTTCAGCCAGCCGATTGCCAGCGCAGTGAGCGTAAATGCGTTGATCAGCAGCAGCACTGCGGCCAGTGCGCCAAACAGACGGCGTGAATAGTAATGGTCAACGGCATGCCCCGCTATTAGTGCAGAGGCAAAGTAAGGAATCACTTCTGCCAGGCCGATCAAGCCAAGCGATAATGGGTCACGTGTAATTTCATAAATATGCCAGCCGACAACAACGGCCATGATCTGGTAGGCTAATGAGATCTGAATTCGAAACGCAAGGAGCTTGGCAAAGGCGTAATTGTGGTATTTGAAAATTTCCATAGCCTGTATTATAGGTGCAAACGGCCTTAGCCATTAAGCGTAGCGTCAATAATAGCGTGTGCTGCAGGCAGTGATTGGCGGTAGAATATGGTGGTTAGTGCAGTGAATAAGGCAGTAAGCAAAATGATGGGTCCTGCCCGGATTTTGCCGATGAGTCGTCATTGACCTAGTGTGACTCTGCCGATATAGATTAGGCGCACTAACTCATGAGTGGCAAAGCCGTGCAGGCTGGTCGCTGGTAACTTGCCTGGCGCAGGCCTGAGATTCAGTGCTGGAATCCGGCAATGTTTATTTGGGTACCCGCCACAGGTACCAGCTGGCAACGGTGCGGTAAGGGCTCCAGGCTTTGCCGATTTCTGCCAGCACTTTCTTTTTGGGTGCAGTCTCCAGTTTTTTAAGCCGCTTGTAGCCCTCTGCAACGCCAAAGTCATCGGCCGGCAATATGTCCATGCGTTCCAGCGTAAATATCAGCATCATTTCCACGGTCCACTGGCCTATACCTTTGAGCGTCACCAGCCTTGCGATCAGCTCTTCATCACTCATGCCTTCTGCCGTATTACGGTCGGGCACCAATCCGCTGATGGCTGCCTGCGCAATGCCTTGAATGGTTTCAATTTTTCTTCCGGAGAAACCAACAGCACGTAAATCGTCAAAGCAGGCACTGATCAATTGCTCCGGCTTTGGAAAAGCGCCGAAATGCAGCAGAAACTTCCTCAGGATCGCATCCCCGGCTTTGGTACTCAGCTGCTGGTAGGCCACTGCACGCACCAGCGCCTCATACGGCTCGCGTTCGGCTTTAGGGCTGAATCCGCAAGGGCCGACATTGGTAATTAAACTCTGCCAATCAGCATCAATCTGCATCAAAAATTGCTGCGCCCGAGCATAAAAATCTTCATTATTCATGATTGAATTATAGATTGAATTACAAACCTGACTGTCAATTTAATATTGGCGTCTTCAAGTCACTTAAAATACATGATGGACTTATTCGAGCAATCACAGCAAGAGGAAATATTAAAAGATGTGCATCTGCTGCGCGGCTTTGCCCTGCCTGATCAACACCATCTCCTTGCAGATTTATCCGCGGTGATTCAGGCAGCACCGCTGCGGCAGATGATAACGCCGAGTGGGCTGCCGATGTCTGTTACAACCAGTAACTGCGGCACCCTGGGCTGGGTATCTGATAAAAATGGATACCGTTATGCAGCATGCGACCCCCAGACCGGAACCCCCTGGCCAGAAATGCCGGCAAGCTTCAGGCAGCTGGCGGAGCAGGCCGCAAATGCGGCCGGTTTCAGCGGCTTTAACCCGGATGCCTGTCTGATTAACTGCTACTTGCCAGGTGCCAAAATGGGGCTGCATCAGGATAAAGATGAGCAGGACTTCACCCAGCCGATAGTTTCTGTCTCGTTAGGTATACCAGCCATGTTCAAGATGGGCGGCTTTGCGCGTAGTGACAAGCCACTGAAACTGCCGCTATATCATGGTGATGTACTGGTTTGGGGCGGCGAATCCCGGCTGCGGTTTCATGGCGTAATGCCGGTAAAAGCAGCGAATCACCCGGCCCTTGGCGAATGCCGGATTAACCTGACATTTCGCAAAGCCGGGTGATTTCGCAATACTTGATTACACGTTTTTTTGTGGATAACGGGCCTTGTTTAGCGCTATCATGGATAAGTTTTTATGGGGATAACTCAATATAGTTTGCTTTGA
>Ga0208887_100576_pt1 | contig 10323 bp, 7 predicted proteins | sample LakWasM106_HOW12_2_FD_183924 | JGI IMG/M metagenome (GOLD analysis project Ga0208887, IMG submission 183924) | Freshwater sediment methanotrophic microbial communities from Lake Washington under simulated oxygen tension - Sediment Metagenome... | ecosystem: Environmental > Aquatic > Freshwater >...
CAAGAGTATACGTATTCTCGGCCATCGCATTGATCATTTTACTGATAGCCTGTATCAATTACATGAACCTCTCCACAGCAAGGTCAACTCTGCGGGCCAAAGAAATTGGTATCCGAAAAGTAGCGGGTGCCAGCAAATCAGAACTCATTGCACAGTTCCTTAGCGAATCTGTTATGATCGCATGGATCTCTATGCTGCTGGCAATATTGGCAACATGGCTGATCATTCCATCCATCAACAAATTAGCAGGTTTGCAATTATCGCCCTATCTGTTATTGGAATGGAAATGGATATTGACTGTTTTATTGGTGCCTTTTTTTGTAGGTATTATATCAGGTGTATATCCTGCCCTGTTCATGTCGTCTTTCCAACCGGCAAAAACATTGAAAGGCCTGTTCCGTGTGGGTGGCAGGAGCATATCCTTCCGCAAAGCACTGGTGGTAACTCAATTTGGCATTTCCATTGTACTCATCATTACAACGGCCATTGTATTTCAGCAATTGCGCTATATGCAGCAGGCCAAGCTGGGATATGATAAAGAACATGTGGTAGTGCTGCCGTATTATTTTACATCTAACAGCCAGTATGAGGCTTTCAGGAATGAGCTGCTAACCAATGCGGCCATCCGCAACCTTGGCCGTTCTTCTCGCATACCAACAGGCAGGTTGCTCGACTCGCAAAATGCGGCAACAGAATCGGGCGATTCTTTACAACCCGTAACAACCGAATTGAAATTCCTCGCCATTGATCATGATTTTATTCCATCTTATGATATAAAAATGGCAGCCGGCAGAAATTTTTCAAAAGCTTTTACCACAGACACAGCCGGTTTTGTAATGAACGAGGCAACAGTAAAAGTATTGGGCTGGAAATCGAATGAAGCAGCCATTGGTAAAAACTTCATGTACGCCAATGTGAGAGGGAAAGTAATTGGCGTTGTAAAAGATTTTCATTTTGAATCGATGCACCAGCGTATTGTGCCTATTGTGTTTGCGTTGCCCAAACCTGATCAGGCTAATTTCTACAATGCACTTACCATCAAGATCAGTGGCAATAACCTGAACGCGGCCCTTACTGATATTGAAAAGAAGTGGAGAAGCTATTTACCGGAAATGCCTTATGAGTTCAATTTCCTGGATGATAAATTTAACGAGCTCTATCAATCCGAACAAAGACAGGGCAGCCTCTTTACCATTTTTGCCTGCATCGCCATTTTCATTGCCTGCCTGGGTTTATTGGGGCTATCTTCTTTCGCCATCACCCAGCGCATTAAAGAAATCGGCATCAGGAAAGTACTGGGGGCAAGCGCAGGAACCATTGTGATCCTTCTGTCAAAAGATTTTCTCAAACTGGTGGTCATCGCTTCAATAATTGCCTTTCCCGTTGCCTGGTACGCCATGCATCAATGGCTGGCCGATTTTGCTTACCGTATCTCCATCAGTTGGTGGATATTCATTGTAGCAGGCATGATAGCAGCAACCATAGCACTTTTAACCGTAAGTATCCTTGCCATTAAAGCGGCATTGAGTAACCCGGTGAAGAGTTTGAGAACGGAATGAGAGGCGTGAATCGTGAGTGGTGAGTGGTGAGTGGGCAATTGTGAATTGGCAATGTAAACAGCCCTCCTCACGATTCACGACTGACGACTCACGACTCACGACTGACGATTGACCATCAATATTAAATTAACACCATGATACAAAACTATTTCAAAATCGCCTGGCGAAACCTGATGAAGAACAAGACCTTTTCTTTCATCAATATTTTCGGGTTATCTATCGGACTAACCTGTTGTTTGCTGATTGCACTCTATTTAAATTATGAGCTCAGTTACGACAAGCATAACCCCGATGGCGACAGAATATACCAGTTGGGTACCATCTTTGTAAAACAGCAGGAAGAACATCCCATGCCCAATACACCTGCACCTATGGCAGGGATGATGCAACAGGAATTTCCGGAGATCGAAGAGACCGTCCGGTTATTGGGGCTTTTTGCAGAAGACAAAACACTGATTCGCTACAATGAGAATAATAATGCGGCAACATCGTTTTATGAGAACAAAGGTTATCTCACAGATCCGGCCTTCTTCCGCTTCTTTCAATATAATTTTACAGAAGGTGATCCATTACATGCTTTAGATAACCCTAATACTGTTGTGTTGAATGAAGACATTGCGAAAAAACTTTTCGGAAAACAATCTGCATTAAACAAAGTGATCCACATCAGCAGCGGTACCAATGGAGAATCTGATGTAACGGTGACAGGCGTTTTCAAGGCATCTAAAGCACCATCTCATATTAACGCAAGATTTTTTATGGCATTTAAAGGCGGAGCCATGGAACAATACAGCATGCGTTCCAATAACCTTGCCTATAACAATATGTTCTTTACTTACCTGAAACTGAAAAAAGGATCTGATGCGGCAAAGCTTGAAGCTAAGTTCCCTGCATTTATTAATAAATACGCCGGCAACGATCTCAAGGCTGCAGGTTTTTATAAAAAACAATACCTAACGGCATTAAAGGATATTCACCTGCGTGCTAAAGCAAAAGACAATGTTACACCTGGCGGCAGTATGACCTATCTCTACATCCTCGGTTCCATTGCCATATTTTCATTGCTGATAGCCTGTATCAATTTTATGAACCTGTCAACCGCCCGATCCTCTAAGCGTTCAACAGAAGTGGGTATACGAAAAGTATTGGGTGCAAACAAAGGTTCATTGATCAGCCAGTTCCTTGGCGAATCATTGCTGATGAGCATGATTGCGTTTGTACTGGCTATTATACTTGCCCTCTTATGTTTGCCTGCATTCTCGGCCGCATCAGGTAAAGAGTTATATCTTTCACTGAGTGAGCATAGTTTGATCATTGCCGGATTTTTTGTTTTATCAGTGATCACAGGTTTACTGGCCGGCTTCTACCCTGCTTTCTATTTATCATCTTTCAAACCTGTTCGTATACTTAAAAGTAAATTCTCCAATTCACTGGCAGCAGTATCGGTAAGAAAAGGATTGGTGGTGTTCCAGTTTATTATTTCTGCTATACTTATTATTTCATCCGTTGTGATTGCCAACCAGATGAACTATATGCGCACTAAAGACCTTGGTTTCAGCAAAGACCAGGAAATAATCATTCCATTCAGAAGTACCACAGCAAAAGCTTCTTACCAGTCGTTAAAAACAGAGCTGGCCAACTTAGCAGATGTACAATCAGTTGGAGCTTCCACATACTATCCGGGTATTTTCAACCCAAGCGATATCAGTCTTTACAGAAAGGGAAATACCATCGACAATGCCCAGGTAACAAGGCTTAATAATGTAGATGAAACATTTATTCAAACACTCGGAATACAATTGGTAGCAGGCCGTTTATTTTCGAAAGAATTTCCCGGAGATACGGCAAGAGGGATAATTGTTAATGAAGAAGCCGTTACAAAATTAGGCTTCTCCAGCCCACAGGAAGCAGTTGGCAAATCAGTATATACCAATCGCGGAGCTACCAGCACAGTGGAGATCGTTGGGGTAGTAAAGAATTTTCATTATGAAGACCTTCACCTGCCCATTACCCCTTTTGCTTTTGGGTTGAATAACAAACCTGATTATAATTACCTGATGGTTCATGCAAAAACAACAGACCTGGCTTCGCTGATAGGAAGGATTACACAAACCTGGCATAAACTTAATCCGGCCGAACCTTTGGAATATAATTTCCTTGATGAAGAATTTCAGAAAAATTACCAGGCGCAGGACAGGCTGGCGGCCATAGTAAAATATTTCACCATCATTGCCATTCTTATTTCCTGCCTTGGACTATTTGGTCTGGCGGCATTCAGTGCAGAACAAAGAACCAAGGAGCTGGGCATCCGGAAAGTGCTGGGTGCCAGTGTTTCAAACCTGGTAGTATTGATGTCGAAAGACTTTATCAAGCTGGTTGTAATTGCCATTGTGCTTGCCTCACCTGTTGCCTGGTGGATCATGAATAAATGGTTACAGGATTTTGCATACCGCACCGGTATCAGTTGGACGGTTTTTGCGCTATCAGCTATCATAGCCTGTCTGATCGCATTTATTACGGTGAGCACACAGGCCATAAAAGCAGCACTAAGTAACCCGGTTAAAAGTTTACGAACAGAATAATTTTTGTGAATGGTGAATGGGCAATGGTCAATAAAAATTGCCCATCTACAAAAAAAATCAACACACCCCGCATAATGCTACAACACTATTTCAAAATCGCCATCCGCAACCTCTGGAAAAACAAAGTTTTTTCGGTCATTAATATTCTTGGGTTAACCATTGGCCTTACCTGTTGCCTGTTGATGGCATTTTATATCCGGTATGAAACAAGCTACGACCAGTTTCAGGAAAAAGGCAACCGGATAGCCCGTGTGATCATGGAATATAGTTTCAGCGGATCTGTAAACAAAGGAAACTATACCAGCACCAAAGTGGCCCCATCTTTTAAAAAGCATTTTGCCGAAGTGGAAGATGCAGTAAGAATGAGTGCAGGAAGAAATACCATTGTTAAATACGATGAGAAACTATTTGTTGAAAAACAATTTCTGTTTGCTGATTCAACTTTTTTTAACCTGTTCTCCTTTAAATTATCCAGTGGAAACCCGAAGGATGCTTTATCCGGCCCCAACAAAGTGATCCTGAGCAGCACCACAGCTAAAAAATATTTTGGCAGCACTGATCCCATTGGCAAAACAATCAATATAGGCAGTAATGCAACGCCTTACCAGGTAACCGGCATTTCGGAAGATTGCCCAACCAATTCGCAGATCAAATTTGATCTGCTGGCATCTTTTTCATCGCTTGGCGCAAACCAGGAAGAGACTTATTTTAATGCTAATTATACCACATACCTCCTGTTAAAAAACAAAGAAGCCATTGCCGGTCTCCAGGCCAAAATACCCGTCTTCATGAAAAAAGAAATGGCTACGGTTGCTACCGGGTCCGACTATATTACGTTTGAACTGGAGCCTTATCAAAAAGTACACCTCTACTCTCCTTATGATGGCTTTGAGCCCAATAACAGCATCTCCTATATTTATATTATTGGTGCAGTTGCCTTTTTAATCCTGTTAATTGCCGGGTTTACCTATATCAACCTCAGCACTGCCCGGTCTATGGAAAGGGCAAAAGAAGTAGGCATCAGAAAAGTGACCGGCGCACATAATAAACAGATCTTTTTTCAATTCATTGGCGAATCTGTTATACTATCTGTTATTTCGCTTCTGTTAAGTTTTATACTGGTTATTTTATTACTTCCATCCTTCAACAACCTTGCAGATAAACAGATCAGCATAACTGTTCTATGGTCTCCTTTCACACTGCTGTTCTCCCTATCTGTTATTCTATGTATCAGCCTGTTTGCCGGAAGTTACCCCGCACTTGTTCTGGCAGCGTTAAAACCGGTTAAAGTACTAAAAGGTGTTTTCAAAAATACAGGCTCTGCTTTATGGCTCCGGAAATCATTGATCGTTTTCCAGTTTGTCATTTCATCGTTTCTTCTCATTTCAACTTTTATCATTCAAAAACAACTCTATTATATTCAACACAAAAAATTAGGTTATAACAGGGAGCATGTAATTGTTTTGCCGATGGATCAAAAAATATTGTCCAATCTTGAGTCAATTAAAACAAGACTAAAAACAATACCCGGTGTAGAAAATGTTTCCCGGGCAGTAAATGCCCCTACCAATATAGTAGGCGGCTACAGTATGCGCAGCGATGCAATGCCCCCGGCAACGAACATAATGGTTAACGCTAATCCTGTTGATGAAGACTTTGTAAAAACAACCGGGCTACAGATACTTACAGGTGCTGATTTTATTCCGCAGGATGTAAAGGACGTTGCAGAAGCCAACGAATTTAAAGATGCCATACACCATTTTATTTTAAACGAATCTGCAGCCAAAGCATTAGGATGGAACCCGAAAGAAGCCATTGGCAAAAAAATGTTTTTGGGTGATAACAGGCCCGGTTTTGTAAAAGCAGTTATCAGTGATTTTCATTTTACCTCTCTCCATAAAGCCATCAAACCATTGGTACTCTTTACTGAGTCAAGGGGCAATGTGCTGCTGGTAAAAGTATCAGGGAATAATCTATCACAAACCATAGCATCATTAAAAACAAGCTGGCAAACAGCAGTACCCCACAGGCCATTTGATTATCATTTCCTGGATGAGGACTACAACAAATTATACCAGTCGGAACTGCGTACTGGCAAAGTGCTGAACATTTTTGTAATGATCGCCATTTTACTTGCTGCAGCGGGTTTGTTCGGATTGTCGGCCTATGCCGCACAGCAACGAACCAAAGAATTTGGCATCAGGAAAGTACTTGGAGCCGGTGTTTTCAGCCTTGTTGCTTTACTTACGAAAGATTTTGCAAAAATGGTAGCACTTGCCTGTTTATTAGCATTCCCGATAGCATGGTACGCCATGCACAAATGGCTGGAAGATTTTACCTATAGGATTGATATAACCTGGTGGGTGTTTGCACTATCAGGTGCAGTGATGCTATTTATTGCAGTCATAACGGTAAGTTTACAGGCTATTAAGGCCGCTATGATAAACCCGGTGGTGAGTTTGAAAACAGAATGATCCCGTGAGCGTGAATCATCAGTCGTGAATCGTGAGACGTCAGTCGTGAGTAGGCCTATTTACATTGACAATTCACAATTCACGACTGACGATTCACGCCTCACGCCTCACGCAGAAACTGTCCGTTTTCGTACAGTTTCTGTTCACAAATGAACACTTGAAAGAATAAAACAGCCTAAAACCCTTACCAGTAAAGGAAAGTAGTAAATGGCACACGATTTGAATCAGGAATAACCAGCAGGAAAACTATGATACAGTTACAAAAAATATACAAATGGCATAACACGGGCAGTAACCGTGTTTTTATCTTAAAAGATATTAACCTGAATATTGAACAAGGCGATTTTATTTCTATTATGGGGCCTTCCGGATCGGGCAAATCCACGCTGCTGAATATTATTGGTATGCTGGACGAGCCATCAGAAGGTAAATATGATTTTGCCGGTCAGGATGTGTTTACCATTAAAGAGAGACAGCGATCAGAACTCTATAAACAAAATATCGGTTTCGTTTTCCAGGCTTACCACCTGATTGACGAGTTGACCGTTTATGAAAACATTGAAACACCCCTGCTCTATCAAAGCATCAAAACCTCCGAGCGCCAGGCAATTGTAGCAGATATTTTAGACAGGTTTAATATTGTGGGCAAGAAAGACCTTTTTCCACCACAACTATCCGGCGGGCAGCAACAATTAGTGGGCATTGCAAGGGCGCTGGTGGCAAAACCCAAGCTGTTATTGGCCGATGAACCTACAGGCAACCTCAACTCCAAACAGGGAGAAGAGATCATGGAACTCTTTAAAAAAATAAATGAAGAAGAAGGTGTGACCATTATCCAGGTAACCCATTCAGAAAAAAATGCAGCCTACGGCAAACAGATCATTCATTTGCTGGATGGCATGATTGAAAGAAAATAAAATGACCGTTTCAAATAAGTATATGAAAAAAAGGATTTTTACAATAGCACTTACTGCTGTTTTATTATTGGCCGGGGCAAATTCTTTTGCGCAAACAGGTAATCAATTAACCCTGCAACAGTGCGTAGAAACTGCCATTGCCAATAACCTGCAGGTACGCCAATCCGAATACCAGGCGCAGTCTGATAAAGTAAACTACCAGCAGGCAAAAGGAAGCCAGTTACCTTTTATATCAGGCAATATCAATCATGGCATTAACCAGGGACGAAGCATTGACCCTTTTACCAACACATACGCAAACCAGCAGATCAATTTTGCCAACTATAATATCAATACCAGCATTACCATCTGGAACGGATCATCCATTCGCAATAATATTAAACAAACTGAGCTGGCAGCAAAAGCAAGTGAGATGGATTGGCAGCAGGCAAAAGACAATATCACCATCAACGTCATTCTTGCTTACCTGCAGGTATTAAACGGTCAGGAGCAGCTCACTGTTGCTAAAAACCAGGTAGCCGTTACAAAAAACCAGGTTGACAGGCTGGAGATATTAAACAACAGCGGCGCCATCGCTCCTTCTGTTTATTATGATCTGAAAGGTCAATTAGCAGGTGATGAACTGAGTGTGATCAATATTAAGAATACGCTCGAGTCTGCAAAGCTGGCCCTTGCCCAGTTAATGAATGTACCATACAATGCAACGGTGCAGTTGGAAAGTCTCAACAATCAACTAAAACCAACTTTGTATGATGGCACTTCAGAAAATATTTACCAGGTAGCTTCTCAGCAACTTGCTTTTATTAAAGCAGCTGAATTGCGTAAACAGAGTGCTGCCAAAAGATTGCTTACAGCCAAAGCACAGCTATTGCCAACACTCAGTTTCAACGGAGGCTTTGGCACAAACTATTCCAGCGTGGCCAATCGGCAGGAACTGCTTGGCACTACGGATGTTGCCACCAACAGTTATGTAAATGTGAGCGGAAGCAAGCTTTCAGTTTTTGCTCCGCAAAGCAGTTACCAAACACATAAAATAACGTATGGGGATCAGTGGAGTAATAACCTGAACTCATCACTCAGTATCGGTTTACAATTCCCGATATTAAATGGGTTACAGGCAAAAAGCCGTGTTAACCAGGCAAAGATCGCAGAAAAGCGAACCAGCTTTGAGGCTGAAACAACAAAAACACAATTAAAACAGGCCATCGACCAGGCATACATTAACATGAACAGTGCGTTTGAACGCTACCAGGCACTGGCACGGCAGTTGGATGAGTTTACCAAATCGTTCAAAGCTGCTGAAACCCGTTTTAATGCCGGGGTAAATACTTCCGTAGAATACCTGATCGCCAAAAATAATGTAGACCGTACCAACGCCAACTTTGTTGCCGCTAAATACGATTACCTGCTGCGCTCCAAAGTACTGGATTTCTATCAGGGGAAACAATTGTGGTAAATATTGAATATTGAGCAGGGAATATTGAATATTGAATGATTCCTCGCGGACCTTCGCGCCCTTGCACCTTAGCGGTAAATTATAGTATAACCGCGAAGACGCAAGGGCGCAAAGTTTCGCAGGGGGTAACCGATAAGATTTACTTCATCATTCAATATTCTCTGTTCAATATTCGATATTCTCACCCTTTCTTCAACAACACTATCTGCCCCATATGATACGCATCATGTTGCAAACAACCCAACAGTAACTGGTAATAGGTTTGCCCCTGCATAGGCGATGCAGTGTCTAATTTTTTTTCGTCAAATAAATTGATAGCCGTTCGCAGATCATTGTACACTTTTTCAAACTCCTGCCTGGTTGCATGCCAGGAAGATTCGTCTCTGTCGTCAGGTAAATAAAAATCAGGCACAGGCGGATGCGCATTAACACCCCGTAAACGGATCATCACTGTTTTGCGCCAGTAGATCAGGTGGTTAAGCAATTGCCATATATTGTTTCCATTCTCATTTCGCCTGTAAGCAGCAGTAGCTGCATCTATGCCGGATAGGGCCTGCTGCATATTCAGACCTACCCAGCACTCGCCCTGCTGCAGGTCATCAAATAATTGAGCGATTTTTTGTATTTCACGCATAAATTTGAATTGTGCAGTAAACTTATAAAGGAAAACAAACCCGATAAAAATATTTGCATGAACGGTTACAGCAAAAAAATAGAGATCAGGTGGAGTGATATCGATCCGAATTTTCATCTCCGCCATTCCGTTTATTACGATTTTGGCGCTTTTGTGAGAGTGACCTATATGACCGATAACGGCCTCACCCCTTTCATCATGCAGCAGCAACAGATTGGCCCTATCCTGTTCAGGGAAGAATGTGTGTTTAAAAGGGAGATACATTTTAATGACGTGGTGGACGTAAATGTACAGCTCGTAAAAAGTACACCCGATATGAGCCGATGGACCATGACACATGAAATATGGAAGAACGGCAACACCCTCAGCGCCATTATTACCATTGATGGGGCATGGATCAATACGGCGTTACGGAAATTAGCTGTTCCTCCGGAATCTTTTAAACAGGTTTTCGAACAAATGCCGCGAACTGAAAATTTTGAATATATCGTCAAACCCTAAAACCGTGCCTTGGTGCCTTTGTGTGCAAATAAAATCTCACACAAAGGCACCCCGCGCTCGCCTAAGCTTAGCGGGCGAGAAGGCGCAGTTATAATCTTAAAGATGCCAATTGAAATAAAAGAAATTAACAGCACACACGCCGAAGCATTATCGCAACTGTCGAAAGCCATTTATGTAGAACATTACCTGCATCTCTGGTA
>Ga0208887_100580_pt1 | contig 10281 bp, 8 predicted proteins | sample LakWasM106_HOW12_2_FD_183924 | JGI IMG/M metagenome (GOLD analysis project Ga0208887, IMG submission 183924) | Freshwater sediment methanotrophic microbial communities from Lake Washington under simulated oxygen tension - Sediment Metagenome... | ecosystem: Environmental > Aquatic > Freshwater >...
TGGATGCCTTCTGCGAAAAGATCGGGTTCTCCGCTGCGCAAACAGAACGCATTTTCCAGGCAGCGCAGCGTCACGGCTTGCCCGTAAAACTCCACGCAGAACAACTGTCCGACCAAGGCGGCGCCGCACTCACTGCCCGCTATCGCGGTCTCTCCGCCGATCATCTCGAATACCTGTCCACCGAAGGCATCGCCGCCATGGCCGCCGCCGGCACCACTGCGGTACTGTTGCCCGGCGCATACTACTTCCTGCGTGAGACCAAACTGCCACCGATACAGGCGTTGCGCGATGCCGGCGTGCCGATTGCAATCTCCACTGACTGCAATCCCGGCACATCACCGATGACGTCGCTGCTGCTGGCGATGAATATGGCATGTACCTTGTTCAGGATGACGCCGCAGGAAGCGCTGGCCGGCGTGACGATTCATGCAGCGAAGGCGCTTGGCATCAGCGAATCCATAGGGAGCCTGGAGTCAGGAAAAGCCGCTGATTTTGCGCTGTGGGATATCAAGCAGCCCGCAGAACTGGCCTATGCAATCGGTGGGAGGCCTTGCCGAGGCGCTGTATATGGTGGGGTGTACCGCGCGATATAGCGGTGCACTTCGGAGCATGAAGGACCAGTCAATCATCCAGATAAATTGGATATGCTCGTCCGATACAATAAAACCTTGCCGGCCGCGCCCCGTCGATCATCCAGATGAATTCGACGAACGCCTTGTGAATTTAAAGAGCCCATTGCGCCCATCAAAACTTTGTCATTCCGAATGAATGTCACGGATCTCAACCGTTTGCGCATTGATTTCAGTTAGAGACCGCTTACATTCGTTGAAGATGACGGAGGTTTTTTGCATTCAGCTGTTGTAGGGTGCGCTGCGCACGCCCGCGCTCTCGCCCTCTCTACCGTATCGGTGCGCAAAGCGCGCCCTACCCTACCTTCTCCGCTATGTCATTAAACGGTTCTAAGCTGCCTTGGCCGTATTCGTTGGACCAGTAGTGGCGAAACGCGTCGGCGAGGATAAATGATCTCCATGTGAAATCAACAGCGAATCCGCACCCGCATAGACCTTCCGGTAGCGCAGATAACCCGCGCCAGCCCATGAGGGCTCCCTGCCGTCGGTCTTCATATTCGGCACCTTTCCGGTGCGTCTATATTCGAGCGCCCACACCTGCTGGTTCGGCGTTAAAGGAACAGGCTTGTCGTCCAGGCGCTCTTCGTGCTCTTTGATCAGATGCAGCCAGGATTGCAATTCGCGTTCCACATCATCCGCTTCGGTGCCCGCGAGCTTGAACCAGGCACGGGAGTCATGCACATAGTCGTCAAAAAACGCTGCCATTCCCTCCGGCAGGGATTTCTGATTCCAGAAGCGCGTGATCTCTTTCCATTCGTCGTACCACTGGTTGTTGAAGCCGGGCGCCTGCAGGGGAATATCTTCCGGTCTGCGCGGCACGTCCCTACCGCCCGATGCCGCGCTACCCGTATGTGCTGAAGCAAGATAGGTTGTGCGCCACCGTTCGTAATCGGCGATTTCTTTCGTAAACTCCTCGTTTGCGCCACGCAGATCATTCTGGTCGACGTTCCGCGCCGCCAGAAAACTGTCGATTGCCTTGATGCCTTTTTCCGCGTTGCCTTCCAGCGGCGCCGGTCCGTCCTGGCGACGCAGGTAGCGCCATAAAATGTAAAGCGTGCGCTGCTCGCGCATGATGTCCGTCAGCGAGCCGTCCGTGCACTTGGCATGGCTCAGGTATTGATTGAACGCAGCGATGGTCGCCGTCGCGATCTTGAAGTCATCCTTCACCGACTGTTGCTTCACCAGTTCCAGCTTCAAGGGCACGCCCGCCAGTCGCGCCGCGCGGTACATATGTGCCAGCGGCAGGCGCGACAGCATGTCGGTTCCCATTTCATCCTTGCCCTTGCCCTGCTCGTTAGGACAGTACCCACCGCCGACGTCGGAATGCACGCCCGGATACACGATTTCCTCGCGACCGCTTTCGAGGGCACCATTGAGGGAAATAGAATCCAGTGGGAAACTGCGCCGCACTTCATGCGCCGACACCAAGTGGAGACATTGCGTAAATTTTCCGGGAACGCGCAGGCTGACCTCGGCATCCGCCCAGCCCCAATGGCCGTTGCCGGTATTGAAGGTATTGGCCACGCCAACCGATGCGACGGTATCAAACAGCCCCAGAAAATCGAAGTTCACAGGAAAACCACCAAGCGTGGTGCCTGTCTTACCGAGAAGTTGCGCATCCAGCTTGCACAAGGCCACAAGCCAGTTGGCAAAAGCGCGCGCGGATGTGGCGCCACGGGAAAAACCGAATACGGATACGTAGATCTGCTGCACCCAGCCGGGGGCCGTGGTTTGCGGCTTGCAGCCATATTGGTCCGGCATGTGGTCCTGGATCGCCTTATGCAGGTCGCGCAGCACGGTTTCGAATTGCTTGCGCGCGGACCTGGGCAGATAGTCCGTCGAACTTGCGTCACGCCACTCCATCATTTCCGCCAGCGTGTGTTTGTTAAGACTGATGCTGGCGTACACTGATCTTGCCCCTGTATAACCGGACAACGGCTAGCGCTTAATTTGCGTCATTTTCCTGAGCCTGACGCACCAGCTCCCTCCTGAACATGCGTGGCGATTTCCACTTCAATGCGGAATGTGGATGGACTTCATTGAAGTGCTCAAAGGCGTCTGGCAACTGGGCCAGAACCGCGGCGGCGCTGCTGCGATCCATTTGGCTGACGTAATCACGCTTGAGCGTATTCACAAAGCTTTCCGCCATGCCGTTGGACTGCGGACTGCAGACCGGCGTATGGATCGGTGTTAGCCCCAACTGCCGGGCAATGGCATGCGTTTCATGCGCGCGATAAGCACCGCCATTGTCGCTCAGGAACTCCAACTCCAAGGTGACCGGGCCGGCATCGACATCGCCAAACCGCTTTTCCACCGCTTCAATCAACATCTCGCGTACAGGCTCGCCGGGAAGGCCGCGACCTGACCACGCACGCCAGGCAATAATTTCACGATCACAGCAATCCTTGGTAAAAGTGCCGGTGACGACCTGACCATTATCACAAGCGATTTCAAAACCATCGGAACACCAGCGCCGATCCGGCTCGCGCACTGCCACCACGCCTTCATGAGGACGGCTGCTGGCACGGCGCTTCGGCGCTTTCGGCAGCAGCAGGCAATACTGCTTCATCACCCGGTAAAAGCGTTTATGGTTGACCGGGCGCAGTCCAATCAGGCTGCGTGTCCGGTTCACGAGTGCGCCAGCACGGCGGTAACCGTAGGTCGGCAGTGGCGTGATTTCAGCACGCACGGCGTCGACCAGCATCGCATCCGAAACAGGATCGATACAGCTCGCTGTTCGGCTATCGATCCAGTCTTGCGGCCGGTTGGCCAGTTCATGTACATGCGAGCGCGCCACCCCGAGCGCCTGGCAGACCGTCTTCATTGGCCGTCCTTGTCGGACAAGGGTGAACGCGCAATCCACTTTCGCTCCCGAGCAAGCTCGACTGCCTCCTTGAGAATCTCGTTCTCCATCGTCTTCTTGCCCAGCAGACGCTGGAGTTGCGCGATTTGGGCGCGGGCAGTTGCCAATTCGCTGGCCGGCACCACTGACTCGCCAGCCCCGACGGCGGTCAACGCGCCTTCCCGGTCGAGCTTGCGCCAGGTGAATAGCAGGCTGGCTGCCACGCCATGCTGCCGTGCCACGAGCGAGACGCTCATGCCGGGCTCGTACGTCAGGCGCACCAGGTCTGCTTTCTCCTGAGCGGACCAGCGCCTGCGGCGCTGGTCGGTCACCGTGACTACCTCGATTTTTTCGTTATTCCTAGTCATATTCACAGTCGTATTCCTATGCGTAAAGATAACGCACTAACTGTGTCCGGTCATCCAGGGGGCTATCTCAACACCGCCTTGATTTCTTTTGGATTTTTTAACGGTGCCTTGTTGAGAAAGCGATGCAGGTTATTGACCGCCTGCAGCAAGGCCCAAACAATGCGCGGCTCGCCCTTGTAGGCCATCGCCGCGCCGAGCGTCGCGTCCTTTTTGCTTTTCTTTCCCTTGTCGTCCACATCGTTGAATTCGGTGCCGACGCCCGGGATGTAGACGCGGAAGTAGTTGCTGAACTGATCCATGCGGTATTCCCACTTTGGCTCGCCGACAACGACGCCAGGCACGCTATGGCCCGGGTAGCAACTGTATAAACGCGCGATGTTGCTTTGGGTGTGGTTCTTGTCCTTGATCGCCTCGCCGTAATTGTTGCGTGTGCCGTCGTGAAAGAAGCCGAAGAAAAGGTTCGGTTTGCAGGCTGCGCCGGGTTGGCCGATGGGGGCGGATTCGCGATCCTCAAAGGGTTTAATTTTTTTATTCCGCTCTTCGGATGAGAAAAATCTTTCTTTGTTCGAGGGATCGGTGTAATCAATGCCTTCTGCATCGAATGAAGAGGCTAATTCTGCGGTCATGGTTTTTTCTTCATCCACTCATTCACATCTTGCAAAGACCTGTTTAACGACTGCTCATACCAGTTATTAAGATTTTCTCTGTATGCAGGGTCGTCTGGACCGGAAAAGCGTTCAATGTCTTGTTTGCGATGTTTATTATCGAATTCCCAGCTTTTTTTCAGATGCTTTTCCGGATGCTCCTTCAATTGTTTCAGCAATTGTTGTGCATCCCGCACGTCCAATTTCTTAAACTCCAAATCTCGCTCCCACAACTTGCGCCGATACTCAAGACTAGGCACCGGCCACCCCTTGATCCTCCCCGGCCATTTCGCATGCGGCGGGTCATATTCGCTGGACACCACCTCGACATTCCAACCCTGATAGAGCACCATCCACACCCGCCCCGGCTTACCATCCACGTAGGGAGGCACTTCAAGGATTTCGTCCTTCACTTCCTTCCTGTTGGTGTCGAAAACCTGGACGCGAACCTTGATTCCCGGTTTCCACGTATTCGGCAAACTAAAGCAACACATAGTGCCGCCCGCGCCAAAGGGATCGACCGGTTCACCGCCGATGCCGGCTCGATTGTCGGGGTCGGATACGACATAGGTGATCGGCTGGTCGCTGTAGTTGACGCCGGAGATTGCCACGCCGGTTGTGGTGTCGGCCAGGCGAATCGCACCGCAGGCACTGAGCAGTAGGCACGTCATCATTGGTAATACGTAATGCAATTTCATGGTTTTTATCTCGTCGTCTCGTTCGATGTTTTAAATTTGTACAAGCCGGGCCAAGTCATTCTCGATGTCGGCATAATTGCGTTCCTTGGCCCGCAATGCCGCCAGCAACGGAACGGCCTGCGGCATTTGCTCCAGCAGCGGTTGCTGCACAAACAACCGGCACCAATGCATCCGGTCGAAATCCGCAATGCCGTAGTAGTCCGCACGCTTTAATCCCTGCACGATAAGCTTGTGCGCCGCTGCCGGATGCTGGTCCTGCATCAAGCCGGGATCGTTGAGATTCAAATGGGCGATGACTTCATCCGCTTCTGCGTCGCCGATCAAGCGTACGCACTGATCCGCATCCAATTTCACTTCGTCGGTGACTGGATGGGCGGCCGCAGGCAGTGGAAGGTCCGCCCACTGCGCCGCGCGGGTGCGATAGCGCCACATAAGCGCCGGCCCGAAAAATGCGCCATGCTGCTGCTGACTTAATACATCAACGACGCATGGCAGGCGCCGCGTGTCGGGAAACCGGAATACGAAGGGCTGTCCATCCGCATTCACCACGCACCAAGGATGCAGCCGCTGCGCCATTTCGTCGAGCGATTCTGGCGTGACGATGAGCGACAGCATCGGCCAACCGTCCGTGATATGAAGGACGTCGCGCCATGCGGAGGCGGTGTCAGGTGTCAGCGGTAATAGGGTGGGCGATACCGCCCGCAGTTTGGGAGAAGGATCGTCCGACAGGTCGTACAAGCTGCGCGAGGACAGCCTATGCTTTTTTATCCTGACATGGCACTGCTCGGCGAACGCGCAATCCAGCAAGGCGAATACATGGACGCCCGACGACGTTTTCCACAACAAGGAAATCTGTTCCTGCATGTCGTCGAGCCAGCCAGGTTCGTGCGCGTTGATTAGTTTGTGTTGCGTCGCGTTGTTCGCCATTGCCTCAAGCCACCACGGTAAATGGAACGCCGCTTGCGAGGCTTTTCTTCAGGCATTCGATGCAGATACTTTTAGGCATCTGCGGGAGGTTGGGTGTTACCTGCGCCGGCCCGGTCAGGTTCTTCACGCTCCCATGGATATTGACCGGTCCTGGCGCCTTGAACGTAATCTGCCCGTCGGCGATCCTGACCTGGCAACCGCCAGCCGTGATGGTGATGCTCTTGGCGGCCGTGAAGTCGATGTCGCCGGTGACCGCGGCAATGGCAACGTCTTTCTTTGCTGTCGCTTCAATGGCGTTGTCTTGTGCCTGGATCTGCACTTTGCCTTTTCCCGCGAACAGCTTGATGCCGGCGGTCGCAACGAAGACGCTCCATGCCTTCTTGATCGCTATCGAGAGACTGTTGCCGACGGCGAAGTTGGTGTCCTCCTGGCTGGAGAGATGGATGTCTTCGCCGGCGGCGATCTGTTGCGCCTTCGGTGTGGCGCTGATGATGCCGGCCGGGCTGGAGAAGGCGAGCAGTGGTTCAGCATAGCCGGGCACCTCGGCCTTTTGACCAGTGCCGCCAGATTGGGAATAGGCGGCTTCGACGGCCCGGAGCACCTGTTGTGCCTGCTTGTTGGCATCGAGCGGATCGGCGTTGTGCGCGTTTGCGACGTCCGAGAGCGCCTTGGCCATGTCGAGACTGCCCTTGAGCTGTGTGCTCAGTTCCTTGCTGTCGAGATGCGCGCTTGTTTCATCGGCGCGCGCATCCGTCGTGATCAGCATGCCTCGGGCGGCGCGCAGTGTGCCGTACTGATCGGTGCGCAGTTCAATGCCCTCGCCGCGCGGCATGCCCTTGCCGCCCGTCCTCGGATGCACGAGGTAGCCGGCATTGAGTGCGGTCTGGCCGTGGTCGGTAGCGACGCGGATGCGCTGTTCCGCAGTGCTGTCGTCCCACACGATTTCATTCGTGCCACGGCCCTTGACCATCTTGCTCTTGATGCCCGATAAGGCCTTGTTGCCTGGCAGCTCGCCTGCGTCGGAAAAGGTGGCGGGACGGTGTGTGCCGTTGTAGACACTGCGGACCACGATCGGTCGATCGATGTCGTCGTTGATGAACTGGATGCCGACTTCATCGCCCACCCGGGGAATCCACAGGTGACCATACTGTCTCCCAGTCCACGGCTGTGCAACGCGAATCCATACGGAGTCCCGATCAGAGTCGGTGGCACCGGCGCCTTCGGCGTGCGCATGGTCCTGGCTGCGGGTAAACGGCATGCGCACCTTGATGCAGCCGTATGCGTTGACATGGATTTCTTCGCCGGCCGGGCCGACGACGGTAGCGGTCAGCATGGGCGGAGCCACCGGTTTGGCATGCGCGGTGCCGCTGTATGCCGGGACGATGGGGATGCCCTTGCGCATGGCATCGAAGCGGGTCTGGTACACCGGTTCGGCGGCGGAACCGGTGCGTTCCTGCATGCTGTCGGCCAGATTGTTGCGGACGTGGAGCGTGTTCCTGAGGATTGTGAAGTGACGATCCTCAGGTGCATCATGGTCGTGGACCGGATGCTGCGTCAGTTCAAAGTGCCTGCCAACCGCTAGTTCGCGGTGACTCCCAGTGCCGCTGAAGAACTTTGCCTTTGCGTCATGTGCGGCGCTGCGCAGCCGTGCATACCGCGCGTAGTCCGCTTCGTCGTTGGCGGTGTGGTGAGAATCGTAGCGGTAGTCTTCCAGCGTGTCTGCGAGACGCATGCCGTAGGCGCCATGGTCGGCGCTGGTGCGATCGTGCTGCGCATTGGTGATGGCGGCCTTGTATTCAAAGCTGGCGCGGTGAATGCTGCCGGGTTGCAAGGTGCGCATGCCATTCCATTCGGTGATGCTGTCCTCGGCCTCGGTGCCGTCGTCGCGATGAAAGCGCACCTTCGCAGCGCTCGACGCCTGCAATACCGCGACGTCATCGAATAGGACCAGCGTCAGTTTCGGATGCTCGCCAGGCACACCGGCGTCACCATGTTCGATGTACCAGGAAATCCCCTCCTGTGCGAGCCAGCGGCAAAGAAAATCCGTGTCGGATTCGTTGTATTGGGTGATCCAGGATTGCGCGGGATGGCTGTTGCGACAACGATCATCGATATCGAAGCAGGCGGCCAGCACACTGTTGTTCTTCCGATGCTCCTGCAATACAAGGGCAACGAGTTCGCGGACATTCAGATCCTGGAATACGCGGCTGTTGATGCGTTTTGCGAACACGGCGAATGGGTCCTGCAAACTCAGCGCATAGCGTGAAAATCCCCCATCGCTACCCTGCTGTTCGGCGCGTGTCACCAGGCCGCACAATGCGCGCCTGCTGCCGTCATCGGTGAGGATGCCAAGCTGGATCGGCATGCCGATGAACTGCTTGAGTTCTAGGAAAGCATCAGTGGACAGACAGGTCAGCGTGTAAGTGAAGCCTTCGCTGACGCCTTCAGTACCGGTCAGCTCCTGGGGCAACAACAGGTCGTCGGCGAGACCCGAACCGGGTGCGAGGGATAAGGCAAGGAGCCGGTTTGATCGGATCGAATGGCGCGCCTGGATGGGCATGATGTTTCTCCGGTATTCCCGATCGTGAAGACTGCACGGGAATGGCATTTGTCTTTTTTGAAGCAATTTCGATTGGGGCTCAACAATAATGCAATATTGTCATATTTGCAACTATATGAGCTTCGTGATTCCGCTGCCTTTAATCAGCTTTTCAAAAGGTGAGGCTTACGTGAAAGGCGCCAACAATATTCCGGTGGCTGGCATCAGCGGGCGCTGAATTGGCGATCGTCGCGTTGGGATCGCGGTATCTTGCTTGTTTTCCTGCCTGGTCGTCGTCGGCGGCCTGGCTGTCAGCAAGCCCGCGCATTACGCCATAGCAACTTCAGGGTTTTGCGTGCAACATCGACCGCAACGGCTGCCACACCATCTCGGCCGAGATATCGCGCATGCAGCGATGGTGCCCGAGCGGGCATTCACGCTGCTTGCACGGCGCGCATTCGAGCGCCAGGTAAATCGATGCCGCGATGTCGGAAAACGGTGGCGCATGCGAGGGATCGGTCGGCCCGTAAATCGCGATGATCGGACGATTCAATGCGGACGCGATATGCAGCAGGCCGGAATCGTTGCTGACCATCGCATCGGCGCGCGCAATCAAAGCGACCGCTTCGTCGAGTTTGGTGACGCCAGCGAGATTGCGCACGCCTAGCGCCAACCCAACGATTGCGTCGCAGACTTCCTTGTCCTTGGCGGAGCCCATCAATGCAATTTGGACATCGCCATGTTCATGCTGAATGGCTTTTGCCAGTTCGGCAAAATGCGTGGTCGGCCACCGCTTGGCATTACCGAATTCCGCACCTGGCGCAAATAGCACCACGGGCCGGTTCATATGCAAACCAGCACGTGAAACCACTTCAGCGACGCGCTCTTCCGGCACGTAAAGTGACGGACGCGGCAAGCCCGATGGCTGCGGCACATCACCCGCCGGTTCGTTTGCCAGGGCCGCGTAGAACGACACCATCGGCCGCGGCGCATCGCGATTATCGTGATGCATTACATTGAGCAGGCCGTAGCGCATTTCCCCCTTATAACCCACCCGCTTCGGAATACCGGCCAGCCAGGGAATCAGTGCAAACTTAAGGGTATTGGGCAATACATAGGCGTCCGCATAGCCGCGTTCGCGCAAGATCTTTGCGTATTCGCGCCGCTCGCGCAGTTGCAGTGCGCCGTGGCGGAAAGGTGCTTCCAGCACCGTGTCCACTTCGCGCATGGCACGCCATACGGGAGCGACCCAGGCAGGTGCCAGCACATCGATCGGGCGCTCAGGACGACGTTCTTGCAGCAGGCGCAACAGCGGCTGCGCCATCACTGCATCGCCAATCCAGTTCGGCGAGATGACCAGCGTGCGCGGCACACTGTGTAATGGCACGGTCATTTATTGCGCGGCACGCGGCCCATCAGGAAAAATTCCTCATTCGGGCGCATGGAAATGGCATTGGCCATGCGATTCGACAAGCCGAAGAAAGCGGTAATTGCCGCGATATCCCAGATGTCTTCATCGTCAAAGCCGTGCGTGCGCAATACTGCATAGTCGTCATCACCGACTTCTTGCGAATTCAAACAAACTTTGATCGCGAAATCCAACATCGCCTTCTGGCGCGGAGAAATGTCGGCCT